>Ga0058701_10000165_pt1 | contig 56025 bp, 52 predicted proteins | sample AgamicOrMae_FD_97039 | JGI IMG/M metagenome (GOLD analysis project Ga0058701, IMG submission 97039) | Agave microbial communities from Guanajuato, Mexico - Or.Ma.e | ecosystem: Host-associated > Plants > Phyllosphere > Phylloplane/Leaf | place: Guanajuato, Mexico | collected 2012-06-04
ACAATTTTGATTTATCTGTCCACTTTAGCATAGGTTTGATGCAGGTAATTTGTCAGCATCTTGAGAGGCTAATTGGATCTGATGAAACGGGTTGGAATATGTTAATGTGAAGAGTGGGCACGAGTTATGTGTTTTTCTGCGATTGTTTGTGCAAGTGTCTGTATGTTTAGAGTGGGCTAGGCTGCGAGAAGGCCCATTGGATGATGTGGTTTTACTTTAATTGGATTGTGGCGACGGATGGCGAGTTGCGTGTGCAAAAGTTGGGCAAAAAGTGAGTGACTGCACACACTCTGGTCTAAGTGAGCGAGGCGGCTGCCTAATTGAGCACTATTAATGGCGAGCGACCATTGTTGTACAACCGATGGGCAGGCTCAATATTGATGCTGAACTCATGTTTGGTGCCACTCTCGGTTTGATCTGCGCCCTGTTGTCGGCGCAACAGAAGAGCAGCGAGCTTAGTTAGTGGCATAGTTAGCGGCACTTAGACTCTCGGCCAGAGCATAGTGGTTCGGTGTGGCCGCCCGATGGCTTGCCCGCTCCAGTGGTGGAACAATGGCAATAGCAACGGCAACAAGTGTTTGGCGGCCGCCACGAGGGGGACGCCCGTTCGTTGCGCTAGTAGAAACAGTCCATCGGCAGGCAGCCGGCCGAGGGCGCCTGCCGAGGGGGATTTGCGGCCACAAATTGACGGCAAAGTGATGGGTGGGATCCAGAGCGTGGGGGAGCTTGATGAGAACAGATCTAGGCAAAGTGAGCGCCGCTTTCCCTGGTGGTGAGGAGCATATTTTCTAATGTTGTTGTTGTTGCCTCTGTTATGGTGCGTCAGAAAGGATGATAAAAATCTCGCAGCAAGCAGCACGAGGCTCGCGGAAAGTCCGACCAGAGTCAGAGACTGCCAATGAGAGAGAGAGCCACCAGAAGCCACTAGGAAGCCGCCACTAGTTTTCCACTGGCTCGTCTTGTGTGCTGGCTTGGGGGCGAAACATGAAACGCTAGTTAAACGGCTCGTCGCATTGATTGCAATTAATTGCCTTTGGCCAGCCTCTGGAGTCGGTGAGCGAGTGAGTCTCTTTTCGGGCTGCATGGGGGCGCAAGCAGGCAGAAGCAATTGGGCTTCATTGTTGTGTGAAGAGCCAGTTAGTAGTTGTTAGTTTATTGCCATTTACTTCTTTCTCTGCAGCTTTTTCCCTCCCCACAAGTCTCTGTCTCCGGCCATTCTGGGCCAGGCTGCTTCTGTTTGATGTTAGTCTCGCTATCTGACTAGCGCCGTACACAAACTCACGTCCAGAGCCCGTCGGAGTGGGCGCATTGCAGTGCCGCCCCTGTCCAGTGGCGCGGCCTCAGTGCGGACGGCGCAGTGACAAGATGAACGGGACAATTTGGCGCCACAGGAAGAGCCGAGCGGGATCAGATGGCGATCCAGATAGGCGGCCGGCCTGATTGGGCTCAGTGCAAGTGTTCCAATTGGGAGACGTGCGCCAGAGCTGCGGGCCACCACCGTCGTGGTCGCCAGTGGCCAGGCCCCGGGGGAAGAGGCTCGGGAAAGTTGCACAGTCCGAGAGTTTGGGCTCGAAGTGTGAGCGACGAGATGGAGCAAAATGGAGATGCTCTGCTTGGATGTTTGGCTGCTGACTAGCTTGCCAGCCGAGCGCACTCCGCAACTCAGCTGCCTCCGAAGGACCACCGATCGACCGATAGTGGCGCCAGTTCGGCGGGCCTTCCTCGTGGCTCGTTGTTGTCTTCACCTGTTGCATTAGTTGGCGTCCGATTTGGCGCCTGCATGCTCTGCGAATGGGAAAAATCAGCCTCTAGAGGAGGCAGCCTCTGGCAAGCTCGGGCCGAGAAGCGAGCAAATGAGCAGCTGAAGGAGCGAGTAAGCGAGCGAGCTAGCGAAGAAGCGCGAGCTCGCCAAACGGACGGCCAGCGGAACTGATGATGCGCAGTCAGATGAGCTGGCCATGCGCCGGCCAGCCAGTCCTAGTCTATGCTTGGCGCTGTCGACACAAACCTGAGCATAGGAGAAACAACTGGAGAAGCATGCAAACGAGCCCAGCCGAGTTGCGAATAGCTCGGGGCGAGGGCGAAGAAGAAGGGAAAGAGTAAGAGAAGAAGAGAGGCAAGAGGTTTGCTGGACACAAAGTGCTAGCTTGTCGCCTTGTGCTTCAGTTGGGCGGCCAAGTAAAAGCGGCGCGTGAGTGTCTGGAAAACGGCGGCCAACTAGGACCAGAAGCGAGGAGGATACTTTGCTCTGGAACACTTTTCACACACAGGCACACGCTCGCAACCAATGGCGAGTGAAAAAAACGGGCCAGAAGTATCAATTTTGCCCCCGGAGTTTCGGCGCCAAAACACACACACAGACAGACAGCAGCACAAAGAGAGCCAGACACCACTAAGAATCCCTTAAAGAAGCCGCTCATTCCCCTGGTCCATTCTCCACTCTTGTTTGCATCGATTTTCGAAGCGCAAATGATGTTTGTTTGTTCTCCTTGCGCTCCTCTTCAGACAGGGCAGACCCTTGGGAACTGTTCAGCCTGAAACAACCATTTGGCCAGCTTTTAGTCGGCGCCAATGAGGTAATTTTTCACCAAGCAGCATCTAGAGACTGTCTGTTTTGCGAGGCGATTGTTTTCCTCTGGAGCCAGATTGCTCCAAATTGATTTAAACGCCACCAGAGTGAGACTGGGAGAGAACAATGTTTGCATCAGTCGGGCTAGCTGCCCTCTAGGATTGGCCCAAAAGTGATCATGTTTGGCCTCTTATTGCAGTCGAGGCGAGCAGAATCGATTCCACAACCTTGCAGTTTCAATCGTCTGAGCTTGAAGGGCGCACTAGAGCTGGAGAGAGATGCGGCCAAACAAGTCGGCGTGTCACCACGAGAGAACTGAGAGACCAGCACCAACAGGAAGTGACAACCAGCTCAACCAGAGAAGCGCAAGCACCAAAGGGGCGACGCGTCAAGATGCATTCGTCAAGCTCGCTCAATAAGCTGCAGGCCAAGAAGAGCTCGTTCCAAGCGTGGAAATGTGCCTCGTTCGGGTTTGCCCTTTTCGCGCTCATTTTGCTCGTCTCCAAGTGGCACGAGGTGTCCACCGATTACAATCTCCTCACCAACATAGACCATCTCATTTGGGCCCAAAATCAGGCCCGATTGAGCGCGCCAGCAAACGCAAGTGCCCAGTCGACGAGAGTTGCAGTAAGCCAGCAAACAACTCCCCCAGCATTTCCCCAGCAGAATGGGCCGGCCAGCCTTTGGGCTGGCACGACATTGGGCGGCCAAAACAAGAGTGTCTCCAGTGAAGAGGGCGCCCAAAACAATCAAGCGGTGTCATCGAAGGAAACGCCTCTGCAGACCACTGATACGGATCAACATTTGCAGCTCCTTTTGGGCCGAGAGCAGAACGGCAACGAGCTGCTGAGACGCGAGCTCGAGTCTTTTCTAGGTAAGTCTAGTCTTTCAAGCGGAGCGAAGAGAGAGAGAGGGCAAAAAACGGTAGACACTCGCAAGTTCACGGGCGACCTGTTGGTTGTCCAGCGAGACAGCTTCTGTTTTGAAAAGAAGGAGAAAAAACTAAGAATAATTCCTTCTCCTCGTCCATTGGGCGGCCGAAATGGTCTAATGAAAACATGGAACAATTTGGATACTTTTCAAAATTACACACACAACTCAACTCAACACAGGCGAGTTCAGGAGCGCCAAGTCGACTCTGTGCCTGAGCTCATTGCTTGTGTCTGTCTACATTGTCAGCTGGATCCTGATGACTTTGGCTGTAAATGATACGGCCATTTCGGTGAGTAGCAAGCGATGAAGAAGAAGCAATGCTTCGGTTGATTTTGCTCCAATTTGGGCTGAAAAGATAACCAGATTCTTTTGGAGAATGTTGCTGCTGAATTTTGAGAAAATTTTGCCTTTAGAGATTCTCTCCTCGGATGCTCATTTTGCCTGCAGGAAGGGCCAGCTTTTTGTTTGCTAAATCAAGTGGGAGTGGCGATTTTTCCTTTCTGAGCAAATTTTTTATTCGCGTGTCTCCTCCATCCGTCTCCAGCCTCAAGCTCTGCCGGGCAGATCCCTTAAATTACTCAATTTGCAGCCGAAAATGAAGCAAAATCTTTGGCTTGCAAGAAAGGCGTCCACTAATATGAAACAAGTGAAACTGAGGCAAGTTGAGAGAAGGCGGCAAACTGGCATATTTACCTTTCTTTGGACGGAGAGAGAACGATCATCGAGAAAGAGGAAGGGGCAGGGTTTCCCTGCTCAAATAGCTCCGTAGAGCTGACTTGCAAACGGTCTGAGACGGTCTTGATAATTGCAATTGATTGGCCTGCAGATCAGGGCAAGCAAAACTGCAAATGCAACAGACCGCCCTCTTTTCATTGGGCTAACGGCTCTCACGTTTGCCGCAAATCTTCCTCGGCTTCAATTCTATCAATGCCCAATTATGGCAATTTATCTTCTCCGCCGCGGCCCATCCGAGTTGCATGATTTCACCCCATGCTTAAGCCTTGCCGATCGTCTCACTGGCCTATCCTAACGGTTTGGGTGCATCAATCCTTCTTCAAGACAGTCTTTCATTGGCGAGCCCGATTCGAGCTTGTGGCTGTTTGCGCGTGAGAGCTTATTTGCATCGCATACCATCTACTTCTCTCATTCGAAAATGGTAAGACTTGGCCCGACGATTGAGTGAATTCTTTCGCAAACAACTTTCGTTTGAGCCGGCTCAAAGTGGCTTAATTTTGGGGCTCCCACCGGGCAAAAAGGAGGCAACAAATTATCGCCATCGATTCTGAGCCCTCGATCGATTAGATCTTGTTGGTTTTTCTCCTCGAGACGAGATGCTGTCACGAGAAAACGGAGGGCAGTCATCCGGCGATTTGAGAGATGAATCATTGAATAATCCAATCGCTTTGCATCTTTGCCGCATTATTATTTGCTTTTCAATAAATCATCATTAACGATCATGACCAGAGTCTAACTGAATATCATATTGTTCATCCGGTAGAATGATGTATCGCTGCGCAATATCGTCCTCTTGTCTGTGTTTGGTGCCATCGATATGGCTGCAAGTGTTGGATTCGTGATGGTGCGAGTTATCATGGTAAGTATTGATCATTGACTGCATATCTTGCTCAGCAGAAACAGACGACTTTCATAGGTGTTCTAACAATGGATTCTCGTCATTATCGAATCGTCTTGACGGGCCGGAGTTCAGTTCAATGTGAAAAATAACAGCTTTATGCTTGAAATAATTGGTTCCTCTGGATTGCGCGACACTCCTGTCAGTTTGAGTGCCGATCAGCTGGCCTCTTTCACTTCGCTTAGATTGATTGCAATGCGGGTAAGTGAGACTAATCTTGCCTCCCGCTTGAAACCGAGAAAGTTTTCCTCAAACTCAACTAACAAACACTGCTCCCCATCAGTCTTGCTCCGCTTTTGTAGATATTTACGTGAGTGCAATAGTGGCTCTGCTGACTCTGCTGCGACTTTACTCGATAATTAAGGCGATTTCCTACTATCGACTCCTCAGACGTCACCAAGATATGCGCCTCGTTTCGGCCGACAATTCCACCAATCATCGTCCCCCCGATCAGCATCAAATCTCCTACGGGATGCTGCACTCCCTGGGAGGCGGTGTCTCCTTCCTCTCGACCACCATGAACAACGGCGACCAGCAACCACTGGTCGCCTGCTCGTCCGGAAGCGAAACTTCGGCCAGAAACTTGCCCTCCCTGGTCTCCACCACAAACGCCAGCAACTCTACCTCAGTTTGGCCCGCAAATCTGTACGCCTCAAATCAGCGGCAGCTTTCACAACAGCAGCAACAACATCAGCAACAGCAGCGAGTGGTCTGCTCGAGGCGACAAATGAGAGCTGTTCCCCAGCCGCAAATCAGCCAGAATGATATCTTGCAGGGCGAATATATGGCTCAAACTTCGTTGCCATCGGATGGTGGCCTCACCAGTCAAAATCAGCGTGAAACAAACCAGAAGGTGTCGAGGCCAGTGGAGCGGGACAAAGATCAGAACGATGAGTTGAGACAACAGCCGAAACGGCGTCAGATGGAAGTGAACAACAACTTGGAATTGGGCGAAGAGAACATTGAGAGTGAAACGGACGGAAACAATAACAATACGAACAACAACCAACCAGATGCGGAATCTCAGATTAACTTGAAGCCGTCGGCGCGCCAACAGAGACAACTGCACAAGCAACTGAATCGGCTTTTGCTGGACCAGCAGAGAATGCTTAGGGGTCAGCAGGAGCAGAAAACGTCCTTGGGCAAAGCTCATGGGCCACCAAGCGTGCTGATGGTCAATGGACGGGCGCACAGACTCGTGGCCGCCTCGGTGGGCTCTCATGCTGGCGAGGAGTCTCAGTTGAGAAAATCGGGCAACTCGACCAATTCAATATCGCGTCGACTCGAGCCAAGTTCAACCAGCGGCTCCTGCCGCGACAAAGCCAGTTGGCCGGGCCAGCAGATGAACTCGAGTTTGGGCCGACCGCTTTGCAATATGGACGCACAAGCACGACCAGCCACCTCTTTCACCTTGCTCAGCTCGAGACAACTTGAGAGGTTGGCCCGCAAACTGCAGCCACCAGAAAGGGACACTTCCATGATAGACAATCAGCAACAAGAGTTAGGAGGCCCCAAAAAGGAGGGCTCCATTGAGGGCAGATACAAGCTGGTTGCTCGTTATCGGCCGGCCATGAATGGCGCCATGAAGCACGATGAGCCGCTGGCCTACTCGTTGGAGGAGCGCGACAAGGAACAGGTGAGCTCGAGCTCGGCCCTCAGCTCAGCCTCGAGCGAGTCGAGCAGTTGCACAGCCTCGGAGGATAACGACTCGGACGCGCCGGCGAGCGCAACAACAAGAGCCATCACGCCGGAAGAGGAGCCACCCGGAAGGGGACGGGCGGGCAAGGCGATGAGACTGACGGAAATGCTGGTGAGCAGCAAGCAGCCAGTGGCGAGGGGCGAAAAGAGGAATCGCCGGCAAGTGTTGCTCGACAAATGTAAGTCTTTGGATGACTGATGCACAAAGAGGAGTCTCAGTCGATCTCAGACTATCTCTCTGATTGAAGAACTTCCAAGCTTGGCCTGGACCAAGACTAACTCTCACTGCTTTATTCCATCAACTAGACTACTATGCATGAGAGGTGGGAGAAAGCACGCCAGTCTTGTGCCTCGCTGGGCCGGAGTCGAGCAGACAAGACAGGGACGTGGAATAAACGTGCACAGTGAAAGGGTTTCCACTTCGTGATAGAAAGCGGAGCACAAAGCTTATGAGTCCAGCATTCTTTTTAGATCTAAGCGGCGAAAAAAGGGGATTTTGTGGCCACAGCATGTGAAGATTTCCGCCACTACTTCGCTCGCAGATTGAGGCGCTAATGACGGTGGTGACCAGAAAAATTGGACGAAACTCACGGAAGTCGATCAGTCTTCGACAAAAAGGACGCTCTGTGATGAGCTGGATCGCAGTAGATTGAACAGGGTGGTCTGTTTTGGGTGATTGTTGCGAGAGCTAAAACTCGAAATGTTCATTTGTGCTCTAACGATTTGGTCACGCCTAGCAGGCGACTCAAGTGATACTCTTGCCCGACCATTGCCGCTCGTATCGGCCCAAACGTGAAGATCGGGATTTAGGAGCACTGTGTTTCCTCTTCCGATTGTTTCTCGACCAAGCACAATGCTATCACCGGCTGCGTACAACCTGCTGTCTAGTTGGATCCCGGCGAAAAAGAAGCATTATGATTGACTTGAGATAGCGGCCTCCTTTGACGTCACTTTTCTTCAGCCTATGATCGGAATATGGGAGGGACTTGTTTGGCGCTTAAGTTCGCAAGCTGCTGGTCCAAATTTCAATTCTCTCCGGGATGAACTCTTGGTGGTAGACCCTCCGCTTACCAGCGATAGCAAAGGATTCATATGGTACGAGCCAGGTGCACGCCATCGGATTCAGTGGTGATTCCGATGGCTCGCAAACTTCCTTTAATCGCTCATTTAGTCAACATGGTCGGCTAGCTGAGAGTGCGAGAGCAGGATATTGCAGCAATATGTCAATACCGTGTGAGGGACTCTTTCAGTACGACGGAGAAGGAGGTTTGCGAGCCTTCTCTGGATAGCTATCCGTAGAAAACTGATACTTTTGTACCGGATAACTGCAATTGGACAAGCCATTAAAATCATCTGCCCGCTATAACCGACAGCCTCAACGGAAAGCTGTGCTCCGTAAGAGCACCCAATTCTTAAGGGAAACGTGGAATGCACGACCCTGGCGCAACGAGAGCAAATATCCCACACCATGAGATTGGACCAACGAAAGTGGTCCGATCTAACTTCTTTCCATCGCCTGGCGTGAATCACATTTTGATCGTTTTGATCGTGAACGGCGACACAACCAGGTGATAGTGGTCAGCATTGCACTAGTAACCCGTCGAGTCCTTCCGAATCGAAACGCCAACTTCCATACATTTCGCCCGGCACGCAACGATCCCCCGGCCTGTATCTGGCCAGTCCAATAGCAAACCATCGTCCGGTCTGGCCATCTTGGCAAACAGTGGGGCCGCCAGAGTCGCCGTGACAAATGGCGCCTTGTCCAGTGGGATCCCTGAAGCATCTATATTTGCCACTGAACCATTTTTGGTTGCATTTTGTCTCCTCTACTCGCATCTTTTGAACATATCTGGGCATATTTTCTTGGTCTACCGTCGTTCCTCTAACCGAAAATTTGTTCTTGCCCCTGCCTAGCTGGTAACAGTTAGATTGGGGTCCCGTGGTTATATATTCGTAATCTGGTGATGGCAAACAAACCGGAGCCGTGATGGTCAAGAGCTCAGGATTCCTCTCCAACTCGGCAATCACAAAGTCATCCTGGAACCTCCAATCTGAAGTTTCGATAATTCGTTTGACAGGAAAGCCTGGAGTTGAGCAGCTCTTTGAGTAGACATCATTCACGTGACCAAAATTGAGTATTGGACGGTCACCACAATCAATGTCCACCAGAGCGTGTACATCGGTTATCAGGACACCAGAGAACAACTTTGGCACATTGAAATTACCACTCGTACCTCTTCCCTGGACCATGAAGGGGAACTCCCCCTGTTGAATGTCGTGCCTCTTTGAGATGTAGCCAGCTCTTCCTAATATCCTGCTAGAACGACCGCACCTGGTCGAAAATTTCTTCGAATAAGCACGGATTGTCTCAGAGCAGTTCATTCTTTTCGGATTTTTGACACAATTCACCAGACACATTAGATAGGCAACCAAAAAACAATACAATATCAGTCTCAGGTGATACATTATCACCAAGCTTATTAGATGCTAATGCTTTCATCTGGGATGTTGCAAGACATCCGCAACTCAAAGGTCAGAATTCCCAAAACGAGATACCGCCAAAAGGACACAAAGACGCAGCTCATCCTGCAGATTGAGACGAGATCTTTGAAATTAGAGACTAGAATGAAAGGCTTGCTCGCCAATCATCCCCCTTGGGCGAATTGAGTTTCAATTACTCTTGTTCAAGTGAGATCATCAACTCCTTACCGATCGGGCAGCTCCACAAGAGCTGGGCTAGCCATTCAATGGTTCCAGCAGTTGTGTGGACTCCGAAACGCGTAACTTGGCAAATGTGGCTTAGCAGAATGATTAGTAGTCGATAATTTAACTGCAGCGTCAGGCGTCACAGTTATTGCGACATAGATGATCAGCTAGTAGTTGGGTTAACATGCGTAATATTGACGTGCTCAGTGAGAGTAGAGTTAATTTGTTTTAATCGTTGTCATAACTGGTCGTCGCTATGACTATCAGCAAAACAATCCAGCGTTTGTTGCCACCGCCTCAAAGGTCTGTACACTTCACACTGCGCGTTTTCTGCTTGCCTCTCTTAAAGGATTGAAAAATTATCATCCATTTAGCGAGTCTCGAGCAAGAATGATTCGTCGGCTGTGTTGAAGTGTGAGCTAAGCCAAGAGGCCATAAGTTTGTCACCCTTTCCGTTCGACTAGTTCCTTCCGAAAGACGATTTCCAGCTGGGATTTTCCCTTCCGCTTGGGGCGTTATTTCTTTTGTAGGCCTGGGCGCGAGATTTCGCACCCAGTTAGTAGGGTTCGTTAGCTCGTTGCCTGAGTGCAAGCCTGCTCTGCTCTTACTGTAACCGGAATTCCCTGGTTTTATTCAACCTTCTTGGAGAGTTCTCCAATCGTGGAAGCAATCTTGCACCTGCAAATCAATTCCAGAGGAAGGACAAGCAATGAATTGCCATTCTCGCACTTTCGACTCGAGATTTTGGCTTTCCAAGTTTACTGTTGTCGTCATTCTGGGGTTAGAATCAACGACGATATTACGATGATGACAAACCAAAACTAAAACGACTTGATTCTCTGCTTGCAGCTCCGGAGAGAGTCTGTCCAAGAGCGGCTTCAATTGGAAGGTACATGCTCGCAATCTGCAAAGTTTTAACTCGCGATTTCAGCTCGCTAAGACAGAACAATGCGAAAATTCGCACACTAGGCACAAAAAAATCGAATGATAATGATAACTTAATGGCACATGCTCAGACTAGAGAGATCTAAAACTTCCAGTCGGTTCCAAATGTGAGTAGATCGTAGAACTCAACAGGAAGCCAACTGGCCACAATTCCGACAATTTTCCCATGGGCAACCACACAATAAGATCCATTCATTGAGGCACTCTTGATTGAGCTGCGATTCGTGGAAGCCTCAGTAGATTGGCTGAAATTTCCGGATGGAAAAGCACACTCAGCTCACTGGTTGATCTTCAATTTTTTGTAATGACTCCTGATCCAACTCTCGATGATCTGAATCTCGTGCTCTCTGGCTGTTTTTACACTCACAGTATCGCCCGGTCCACTGGGCCTCAGGTCCTCGTGATGGCAGGCGTCCTTGATGATGATCGAGTAGATGCCATTCTTCAAGTTGCTCTTGCTTGGACAACCAGCCGACCAGGGATCTCTAGTGCCGGAGCTGAAGATGATGTTGCTCGCCGCCAAAGCGTCCTTCTCATCACCATACAAAGTTTGAACCTTGTCAGTTTGGGTGGCCACGCCCCACTGAGTGAAGCAATCTGAGACGTATTTGCGCAAATCGAAGGGCTGTGGGTCGAACATGTCGTTCACTCCGTCCGAGCAAATGGGCATCACCATCTCCGTGCAAGCCTGGAAGCCCCACAGGACGTCCATGGGATCGAAGAGCATCTTGTCGATGTCGAGACACTTGAGAGTGCCAGTGTAATTTGTGTAGATTTGCGAGGCCAAGCTAATCCTTTTGAAGAGCTCCTCGTCGCTTTGGTCTACCGGATCCTCGCTCAAGTGTTGGCAAGCGTGCTTGATTGGATAGGACGGCATGTTGGAGAGGAAGGTGGCTGGATTGGCGTAGTCTGTCATTGCCATGTTAACCCAAATTCCCTCCAACAAAGCGATCAAATTGTCCACATCGTGCAATTGCATCTTCTTGCACACATTGAAATAGTCGCCCAACAGTTTGAGTTTCTCTTTCTGGTTGTCACCTTTGACAAAATTTCTCATCGAATTCCACGACTTTGCAATAGACTTGGAGCAGTTTTTGGAATAGTTTTCATAATCCTTCGTCACAATTTGTTGGAATTTGCTGCACTCATACTCGTTTGGGAATTGCAAAATTGGCGCCGAACCAGCCAGGGCGCCGTCAACCAAATTGGGATACTTCATCCGCATCCAAGCGCTCAGCATTCCACCATAACTGCCACCCAAGGCAATGACTGGCGAGTTCTTAGCATCGTAAAGAGTTGTCTTGAGGGCACGAATGAGTCGGGCAAAATCAGCCAACGCCTGTTCACTGCTCAGGTAGCCCAGAGTTTTCGTCTCGCCTGGATCCACTTTTGTTGGATCAATTTTGTACGGCATTGATTGTCCGTAAAAGCGGTGCTCGGCAAACACCAACATGGCTCCAAATCTGGCCGCGTTCTCCCACATGAAGCCTGTGTTGTTTGTGAACACCTCAATGTCACCCTCGTTTCCAGTGTAGAACAATATGGGACAGTTGGACTTGAGACAGTTGGACTTGTTGACCAAATATCTCTGCAACCATGTGTCCTGGTTGGCCCACGTGAAATGGTCAACCGGTTGTCTGAACCATTTGGTTTCATAATCGATGGAATATGATCTTGCTGCCGAAGTTTGATGACCAGTCTCGGTGGAAGCTGCACTGTTGACACGGAATCTCTTCCTTCCGAACACGAGTGGTCTGCCTGTAGTAGGGGTCTGCTTGTCTTCGGCGGGCAGCGAGCACAAACCTTGAACCACCAAGCATGTCAGTGTAACGAAAATGGAGCTGACCATCACAAAGTTGGCCATTTTGTAGCTGCTTGACTTCCCAGACCTAGAGGTGCCCGCAGGCGGGCAAACAGGGAACATTTTTGAGATACTAGAGGATGATTTATTCAAGAAGATCGATATGGATTGGCTTTAATATAGATGAAACTCGCCAATCGGTCAGCAGGCGGATACTCGTGAGTCAGAAGCGAGTTATTTCCACATCGAAGCGCTTACATGCTGTTCGCCAATGTCAACTGGCGAGAGATGATTGATCTTATCAAGGAGATTGCTACAATTGTGCGAGTGCCTGCCCACCGGCCAGACGGGCGGCCATTGGTTTAATCTCTCGGGATCTCTAACTACCATTTCAGCGACAATTATCTCTGCCTGCCTCTATGCCTAGAGCATGGCTCTATTAAGGCGTGCAGAGTTGCATTCGAGGGGGCGAAATATCCAGTCGAGCGACTGTGAAAGGTAGAGAGACCCCACTTTAGTTTTTTACTCAACTTTCTCAAATGGATTACGATTGGAGCGGGCAACTGGAGGGAAATTCAGGTACCCGATTTTAATGTTTTTGGCAAAGAAGGGGAAGTCACCTTGCATTGTTCTACACTTTCTCAAAGTCTAGAGACTTGATTAGCTAATCCTTGTGATCTTATTCATGGAAAATGTGCGGTTTTTTGCTGATCAACGAGCAGTCATATCGAAACTAAGAATGCAACAGGTGTCAAATTTCGACTCGGTCTTTGTCCCGAGCAGAAGGCACCTCTTGCTTGGGCTGCGCTAGGAGGCATATTGGATGGAAATTAATGTTGGAAAATCGTTGTTTTGGATTTGTCCTCGATCAAAGTGATTGAGGTATTGACATATTGGCATGTTGTGTGGATCAAGAGCAGATCATGCACAATGGTTGTTGGCGGTGTCCACTGCACTGACAGTCCTATCAGTTTGCTTGGCGGTGGTTAACGCTGTGCCAGGAAAGACAGTCTATGAACTAATGCAGAGACCCGAACTGAAAAGGCGATGCGGAGTTACGGAAATGAGAGTGGGCGATGGATTGGAGCCTTACATTTTCGAGGGTGATGACTTAAAGGAGGGAGAATTTCCTTTTTTTGTCCAGGTTGGAACTTTCGAAGATAATTACGGAATTAGAAAAGACTGTTCGGGCTTTGCGCTAACCCCGCATCACGTTCTCACCTCGGTGGAATGCGTCGCCAAGAGGCGTGGAACCGATGTGAGACCCGGGATAAGGAATACTTACTATCACGCTATGCCTTACCATCATGCTGCAAAAGCGCTTCTCGCCGATCGATATGTGACACATCCTAGCACATCAGAGTACAAAGACGCCTTTGCGATACTTGAGATAGATCCCGAGGTACAGGACCCGAGTATCAAGTTGAAGGATACTGCTTGCCTGCCTTTAGAAGACTACACCAACGTGCGCACCTATGGACCCAGGTCCCTCTGTTACCAGATTGGCAGTGGAGCTAGCAAGCCTCAAAAGGCGCAGCCCATCCCATGGTCTCAAGTGCCGCAGTTCTATCAGAAGATGCGAGTCCAAGAGGTGCCCTGTATCGAAAATCAGTTCGATAATAGATTTCGATGCTTCCATGACCCCGACGAGGAGGGTGCACTGTGTTACGGCGACACTGGGGGACCAACCGCCTGTTATGATTACGACAGTAAGCGATGGGTGGTCGTAGGAATGGCTCAGTATCGGCCAGATAGTAATTGCTCAGCAGGCGAGGTGTTTGGGAGTTGGCGTCTGGACACGGATGCGATAAAGAAACTGCTCATGCAGCCAGACGAGAAATTTTTCAGAGTACGATCAACTGGTATCGATCTGAATTGAAGAAATTGCACAATAGCAACTCAATGCTAATATCTACTAGTAGTTACTTAGAACTCTCAGACTGATGTGGGATCTGTCGAGAGAACAAGATCCAAGACAGAGTGAGATTTTCATGTCCAACATCGCCCGATTAGTCGCCCAAGTCTCCATCTCCACACACCTTGTACATAAATAAACTGAGATCTAGCTGACGGAAGATCAGCTGTACGCTATGGATAAATGGATAAATAGATGTATGGATTCATGGATGTCAAAGAAGAGACGCGTTCATCGACGTCAGAGGACTCGCAATGAGAGATCGAGAATGCAATCACTCGCATTAAGTACCCTACAACCTAGTTCTCCTTACCGAAATGGAGACTCTTGTTCACCATTCTCGCGAGCTGACGTGACTAGATAAGCTAGATCATCTGATTTCAGTTATGGGAGACGTGCGGTTTTTTGCTGATCAGCGAGCAATCATGTCAAGACGACGATTCCTACAGGTTTCAAATTTCCAGTGGGCGACTTAGCCGAGGAGAAGAGGCAGTCTCTGCCCCAGGTGCACGGAAACAGACGTAAACCGACTGTTGCATCACTGTCAGGTTTGAGAAGACATTCGAGACTATCGATGAGTGTCGATAATCTCTGTCAGCTGAGATCCCGAGATGATGGCTGAGATTTTATCTCTTGATGACGATTAACAAAAAAAGATAAACAGCCCAATTGAGACGAAGTATAAAATGTCGAGTTTATTTTTCTTTTGTCAAACAGGTGTGGTTTCTGCTCACAGGTCCTAGTTCCCTCCACTTGAGTCGTGTAAAAGCGACCAGCGTGCCCCAGTTGAATCCGCTGGTCTTTGCCTCGTCAAGGAGGGTCGGGCAAGGGTCAATTTCGGCGTCTGTGGGCTTTCTGTGTGTGGTTGTTTAAAAGCGAGGCCCGCCAGTTTGTGGGGCTGGTGGAGGGATACCAAGTTGTTGTGTGAGACTCACGATGGGGCTTGTTTACTTGGCACCGTAGTAGTAGCTGCCGTAGCCGCCGTAACCGCGGCCCCCGTATGATGAATAACCATATGAAGGGTAGGCACTGTAGTAGGAGTTTCCGTAGCCATGGCCGTAGCCGCTTCCGTAGCCGTGGCCGTATCCATAACTAGGGTAGGAGTAGGTGTTTCCGTATCCGTAGCCGTACTGGGCCGAGACACAGGCAGCCACCATGGCGAGCAGGGCGCAAATGAGAGCCTGTTGACGATTCGGTTGATTGGATGATTAGTTCCGGCAGGTTAGAGTTAGTTAGTCGATTTCGTTGCCTTGGGTCTTCTGACTTCAGTGAGAAGACATCTATCAAAGTTGTATTCAACAGGAAATATTGATCCACTGCTGGAGAGTGTTCAACCAATTAGATCTCCAACAGAGACCCGAACCAATAGGGCAACTTACAATCTTAGAGCCAAACATCTTGTCTATTGTTTTGTGGTTACTTATCGAGCGTGGAGCACTTGTCTTTGTGTGGAGGTTGGTTGATTAAAAGAGAGCTTTTGAGATTGCTGATGAATTTTCTTTTGAGATTCAAATCAAACTTCATATGACACTCATTCAGAAGAATGCGTGCTTCTTTTATACTGGAGATCTGAGAATGTGTACAACAGACACTTCCGGGCCCGGAGAGTGTCTCCAAATCAAGATGTGAGAGATGGAAGGGAGAGTCTTGGGCACTTGAGGCAAGCCGAGCGGGTCGTCTCGAGATGGGCGTTAGATAATCAGCGTGCCCAATGGCAACATCGCGTTCCATGAGGGCCGGGCCTTTCCCTTGTGGCCAATGGAGCAGGCAGTATGCAGTGCGTGCCACAGACTGTAGCCCGCGGCGTTGGCAGTGATTTCTAGCGCGCTTCATCATGCTGCAAGCGTGGCAATCCAATGGAGCCGCAACACCCACTTGTTACTGTCTCGAGTCAATTAAATTATCCAAAGGCGTACACTTTCTTTGGGGCGTTGCCTGTGAATCGGGCAGCATCCTTCGGGCGGCATCTGATTCGCCACGGTTGCTCGTGTCGAGCTAGCTCGTTCGCTTTCAAAGGGTTTGCCTCAGACTGGAGCGCTTCTGAGTCGACGCCCTCGAAGATCCACATTCCACAGCTTGGCCGGCCTTGGGATTGGATTTGGGCGCCTTTTGAGGCTTTGCATGAGGGAGGGCAAGTTATGCGAGTTGGAAAACCAGTCGATGATTTATGGATGCGGCTCCCTTTTTTCCCCAATCCATAGACACAAAAGTCTAGCGCCTGTTAAATTGAGAGAAAAAGTCTAGATTTTAGTCTCGTGGTTCAATTTGAACTCGGCCACTTTTACGCACCTCCTCATGGAATTATCTCAGAAAGCATTAAACAGACACTTGCAGGTGGCTTAAAATAGAATTGATACTTTTTACACACACACAAACACAGCTCGTGTGTGGTTGTGGTTGAGCCGCAACATAAAGAGCAACATTTCCGATTGGTGTGCATATTATGTGTGCTCAAGTTTGAGCAATCGTTCGTAGACCGAGGGGGCGTGTTTGGAAGTTTAAAAGGGAGGGTAAGTTGAGAAGGAGAAGGAGAGAAAACCCGCCTTATTAAAACTCATTGCTGGCTCCACTTTATGCGCTCATTAGGATAAGATGAGGGCCGAGACAAGCGCAATAAACAGGTTGTTGCGATGGGGTTCGAGGAGGCAAAGGAGGAAAGAGGAGCCCAGAGGGAAGGTGAAGGAACTACCAGGGAGTTTCCAATGGCAAGGTTGCACCATAGCTGCACGAGGAGTGTGTGTTCTATTTATTATCCAGCCAAGCTTTAGGTTAGGGGCAAAATGTTGACGTGAGAAGCGGCACTCTTCGCTAGCTGATTGTTGGGGCAATTCAGAGATTTGGAAATTCTCTGAATGCGAATTCCATTCAAAGTTTGGCGGTGAAATGTTTGCAAGATTAGTTGAGAAAGTTGGCTGGCTTAAGAAGTGGAGGTTACAAAGTGGCAATTGCCCAAGAGAAGCGAGGGATCAATTTGCATAATGTTAACTAACCAATCTTGGCTCTGAAGCGGCGGCAGAACGCCAGATGGTGCTGAAGCTGGTTGCTGTTTGTTGCGCTTTTTCTGCCTGTTGCCCAGCAGCCAATTTGTCGGCTTTTCCCCTCTCTCAATTCCTGTCTCTGTGTGTTTTTTCCTTTCCGCCTTCCTCTTCTTGTGCCGGTTTTTTCTCTCGGAAAAACACACACACACAAAGAGCAAACTCACGCCAATGGCCAAAGCTCATTGTTTCTCTCTCTTTCTCTCAGTCCGGTTGAAATATTGAATTGGCCGGCGAGCAATTGCGTGGAAGCAAAAGCTAAAACGAGCGATTGAACTTCAAAAAGTGCCAGAGGAGAGAGCAATAGAGAGCTGAGAAACGGGCCAAAACTAGGCACAAGTTAACTAAAGAAAACAAATCTCCAAACGGGAAGCAATATTTAGGCAGCGGGCTTGGCTCTTTTGCTGAGCACTCATGACGATGCTTTGGGCAAGAGGGCTCCTTTGGCTGGTGGTGGAGCGACGAAAAAGGGCACCATGATTGTCATTTTTTCTGCCCAAATTCAGTGACTCGCGCCATCGAACTTGGACGCCGATTTGGTGGATTTGGTGGCCCATTTGGTGGACCATTTGGAGTTGGGGAAGAGAGTCTCCAGTGGCAGAGAGCACTTGCCGAAGCTTGAGAGCGTCCAGAGCAAGCTAGTTTCCAGCCGGCTGGAAACTGGCCTGGAAATTGGAAATTGGCGCCAAGTTGGAAAGGCAAAACAAAGAACGAACAGTGTCTCCAATTGTTACGCCCGAACGGCACGCACCATTGGGCACACAATCGTAATTGTTGTTGTCCAATCGGGCACTTGTTGATGGCCGTTTCCTGTCCATTGTTTATCGGCCGGCGGCTGCGGCGTCCTCGTTTCTTGTTAGCCTCTTTGCCCGCCGACTGGCCCTCGCCGACAACAAGCGGACGAGGGCCCGAGGAGACGACTGGAGTTGACGGCCAGAGTTGAATCGGTGCTAAGGGAGGAGGCAAAGAAGCCAGAAGGTGTATAGCAATTTGGGGCCCGCAGTTGGCGGTGCAGCTCCACAGGTGGCTCCACGAGCGACTATGGAGCGTCTGTTTTCCTTTGCCGCACACTTAGGCACACAAATTGGACCAGCTGCTGTTGTGTGCGAGCGGCGGCTTTCAGTGCTTGCTCGCTCGCTTGCAGTGTTTGAGCGCAGGAGGAATTTAAATGCCATTGGCCAGAGGCAAAAGAGCGGGACCAGATTGGGAAAAGGAGCGCAAATCTCATCATTTGGCTGCCTCTTCGTTTAGTGTTGTTTAGTGGAAAAAAAGGAGCCAGACTCGAAATGATGGCTGAGAGAGATGAGAAATGGGAAATGGGAAATTGGAAGAAAAGAGAGTGGCTAGTGGAGAGAAATGGCCCAGCAGCAAATGTGCGCCCATTTTTCCACTTTTTCGCTCCATTGCACTGCATTGGCAAGTGCCACTCTGCCACTCAATGTTATTTCTCTCTCTCTCTCTTCTTATTCTTATTCTGCTTCTCACACTTACTTGAGACCATTGGCAGGTAAAAGGAAACGGGCGAGTGTGTTTGCGAATAGATTGGGCACAATAAAAACGGCAGCTGCCAAGCATCAGCGCCAACAGCAGCCAGCCAACAGCAGCCAGCTCACAGCAGCCAGCCAGGCCGCAAGACACTGCATTGCGCCTCTGTGGCGTTTGTGTGAAATTGAACTGCATTATTCGCCGCCTTTTGCCCAACACCAACACCGAGGGCACAAAACCGGCGCCCAACTTGACGGACGGCCAGTCTCAAGGACCATTGTCATGGCAGTGCTTTGAGCTCTCCTCTTGTTCTGGCTCTCTCCTTGTGCCTCGCTCTCCAGTCTCGCCGACCCTCAAGCGTCGACAAAAACACTTTCCCCGCCTCGTGTCCACCTGAAGGGCCTGTCCACTAGGCGCCTCGAGCCGCCAAGACAAGGGGCCCGAGAAGGTGCACTTGTGACGCTTGTGGGCGAGCAGGCGGCCCCAGCGAAATGTGCGTACGACGTGCGACGCGCGACAGACAAGGTGCGGCGTGCAGACTGCAGCGTGCAGCGTGCGATGCGTCAAGTGCACGACGCACGACCTGCCGCGTGGCCCGTGTTTTATTGGCTGGCCCACGTGAGCTCCACTTGTTGTGATTGGGCCCAGATGCAATCTAGTTTTATGGCCACTAAGCAAAGACACACCAAAGCAGCGAGACACCAAAGCAGCAAAGGGGCGCCCCTCGGCGTTTGCGGCGCCAGTTGTGTCTGGCCAAATGGAATGAGCAATTTTTATTATTACTTTAAATCTCTCAATTGCGCTGCTTTGCCATCAGCAGCGCAGTGTGTGTCTCTGCTCTGCTCTGAGCCCATCTTGCTCGTTAATCTTAGCCCAAATTGTTAACTTTTTCCTCCGCTCTTTTGCTCGCCAAAGCAGAGGAGCGGCCCACTCGAACCAATGGGCCCACCGAGGCCCGCAGACTAGGGCCCCAAGTGTGCGGCCACAGAGCCGCTCAGCCGCTGGGCCCAAATGCCACCCAAAAGTCGGCGATGAAAAGGAAAAGGATCGTGCTGGGCGAGCCCATTTGGGGGGCTCGCCGATGGAGTTAATTGAGTGGGACCAGAGTGGCCGAGTGGCCAAGAGAGAGGCCCAAAGGGCGAGCAGCGTTTCCAGTTGGGCGCCAGATTTGGCCGCTTGATTAGTTTGCGGCCAGAGAGTTTGGGTTCGAAGCTGAGTTGTTGGAGTTTCGGCTGAACTTGGCGGCGGAGTTGGATCTGGAACTCGGTGGACTGTGTGTGAGAGAGAGAGAGAGAGACTTGGGGGGCGTTTTTGGCGTGCACTTTTGGCTGGAGATTTGGCAGATTTGGGGAAAAAGTGAAAGCCTTGGCGCACGATCGAGATGCGATCGCGTGTTGTGCACTTGCTTCTTTGGCTGGCATCTTTGCGCTCGTCTGCACGCACGAGAAAGAGAGACAAGCGCAGAAGAAACTGGCCAACAGCACGCCATCAGTGCGACGCATCAAATGGGCAGTGGAGCAAGAAGAAGCCAAAAGACTTCCCACACAACAAAGCGCACTCTCTCAGCTCTCATGGCTCACAGTCTCGAGCTGTCGGCGTGAGCTAGTCTATGGAGAAAGCTTATTGTGGCTTTCTTCTTCTGTTGCTTTCCAGCCAAATGGAGACCAGCAACAGTCCAGAACAACAGTTAACAACAAACTGCATTGGGCCCAAATTGTGGGATGCATATTTTCCCCAGCGGCCCCCTTTTGTTTGCGGCAAACATTTGGCCATTTCTCCATTTCGCTTGATTAATTTTCTCTCTCTTCTTGTTCAAGAGCACAACATGGCCACTCTCTGGCACGAGGCCGCACCACTTTCCAATGGAGCTCCATTCTCCATCCACTGACAGTCGCACATTCACGCGCTTCCAAAGGGCCACTCTTGCTTGGAAATCTGTCCCAAAGGCGACAGATTCCACAATCAACAACATCAGCAACTGTTTGCGGCCAGATGAACTGTTGCCACGAGCAGAGCCAGTCCATCTGGCTCACCTGGCCACATTTATTGGCCAGTTTGCGAGCTCCAATGCAGTCTGAGCAGTGAGACAAGTGGCTGGGGCGCAATGGACTCTGCTCGAGCAGCTGCGGTGACAATTAGTGGGCGTCCAAGTCGCTTGTTTGCGCCACCTTGTTGTCGACCCCAAGCGGCGGCAGTGCGCGAGTTGGGGCGGCAACAGAGGCCAGAGAGGAGCAGCTCGAAGCAGCACAGCTCAACAGGTCGGCGCGCGCGAACTGTGCGAGTGCGGCCGCGCGCTTTGCCTCCGATTTGCCCTTAGCTGCGGGCCGACCAAGTGCGCCTTGCCTTTGGTCTGCTGCCTCGCTGCCTTTGGCTGCCTCTCTCTCTGGTCGGCCGTCCAGAGTCGGCTGGCTTGCTGGCAGCCAATTCCTCATGGGGCGGCCTTTATCTCATCAAATCTCTTGGGGCGTCTCTGCGTGCGCTTGTTTAATCTGCGTGAACGACAGCCAGCGCCTGTCCAGCACTCAGAGGAGGGCCTGTTGATCGCTACAGGCCCTCTTTCGGCGGGCCCGCTTGGACACCACAAAAGTCTTTGTCTTCAATCAAAGATTTAAAATGAGAGAGAGAATTCTGCTTCGTCCAATCTGGTTGCCTTTGCTCCTTCTTGGCCAGAGTGCAAGAGAGAGTCTAAGAAAGCAGGAGACTGCAACAGACTGCAAGAAAGCAAGAGAGTCCAAAAGAGTGGCAGAGTGCGAGAAGTGTTCGTGGTTCTATTGAAAAGCGCAAAACACTTTTCTGCGCGCGCCTAAAGCCTAAGCCCAAACAGTGTTTCCTCTGCTTAAGAGTCTTGCTTGCTTGCTTTTGGGATTTCTCTCTCTTGCTCTCTTGTTGCTTTGACGAGCGGCAAGAAGAGATTTTCTCTCCATTCTATTCACTTCTTTTCACTTCTTTCCAACAACAACAACAACAAACGTCCACCAAAGGCCTGAATCAAAAGCCTTGCTGGCTGGATTTTGTCTGAAACAAATCGAGAGAGAAGAAAGAAAGAGAGAGAGAAATTTGCCTGCCAAAAGAGCCAACTCTCGAGCCCAGCGGCTCCACTTGTGGCTTCTTATATTTCTCCTTAGACTTCTTTTCCATCTCTTATACTCTTCTTATATTTTCTCCACCTTTCTCATGCTCATTCTCTCTCAGATTCTGATTAAAATCTCTCTCCGACTGCCAGCAGGCCGCCGCATTTGAGCATTTGGGCAGCCAAATTGGCCCAGCCAAATGCAAAGCCGGCCAGAAGCAGCAAATGAGGGCCAAGGCAAGAGGCCGATTTTGAGCTGAGCGAACGATTTTGGGAGGAAACTTTGAATAATAATAATAATCCGCAATTGGAGGCGCCCCAGCCGAGCAAGCGCGCGCAATCAACAGGTGGCGCTGTGAGTGTGTGGGCCCGCGCGCACTGCAACCCTTTGGAGCTTAGGGCAACTGCACACTTTCGGCCAAAAGTAAGGTGATAGATTTCTATGGGATGCTACGCAAAAATGTAACCGTATTTTTGACGCCCGCTGCACCTTAGGGCAACTGCAGGCCGCAGCTAAGGTGCAGTGCGAAGGGCAAGTGTTAGCGCCGCAGACAGAGGCCCGCGCGGGTTGTGCAACGCGCGCTCCCCAGATGCAAGCCAAGTCCAAATGCGGCCCAAGTTTCCGCTCGAACGAGCTCAATTTGGCACGGCCGCTGGAAAATCTCTTTCCATTTCCATTTCTCTCTCTCTCTCTGTCTCGATCTCTTCCTCTGGCCATAATGGCGCCCAACTAAAGGGAAGCCCATTTGCAGTGGCCGCTCAACGACTAACGACTGGCCAGAGAGCACAGACGGACAGTGCTGAATTGTGCTGCTGTGCCGGCGGCGCATTAGCAACTCCATGCACAAGCAACAACAGAGAACGACGAGAAAGCCCCGTGCAAGAATTGGAATTATCGTTCGATTTCCTCCAAAGTCTCCAAAGGCAAAGCCAGAGGCAAAGGTAACAAGCAGAGCGGAGGAAATGGGAAATTCCATTTTCGTGACATTCCATTTGCTCTGATCATCATCGAGCATCGGCCCACGGATAAGCATCCGTGCAAATGCACACCGAGCGCCACTCTTGCACGGATTGTCGCTCTTGCTTTGGCTGTTGCTTTTTTGCCCGCTTCCTCGCCTTCTGCTTGTTGCACTTCTGTCCTTTGCTGTCCTGTTTTGCAACTCGCAACCGACGAAGACGCTCCAAATGGGCCGCAAAACGGCACATGTCCCCTTTCGGTCGGGTGCGGTGGACACGCCCACTTGCGGGTTGGGGGGCGGGTCGTTTTGCTCTGCCTGTTGCGGGCGAATTGGGCGCTCGAAACGGATAAAAAATAGCTGCCAATGTTCAGAAAGAGCCATTCTTGAGCGTCGCGAGCATTTGACGGTCGTGAAAAAGGTTTCAAGCCCGGTAGGAGCGAGCCCGCTGGGGGCGGCCCGCAGGGTACAAGCGTCCCGCGCGCCCGAATCTGCCCGAACTGGCGGCCGTGTGGCATACCAAAGAGTTTGCGGCCAGACGAGAGCATTTGGGGCATCGATTTGCGAGTCCGCCGATTGGAAGCAAGACCAATTTGGCCTTCTGAGGCTTGTGTGAGGCTCGAAAGTCCGGCTGGAGTTGTGGGCCGCGTGTGAACAGGGCCGCTTTGTGTGGATTTCATCCGAATGGACGGGTTTTAATGAGCAAACAGGGCCACTGCTTGGGGCACCTTTATTTTCCCATACTTTTGGAGCTCCATTTGGAGAGCAAACAGCAGATGGGCTTTGGGGAAGTGGAAGTGGGTCTGAAGTTGGAGGTGGAACTGAACTGGAGTTTGAGTTTCAGCTTGAGCTTGAGGTGGAAAGGAAAAGGGCCCGCTGATTCTGGTGGACGCGCAGTGGCTGCTCAGTGGCCCAGTTGACAGGCGCGCAAGATGGACGCGCCGACGCTAAGCATGGGGCCCTATTGAGTGAGGTGGAGAAGACAAACAGCGGCCCATTGCAATTGACGGGCGCGTCCTGCTTGGTCGTCTGGTGCTGCTTTTGGGCTGTGACCCATTTGCGCGCTCCAGCTAAGCCCTGCGGTTTGGGAGCGCACGAGAGAGAGAGAAGCTCAATCGGCGCGCCACAGCTAAGGGTCCGCGCGCGAGCAAAGGCGTGCATTTTTGTGGAGAAAAAGCGCCAAAGACAAAAAGGAGCACAGTCTTCTCGGCAATTTGGCCCAAGCCAAGTGGAAAAGTTTAAAGGGAAAACTTTTTCCCTTTTCCTTTTAGCTTTAACTTAAACTTAAACTTAAACTTTAAACTTTAAAGCGCCGGCCAGACACGTGGTGGCAACACAACTGCGGCCAACTGGCTCTGCAACTCAACCTTAGGGCCGCCCTCCTCTGGCCAGACAACTGGAGCCAAATTACACGTTAGCTTCGTGCTGCTCTCAGGCCCAAACACTAGTAACAACAACAACAGGTGGCTGCAGGTAATTGGCAAGGACGCTTGTTGTCGTGAGTCACAATTTATAATGATGACGAATTGTAATCGTCCCGCAGCGAGCAGACAATTTGGGCCAGCGAGCAACTAGGGCCCAAGTCTGCCTCTGCAGCTCCTTGTCCAATCAAACGAGACACGATCATTATCCTGGAAGTACACTTTTTCCACCACGGCGACAACCAGCAGCAGCAGCAACAGTGTGTAATAATAATACGCGTTCCAGCGGGCCCATTCGCCATTCGCCGTTCGCCCTTCGCCATTTCCCACTCGCTCGCTTGGCCATTTCCCATTTCAAACTCGAGCTTAGGATCACAGCGGCCAGATTGCAGCCCACTCGCGCACACTTGCACACTTGCTCACTCGAACACTTGCTCACTTCCAATTGCAATCCTCCACTTGGCTCCACTTGGCCCAACGATCAACAGGGCGCAGCGTGCTGGCCAGGCGCCCACTTTGGGGCCTGCTCGCAATTGGTCTTTTCTGTTGCAAGTCTTTTAGATTGGAGCTTTTTTCTAGCTTTGGATAAAACTGCAGCTTTTCTCTCTCGTTTTTTCTCTCTCTCTTCAGTTGTTGCTCTTTCTCGTACTCGAACTCGAGCTCGAAATGAAATGATTGCCATGAGCGGCGCGCTGCCAATGCCACGCGCGCCTTCCTGTGCCTCTCTCTCTCTCTGTGGCTTGAGAGGAGGAATTGTTAGGAGGAATTGTTGTATAGAATTGTGAGGAATTGTGGAGAATTTGTTGGAGAATTGTGCAGAATTTGGTGGAATTGGACAGAGCAGAGTTGAAAGTTGCTGAAGTGAAGTGAAGTGAAGTGAAGATTGTGCAGAGTCGAGCAGAGTTCACTTCTTTTTGGCAGAAAAGAGACAGAGACAGAGAAAGAGAAAAAGAAGCCAAAGAAGAGCGAGCAGAAAAGAGGAGAAAATGTGCGCTCGCCTTTCGCGCGCGCTCATCGTGCAACTTTTCTCTTTCCATTGCGGCCCCAAAGGCAACCAAAGGCGAGACAAGCAAAACAACAACAACAACATTGAACGAGCGTGAGACTGTCTGCAGACTGCGCTCACTTCACTCTCTTTCTGCAACACACTCAAATGGGCCGCCAACTCAACTTGGTCCATTTCCACTCGCAAACTCAACTCATTTCCACTTCTCATTTCGCCCTCAGCTCAGCTCAACTTAGCTCAACTCAGCCCAACTTGTAAGCTCAACTGCACCCAAACAAACCGCAACCAATCTCCCTTTGTTCCTCGTCCATCTTTTTCTCTTATATTCTCTTTTTCTGACTCTCTCTCGCCGCTCCTAATCTCTACTGCCCACTGGCCCACTGCTCCACCAACTTCCGAGCAAGGCCACACAAATGGAGGCCCGCTAATTGACTTTCGCCTCCTTGCACACACAGTTGCACTTCTCCAGCGGCTCCAACACACTAATTGAGCGGCCTGCCGCGAGATTCACCACTGCTTAGGAGTGCTAAACGGTCTCACTTCGGGCCCAAAAGAGGCTCAATTGCCGAGCGATGCGGCCCGAGACTGTCTGGAGCCGTCTGGAAAAGTCTAAAAAGTGTAAAAAATCCAAATCTGAGAAAGAGGCAAATTGGCGAGACAATTGGGCTCCTTTTGAGCTAGAAAAAAGGTTCAATTTGCGCCATTTGGGTGCAGAATTCGAGATATTTCGAGAAAGTTTGGGGGAAAAAGTTGTGTGATCGATTTGGCCACAATTGGCTGTCTGCAATTGCAATTGGGAAGCCTCTTTGTTGGCAGCCAAGCTCGATGGATTGGCTGCAGTTTGCGGCGAACATTTGCACATTTAGACGCTTGAATCGACGCTAAGCTCAAATTGGGGGAAACAATCAATCGAAAAGGCATTGCAAAAGAGAGAGAGATTGTTGCTTGTCCTGAGCAGTGAGCGAAGATTGAACAGTTGAGATTGCCAATTGGAGACTGTGTCTTGTGTTGCTCGGCCGGCTGGCTGGCTGGAAAACAATGAGAGCTCGGAAACAATGTTGTGCAATCTAACAGGTGGCTGAAGGTGGAAAAAGAGGGAGAAAAAGTGTGCGTGTTTTTGCGGCCCAATCCTAAGGTGCGTTTCCTGAGCCCAAAGCACATTTGCTGCTTGGCGTCTGTGTGCACATTTGGGCTCCAAGTTTGGGGCAAGCTTAGAACTGGAGCCAGAGGAAAAAGCGCCCACTTCTTCTTGCCCCTTTTTCTCCAATCTCAATCCACAATCCTCAATCCTCAATCCTCAACGCTCGATCCTCAATCCTCGTCTCAGGCGGCAGCTCACAAGGTTTCCTCTGCGGCTGCAAGTTGCAGTCCTGCTCTCTTGGACTGTGTTCGGCGGAAGGCGAGCTCAGCGGAAGGCGAAAGGCGAGACGGAGAATGGAAAAAAATCGGCAACAACTCGGCCGGGAGGGAAAAAGCAATTTCGCTCTTTTGCCAAATTATTTGCCGGCGCAAATTTTCGCCCGCCACACCTAAGGGTCGGCGAGCCAGCGAGCCAGCGGGAAAGAGAAAAACAATCCTAATGATCTGGGCGCAATCCGGCCACACAGCGCAAGAGCCGTCCGCAGACAGTCTGCGGCAGGCCCAAGTCCAAACGGCAACAACAAAGACGCTTCGGGGAATCAATCTCGGAACTTCGGCTTCACTCGAGCCGCAGACTCTCCGCCGGCCGCCACACTTCCGCCCGCATTGCGAGCCTCCAAAGCTCCAGCGTCCAGCCTCGAGGAGGGCCACTTCCGGCCTGTGTGTGTGGTCCGAGCGAGTGGGGCGCGCGTGTGGGCGCCATGCGGGCGCAGCTAAGGCTCGGCCGGCCTTCTGACACGCTCCAACACCCGCAGACTCGAGCGACAGGTGTCGCTGGGGGCCAATTAGTGGCCGCATCTCCACTTTTGACTGTCTCAGACGAGTGGGCGTGTCTCCAGGCGCCGGCTCTAGTCTGTGGCGCCCGCGGCCAGTCTCTGGCCTCTGCTAAGCTCAGACTCGAAGTTGAACTTGCCAGAGTGAGGCTGCTGAGCCAGGCCGACGAGTGTCTGGCCGCTCATTAGGGCGCAATCTCCACAGTTGCGCCAGACTGTCTCTGCGCGCCGCGCTGCACACTTTCCGCTCGGATGGGCCCCCAAACGGCGCGGCAGCCCGTCGCCAGCTCGCCGGGTGGAAATTTTTATTCATCCTCGTCTTGGGGGCGCCTCCAAGCGCACAGGACGGCTCGCAGGTGACAACTGGCAGCCACTTCCGGCCTGGTGCTTGTCGCCTTGAACGACTCACCCAGCGCCCCCCAGAGCCAGAGGCGCAAGGAGGCGCCAGACGGAGGGGTTCTCGGCCGCCGGCTCAACACTTGGGGCGTCCTTTGGGGCGGAAGGTGGAGGCTTGGGGGCGGCGAGACGTCGGCCAAGCTCAGCTAAGGAGTGGGAAAGTGGGCGCGATTGAAGAGGAAGAAGTGCAGATTTTGGCCGTTAGAGGGCGCTGCGCGCGCGCGAGAAAAATGCCTCCAGTGTGAGTGTGTGGAAAAAGGGGGAGGAAGACCAAAGGGGAGGAGAGTCTGTGTCAGAGAGACTGTCTCAGAGACAGAGAGACAGTCTCTTTCTCTGTCAGAGAGATGGCCAGACAACGAGAGACTGGCATTGGTTGCCTTCTCTCTCTGACAGAGCTCTGGCCAGAAGCGTTCTCTTTCTCCTTTGGGCCAAATGATGATAATAGTAATAATAATAATAAATTTTTGTTTATTCTCTTTGTGCAAAGAGAGAGAGCTAGAAAAGTAAGCAAGAGGAAGAGTGGAGAGAAATCTCCTCTTTTTATTGTTGTTTGTGCAAAGACTATTTCATTGTTGTCGAAAGGAGATGTTGTTGTTGTTGCTTGTATTAATGCGCCACTTGGAGGCGAACGCGAGCCTGTTGGAGTGCGTTGAAAAGTGCAATTGAAGGAGGGGGACGGAAATCGGACAAGAGCCAAAGAGGCAAAGAGCTAGAGAGCTAAAGAGAGCCAAAGAGAGAGAGAAATGGCGTGCTCTTTAAGTGTGGCCAGTGTTTGAGCTGCTCTGTTGTGTTGTTGCTGCTGCTCTGCTGTGGCAAAATGATTTATATTTCAAAATGCAAATTGCTCTCAGCTGTGCCTCTTTTGCTGGCTCACAGTTTGTTTGTTTACTCTCTTTTCATCATTATTATAATGTGCTCATGCAATTTTCTCTCATATCTTGTCAGAGAGCGAGAAAGAGCCAGAGGAAGAGAGATTCAAATTCGCTCTCGCATTGAGATCTAGATTTGGAGATTGAGATTGAGAAGAGTGAAGCTCTTGCAGAGTGGGAGAGAGCTCCAATTGGACTCTAGAAAGGCGAGAGGAAAGAAGAGAAGAGGCAACGAGAGATTTTGGCCTCCAGATAAGATCAGAGAAGCTTTTCCAGCTCCTCTGATCTCTCCTTCATACTTGCTCGCCTCTAGGCCTCTGCATGTTTTCCTTCTCCTCCGGCTCTTCTCTGGCAATTGTCATAAAGAATAAAGAATAAAAAGAGGCAGCCATGTTTGTTCTAGTCTCTCTTGCTCTAGTCTCTATCTCTCTTTCGGGAGTTTAGCTTGCCCTAAACTCTCTGGGACAACTAGACACATTCCAGCGACTAAATTTCCACCAAATTTCCACCAAATTTCCACCAAATTGCAACACACTAAATTGCAAACACCAATCACACATCTTTCTTTCTTTCTTTCTTTCCCTTCCAGCTGCTCTTTTGTTTTCTCTTGCTGCCATTTTAAATTATTCTCATTCTAATTTCGGCCAAACAACAACTACAAATGTTTCTCCTCTACAAATGTTGCCCCTCCTTTTTCGATTGTCCACCTTCTCCTCCTCGCGACCATTCCCGCTCTCTGGTCAACAGGTTGGCGTCTATTGTCGCCCTTAACACCCTGGTCGCCAGTGTCAACACGTGTCAGAAGTGTCTAGGCCAGTTTGCGAGGCCTTTTTCGAGCTTTCCAGCTCAAAATTGGCCCAGATTAGGTCCATCTGCATTGTTTTCCTTTCGGTCCACTGCCAGTCCTTAGGGCCGAGCGGCCGCAGCTTAGCGTGCGAGCGGGCCCACTGCGCTACTGCATTGGCGCGCGCGTGTGCAAACTTTACACTGCAAACCAATGGGAACCAATGGGCCGCCTGAGCTTAGGTGCGCCCGCAGACCGACTTGCATGGGCTGCCTGCAATCCGTTTGCTCTCCAATGACACTTTTCAGCTCCCATTGGCTGGCCACCAGAAAGTAGGAGACGAAAAAAGGCTCCCCGTGTGTCATTTCAGCCGCCTCTTGGTGTCTAATGTGCGCTCTTCTGGTCGGCTTAATTGAAATTAAAAGGCAAAAAATCGGAGAGAAAAACCAGCTCCATCAAGGAGAAAAAGAGGAGACACACAAACACAGACAGACAGCCAGACAGACGAGCCTGTTTGGCAAGCGAGGAGAATTTGATATTTCATTGCTTCTTCTTCTTCTTCGTGGTCTTCTTCGTGTTTTTCCTCCTCGTCTTGTCTTGTCTTTTCTTGGCCTGGCAAACGAGAAACAAGTTGCACTCTTCTTCCTCCACCTTAGCCCAACACCAAGACAAGTTGTTTCCATTTTGCCACCTGTTCTAACTCTCCGCACGCTGGCAGAGCACTTAAATCAAAGCGCAAACTCTTTGCGGGCTCTCCTTTGGCGCTCAAGAGAGACTGTTTCCGGCTCAATTTGGCCAGCGAACTGGCGAACTGGCGAACTGGCTAACTGGCAAGCGAGCGAGCTAAAGAACGAGCCAGAAAGCGTCTCCAATTTCCAGTTCGCGGCTCAATTTGCGCAACTCTTTTGGCAGCTGAGCAAAATTAATTAGGTGAGCTGGACTGTGCACAACACAGTCTTGTTTGCCATTTTAGTTGGCCACTGTTGCATCTTAGGAGTGAGAGGCTGTTGCTCCTTGTGGGCCGCAGCTTAGCTCAGGCAACGCCAATTGGACACAAAGTTCAAAATGGAGCCAACAAGTGTCCGCCGCAAGTGCAGCAGTGCAAACAGAAGACCAAAGGGACGCTCGAATGCCGCTGAAACGGGCCCTGAAAGTGGTGTTTAAAATTGCAAAATTGCAAAACTGCGCCACTCCTAAGGGCTCCTAAGGGCCGCTCGCAGTGGCTCGTCTCGCACACAGTCTCCAGTGGGCACAGGTGGCCCGTTTGCGGCTTCCAATTGGCCAAGAGATGCTCTGCCTCTTCTCTGCCTCTTCTCTGCTGCCCAATTTGCCATATCGACTGGATCCATTCCATTCCATTTCGGCCGCCATTTTGCCCAATTGGCGTGTCTAATTTTGTCTCAACGCTGACCACTGGCTCACCGCTAACTGTCTCATTTCTCTTCGACGTCTAGCTCGCCGACGTCTAGCTCGCCAAGAGCCACAAGGACCGCTAGTTTTGCGTCTGGGTGGCCGAAGTTCAGATTGAGCGGCAGACTGAGGAGGCAAAGTGGAGCAAATGGAGACAGACGAGCGCCACTCGGAGCACAGTCTCCACTTGTTTCCACATACCACAAGCACATTTGCCCACTGCTAATGTGCCTTTTGCTTTGCTTTTGCTCTTGCTTCTTCTTTAGCTCCTGCTTTTGGTTTCGGTTTCGGTTTCGGTTTTGGCTCCGCTCTTTTGCCTCTGCTTCGGCCTCTGCAACTGGACTCGCCCAGTGACATTAGGCCGGCTGACAAGAGTTGGCAAATTTGACAGGCCAAATTGGGGCAGCACTCCAATTGGGCGCAATTGGGCCCAATTGGGCGCCGCTGGTTGGAAAGTGCGCCCAGTGGATGAGGAGCGCAAACACGTGCACTGTGCTCTGCTTTGCGTGCGCCCTAAGGATCGGCCCTAAGGATGAGCCCTAAGGATGAGCGGCCTCCTTCTTGGGCCCAAATGGGCGCTCGCACACGCAGCCAATTATGGCTCGAAAAGGCCCTTTCTGTGCGCGTCACTGTGGCTGGCGCTTCAGTGTTCAGTGCGCGCGCGACAGACAGTCTCTCGGCCCAGTAAAGCAAAGTTAAAGGCCGAGAGTTGTTGGCCCAGCTCAGCTTTGCGCTTTTCCCTCTAATTTTATTTTTATTTTTATTTTTATTCTTATTCTTATTTCGCCAGATCGATTTCTAATGAAAAAATCGCCCCCCAGGCCAACAAATTAAATTGAATTCGAGTGAATGAAGCCGCACACATTCGGCCCCAAGCCGACAAGGAGCCAGCCCGAGCGCACAGACACACGAGACGACGGGCTGTCAATTCTGCCTCTTTTGGACGCCAAATCGGTTTCGGTTCGCTTTGCGGTGTTCGAGTTTGGGGCCAAGCGGGCAGAGGAGTCTGTCTGCCTGGTGGAGGCGCCCCCAAAGGCTGACAGCGTTCAGAGAGCGCGAAGGAGCCCGAAGAGAAGAGGGCCTCTTGAGCAGTTTGCGCGCCTCTATGTGCGCCCTGAGCTGAGCTGAGCTGGCAGCCGTTGGAGCTTTGGAGCAAGCCATTCATTGGCCGCCCAATCGTCCATTTTGCGTTCATTTTGCGCCCCTCTTGAGCCGGCGGGCCACCGTCTGCCACCGGCGGCACCTTTCAGCTTTTTTTCACCGGAACTGCGCTCGCCAAAGGGGCGCCCCAACTTGCGAGCGCCGGCCGGCGTGTGGCGAGGCGCGCTGGACTTGTGCTTGCCGTTTGTGAAGGGGAGCCCTCGACTGGAGAGGCAGAGGGGGCTCGCCTTCTGCTGGCTGCGATCGGGCGCCAAAGTTCAGCCAGAGGCGAGGGCGCCAGCACGACACGTGCCCAATGGCAGGTGGCCCTCCGTGCGGCCTGTGCGTCACGAGCGGCCCTTTTCCTCGCCAAGTGGGGCCCCTTCGCGAGCAGGAGGCGCCACTGGTTCGTTGTTGTGCTGGCGGAACTTGGTTTGGGGCGACAAAGTGGGGCCGCTCCTAAGCTGCGGCCGCTTTTTTCCGGCAGGACTGGGAACTGCAGGAAGCGCGCAGTGGAGAGAGCGCGCGCCAGACTGTGTGCGGCAGACTGTGTGCCGCAGAGTGTGTGCGGCAGAGTGTGTGTAGGAGACTTTCTGTGGAAGAGTGTGTGTAAAAGAGTGTCTCTAAAAGAGCGTCTTTCGCACACAGTTTCCCGCAGACTGTGTGCCGCACAGAGAGAAGCACGCAAGCACGCAACGTGCAGACTTCGTGCAAGCCTGGCGCAATCCAGCTCGCATAGGGCCGCTCGCTGCTAGTCTCTGGCCGCCATTTTAGTGACCAATTTAAATTGGGCCGCCATTTGCATGGACGCAAACGGCGACAGACGGTCTCTGTTGCGCTCTTGTTGCGGTCCAACAAGAGCAAATGGCGATCGGCCCCGAAATGGAGTCTTTGGGCTCCGCTTGGAGTGGGCCCAAACTCCAGGCAGACTGCGCGATCTCTGCTCGCTCCCTTTTGATAAACTACTGACGACGACGACGAGTTACAGCAGGAGATTGATCGAGTTTATCTGTTGTCTGAGTTATTTGAGAATCGCCAATAATAATGGTCGGCGGCGTGTTGAGTGTGTGTCAGTGTGCGCTTGTGTCTGCCAGCGGCGAGCAGAGAGCAGAGAGAGAGAGAAGGAGAAGCGGGAGAAGTAGAGCTAAGGAGGAGCAGAGGAAGTGAAGTAGAGCTAAGGAAGAGGAAAAGGAAAAAAGGGAAGAAAAATGGCCAGTTTAGGGGCGCCCATTTGGAGCTTTGGCGCAGATTGAGCGCTCAAAGATGAGCTGCCGATAATCTGAACAGACAACACAGGCCGGCGAGCAGACACAAAGCGCAGAGTTGCAAGAAGAGCCAGTTGCAAGCAGAGCAAATGGGCTCTTTTCCTTTTCCTTTTCCTTTTCCTTGAGCTTGAAGCTTTGAAGCTTTGAAGCTTTGGACAGTGAACAGTGAACGGTGAACAAAACCGAAGCAAAGCGAAGTGAACAAAACGGAGAGTCCAAGTGAAGTGAAGTAAACTCAACTGAACTGCATTCAACTCAACTAGACCTTAGCTCTAGTCCAAACTGCTGCAGCCCAAGTCGAATCGAGTCGGCTTTGGTCGAATCAATCAATTGATTAGGAAAGACGCTCGCTCGTGCGCCCCTTTCAATTGGTTGCCCGTGTTGCTGCCTCGAGTTGCGTTGCGTTTTCTTGCGCCAAGTGGTTGGCTCACAACTTGCATAACGCGCCCGCTCGTCCCGCCGCTAAGGGTCGCCCGGAGAGCCTGGCAGCCGGCCGCCATTGAGACGCCCGGCAAACATTCATCATTTTTCCCCAGCTTACCTGTCGAGCGAGCAATTGGGCCCGCCGGGAGTCGCCCATGCTCGCTGCCAGACTCCATCAGTGGGCGCCTCTGCCGCTCGGCCTCCTCCTCTGGCTGGGCCTCCTCCCTGCTCGCTGGACGGGGCTCCACTTGAGGCCGGCGAGCGCGAGATGGCGCACGGCCGGCGGTTTTGAGCAAAATGGCGAGCGTAAGAGTCGCCAGTTTCCAGGAGAGGCTCCCAGAGGGGCCGGAAGAGCGGCGGCCACTTGCCCGCTCGGCACTCTTCACACTCGAGCGCACAAATGAAGGCGCGCACTGTGCGACACTGCGCGCTGCAGACTGTCTCTAGCTCCGAAGACTGTGTGTAGCGCCGCAGACTGTGTGCAGTGCGCGCAGTTTTCGGGCCCAAAGTTTTCGCTTGCAGCTCGCAGCTTGCAGCTCGCAGATCGCACATCCAAGATCGCAGCTCGCAACTGGCAGCCTTTTGTCCCCGCGCGCTCACTGCGGCGCAGCACGCGAGATGGCACAACACGGCGCCACTTCCTCTTCCTCTTCCTCTTGCACAACAGCGCCGGAAACGTGCAACCCAAGGTGAACTCTCGCCGGCCACACACAACTACTACTTCTTCCCCTCCACTGGCGCCCACGAGTGAGCCAAAGCCAAGGAGGACCCACTTTCCGACCAAGGCCAAGGAATCAGATTAAATAAGCAAAGTGGATTACACGTCCGGCCTTTTCTCTCTCTCTTTCTGCAAAACTATTTGGCCTCCAGTTAAATCGATTGCTTTTTTCATCTCAGGCCGGCCTCAGCGAGCAGCTCGGGCCGCATTCTGGCCGCGCTGAGTGGCCCCCATTGTGCCGCAGCGAGCGGGGAATTCGCATTCGGAATTTGTTTATTATTTGGCCCCCAGTTCTCCTTCTCCTTATCCTTGTCCCTTCTGCTCTGGCCTCTTCCTCTGGCCTTCTCGCTCTTCCTCTGCCTCTCTGCTGCCTCTGCTGCTCCCCAGCACGACACACAATCTCGCCCAAAGGGTTGCTCTGCTGGCCCTTTGGGCTGCGACTTAATGAAGCGCAAACGAGAAAGAATTTGAATATTTGCCTTATCTTTTCCCATTGATCTTTTTCAAATGCAAATGGAAACAAAAACAAACGCAGACAGGAAATCGAATCGACTGCAATCGAATGCAGTCCAATGGAGTCGAATGGAATTGTTGGATTCGAGTGAAAAATAACTCTCCTCTTTCTCCTCCTTTTTCCCCCTTCTGCTTTGGGCCCAAATCAGCCAGTCTCTGTCAAGAAAGAGAGAGACTCTTTCTTGCTCCTCGTCGTTCTTCCACTTTCCAAGCTGCTTTCCAGACTGCTGCCAAGAAGCAAGCCCCAGTCTCTGGCTGCAGTGAAAAAAACCCAACCTAAGCTCTGGCCAGCTCGTCACTTGGGCGCAAAGTGGGCCCAGCACGCGCCGCTCGCTGGCAACAAGTGCACTGCTGCTGCTCTAAGTGCAGCCCAGCAGCCCTTAGGTGTGGCGCTTGCTTGCCCAAAATGGGAACCTAAACTCAACTGAGGCAATGGAAAATGTTTCGACTTTTCCAGCGGGAAAGCAATTCTGCAATTCTGCAATTTTGCTCGCCCGCCGACCAGCAAATCAAATTAAAAGCCGCCTCGCCTTCTGGCCCAATCTCAAGCTCTCTGGGCTCAGTCCAAGGCCGATTAAAGGGCTAATTTGGCCCTATTTTGGGCCTACTTTTGCCAACTCCTTAGAGCAAACGGGCGGAAGAAGAGGATGACGGAGAGAGAGAGAGAAAGAGTTCAAATTGCAGGCCCGCCGAAAGGCAAGTCTAAGTCGCTTTCTGGCCTTCTCGCTGCCATTGGTCCATGTGTGTGAGTGAGTGTGTGTTGGGCCCGCGATTTAGAGACTAGAGCCAAAACGGTTTCCAGAGGGATGAAAAGGCGGCTTCTCTGTGGCCCGTGAGCTTCGCGATGCTTTTTTAAAGAAAAAACTACCAAATGATTGATTGATGTTTGCGCCAAATCTCGAGATTAGTCTGCCAGCCAAAGGCAACAAGCAGGCCCAATTTCTCTCTCTTGTGTGAGCCTTCTTCTTGCCTTTGCCTTTAGATTTGCCTCTGCCTTTGCTCTGTGCTGGCTTTTCTTCAGCCCAGCGGCCTGTTATCTTGTGGAGCCAATTGCAGTCGTTTTCCCACACGCACTCACTCGCACTCGCACTAACATTCGCAGAGAGAAGCAGAGCGCGATGCACGCGCGCACGCTTGCACGCACACAAACAGGCGAGCGGAGCCCAAATCGACTAGCAAACTGAACGATTGGACGAACCGAGATGAGCAGCAGAAGGCGAACTGTGCACATTGCATTGCATTTCATTCCATTGCGCTGCATTGATTTGAATCGAATGCAATTGAATTGATCAATTTTATTATTCCCTCCTTGTAGCAATTTCCAGAGGAAATGGTCCCGCCAGCTTTGCGGCCCAAATCGCCGCCCAACTCGAGCTCGTCGTCTCTCGTGGTGCCCAGTTTCGCCCAACACGCCGAATCAAGAGCAACAACAACAACAACAACAACAACAACAAATCGACAACATTCGAGAGCAACAGTGAAAAGGAGCGAAAAGAGAGAGAGAGAGAAAATGGCCGCTTCTCTGGCCCTCTCTTGCTCGGCCGGTCGTCATTATGATAATTCAATAACAATTTTCTTCTTCTTCTCTCGAGAAAAGAGCCAGAAATAATGACGCCGATAATTCACGCTCTAGACTTGACTTTTTTCCAAGCAAAAAGCGGCCCAAAACTTAATTATTCGGCTCGTTTTCAGCCAGTTACTTTGAGAGAGAGAAAGAGAGAGAAAGAGAGACTCTGGTCGTGCACTTTTTTTCTCTCTTTGCAAATAAATTGCAAATTTAGCCTGTCGAAAAGTTCCTCTCTGTCTGTGAAAAGTCTCAACCATCGAAGCGGCGTTTCAGCTCACAGTGCGCCCGTTTTCTGTCTCCTGGCAGAGCTCGTCTTCCTCTGCGTCTTCTTCTTCGTCTTCTTCTTCCTCTGCTTCTTCTTCTCCTTCTCACTGCATGCCTGTGGGATGGAAAACTCTTTTCCAGGTAAATAAATGAGCAACGAAGATCATTAGTCGCTGGCCCTATGCTCTGGGAGCAGTAGAGGCAGCAGTGAGCGGAGGAAGAGCAAGAGGCAGGGCCACGAGGCGAGCAGGGCCACGAGCGTTCCTCTTGGGCTTTGTTCGCTTTGTTAGCTCGAGCGAGAGTTCAATAATGAGAGGCGAGAGGGAAATTGAGTCGGAGGGAAGTTGTGAAAATTGTTGGGGAGAAATTTCACAACTGAGGGCCAAATGGGCGAGCGAGAAAGACAATCAACAACAATCACACTTGGCCAAAGGGCCAAACACAACTAGAGACAGTCTGCGTTGCGCCGCCGAGTGCGTGCAGTGCACTCTCCAAGTGCAACAAGTCCTGCAGAGTTCGCCCTTAGAGTGCGCGCGTGCTTGGCTCTGCGCGCCTCTTGCGCCTCTTGAGTCTGTCTGCGGCGTGTTACATTTCGCGTCCCACTCAATTCCAGAGGCCAGGGCGCCCACCAACAACAGTCGTCCGGCGCGCCCACTGCGCCGCCTCAGCGCCCGCCAGTCTCGCCCGGCTGCTCTCAAGTCGAAGTGAAATCTCGTCGAGGGAGTGCCAGCCAGCCCACAGACGACCAGTTGGCCACTTTGGCCAACAACAAATCAACAACAAAACGACGACAAGCGGCCGCACCTGCTCCCAACTTGGACGAGCACTCCCAACTGGCCAGGCGCACAATGCGCTCGCTAATTGGCCAACTAGTGGCATTGGCCCGATCAGCGCACCTTAGGCTCGGCAGCTAATTGTTAATTGTTAATTGTTCGCGCCCAGTTCTCTTTCCGCTTGTTTGCCTTCTCCACTGGGCCACTTCCAGTGTCCCGCTCGCCGTCTCGCCTAACTGGGCCTAACTGTTGGGCCGCCTTCGTGGGCCACTTTTTACGGATAGTTTGGAATAGTTTCAGCCACTTTCAGCCACTTTTGACCACTTTTGGCCAGCAGTTTTGCAAATTGGCCGCCAGCTTGTTGCACCTAAGCTGAGCCAGTTTGCAGTGCGGCGGCCAGTCTCTTGCAGTTCGCCACTTTGCGCCGCTTTGTCGTGCGCATCCTAAGCCGCCGCGGAACAGTTGCAGCGAAGGACTAGGAGGAGCTCCAATTGGACCGCTTGGATTCGGATTTGGATTTGGATTTTCAAGCTCAAGCTCAAGCTCAAACTCGAGCTGGGCTGAGCTGCGATTGGAATTGGAATTGCCTTCGGAGGTGCACACTTTTCGACGGTGGAAATGAATTCGCCTCTTTGGATTCCCAAATGGCAACAAGGACAGGCATCAATTTCCACTCTGGCCGCTTGGCTGGCTGTGTGAAAAGGCCAATTACGGGCCTAATGCCAGTCTCGAGCCCCAAGTAGAAGCCCAAGTTGAGCAGAAGCCCAACTGGAGGCCCTGCTTGGCCGCCAAGTTCGTGTCAGCCGAGGGGAGGGAATAATTGTTGCCCTTTGGCAGGCCTGAATCCTATCTTTTTCTCTTTTTCTCTCTTTCTCTCTTTCTCTCTAGTGCAAAACAAGCAACCAAATGAACAGCAGATCCACTTGTTTCTTCTTCTTCTTCTCCTCTGCTGCTCCTCCTCCTTCGGCCAATTTTCTCTCCTCCTCTTCCAATCGATTGCACTTGAAAAATTGTTGCCCCATTTGGATTTTTTTTCTGCTGGCGCTCTGCAGAGCAGTGCGCTGGCTTCTGCGTCTCGTGCCCACTCGACTAACAGGCCTGAGCTGCATTTGCCTCCAATGCAAACACTCTGCGCTGAGCAATGTGCTTCTGCTCGCACTCGGCCGACTGACTGGCACTCGCGCGCTCAGCACACTCTCAGTCTCACTCTCAGTCTCAGTCTCACAAAAGCAGCCTGAGACTGAGACACACTGTGACTGAGCGGCCGCATTTGCATTAACATGGCGCACTTCCACTCAGAGTTCTTATATTTTTTCTCTCTCTTTTCTCTCCTCTTGCCTGGCAGCCAAAAGAAGTGGCGGCCAAAAGTAGACAAAGTTGGACGGAGAACAAAAGCCGGAGGAGAAACACGAACACATCAAGTTGGGAGAAGAGAGGAGGAGAAAGAGGAGAAAGAGGAAACCAACCGACACTAGTCTCTCGCTCGTGGGCCACAACTTTGCTCCTCAGCTCCACTTGCTCAGCTCTCTCTCACACACTAAGGCCCAAAAGTGGTTCACTTTTTCCAATTAGGGCAAGCGAAAAAAAATTGAGATTGATGAATGCGATTTCCACTCTCTTGGAAGCCTGCCGGAAAACACTCTTTTGCCGCTCTTTTGGCTCATGTTTTGCTCCACTGGCTCCTCTTGGCTCCACTAACTGAGAGCGGCCCCATTTCTCTGTTTGTCTCTCTCTCTCTTGCTGCCCAATTGGCCCACTGGATCTGGCTCACTGGACGCCCACTTTGCTCCAGGCTGGCCAGCCTCGAACTGGGCCCAAGCGTGATCTTTGGGCCACTGGAAATTGTGCTAAACTGTGGCCCTGCTCCCGTTTGTTTGGGGACACTTTTGGCTGGAAAATGATGCAAATGCTGCCCACTGGCAACTGGGCCTTGTGGCGCTCAACTTGCCGCGCTGCCAATTTGCTTATGAGCGCAATAAATAAAATTCAGGCCGAACAAAGTGGGGCCCATTTGGGGGCCAATTTGGGACTGTCTATGGACAGTTTGAGTTTGAGTTTGAGTTTGAGTGGGACGAGAAGGAGGAGAAAATGTGTGAAATTGGATGCCCAATTGGAAGTGCTGCGTGAATGGAACTGCGAGAGGCGGCAGTGAGTTGGTGTGCCACAGCTAAGGGCGAGCCCTCAGCTGCATACAAGTGCAAGTGCAAGTGCGCGCTGTGCTCTGCAATGCAGAGTCTGCATGAGGCCAACTCGCACTCGCACAAGCACACAGCGCGTATGCAGCGCCCAGCAGAAGCAACAAAGGCGCCCACCACTGCACACAAACAGGTGGACTGCAAATGCAAGTTTCACTGCAAATTCGAGTTGGACTCCAAATTGGGCCCAACTCGCTCCCATTGCGGCCCCAAAGCGTCGACGGGCCCCTGTCCTGCGCCAGTCTCTGGCTCCCATTTGGCCAGAGGAAATCCAATAAAAATGCACACAAAAGGACAAAAACAGTAAAAAATTTCCATCGACTTTTATTGTGCTGCGCCAAGAGAGAGAGCTAGAAGGAACAGCGAAGAAGAGCTGAAAGCAGAAAGGCCGGCCAGAAAGCAAAAAGGCTGCCAGGAGGCGAGACGAGAGAGGCAAAAAGGGCGGCGCTCATTTGGCTTGAGCTTCTTTCTTCTTCTTCTCTTCTCTCTTCTTCTTTCCTCTTTTTCTGCTTCCACTTCTTCCACTTCTCTTCCAATTCTTCCACTTCTTTGGAGCAAACATTTGGAGGAAAACTGCACCAAGAGGCTCGAGCTGAGCGCCAAAAGGACCAAAGGCGCACCAGAAAGCAAGAAGAAGAAGAAGAAGCACTCATTCAATTCACGTCAAGCTCAATTAGCTGTTTGCTCTCTTTTGCTCTCGCTCGCTCGCTCCTTTTCGCCCATTTCCTCCATTTCGCCCATTTTGCCTATTCGCAAAGAGCTAGCATCTCGGGCCCGAATCATTCTTTTCTCCTCTTCTCTTTCTTTCTCTTCTTCTCTTCTCTCTCTCGATTTCTCATTCTTCTTCCTCTCCACTGGCCCCATTCTGGCCGAGCTGCTGATGATCGTGCTGATTATGGAAGCCAATCCAGATTGAATTGCAGCCTCGCGAGCGGTTTGTTTGCGGCCCGCGCCAACAACACACAATGGCCCGTTGAAGCAGCGCCCAAATTGCATTGGGCCCCAATGGAAAAGAAGTGCAGCTCGTTGCAAGTTGCAAGCGAGAAAAGCGAGAAACACTAAGCACAACAGTCCGCACAAATTGCTGCGCCCAAATAGACACACTCTCAGGCACGCACTCGGTCCACTCGCTTGCTTGCTCGCCACTCACGCACTCACTCGCTCGCTCACACTCAAGACACGCCTACCAATTGGGCGTCAAGTGTCAGAGTGAGCAGAGAGCAGAGGCAGCAAGAGTGGCGTGCCAGAGTGGGCGCGCTCAACTCGGACACTTTTCAGCAACCTGCTGGTGGCAAATTAGCAGCTTGGGGCCGGATTTTCCACCCTGAGGGGCGAGAAAAATCACTCGAGGGCCCTCAGCTTCTACTTGGCTCGCGGGCCTGCTCCTTTGGCACTGGTTTGGCCTCTTTCAGGCCAACCTACTCCAATTGGGCGCATTAGCGAGAAGGAAATGGTGGTAAACAAATGGCGGACTTCTCTCTTTCTGCTTGCCCAAACAGAGGAAACTGCAAGTCGTGCAAATTTCTCGCAGGACTGCCCTCGAGTCGCTCAGCTCGCGCTCAGCTCTTGGGCCGCAGCTTAGGGCCCAAGAGATGAGCGCAGAGCAGCCCAGCGCAGCGAAGAGGACTGGCATTTTGTTCTTGTTCGCCACTTTGAACTCGCAGACCAGAGCCAAGCGGGACTGAAGCTGAGGCCGCGCGAGCAGGCGAGAATATCTCGTCGCGAGATGCGAGATGAAAGCCGATTGCGCTGGGCCCAAATGGAGCCAGCTCGAGCTGAGCTGAGCTGGTGCGGCTCGCAGACAGGCTCCAAGTTGACTGCTAGCCGCGAACTGGGCACAGCTTAGGGCTGAGAAGAGCTGTGAACTGAGCTGTGAAGCGAACTGTGAATCGAACTGTGAAGCGAGCGGAGGAAAACAAAATAAAAGAAAAGAAAACAAAACAAAACAAAAAAGCAAAATAAAATTAAACAACAAACAGGCCCCATCGGCGGCAAAAAAATTTCGATTGTCGGAAGACCATCGGCGAGCAAAGCAATGAAAAATGGCCACTTTGATTTCTCGCCATTTCGCTCCTCCTTGGCCATCAAATATTGCCCACAACAAACAAGCACAAATGAGAAGAGGAACCCTGTGGGCCTTTTGTTTGCCCCTCTGGACCAGCCGCCCGTTGGCCGCCGCTTCCTTGTTGCTAACAAGTGGCGTTGGCAGATTGTCGTTGTTGTTTGCCACCGATGGAGCAGTGGCTGGCGAGAAGACGAAGAGTAGGAGAGGAAAGAAGAAGCCGCACAAGCTGCCGCCTCGGACTGAGTGAAAAATGGCGCCTCTCAGAAGGCCGGCCGGACAAGACACGACCAATGGGCAGCGTGAAACATCCAACATGAGAGACTCTCAATCCAACAAGAAGAAGTCTGCACTTGCACAGCTTCGCTGGGGGGAGAAAAGAAGTTGCGTCATTTCGATCGGAGGCCCAAATGGAAAAACGTTGAGTTGGAGAAAAAAGTGAATGTGTCGCGAGCTGGAAGCAAAGATGGCCCATTTGTTTCCTCTTCTTCTTCTCTTTCCACTTCCACTTCCACTTCTAACTCACGCACTCTCTTCTCTCTCCTCGCCTGCTTCTGCTTCAACTTCAGCCCTAGACTAACATTGAACTTGGCCAACAATGCGCCCAGACAGACGGACACAAACACGAGCCCAAGTCTGTCTTGTCAGTGTGCAAAAAGGAGCCTTTCAAAATGCTCTCTGGCCGACATTTGGCCCATTTGGCCGCTGCTCTTTTGCCTGCCAACTGCCTGCTTGCTTGTCTGCTTCTCTGCTTGCTTTTCTCACTGCTTCCCTTCTCACTCAGACAATTTAAATGAGCAATTCGAGAGCACCAATCTCAAAGACAATGGACAATTACTCTGGCCGTTCGTTTCGCGTCTCTCCGCTAATGATGCAGTTTCTCTCTCGCCTGAAATGGCCCACAGGCACACACACACATGGACACACTAACACGAGATTATAGAAGAACATTTGGGCCAAAAAGGGAAAATAAAATCGCATGCAATCCCACACACTAACATGGACACGCATCCTTCTTCTCCTTCTCCTCCTCCTCCACTCAGCCGGGCAACTCTACTGCCTAAAAGAGGAAAATCCAACCCGCGACCATAAGAGATCCATCATTATTATTAAAGAGCTTAGATCTTTTTTCCACTTGCACGAAGCTTCTTCTCCTTTAATCTTAACTCTTTATCAATTCCAACTTTTTGGATGCCATCATTTTCATCAACATACATCACCATTATCATCATCTTCATCGTCGTCGTCGTAATCAGCAGCAGCAGTAGAAGTAGTAACTGCAAAGGCAACTGCAACAACAACATCTTCTAACGACTAACCGATAATAGTCATTTGTTGCTGCTGATCTTGCTTCAACTGTTGCTGTTGTTGCTTCTTACTTGCCGCTGATTGTCTCTTATGCTTCAGCTTATCACATTTTCTCATTTTGCAAATCTGATGGCTTCTAACGCTCTTGCAAGGGCCACACTCGCCACAATTGTCCTTGTGCTCGCATCCAGGACACACACCGCATCTTTTCCTCTTGCGCCTCACTGGCTGATTGTTTGGCGTAGTGCTGGTGGCAGTGATGGTAGTTGGGGTGCTTGTTGTGGTGCCCGTCTCAGAGGCAGCAGTTGTATTGACTGGCAACAACAGTTGCTGGTGCCTTTGCTGCTGCTGCTGCTGCTGTTGATGTTGCTGATGTTGATGGTGAGCTTGCTGCTGCTGAGTGTGCTGCTGCTGCTGCTGAATAGAGACTGCTTGATGCTGCTGGTGCTGGTGGTAGTGATTCTGGCCCTGATTGTCCACCGTGGTGACAAGATTTGCCCCGAGGTTCAACTGATGGTGGGGCTGCAACAAGATTGCCTGGGGCTCTTGTTGGTGCTGGCCCTGGCCAATTAAACTGGGACAATTTTGTTGCTGATGATGCAATTGAGCGGCAGCATGCAGCTGTTGCTGCGGGTGCTGCAATGCAGTTGCGGCCTGATACTGTGGATGAACATGCTGATGATGTATTGGAAGGTGGTGATGGTGATGATTATGATGATGGTGATGAAGCGGTGCTGCCTGCTGATGGTGCTGGTGGTGAGCCGCAATGAGGTGGTTGTTGTGTTGCTGATCTTGTTGAGAATTCATATCACTAATTGGTGAGGGGCCATTATTATGAGTGGCTGCGCTTGTGACAATATTCTTACTATTGTTGCCAATCGTTAAACTTGCTAAATTTGCTGCTCGGCCATCATTATTACCGTAAATATCAATCATTGAATTAGCAACAGTTCCATTAGTTGCAATGCTAGCCGGGCAATTATTTCCATCGCTTGGAACTAGGACAGGGCTCCGGTTGTTTGCAGATAAAACACTGCTTAAAGTGGCATTCGTAGTGCCATCAGTGCTGAGGCTTACAACAGCTTGAGATTGTGCTTGGTGACAGTATTGAGCTTGAGAGGTGAGTCCGCCGCCATTCAAATCTAACTGCTGCGCAACACCACTATTGACACCCTCTAATAAAGATATCTGATAGGGTGAACCGTTGAGGTGGGTTTGTTGCTGTTGAGATAGATTATTACTATTATTATTATTACTATTATTATTACTAACACCACACTTTATGTTACTATTAGCATTATTATTGTTCACCGCTTGGAGGGTTGCTACTTGATCGTTGCTCGTATTATTATCAGAGGTTGCTGTTGTTGTAGTAGTAGTACTGATTGTATTGTTGGAGGTGAATTGCTGTTGTTCATATGTTATTGGGGTGCTTGCCGTTGTTTGTGGGGACAAGCTCATGTGATGCTGCTGCTGCTGTTGCTGTTGATTTGGCTGAAATTCAATCAGATACACCTGTTGAGGTTGCTGGTTGGCTTGGTGGAAGGAAACTGCTTGCTGTTGTTGTGCTGATTGAGGCTGTTGGTAGGCAAATATAGAGGATTGATTGGAATTTTGACTTAGCTGATGCTCTTGTGGTGGATGATAATTAGTGGTTATAAAAGAGTTTGAGTGTAGGCCATTAGTTGCGGTGCTATCGGAGGGACTTATGTTATTGAAGTATTGGCTGCCTGTGTTGTCTTGGAAGTTGAAGTCATGGTATTGATTGTGGTGGTGATGGCTTTCTTGTTGACTTATTATCTGAAGGGGCGACTGATAGGTTGTTTCCATATTTTTTGGTTTTATCTGGGGTACTTTGGTATGCTTGAAGGCTCAGATAAATAGCAAATAAATTACTAAAATTCAATCCGATCGGTGTTTTTTTTTTTTTAAAATTATTATTGCTCAGAGGATATTGTATTCTGTGTAATCTTTCGAGATGCACTCTGAAAAACAAATCCGAGAACGATCTTTGAATGCAATGACTCTCCTCAATTTTAGTTGAGCGTTGTGTGACAACCTCCTTTCCAAGATATTATACTCAATACCTAATCTATATATTAGCACCTCTGGTTGTGAAAAATAACAATGCTGAAGATTTCAATTCAAAGTAGTGTAGCTTTCTTCATATCTCATCCTCAGTAGCTTGGCTGCTGCTCTAATCCTTTCGACTCGACTGCACAATCACACTCTATCAACTTATCTATGACTGAAGAGGGTTTTCTTAAATGTCTCAATGCCAGATATCAGAGAATTATCATCTTCACAAAATCATACCTTAACATGACTGAGATGGGCTCTGGAAAAGTGGGACTCGTACTACAGTGTATAATTGGTAATATAAGCTCAGCAAATATAATATTCTTCAACTTACACTAGCTAGTAGTAGAACACTTTATTGTGGTAGATGTGAAAGTGAGCAAGCTTGAGTGTTTGTTTGATAATAGTGTTGATGATAATATGTTTTCTGTTCTGTAATTATATTTTTTGCGTTGTAATGGTTGCTATTGTATAGTATTTTCATGTAGGTAAAGTGCGTGATAGCAGTAGTTTGTGCGCGTTTCGTTCAGCTAGTTCTAACGATGATGATAGGCAACCAGCAAACTTCAACAGGCAAGAGAGCGCGCTTCATGCGCTGAGTTTGGATTCCGAAGAGGAAATGGCTAACAAAATGTTGGAATCTAGGCAAAAACAACACACACGGTGAGCTCTTTTTCGACGAATGAACGAACGAGGAGAAGGCTCACATTGGGCTTAAGGGAATCGCCGTTTGCACCAAAAGACAGCAATGCACAGCTTGCGCATGTGTAATCCCAGCCTTGCGCAAGCGCATAACGAGATTTTATTGCGCGTGGCTCCACTGGTTTCCCCCCTTAGCTTAGAATAACTGCATACGTGTCAATGATTTCCTTCCCCCTTGTTTATCGCCAAATTGACAGCCAACAGCCACATGGATTCCAGTGGAAATGCCACGCGCAAACAGCGAATTTGGCGCCCATTTTAGCGCCATCTGGGGTCCCGCTAGTAAATCTGGTGAAATCAGATATAATCATTACGATCCATTCTTTTCCTCTTATCTTACCTCCAATATCATCCAACCATCGCCAAGATTCTCTGAACAGAACAATCTTTCACTGAAAGGCTTTCCAGTCAAAACGTGCTCGCCTGATAATTTGAGACCAGATTATGTCTTGGCCACGTGACAGTTGCCCGGCTCCATAGCTCACATGGCACCCCAATTTGGAACTCACCATGGCCAAGACATCTCGGTCCAAACGTGTCGAGAGCCCAAAAATGGTCTACATTTTACAGGATAACTTCTACAACTTGCCGGAGTATAGAAAGTTGCCACTGACCCACTGAATTGTCGATCGAAGATTAAGAATCTCCGCTCCACTCCGTTGCAATAATTATAATCCTTAAGTTATTCACCATAGGCTCCAGCTCTCGTCCCGTTGCGTGATCCAAGTGGAGATAAAATCTCGACGCCATTTGTTCAGCAATTCAGGAATACATAGATCAAGGACAAGGCCATACATTTGGCATGTGAGACCTTAGAACACAATGAGGGGGAAAATCCTCCTCCTAATTGATCTTGATGACTATCAGACTGGCTGTCTTTCTCTCTCCCTGCCTCTCTTTCAAGTGTTTTCCATCTTGAATGTCGGATGAAATCCATTTCAGCACAACAACTCTGACAACGGGTTTGACGTAGTTCTAGATGGAGAAAAAAATTCTAGCCTAATAGAATTGTTCAGACACAACATCATTCTATACATTGTCTAGAGATCAATTCAAGCGCACTATCATTGGACGTTTCCAAATTTCATTATTACAAAAGCAGTCTATTGGCTGTTGTTGGTGTCAGTACCAAACGACGATGATCCAAGTGGTTAGAAAACAATGTTTGTATTCTTGTTTACTAGCACAGCAGCCAGTACCAACTAGTGCTTCTTTTGATCATCTTTTAACTGGAAGCAGAATGGATGAGTCAACTGGGAGACACATCATCAAAAGCGGACTTTTTGTTGTATGAGTGATCAAGTATTGAGAAAAATCAGGAAATTCTATGAAAATGTGTTTCCTATCATGTTGTATCTCTCCCTTTTGCTTGTCAAATGTCAACAAAAATACAAACATCAGCAGTGTACATGACAGCATAAAAGTCACTCAATAGTGATAGCACCACTAGAACGGTAAACAACTTTTTTGATCTGCCAGCTATTGCCATTAAGCTCGCTCTTAAGATCTGCCACTGCTGTTGAATATTAACGGTAAGGCTTACAGACAGATGCAACTTCCTAATGTGCTACGTCACCGCCATCTAACCATGTGCATGTTAGCTCAAAAGTTAAATCCGCATTAAGATCCTTTGAGATTAGTAATACCGGATAAATGAGTATGAAATCGAGTACGTTCCAGTTCATTCGTTGCGTAAATTATTGCAAGAAAGAAAAGGATCTATAAATGAGAGTAATTACATGCTAGTAATTTATCCCTAATATCTGTTCTCTTAATTTTTAGTAGAAAAAAAAAATTCTAACCACTTGATAAGCAAGTTATCTTGCTGCTCGTATCAACGGCACACCAGCTTGCATAGTTTCTGGACCACTTAAGTGTTCCAACAATGAAACAAATAGGAACGTATAATTGCAAATTCCAAACTTGGTCCAATATTAACACGAGTTACCAGGCGAATGACGATGCTATTGGAACAGCAAAGACAACAAGATGGAACAACAATTTTCTTAGACCCAAAGCTATCGACTTGTTATCTATCAGGATCCAATTGTGTGTATGTGTGGAGATGGTTGTTGTTGTTGTTGTCGTCGTTTGCTGCTGCTGCTGCTGTTTTTGCAGACTACAAAGAGCAACTTTGGAAGAGCAACCACTGCTCATCATTGAAACTGATAGATGGATCTCCACATGAACATGAGATGGAAATTTACCTTGTGCGCTTTGTTTGTTTCTTTCTCTTTCTTTCCCTGTCCACATTGTTTGACGAGCTAGACAAATTGACGACCACTGCCACTTGTTTTCACTCGATGAACACTCACTTTGGCTCTATGGAGACAGACCAAGAGCGAGCTCTTGATAAAGGGCACCTAGATTGATCAAAGAGCACTCATGACTGGCCAGTGGTGCTTGTGGTCTCGCCTACAAATATAATGATTCACATGTAATGCTGATGAGACTTGACTCGAACCGGACAAGAGTCTGAGAGCCGCGCCCAAGTCGAGCACGAGTATGCTCTAAGCTCTCGACTCTCAACGAGAGGTCAGCGCCACAGTTTCAGGCCATCACAACAAACAATCTGGCTCGCTTGCATGGTGCTTGAGGGGAAGAAGTTTCTGCTCTCAACTCCAGATGGTTTCTGAGACATTTTTAGCCCGAGCAGCCAGGACGAGTGGCCTGTTTCTCGCCAGAGACAATCATGGACGAACATGTACAATCATGCACAATCGTCTACCTTGGACTCGTGTTGGCGTCTTCAATATTTTTATTTTCAAATCCTCCGTGTGAGACATATTCTAGCCCTTTTCATGGGCAACTTTTTCCTTCAAAGCTGGGCTGTAAAACCGATCTCCATCCTCACCTGATCCTCGCCGATCGTTAGACACTTTGCATTATCGGATTTGTTGTCTGCAGGATATGTGAGCCGTTTGCAGGTGTTCGCATGATCGATGGGAAATCGGCATCTTTTCCAAACTTCCACCCGAAAAGATCCACTTCTCCAATCTCCAGCCGGAATGTCCTATATCCGTCAGTGTGCTTTGTTCGCCGATTGATTGATTTCCAACTGGATACTGGATACTGGATACTGGATTGATCGGCGTCTCGGAGAGAGTCTCGGGAAGTTGGGAAAGGGCTCTAGTGTTGCATGAGTGGGAGGCGGCGGGCAGAGAGGATGCTTTGGACGGGTGGATAGTTGTGTTTTTTGCACGCAAGGTGCCGCGCTAACCTCAGTGATAGTCTCAAAGTATGGAGCTTTGTTTGGAGCTTAATCTAGTGTGGAAAATCCGAAAAATTCAATCTCGGAGGACTGTTAAAGACAACTATCAGCAAAGCCAACCATCAGTCTTTCCATTTCCCCCACAACCAGCCTGCTGGTGTGTCATTGTCATTGTCATTGGAATTGTCATTGCAAAGGTGTGGGAAAGTGTGCAACAGGCGGCCGCACCAAAGTGACTATTATGCTCAGCTATTTAGATTTTTCAAGTGAGCTCCAGGCTCGCTAAAAAGTTATGAATTTATTTGACCAAAAAAAAAGCAGCAGGAATATCTACATGAAGGCAGTTGTTAATGATTGCGTGAACGTTGAGTGCGGAAGTGCACTCGAATTAGCCTAGTTGGAAGTGTGTTGGACGTGTGGAGTTGGAGTAGGTGAAAACCTTTTGTTGGGAGCCCTTGACTATGGTTGTTGTTTGTGGCCTATTTGACTAGATGGACATTGAGCGTTTGGCGTTCTAACTAGATTGGCAGATCATGTTGTTGGAGGGCCGTTGTTTAGGGCAAAAGTGGTCTCACCACCGTTGGACTGTCGAGTGGCGCCTCTCTCGCCGCAACCATTTGGGCTGCCCCTCGGTGGCTCCATCTGGGCGGCTCCTTTGGGCGCATTGTCTTCGTGCTGGTACTCAGTTATGTAATAAGTTAGATTCATGTTTGCAAATTTCACAATCAGCCCATAGAGTGTGTCGCGTGCCTTGGTTTGCACGTAGATGGCCAGGAAGAAGGAGAGGAAAAAGAGGGCCGCGCAAAGGAGGATGAACTTTTCCTCGCTCGCCAGCCGACCAGTTGCACTAGAGGCCGAGACCGAGTGGTAGGGAGCCAGACTGAAGGTTGCCATCGAGGCGGTGCGTCTTTTGTTGTTGTTGTTGTTGTTGTTGCTGTTTGGGTGGCCCAAATGGTTGCTCGAGGAGCCAAACTGGTGCGCACCCTCATTGCTTGCCTCCCCACTGAACGTCTGCTCGGCCGTCTCAATGTCCGAGCCTGCGGGCAGTCTCCTGGTGAGCCGGAAATTGGTGTCCAGTTGCGGGCCGGAAGCTGTTGGCTCGAGCGCATTTCCGGAGGCTGAGGGGCGCCACCATGAGGGGAAACTCTTGTGCAGCATTGGGGCGAGGGCGCACAGCAGCATCAGGCAGAGGGCGGCCACGAAGATTAGGTGCAACAGGGCGTCTTTGAGGGAGCATTTGGGGAAGCGCAAGTGGTTGAAGTTGAACTTCTTGTGCCAAGTGTACTCGTGGGCGCACAGCTCGCAGGCCAGAGGGGCCTTCTCGTGGACTCTGTTCGATATTTCCAGCCACTTGAGCAAACAGGCGCAGTGGATGTACCTCATGGTGCCCGAACACTTGCAGGGCGAGATCAGTTTGTCGCCATTTTTCGTCGAGCTCAGGTGGCAGATCTTGCAGAAGGGCTTGTTGAGGCCCGCGCTCGAAATGGACGACGAGGAGGAGCAAATGGTCCTGCAATCATCACAATCTCGAAAGCTGTTGCTTTGCTGCTCACTGGCCGCCCCCTCAGGCGAAGACTGTCTCTGGACGGGTCTCTTGTTTTCGCCTGAGGCAAACTGGCTGCACGAAGAGGAGGAGCATCGTTTGCTGTTGTTTGGGCTCTCGCTTGGGGCCGAATTTCCGCCTCCGACTTGCTGCATTCTTGCTCGACTCGCTTCCGGCCGGGCCCAGCTCGAGCCCTGAGTGTGGCTGCTTGAGGTTGTCTGCAGGCGCTGAGCTCGGCCGCCCGACGCGCCACGTCTCGCCTGGGCCAGCTGGCTCGCCGGCGCCTCTCGATCCTCGTGGGCGGGCAACTCGTGGCGCTGAGACGAAGCGGCGAGCTTGCCGAGCGAGAAATGGGCCAGCAGTCTGCTGAGGGCCCACGAGTTGCCGCCCGTCTGGCTGCCCACTTGCTGCTGGCCTCCAGCTGGACGGCCCCAATCTTCTTGCAGGATTTCTATGCACTCGAATGCGCTTGGCTCTTGGTTCGAGTTTGTCCGATTTTGCGCTTGAGCTTGGCTCAAACTTGCTGTCACTCTTGGGCCTCCGCTCACTGTTGCTGGCGAGCTTGCCGAAAAACTTTCTGGCGAGCTTGCCGAAATACTTGCTGGCGAGCTTGATGGAGAATTCGATGGAGTATTGAATGGAGAATTTGACGGAGAATTTGATGCAGAATTTGATGGAGAATTTGCCGATGGAAAGAGCCTCTCTGGCCCTCTTCTGGTCTTGCCGGCGGGCTCGTCTATCTGAAACTGTTGCTGCAGCTTCCGCCTGCGACTGGCCAGCCGCGCGTTGGTCTGCCTCTGGAGGGAGGCGGGACTGCGGGCCGTGCGTCCACTTCCGGCCGGCCTGCAATCAGCGCCAACCGGCGCCAGCCTGAGCTCAGCTCTGGACCTGGGCGGCGCGCCTGTTCTCTGGCCACTTGCGGCGCTCAAGGTCGCCCCGAGTGGCCAGTGTTGGTGCGGCAGCCCTTTGCCTTGCTCGCGTTCCACTGGCTCGCCTTGTTCCGGCACTCGCGCGCTGTCCTGCTCGCCGAGACTCGGCTCAAGGGCGGTCTCTTTTGGCGCCACGGCGGCCAAAACACACTCGCCTAAATTGGGCTGCCCTCCACTGTTGGCCCTGAACACTTGCAACTGGCTCGCCCGCTTGCCTTGGGGCTGCTCGCGCGGGGGCCGCCACGAGCCGCTCGAGCCGGCGCGCAACCGTCGCGCCGCCCCGTTCAGGTCCACCATGCGGCCGCCCCCTAAGCTCGCCCCACTGCTCAAGTCGCCCAAATCGCCCGCGCTCTCTCGCTCCACTTCCGCTCGCTCGCCCTCCACTTCCGGCCGACTGGGCCGCCTCTCGCGCTGCTGTGGGGCCGCACTGGTGGCCACTGGTGTTAGTGTCAAGTCTCGGGTGGATCTTTGCGACTGGGCCGCTTGCTCGCCACTCTGCCTCTGGCTCTGCGGCTGCACTGCGCACTGCAGGCCAGTGCAGTGCGACCCGCACACAGTCTCTGGCCCGCACACAGTCTGCGGCCCGCACACAGTCCCCAGCGGGCCGCCCATCCACCAAGACAATTGCTGCCCTCGACTCTCCAGCTCGAGCTCGAGCTCCAAGTCCAGCTCGGCCGTCACTCGCGTCGTGCGCTCACTGTCCGCAGCTTGGCCGCCAGACTGTCTGTCTCTCGGATCTTCTGTCTCCGACGTCTCTTGCCGCTCTGCTCCGCGCTGACAACCGCCAAGCTCGGCCACCTGTTGGCTGGGCGCCACGCTGGCCTGCGCCGCGTGGCAGACCAGTTGGCTCGTCGCGCAATTGTCTCGGCGCTGCTCCGACTCGAAATGGGCCCAAATTGGCCAGCCGCCTGGCCTTGTCTCTGCCGCGTCGGCCAGCTCCTCCACTGCGCCAAGGTCCACTTGCTCCTTAGCTTCGGGCTGCTCTTTGTCTCGTCTCGAAGGCGCCACCTCAGCCGAAACGCCGCCCCTCGTCCTCCGTCCAGCAGACACGCCGCTCGGCTGCCACTCACTCGGCGGCCACTGACTGTCGCTCCTCGTCTCTGGTCTGCTCTTGGCGGCCAGTCTGAAAATTGGCCTTCGCTTCTGCGGCTGCCTCCTGGCTGCCACTTCTCGCTCGCCAATGCACGTCGAGCTCGAGTACTTGCGCTCGCCGGTTTCACTTGTTGCCTTGGCGGCCACTTCTCGGTCTCTCGAGCTGGAGTGGTGCAGAAACCTGCACGACTGGCACGACTCCCTCTTGTTCCTGCTCTTGAGCTGCAACTGCTGCTGCTGCTGCTTGGCCGCGGCTTGTTGCTGGCCGAGTGCAGCCTCCAAACACTTGGCGCTGTGGCACTGGGCGAGCAGCGGGCGCGTCCACTGGGCCTGCTCGTCCTCAGTGGTGGCAGTGTTCCAGTTGGAGTGCCAGCGCTCCACAAACTGTCCCACCTGAGCGGCCGCCTTCTCCCCGAGCAAAGGCCACTCGGCCGGCGACTTGCTTCTGCTCGTGCGGCGCGCCTGCACTAAGGGCGCCTGCTTCTCTCCGATGGCCATTCCTGCGCGACACTGCCTCTGCCTCTGCCTCTGCCTGTGCGGCCCACTACTCGGCCATTGTTTACGTTTTTCCCATTCGGTTTTACAATTTTCGGGTTCAGATTTTTCAGGTTTATAATTTTTTTGTTTTTGTCAGACAAATTCCCAATCGTTAATTCGACCCTTTTCGTCTTAGAAAATGCAACGGATTCCAGTGGGACGGCTGCAAATGATGCACTGGCTCCTCGACAAGGCGCCAAGTTCACGTAACGAAACTTTCCACTTCCTCCACGCTGCCTCCTCTCCCTCGCCCACAAGCCGAATCAAAACTCGTCCGCCTGTTTACCTGGCCCAGTGTCTCGCCCAGCAGGGTGTCTCAGCCAGCCAGTGCTCGGCAGCAGGCTGGAAGCACGCGCAAAACCCTCTCTCTCTCTCTCGCTGCCGAAACGCCCCGAGCACTGGAGGGGAGTTATCAATCTGGCTCGTCGCCTTGCCGCTCGTGGGCCGCCCTCCCGAGTTATCGGGCGCCTCCCAGATTAGGTCTCGCTATTTTGCGTGACTGGCTTGCCAGTTGAGCATTTGGGCGGCGCTCGAGAGTGAAAAGAAGCGGGAGGAAAGTTGAAAAACGGCTCAAGAGAGAAGCTCAGAAGATCTTATAAAACCGCGCTCACTGCCAATTGCTCGTGCTGCTTTGCGTGGAACTGGGCGCGAGAAGAGCGCGCCGCACACAGTCTGCGGCACACAGTCTGCGGGCGCTCCTCTGCGAGCAAAGCGGCAGCAAATTGGAAGCAAACTTGGAGAAAACTTCCAATGGCAACGTTGAATCCAATCGGCCAATAAACTGGCGTTCACCAACTCGCTCACTCAAGGCTACTTACCCCAGAGATTAGCTATCGCACACTTGCCGCTTGGATGCTTCTCGCTGGGCCAACTTGTTCCACTGCCAACAGGTAATAATAAGCAATAACAATCTTCTCTAGTGTCTGATTTGCAACGGTGTGCGCCTCTTCATTTGTTGCCGCTCCAAAGGGTGGCCGCTTTTCAGGCCCAAACTCGTGCATCAACAAATGCAAGTTGGGGAGAAAACTTCCATCGCTCCGTTACTCTGAACTGGCTGCTCTTTTGCTCTCAGTTTTGCTCTCACGCAACACACTGGAACTGAGCTCCAGCTCCAAGTGTCAATCTAGAGTGCATCTGATCGCTCGAAAACAAACTCTCGAGCACACCTAAGGAGTTGCTCGAGGCTGCAGAGAAGGGGCGGCGCTCGCTCGACTTGGCCCCGCTCGCTTGTCGATTTGTGACCTAACAGGGCGCTTGCTCAACCGATTTCCAATCAGCCCCCTTTGGAAGCCGCAAAACCGTGCCTCCCGCTCGGCGCAACTCTCGAGCCGGCGGGCTTGACACGAGCACGAGCACGAGCTCGATGGGTTACGTCACTCGCGCAGACACTTGTCGGGCCGCCAGAAGTGCGCTGGTGCAATCGGGCGGCCGGAAACCCATTTGGGCGCCGCGGTGGAACGCGTGTGGCGCCTGCACTTAGAGTTAGACTAAGGCGCTGCTCAACAAGTGGGCCGCGAGCTGCGGGCGAACACAGTCTGCGGCGAGCTGTGTGCACTGTGTGGCTGCTGTGGCGCAAAGTTGCGGCGCCCACTCGGCGCGCGTAACGAGCTTGTGCAAGGCTGCTCATTATGGGCGGCCCGAAAAGGGAAAAGGCCGCCCACTTTTGACAGAGGGCGCCCACCGGATTGGCATAATGAGCTCGAGGGAAGGAGAAAATAAAAATGAAATCGAGAATGGAAATTAAACCGAGACTGCGAGTGCAACTTCTTCTTGAGAACAACTCCACAAGGCAACCCCATAAACTGCCACTCGGCCAACACTTACCCCTCGTCTGCGGCGGATTTGTTTTGCATAATACGAAGCAAGTGATACAATGACAATTATGACTGCTAATTATGTCTGGGCCGATTTTGTCGTTGGAAGTTCATCGTTGGAATTCATCGGTCGGCCCAAATGGGCGCTGGAAGTTGTCGCTTCTTGTCTCTTGCTCTCTCGCTTTCCGGCTTCACTCGACGGTGGAGCACCTGAACCACTGGAGTGTCGCTGAACTGGGCCACACGGCGGCCTGAATTCTGCCCGTTCACTTTGGCTTCCTCGGCAAGTGGCCGGCCTGGTTCGCCATTGTTTTGCTGGCTACAGACTGGCTGTCGAGTGGGATTGCGTGTCAACGACCGTCCGAGGCGGCGAGCGAGTCTCTGTCTTTCGGAGTCCCTTTCGGTCTGCGCCGAAGTGATAGAGCAAAGAAAAGAGCTATTTGAGGGGGCGCAGTGTGGCCTTTGGAGCGCGGGGCCACCACGAAGAGCGAAACTGGGCAAGAGTGTGTCACTCGAGCATCAGATAAGCGGCCACAGTCAACAGAGTCAGTGGGCAAACAAGCGGCCGATCCATGTCTGCATCGCACTTATGGGCTACATAAGGCATGTAGTGCGTAGTGTCGGCCGCTTGCACTTGACTGGCACAGAACGCGCGTGCTTGAAGTGAGCGCGCCAGTGTTGTGCGAGTTTGCCCAATGCGCGTCCAAGCAGTTGCGTGCACGAGATGCAGTCTGCTCGGCGCGCCAGAGCTAAGGACTGGGCGACTTGAAAATCTCGACTCGAGCTCGCCCGGTGGCGCCCCCACGCAGCTCGACGGCCATTCAAATGAGCGCCAGTGGCGCCCTTTGAACGCTCGTCGGCGCAAATTGCCACTTGTTCTCTCCCACAACTAAAATAACCTCCAACCGGGCTGCAGAATTAAGCAAATCTGCCGCCGCATTGTGTTGCCGCGTTCTGCGGGCCCGCCGAGGCAAGCCTGTTGCAATCGGCGAGAGCCAGAGCTTAGCTCGGCGGCGCGAAACGGGCGCGGAGGGCCAAGAGTGGGCCTGGCGTGGCGCCGCTTTGCTGCATGGAGGAGCAAAATGTGTCGGAGAAATCGTTTGGAGAAAATGTTTCGGAAATGTTCGGCTCGAAAGGGGGAAAGTTGGCCGGGAAAGCGTTTCGCCTTGTTGCGATCGGCGCAAGATCGCAACAAGGCGAGCTTTCCACCCGAAACGGAAGGCAAAGGGCGCTAGTCCTTGGCTTTGGGCGAGCAGAGTTGCAAGTGAAAAGAGTCTGGCTGCAACGAGCTGGCCCGAAAAAGCGCACTTGGCCAGAACGAGTTTTCGCCCTTCACCTTGCAGCC
>Ga0058701_10000166_pt1 | contig 55478 bp, 44 predicted proteins | sample AgamicOrMae_FD_97039 | JGI IMG/M metagenome (GOLD analysis project Ga0058701, IMG submission 97039) | Agave microbial communities from Guanajuato, Mexico - Or.Ma.e | ecosystem: Host-associated > Plants > Phyllosphere > Phylloplane/Leaf | place: Guanajuato, Mexico | collected 2012-06-04
TGTAACCTAAAAAGCGCAGTCTTTCAAAGGCTACAATCTTGACCCTTGTTGGCCACATAGTGCGGGGCCTCAGTAGATAGTGGGGCCTGTGGTGGAGCGAGCAGAGCCATAATCAGTCTGTGTGTGCTGTCAGCAGCTTATGTGTACATTGTTGTAGCTTGTGTAGAAAAATCATTAGCCTAGCATGACTATTTGTATCCCAAATTGATCTTACATTATAGAGGGCTATTTTGATTTGGGGACTCTTGTTGACAATTTGCTTGAATATCGTCCTGTCGCGCTGCGGGCTAACCAGTGATGTGAGCTCAATGAAATTTTGCACACTTATGACAGTATAGCAGCACTACTGATTGCGTGCCTATTCGTGCTTCTATAGTCAATAACGCATCCACAAGAGAGCAAAATGTGCAAATGCCTGGGGGCCCCTGGTGCGCGAATACGAGCTGAATTGAAAAAAGTACAATCATCACACCATAGTCTACCAGTTAGACAACTAGTGTGCGCAAACATTTTTGCCTCACACAACTAGAAGCATACTTTCAAAATTCATACACATATTTAGCTAAAGGGGCCCCTAGATGATGAACCAGTGATGCGAGAGGCAGCAACTTTCGGCCAATGATGCACAAAAGTGTATGTATACTGTGTGCATTGTGAAAAATGTTCTCAGTCTATTCGCTTGGCCTTCGAGTCGGGGCCCTCTTTCCCACTCCGGCCAATCTGGTGTACTCTCTGGAGTAGCCAGAGCTTCGACTGATACCGTAATCAATTGGTCATGTTACAGTGCATATGTGGCCGAACTTGCCTGTCTCTATGACAAATGGTTGACCCGTCACTCGAGGCGGACTTTTTCCACATCCGGGGCCAAGTGAGCTAACTCGCACAAATATCACATGGTAGCTCCGACCACTTCTAGTGCAGCCACCAACAAGGAATTCACACGCGAGTCACATATTGTAACTAATACTAGATGTAGCATGATGAATAGATAGATAATCGCCAAATTCAGCCTTAATGGCACCCAGACGCGTAATGTCCAGTGGTCATTCGAGGGTTAATTAGCTTCCCAAACTAGTGTCCACCAGTGCGGTGGCCAGTTTGTGCGCCCGTGCAAGTCTGAGAGCAATTTCACAGCTTTGTGAGCACTAGAACGAGCATTGGCATACATGATGCCCAGATAGTAGGACGCAGCATCTGCATGGTATGGAATGTCCTTGTAAGGTGTGTTGAGAGTTAAGTGATGGATAAGGTGCCGCAAGAGTCTATTATGAGTGATTGTGAGCCATTGGAGCACGTCTGCTTGCGTGCACTGAGGTGGGGGGATTGGTGGGCATCATTGGACGAAGAAGTGGGGGTGATCGTGCAATGGTTGGAGTTTCACGGACGAAGGCGTATCTCATCCACTCGATAGATTCTCCTTGTAAATTCCCTTGATCAGAGAAGGTGTGGTGAACTCAGTCCACAGAGGAAAATATCTTAGTACGACCAGTTTGCGATCTACATACGTTTTATGGAGACATTCCTGCGTTGAGTATAGCGCAGATAAGTGCAACGGAAGTGAGGACGCGCCGGCCCGACGGGCAGAATTATCAGATGATAGCTTCGTCCGGTTCTGGCGTAACCAGCCGCAAGAAATTTACACACGGGTCATATATTGTCACTAACTCTTCATAGACAAACAAGTTATAATACGGGGGCTAGGTCCCTAGTCTTTGTAAACGTTTAGACGCATTACGTGCTCGTCGGAGTGAGCCTCCCAACTATTCGATTCTTATGTAGCTGGTTAGCGGGTCGATACTCTATAGATGCAATTATCTTCGCCAGCTTTGATCGCTAGACTCAAAATTTAGAACTCGAAGAAATAATCAATCTCCCTTCCCATACTTTATTCGTGTCGAATCGATGAATTTACTTGTGGGACTTATATCGCTGATTGACAGTCAATCTGGAAAAGAGTCATAGGCTAGTGAGAGTGAAACCTCTCGTCAGACATGCAACAGACGAATGACTTGAACACATCAGCTGCCTTCTCATTATTGTCCAAGAGCTTACCAAACTCTGAAATCCAGCCTTGCTGATGAGATGGACCTGCACAGGGAAAGTGTGTCCTAATTATCTGGTCACGCTCCGCCAATTCCTTGCATCCTTGCGGATACGGCAACTTTTCGGCTTGTTCCTGGAACAAAACCTGATTGGGCCCTTTCTCCCAGAAGCTTTTTTGGAACATCAGTGACGGTTTATCGAAGAACTTATCCAATATCTTACCAAACTCCAACACCTCCTCCGGTATCAAGGGGTAAAGATCCTCGTAGGACTTGACCAGCCTGTGCCTACATTGATCTGCTGATTCTGGCTCGTGTGGGGCGGCAGACACACATTGGAAGGCAAAATATGCCACCAGTGTAGCAAAAAGACTACCTCTTGAGAAGAACATTCTTGATTGAGCTTGCTGGAAAACGGAATTTCGAATTCAGATTGTTACGACTATCCGCCGCCCTGTAATCTTCATGATAGAGACTAGGGAAGTTTGCTGCCGATCCATAAGTACACTCCATTTTGTCGTCGGAACTCATTCGTGTCCATATTTAGCCGGTCTCAGAGCACTTCCAGACTAGAGTAGTTCCTCTGCTGGAACAGTGTATATAAATACCATTCTCGCCATGAGCCGTTTCACTCCAACTTTAGCCGTGTCTAACCTTCGTGGGTCATCTGGACGATGCAGAAGGGATAGCAGATAATAGCTACCTTATGCATCGACTAATTCCGTGCCATCTACATGCGATGAGAATCTATTGGTGGGCAGTACTGGATTGAAAAAGGTGGCAGGCTGGTCCCGACGAGCTTGGCGCTAGAATCGTGAATACCTTTCTCGCGGATCATCACAAGTGAGATTATGCTTAATCAATTTCTCCGTTTCAAACGTCCAACCCGACCCGTCCCCATACAAATCATTTTTTGACTCATTTTTGCTCTGGACAGCATCTACATGATACCTCGAAGTGCGGACGTTATCTGAGCAGATTGTCAACGAGAGTCCCCAAATCAAAATAGCCCTCTATAATGTAAGATCAATCTTGGATACAAATAGTCATGCTAGGCCACTGAATTCTCTGCACAAGCTAAGACAATGTACACATAAGCTGCTGACAGTACACACAGCCCCACTATGGCTTTGCTCGCTCCACCACAGGCCCCACTATCTACTGAGGCCCCGCACTATGTGGCCAACAAGGGTCAAGATTGTAGCCTTTGAAAGACTGCGCTTTTTAGGTTACATATTGGTGGCTCAGTTGTCACAGTTTGCATTCTCTACCACATGTCAATTGTGCGTTCTGGTGCAATTTAGAGAAATGGCAAATATCTCTCCAGTTTCACAATGGAACATGTTAGCAGGCTAATCTTTTGCGTGCAACAATCTAAACGTCTACAAAGTGCATAACGAACCGCCAAAGCACAATAAAAGCTCTACTTTCTCCGTAATAGAGCTCAACTTTCAAACTTTGAGCCCCACTAGGGGCCGCGCAAAACGCGTTATGATGTAGCAGACTGCATACTCGTATAGTGTATGTATTTTGCAACATGTTGATATGATTATTTTTTGCCTAGCTCAATTGGTTGCAGTGATATTGATGCTTGATTATTAAGGTGTGAAAATCGTCTCAGAATTTGAAAAGAAATCGTTCCGCGGATTCAATGGCAGAATAGCGCACGATAACAACAGTGCGCTAGCGCGTGAGAGCGGGTCCGAGCATGATATGTAGGCTCCAATCTGTGGCTATTCTGAGGGTGGTAGCCTCATAGCAAGGTGTTCAACATACTCCTGGCATGCATTCGATATGGACTAGAGGGTCGAATGGATACTACCATGAGGGGCCTGCCTGCAAAGTAGGCTCCTGTTTGTGGCTCCGATACGTGCAAATATCGTCTAATGCAAGAACCCCTTGCTGGCCTGCTGGTCCAAGCAAATATCGCACACTTTGTGGTAGCCTAGAGAACTGCTTCAGGCTGGTTTCTGATGCAGACTCCGGAGTCATTTGGTCACAACAACTGGGAGGCAGGGCACGACTCTGTGATTCGTGCAACAAGCTTCCTATGCACGACATCCGCCCCCATCAGAGCTACCATATAGCAGCCGTCCCTCCGGTTCTTCTTCCCTGCGGCTATCCTTTCGATTAGCAGCCTCTATGCTCTGCCTTGTCTCTCCGATTGAGCAACAGGTGAGCTGATGGCAGCAATTGGCCTCGTGCAAGTGTCAGATTCTCGCAAACTCTATCCATTGCACCATCACCATCTCTGCCTCGCCCACCGATACCCACCAATTCCCGATACATCGCCCCAGTACACACAAGCAGCCGCTCCAATGGCTATGCAGAGGCTGCATCCTACAATCTAGGCATCATGTATCCTGGTACTCGTTCTAATGCACGAAGCTTTGAAATTGCTCTCAGACTTACACAGGCGCTCAAACGGGCCACCGCACTTGGCGGCACTTGTCCGAAATGCATATTTGCCTCCCCTATGACCACCGGACACGAGGTGTCTGAGTGTCATCGAGGCTGTGCTGAGCAATTGTCTATCTATTCATCATGCTGTATCAAGTATCAGTGACAATATCTGACCCGTGTGTCAATTCCTTATCGCTGGCTACAACAGCGCTGATCAAAGCCATGATGTGATATTTCTGCGCGTCAGCCCGGTGTGACAATTCTGTTGTGCTTATCTCCGCTACACTTAACTCAGAAAGGGTGACGATGAAGCAAAACAATAACTCATTGAGTCTGGATCAGTGCACTCGACCATTGAGTTGCTCGCAGAGCACAACTAGTTTCGATTTGCTCCGGAATCGGCGGTCTAAAGAATCCACAACCGGAACTGAGCAAGTACCAAGAGAAGGGCATCAAATGACCGATCCGAATAAAGAGAGGAAAACTCGTAAAATTGTGTGGCGTACAAATTTGGTCTATTCTAGAATGAGAGATTTCGGGGTGAGCAATTCAGGAATTTATTTTTCAAAAATTACCTCTATATGTGATTGCATTGTTATGCCCTCTTGCTCTTCTTGATCTTTGCCTCTCAGTTTCCCCAGGCGTGTCCCGTGCATTGTCTTGTGGTTTGGGATATAATATACGGCTGAACACTGAATTAGATTGGCGAAATCGATGCTAGACTCTAGTCTAGCATAGAGGCCGCCAAGATTAAGAGATCCTGTGGATCCAAAGATCACGATGGTTGTCCAACAGTGGGTCCCGTTTGCGAGTTCGTTCCTGATGGAAAGCATCTTGTTCGGATCCCTCGATGATTTCAATGATCCTTCGGTTGGTTTGGTTCGGTGTTTGTAGATGTGACTGAATACTGTCCATTCGAGACGCACCTGCCTGCTAGAAAGCCGGTTTCCCCTGGTTTTACTCGAGGTATCCAATAAAAGATACCTACTCCAGATGGGCTGGCAATGGCTTTGCATAGCGAAAGCAGATTCCGGGAGACCAGCTAGTTCTGGCAGCGATGTCGTCAAGAGCGACTCCTGGTGGATTCGTAGCCTCTAACTCTACCTGGAATATCGGGCAGTCATAATGGTTCTACTTATCCTCATTTGATTTGCTCTTGCAAAGAGAGGTTATGTAATTGTGCAGTATCATTACAGCCACCACTGAGAGGATAAGTATCGAGCCAACAACACTCGTCCAGAGAACGTCCTCGTCTAAAAACATTGCACTATATACAAATCCCAAGACTACGTCGAATGATCTGAGAACAGATAGGACACTTGCATTCTCATAGGAGGTGGACCATTGAAATAACGTTTGTCCCACCCAGGAGAAGGTTCCATTACCAAGGAGGAGCATCCATTCGAGTGTTGTGTCTGGCCAACGACCACGACCGACGAAGCACATAACCAAAAAGCTCAGGACAATCGTAGCCACACCTAGATGAAAAGTAGTCGTTTGAACTGGAGTGGATTTTCTAAATTTCAGAACGATATAAACAATCGAGACGAATATGCTGGTGATCACAGAGATCACTATTCCAGGCAAACGGGTCTCGAAATAAGACTCAGCCAGCTCCAGATCTTCGTCTTCTTCCTCCAACATTCCAGTGAAATCCCTTGCAATGTAAGTCTCGTTTTGATTCGAGTTCTCACTGCCGAATGAGGCCGACAAATGATTCAAACTCTCTTGATTGGGACTAGTTTGATCGAGCTGCGCCTGAAAGTGGGCCAGTGTTGAATTGGCGCCAAATGGTACTGCTTGATGTGTGCCATTGAGATGAGTGAGGTTGTGATGATGAAGCAAATGATATTGAGACTCGTGATGGTGGTAGTGGATTTCTTGGGCCACTTCTTTCCTAACGTCGACGATCAAATCCGGGTGAGCAATCAGGATCAGTCCAAGAACACTTACGGGCAAACCCATCAGGATGGACATATTAAACTTTTCGCCGAGTATAAAATAGGCCCAAATGCTTGTCCAAATGGGTGCGGAGAAGATGATTGCCTGCGATTCACCGATTGAAATGTACTTGAGCGCAATATAACTGCCAAGAACCGCCGTATAACCAAACACTGATCGCATAAGGTTGATCAATATTTCGTCTCGTCTCACCTTGAATGTTGATTTGGTGTATACAATCGTGATTGAGGTGAATATCACCATGATAATGCCGCGAAAAAAGAGTTGCTTAGCTCGCTCGGAAATGTCAGTTCCATCCGGAATCAATTTGATGAAAAACATACTTGTTGCAAAAAAGAAACTCGCCGCTATGGCGGACAAGATGCCCGCCATCGGAAATGGAGGCTTCTCATTCTGGTGCCTTTGAGAGCGTAAACTTCTCGCACTATGGACAGATGACGAGTCGGAGAGAGCTCCACTCTTGTCACTCGGCACTTGTGAGAAGGGCGACAGTTTGTTAACATCCAAGGTGCTTGGGCCCTTTCCATTTGTCGTGGGCTGGCACTTGGCCGCCAAATCAGTTGGCATCTCACTGGCTGACTTAACCAGGCCATCTTCTGTGGTCAAACTGATGGTGTAGAATTTTGCCTCTTGATTCTGGCCAACATCGTTTGTGGCCCCACGCTCGTTCTTGGCCGATTTGTCCAAGTTGTTGCCCGTCAATGCCTTACTATTGTTGCCGACGCAATTTGGACACTCGACAGTCTGCTGCGACGGTGCTGGCATTAGTTGTTCAATGTTTCCAAAAGATTTGTTCTGCCTAATCAATTCGGGTGGCTTCGCGTGAGGTATGCCAACCAGTAGGGAGCCACGAAGTCTATTATTTAGTCTTGTCTTTCTGATAGTTTGGCAGCCAATAGTTTGGTCCTGCACTTCTGAAGGGTAAATGCAGGCGTGAAGCTCGCCACCAAATGGACGATTTGATCTGAAGGACGAGCCGAAGCAACTTCCGCTTGCTGAGCAGGTACTCACTAATCGGCCTGTGCCGGTAAAAGTCAAAAACTCACAAGCTCTTCTGGCGCTTCTACTCAGCGATGATTGTCCACTTGTTGAACCGGAATAGGTTGCGCTATAAGAAGGCAGATCACCTAAGGACGATCTTTTATCAAACTCTGTCAGAGCAGCCGTAAAATAATCTAAATGCCCTCTTGAGACTCTAACTGGACTCTCCTTTGCACAAATGCCTTTTCTTCTTTCCCGATTTATGCTTGCCGATGGACTATATACTTCGAGTTGACCTGTTGTTGTCGAATGATTGTTATCATCCATTTTGATCTGCAATCAAGTATGATTCACTGGAAGTAGAGATTGAGCTGAATGTTACATTCCTCGTTTCGGTCCTCCTCAATGACGATTGTGGAAGAGAAGAATCACCCAAATTTGGCCAGATTCGAGCACGAGCTAGCAGCATGTAAGGTATTAGAGGAAAGTCTGGTAATAAAACATATCATCACTTTGGTCTCGCTGCAAGCGAACTCAAATTACGTAGTTCAATTGGATGTGTTCGTCAAACTGATCATTGACCTAGAGAATCTAACCATTTACGTTGACAAAATTGAAACTTTGGATGAGTTAGTGCTCTCAAAAGTATAGTTCAGAGGATTAGTCGGACATTGGAGCAGCATGAAACCGGCTGACAATTTAGTGTCTAGAGGATTAACCGTCGCGACAAAAACCAAGTTGTAAACTGAATTGGAACACGATTCCCTAGGAGTATCTATTCTCGCTGTGTAGGGACTCTATAGGTAACGATTAACGTTGAGACAAAGGTGCTAGAGACAATAACAGATGTTAAACAAGCTGAAAATCAAACGATAGCCAAGAATTTATTATCCGAGCTCCACAAACAACTCAGCAACTACTTTTCATCAAATGTTGCCGGCAATCCTTTGGCTAACCTCTCATAACGATCTTTGCAAGAATAATGCACCAAGTCCAAATTCGGAAATCGAGCAAATGCACTACGACCAATCTTCTTGTTACATACTTGACAGTTTGTTGAATCATCAATGATGATCTTATTGGCACGTTGCAAATCAATCCAATCCTTTTGAACTTGGTAGAATTTCGCCATCACCAGCTGGCGAAACATTTCTTTTTCGTGGCAATCGCTCAATCTCCTCTTGAAAGTCATGTCCAAGTAATCTTTAAGACTAATCAAATCAAAATCGTTGGGCAGCTCGGAAATTGCTTTCAATGGGTCGATTTTTTCACCGTGATCATTGAGTAGACGGATTATCTTTGAACTGAAGTATGGATAGAATGTGGCCTGCTGTTGTGCAAGACCAAACGAGCTATCATTGTTTTGCAATGTTCTTGAGGCACTTGATATCGACATTTTGCGCTTGAGTTGGTCAGAGCTAAAATTACTCGGGGGATTTATATACATCTTGAGGAGGAGCAGGAAGATATCCTTACTATTAGGGAGCTTCTTCTTGTAAACAGATTGGCAATACTCCTCTGCCCGCTTGGGATTATTCAAGACATATATAAATATACCCAATGCCTCCTCATGTTGTCCTAGTTTACCTACTACTATTGCTCGCTCTTCGCATAGTCCTTCATTCAATAATAGCGAGGGCAAACCTTGGGTAGAGTAGTGGTCCGAAATTTCCAGAAAGTCTAATAACTTTCGTCTCAACTCGCCCAACTCGCCTGGTTCCTGGCCGGCAGGAGAAGGCACTTGATCACCAATTGATTCCAAATACCGAGCCAGTAAGGGGGCTACCTTTTGTCTATACCTCAGCAATAATGTAGTGTGAAATAGACTAGTCGTATCGTTCCAAAAATGAATTATGTGCTCAAGATATGGTATCTCCAGTTGCGGGGCATGATGACGAAAGAACTCGAGGACAACATTGCGGTCCAACTGCTCTGCCTCGGGAAGATCGGCAGTGAATATTTTAAACCCAAGGTTAGGATCGTTCTCAATCACCCATCTTGCATACTCGCATATTATTTCTAGTTGCTCTTGCCCCAAGTGTTGCAAGTATTGCACAGTTTTCTCATATCCACTTGTTGGAGAATCCTGAAAATGAGTCTTCAACAACTCTAACGCTCTTCTATGTAGCCCTCTGCTTTGGTACAGTATGATCAATTCGTTGTATTTTCGATACTTGGTCAAAGCTTTTTCGGTTACCTGCAGCTTACAATGATTGTCTGGCAAACGTAGCAGCGAGGCCACTAAGGCGTCTGTTGTTTTGAGGTAGCATTTCAACAAAGTTGTATCTACCTCTTGTTTCAATCTTTCGATGGCTCTAGGAGATTTCAGGTGACTTTGTAGAGTATATTCGCCATCATCTGAGGTTAAATCACTGGTGATAGATTTCCTTTGCGTTGGTTTAGCTGAGCTCACATCGTGATTGGAAGAGGTGTCATTCATCATTTTCAGAGTGGTACTATAGATCTTACGTCTAATCTGTATTAGATAACCAACCAATGCTGTGAGTCTCTCCTGAGGGTCGTTATCACTGCTGATGCTGAGCTTGTGCATCTTTCCTCCTCTCCCGGTAGGTGCTGTCGTGTTTGAAGAGGGAGAACTTTCAGAAATTTGCGTGAATTCTTTATCTGTAAGTTCCGGGAATAAGCTGATCACAATTAAGGGGCTAATTTCTAGTTTGAAAAATAGTTCCAGAGCATCCCTATAGCAGCCTCTGTGAAAGAGATCGTGTGCATACTGCAACTCTATGTCTTTAGTGCTGCCATCCGAGGCATCTCTCTGCTCCATATTCGCCAACCTGAGGGCCAGCTCGAAGTGTTTTTCGGCAACCATCAAGGCTTTCTGTTGCTCCAATGGAATGGCAACTATTGCAAAAATGTCATTTGTAGATGCAGCTATGGCAACGCCTCTTCTCCCGACACAATGTTTGAGTATCCTTATTTTACCGAGATTCGAGGTTGATTGAGCCAATTCAAGACGTTGGATGAAAAGGTGTGGTTCAATCGTCCGAATTTCTATAATAGATGATGGCAATAGTGCTATTAGATAAGGATAGTCTTCAGCTAGCGTAAGAGGGATGTCGGACCATGTGATGGAATACTTCAAATGTGGATCTCCGTTCTGATCCAATACGTAAGAGTTCTCGTCCCTGTTCATGCAAACCTTGTTATCACTCAAGACTCTGATAAGGGGCTCTGACTGTTTTCCGCCTGTTGCCGATAGACTTTTAACTACTTGATCATCGCCACCAGTCATTTTTATCAATTCATATTCTGCCTTGTAACCGACGAATATGGATTCTGACACCCAACAAACGACTCGCGGGCTATCACTGAGGGTGATCTCTTTGGACATCTCGTGGAAGTTCTTATTCTTCCAATATAGCAATATGATTTTTCTTTTGACGACAACACACAATCTTAGCATGTGTTGAGTCTCTCCTGTGAGAGTGGTCTGTTTCTGTAGATTAGTTGCAAAGCACGTGGCACCTTTAGTCTTGGTTATCACTTGGTGTACGGTTGTGAGTGAGTCATAATCATTCACATGTATGAGACCATCACTGAGACTTATAATGACTTTGAGTTCGGGCACCGTCTCTATCTGCACGACAGGTTTCTTAGAGAATTGCTTGCATGAGTTGATCAAAACCAACTCGACCTCAGCGTCCCGACTGAACAGCGGAGTATTCCTTTTTGACTTGAAGCCATATCTCATTAAGTGTCCCTGTTTGGTCGTCATAACAATACAATCATCTTTGGGTGGATCGTGAGCACATTCTCGTGTGTTAGGCCATCATCGGAAAGGTTATTGTTTGAGAGTACGAACACAATTAAGATACTTACTGTTGACTGAAAGACATTCAATATCGACAGGTAGGCTTTTGACCAGAGGAACATACCTGAAGATTTGCATATTCTTGTTTATTCGAATGTAACGCGTTGGATTATGCTACCAGTTGAGGGAGTTTTTCATTTTTCTGCTTGGTCCTCAATAGGTTCCTCAAACATATTTGATGACTCATCGGTTATGGTTCAAGTTCAATGGTCATGATTGGCAGAGAAAACGATTAGACCAGATAATTGAGTATATGGATGCCAAATAGGGAACATCATTTGGGATGGGACAATAACTGACGGCCAATTCAGTGACGTGAGTTTGGAGGATGAAGAGAACGAACGAACAGTCGAACTCGCGTTCGAGAGTAGATTGTAAATGAACTGGCACACACATTGACTCCCTATGCGCCCAGTCCTCAGACTCGGGCGCGCCGCGCGCGTCGATGCAGTGATTGCCAGCTTGTGAATGAAGCTGGGCCTCTGTGTATTTGTTTACTTTCCTCAATATCAGCCTTCTTATCATCTCAATATTCTGAGAATCTGGATGTGGAATAGATGTTCAAACAAGTTACGTAATCGATTATCGCGTACATATAGCTCAAATATTTGCAAATTACTGATGCTGGTGTTCAATACTAGTCGATTGAATAATTACCGATGGAATCTTAGTATTTTCTAACCATCAATTCTCTGAATCCCAAGGTTTTGACTCTTAATCATAGAATATTTCAATTCTCAAGAAATGGAGGCTATTAATTTAGATAAACCGAGTATCTATGATCGAGCTGTAGCCAAGAATGCGTGTGTCAATTCAGGCAGCCCATCACCGGACTCTACCAAATTACCTTGCGATAAAAAATGGATCACATTAAACATTGGTGGAAAATATTTTACCACGACACGCGTGACATTGAGTAAGGCACCAAACTCGTTTCTACACAAACTATCCTTAAAATCATTGGATCCCAAGGATATGGAATCGGACCGCGACGAACGTGGGGCATTTCTGATCGATAGAGACCCCATATATTTTCAAGTAGTTCTCAACTATCTACGACATGGAAAGTTAATTATGAATAAAGGTCTCATCGAAGAAGGAGTTCTGGAGGAGGCCGAGTTTTATAACATCACAGATCTCATAAGATTAGTCAAACAAAGAATCTCCGAAAGGGACACTATAAAAACCGCAAACGAAAATAAGAAATATGTATATCGTGTTTTACAATGCCATGAAGATGAGGTAACGCAGATGGTATCCACATTGAGTGACGGATGGAAGTTCGAACAAATGATCAATATGAAACCATCGACTGGCGAGTACCCTGGAGGGAAACAGGCAGAGTTTTTATGTGTTGTGTCACGAGAATGTGTTGGTGCCTCAAGCACGAACGGTAGTCACAAATTAGAGGCAAATGATCGCGCTAAGATTATTCAACAGAAGGCATCGCCCGGCATGGCGATAGTGAGGGAGTGGTGACCTTTAGGAAAATCAGCTGCTTATGACATCGGGAACGATCTTGACGTGTGAGAAATCATCCCGGGATGATCATAGTAGCCTGTAAGAAAATATGCATTAACCATGAATGCTGTGGAAGATTTCAATGCATCATTTATTATGTGTAATCGCTTATATTAAAAGAGACCGCAAACTCTACCGTTTGCTTACCCGGGGAGGATCATTTGGACCCTTGGATCTCCGTTCGGGATAGTAAAGCAATTTTGCACTGGAAACTTATGCTAACATGTAAGGCAGGGGCATACCTGATTTGGGCAGTGAAAGTAGTCAATCTCTTGCCTGGGTATCCTTTGCCTGGAAATCCTCCACCCGGCAGTCTCCGATTGCATCCTCATGAATTTTTTGTCTCAAGGTTGATATCCTCTGTTCAAGATCTATCCGTGAATCGACTAGTATCCTGAGGTCGTTGCTTGCTAACGCCCTGAGAGCCCTCGGGTTGGCGTCGGCCATGTACTTGAACTTACCACGATCTATTTTATCAATCAATACCTTCTGTTTGTTTATCTTTTGAGATGCAATCATTTTGTAGCGTTTGAGCAAATCGAATTCTACAGGGTCGGATTTATAGGGGAATAGTTTTGGTGGTTCGCAGCGATTCATCTTGATGGTAAATTCTCTAGTTTTGATGTTACCCCTAGCGCATCCGTCTTCTCTTGACATAATATAATGGATGTATCGCTTGGGCCGGTTAATCATATGACTATAGGAAATGGAATGATGGCTAGTGGTAGATCTTTGATCTCCATAGGGACCTTTTAGAGGGCTAATCGAAAAGCCGGGACCAGACGCGACGAGGGGTATTTTGGTTTGAATCGATGAAAAGTCGATTGCGCTCAGAGAACTTTGAGCGGGATGGACTATTCTCGCAGGTCCAGTCATATGCTCGCACGACCCATCACTGTATGTAGAGATGGTAACTGGCGACTGGCAACTGAGTTCCCGACTGCTAGTGTTCACTCGAAACTGCCAGTTCAGTCGAACTGTCGCTTCACGAACTGCCAGTTCGAACTGCGCATTTCAGTCGGCACAGTCCAAGAAATGAACTGAAACTGGCCCTTTCAGACTGGCAGTTTTCTCAGTTGCCAGTTCCAGTCGACCGGCAACTCGCAGTTTCAGTCTAGTTACCATCTCTAACTGTTTGGCGCGCTTCCACGAAGACCATGCCTCACTAAAACAAATACTTATCGCGTAGGAAACTGCCTACAGATCCCATGTTCGGTATAACATCGGACACATTCTTTACTCCCTAAGCAAATCAGTAATATCTGTTATAATGCGACTCAAAACTATCGCATCTTATAAACGATGTACACAATTATATGACGTTGCCATCAGTCGTCAGAGGAAAGTCATAGAAGACGTGCGGAAGGGTCGCATGAAGTACACTGAGGTATCTGACAAAGTTCTCTTAGCGCTAGCTCTTTGGGAGTTGAGAACGTTAACGAAAAATCAGCAGGAACTGGGAGAAGAGTTGATAAAGCTCGAAGCCAAAGAGGCCAAAGAAGCCGAAGAAGCGAAAGAAGCGCAATCAATTGTTGTACCAGAGACGGAGAAAGAGAACAATACCTTGACTCCCGATATTGAGACCACTTCGGACCCCGTATTATCCGCTGTGTCCGTCGACAAAGACGAAGACATTGTGGTCGAGGCAGTCGAGGAGGAAACTAAGGACCTAGAGTCGGGGGATAAAAATACTGAACAGGCTCAAGATAAATCCACTGACAACAAAACTAGCAAATCCCCTGAGGTGTCATTACCATTACCTGAGTTCGACATTACCAATAACAACGAGGAATTTGAGCTGGACTACTGGACTTAGTATCAAATTTAACATGTCCTCGAAAAACATTGAGTGTGCCTTCTGCTCCAGAGAATGCAAGATCTCAGACTCAAAACCTTATCCAAAGTCGAATTCAAGAGAACGAATACATTTCAAATGTTTTATTAAGAAATCACTCAGTGAGAAGCACAAAAAGAAAGCACTGACCAATGGTGATCAAGTAGACAAGCAAGTTCCACAGCAAGGTGAATGCTCGATTGACGTAATGGAAAAATTATTTCAAGAGGAAGAGGAACGAAAAAGAATGAATAACGACAAGAAGATGAATCTACTGATAAAGGCCCACGAGAGACAATCCGACAAAAAAGATCCAACATTTTTCTTTGACGTGAAGGCCGGAATAGCGAAACCACATGAGAAGAAACGATATCTAAGCCATCGCAATGTCAGTGAGATGGCCTCTAGGTATAACGATCAAGGATTTCAAGAGGAAACTGTTGGCCGCGCCTTCGATCATGACGGAAACGGAATAAATGACCTCGCCGAGACAAGTGGAGACGAGTCGTATTCGAGAGTCAATCATAACAACGGCCAGCAAACAAAGTCAAGCAAAAAGCGCACCATTAGCACTGTAGATGGTGAACCAAATCACAAGAAGCACAGTTTCAAACGTTCCTCCGAAGCTTCAGCTCTCACGAAGAACATGAACGACCTTTGTTGGTTTTGTCTATCGTCTCCCAATGTTGAAAAACACCTTATCATCGCGATAGGGGATCATTGTTATTTAACTCTAGCGAAAGGTGGACTAGTTGATGAGCATTTGCTGATCATACCCATTGAGCATATTCGATCATTAAGTTCTCTCGAGAATAGTGAGGAATTATTGAAAGAGTTGGAGGATTTTAAGCAGTCAATCACGCGTTATTTTAGACACCAATCGCAAGGCGTTGTATTTTTTGAGAGAAATTATCGCTCAGTACACTGGCAGTTGCAGGCAGTGCCCGTCCCCCTGGAAGATGTCGGCGAGCTCCCAAAAACTGTCAAGTTGATATCAGAAAAATACTATCCAGGAGCTAGATACATTGATATCCCAAGAAACTGCTCGATAAGAGACATGATCCCGCCTAAGTCACCCTATTTCTATTGGCAGTTTGAACCCTGCGGCGTACGCCTGGCTTGCCAGATTCAGATGAAGAGTGGTGACTCCTTCCCTGTGCAGTTCGCAAGGTTGGTCCTCGCCGATAAAAGCATAATGAACTGCCCCGAAAGGGTTAATTGGAAAGATTGCACTAAATCATTGGAAGAGTATCAAGAGCTCTCCAAATCCATTAAGCTCAGATATGGGCTATATAAGGATGATCAATGAAATGGGAGGTAAGAGTTTGGTGCCGAGAATAAAGTTTGTGATAATAAGCTTGACAGATGTAAGGAATCCCTCGCGACATTTACGGTTTATTGATTGTGGATTCATCTTACTGACGTGATCAGGTAGGCCTGGCGAGTGACTAACTTCGCACCACATTAACTTTCTCGTCTTACGTAGGAGTCTTGTGAATGTCCCATCCTCGGACATTAGATCGTTTCGTTCACTTTTTCTTGTGTGCTCAGTTACTACCATTGACATCGGGTATTGTGATCATCTCACAGGTCCACTTGGTGGCGGTGCACTACCTGTGTTCGGTTGAAATGTTTGACGAGCTGCATTGGCGACAGTTTGTTGCACATACTGATTGCTGATTATCCCTTGTGTAAACTCGCTCCTAGCCTTAGCCATACTGGCTCCGGAGGATCGATAAATTGAATGAACTCTGAGTAGAAATAGGGTGCTCGCCGCAGTAAAGAGCATCCAAGCAGCGGTTACGAAGAATAAAACCAGGGCTAAGAATGCACTAAGTCCCATGTGCTTGAGTGCAACATATAGCCCACATGCTCCCTGACTTGGCAATCCTAGTGACCATAGACCAACAACTATTATCTGCATGAAAAAGACGAAGAAGAATACCATGAAGTTTACAGAGCTGTCACTTCTGAACGCCTTGTACAAGGGCCTAAACCAGGAGACATAGGTTAATGGTACAAGGAATACTAACATCATTAATCCAAAGCTCACATTTTCGCCAGCCTTTTCAACCCCATAGCTAAATAATATGATCGATGCAATGAAGTTGAGTAGTAGTGTGAATACAAAAGCAACCCACAGATTATATCCTAATTGAACTGTTCTTTGGAATTCTGGCCTGATGTCAACATTGATGTCTTGGAAAAAGCATGGTTTGATTGGGCAAAATGAAGGTAGCGGGGGCCAATTATGTTGGCGCCTGAAATCACCAGCTTGTTGTCTCAGAGCCTCCTCTCTTGCTGCCAGTTCGGCAGCTTTGATCTCTAGCTCCTGTTGTCTGCGTTCAAGTTCGCTTTCCATGTTTACTTGACAGATAAATATATGTATAAATATATATAAGGTCAGGTGGTTTGTCACACCTGGTTACTATTAAGAGAGACTGTTCTACTAGAGAATTGTGAAGAACTCTTAATAGTTGATAATGCTCTGATTGTGTAATGATGTGAGTGTTGGATAATACGAGTGATCTGAGATCAAGGAGAGCGTTATTGGGAGATATTGCGCATGTGTTTGTGGCTAATATTTGGATGTAAATTAAAAGTTAAGCTCGCATATGGAGGCATCCCGTCCGGGAGTGGAGGAGTTCGCTGTCAATTGCAAGAGGAGGAGCGGACGGCGGCGCCTGATAACATTGGTGTAGGGTGGAACGGTGAAGATAGCTAGTTAGTGGATGGCGTTCTAGAGGTCGCCACCGGTCGGCGAACGCGTGCACAGACCACTGTGCGCGCGCGCGCGCCTCCACAAGCAGAGCGATCCTTGTGGGCTGCCTGAAGCTGTGCGACCATCTCGCAGTGCATCCATTCTGCTGGAAGCTGGGCCATTTTGTTCAATTTGTGCGCGCGACCAGCGGGGGAAGAACAGATGTGGATTACCTGCGCTCAACCTGAGCCATTGAGCTTCGGCCCCCTCGCGCTGAGAGAAACCACGGACCATGGACGCAGAGACGCCACTTGTGTGATTCTCAGGTAAGAGCGACCGGCGTCGTGGTTTGTTACCGCGGCTGTCAGTTCAGTTTTAGCACTTGAAGACGGCAAAGCAACAGCACGCGAACGAACTCAGCTCGTGTTCGCCAGCCGAAGTTCGGCCATCTTTTGCTTGGAAAAATTATTCTCACACACTAAATAATATAACCAATATAATTTCACCACCTGAGTTGAGAGGATTGAGTTACTATTCCCCTTGCCCTTGCAATACATAAGACAGAGAACAAATTTAGATTAACACAAGAAGAAACCAAGTAACTAATGAATCTACCAATCAGAAGCCGCCTTGTTTCGAGTAGTATGAGAGCTTAGCATCAAGAGAAAGAGACGTTTTATTTCAATATAAAATGCGGGAACAGGCTACTATGTTCCTAAGTGGTCAGCAAAGCGAGCAATTGTCAACGGCCAAGACAACTGTGCCCACGGCACAGCAAGGTGTTTGTCTAAGACGACACCAGGCTCATACTAGGGCCCAACGATTGTCGAGACCACAGGAGGGCAGATCGATATCCGAACTTGAAAGAGCACTTAGAAGCAAGAAGATCAACATCAAGCGGTCCCAATCCTCGCCCATCGTCAAAATGATACTCAACCACCGATCAAAAAAATCATCAACTGCCATTCTGATCGCCCTGCTTGCGAGCTGTTTTCTAATCAAAACGACCATTGCCTTCCTGGTACAACAATCTCAATCAAGTAATAATCCAAACTTTCCTGACCAAACTTTGGACCAGCAACCACAAGCGAATCAACAAGTAAATCCCGCATCAATTAGTAAGCTTCATCAAGAGATTTTAGTGCAACCAAATTCTAGAGTTAAAATTGCATGCAAACTGCCACAAGTTGTCGCAAATGGTTCAGGAAAATATTATTGGAACTTCCAAAGATCCTCATTACAGGATCAGAAGCCCGATTTGCTCTGTTTTGAACGCACTTGCATTGTCGATAGTTCTTATGGAATCAATTTGGATGCGAATCAATCAGACGGTGCCTACGATTTAATCATCAACAATGCCACCTATGAACTCAACGATGGCATGTATTATTGTGCCTACCGAGACACAGAGAGCAGGGCCTCAATCAATCAAGAGACACGCCTCACGGTGCTATGTAAGTATCCTCCCGATCTGGAGATCCTTTCTTATGCCTGATCGAAAACTGGTCGTCTTTTGTTTCTCCGATAAGAATCGGAATCTTGACCGACCTCCAGCAAAATCCACACGAAATGACCATCGATTCGTTCGAGGAGCAGAAATAGTTTATTCTCTGGACAGCTGATGGTCACTCATATGGAGCCTGGATCATCCTGTCCCCTTCTAAGGGCAGTGATGGTGGCACTGCTCGACACCCTTCCATGCATAACACATCGTTCTCGTGCAAGAGAGTGAGAGAGAAATTGTGCAGAAGGTGCGGGTACTAGATTTTGTGATTTTTCGCTGATGCCCCGATCAATCGGAGTTCACAGGCGAAATCCTAAATTAACAGCGTTGTGAGAGTGTTAGTCTGTTGGCTTTGTTCGTCTCGATCTGACTCAATCGGCCCTTTTGCGCCCGATGGTGTCACATGTCGGACGATGAAGAGTCCACCTGGGCCGAGCTGGTCACTGAGCTGGTCGAGTCGGCCGAGCTCGAGCTGGTGGGGTTTGAGTTGGATGAGCCGCTTTGGCCTATGGATCCTGATCCTGAGGAGACGGCCGCTCTGGTTTGGCCCAGAGGTCGCGCCAGTTCTGCCAGAGCCAGTCCGTTGCCGCTGAACGACAGTTGCCTGACACTGCCCTGGGCTGCGCGTGCATCGCCCAGTCCCAGGGCGCTCGGGTTCTCCACGGGCCGCATTATGTACCATTTGTTGTTGATCGAGGCCGCCGTTAGGCCGCCATAAATTTCGTCCCCAATGGCCACATTCTTCTGCTGCCCATCTGAGCTGTCAAAAGAGGTCCCGCCGACCACCGAGTTGGACGACTGTTCGACAGAGGCGGACGAGGTGCTGACGCTGGGCTGAGATTGTTGTTGCTGCGAGAAGCCGGCCGACTCGACGAAATTGTTGCTCACACCCAGACTGTTAGTGTCCAGTTTCTCCTGTTGCAGCTGAAAGGGACTGGCCGTTTCAGTGAGCTGTCCGGAGGCCGAGTTGGTGAATTGAGTGGTCACTGGAATCGAAGGCGTCTGCTGATAGGTTGCCTGTTGGAAGCGGTTCAGGCTGGCCGTAGACTGTTGAGTCTGGGGCTGTGGTTGGGGCTGCACGGAGGAGGAGGAGGTCTGCTGGATGAGTTGGGAGAAGCCAGACTCGGGTTGTGGGGCCACCACCAGTGGTTGGCTGGAGAAGGATTGGACCCGCCTGAAGGACTGCTCGGTTGTGGGCAGCACCACTGGCTGGGCGACCTGTTGGACGCGCTGGACCTGGTTGAAGAAGCTGGTCTGTTGTTGAGCCTGCGGTTGGGGCTGAACCACTGTGGACTGGACAGTGCGTTTAACGCTGGTCTGTTCCTTGGTTTGCGCGGGCACGGTGATCTGTTGGGGCGCCGTCTGAGTGTTGCTCTGCGACACTTGGCGACTGAAGGAGAACTGCTGCTGCTGTTGAGGCTGCGGCTGAGCCTGCACGAAGCTGGACGACTGCTCCTTTTTGGCCGAAAAGAAGGCAGCCTGTTGCACTGGAGAGACAAATTGTTGCTGTCTAGCAAAGGCTGTCTTGGTGCCCAAATTATTGGTGGCTACACTGGTGCCTGTAGAGAATTCCACAGAAGAAACTGGCGACGAAGAGGTGGACGAGGAGTTGGCCTCCTCGGTGAGGAAGCCGCTCGTTTGTACGGGCTGCACTTGGACTGCCTGCTGGAAGACTCGCCGATTGGACGAGCTCATCTGTCTGATGAACTGTTGCTGTTGGGCGGGGGTTAATGAATTGAACATTTGCACGAACGTCGAGCTCAGCTGGCCGGCCGTATTGATGGGCAATTGTTGCTGTTGTTGTTGTTGTTGTTGTTGGTTTGTTGACGAGGATGAGGAGAACACGCTCGCCGAGCTGGAGCCTCCCTTGGTTCCCTGAGCTAGTGTTTGGTGGCTGGTTAGTGTGTGTGCCAGAAGTAGAGCAGACAGAAGGCCGCTCAACAGAAAGGCCACACTCGAGCGCTCGTTTGTATTGCTCTTGGTCATTGTTGTTTTCCTTTCTCGTTTCATCTCCTATTTTCCCTTTTGGACCAAATGCAGCTCAATCTTCAAACCAGCTTTGAGATTCTCTTTCTTTTGGAAATATTAATTTGAAATTGTGCTCCCAATTTCTGCCCAGTTTCCTCTCCTATCTCATGCCCATTCGCTGGCAATCAGTAAGCGCTGCTGATCAGCAATTCACTCTCCCCAACTCTTGGCCGACTCTCAACCTTGCAATATTAATAAGTTGATAAGTTTGCAAATGTTGACTCGTTGAATCGAGATTTTCCTTAGCTCTCACTGTGCTTGTGTGTGGTCGTGAAAGCTGCTAAGATTTTTGGATCACTTTTAGCCGATTGAGATTTGCATAGAAAATCGGAGAAAATGTTTGGGAGAGACAGTCTTGTTTCTCACTTATTATGCGCTCGTGTTTTATTTTATTGCTTATTTATTGCACCACTCAGACGTCTGAGTTAGCCAATGAAAGTGACTAAATGCGAGCAGGTCGCTTTTATACTGGCGCGATGACATAAGCTGGTTGGTATTGTTTCAGTGGAGCTGAAGAGTTGCATTGGTGAGTCGAAAAGGAGCTGCTTAGCTAAGGACATTGAGACGCGCTCGCATAATCGGGCCCAATTGGTGGACGCGCGTTCGGTCAAAGAGGAAATTGCGTGCTAGGTGCTCCTAAGGTCTGGCTCGTGTTCCGGCAAAAAGCGTCCAGATTGGTCCACTTTTGGTGCCCTCTGCTCAACCAACCACTCGAGTGGTCATTTGAGTGGTCTTGGGCCCACTGGAGACTGAGCGCCGAGCGGCGGACAGTTTGCGGCCATTTGAGCGACTTTTTTCCCTGCCCAATTGAGTGCTTGGTGCAAACCAGCAAATCGGCACCGCTCGCACCAGGAAGCACATTGGCTAGTTGCTGCCAGCGACTAGCTCCAGTCACTGGCTCGTCAGACACGCCATCTTGTGTGGTCCGTGCAAGAGGGGCAGAAAAAGTGTGGCTTTTTTCTCTCACAACACTCGTGCTCTTTGAGCTGGGTTGGTCGACGTTGTCGATCAGGCCGCAAACATGGAGCACTAATTAGTGTGTGTGCCTTTGGGTGAAAAAGTTGGCCGCTCTCAAGGCGCAGGGTCAGCTGCTCGTGGCACGAGAGTGGCCCTGTTGGTGCGTCTCAAATGGGTTGGAGAATGTCTCAATTGGAGCCGAGGGAGAAAGAGGGAGAAAAAAGGGAAAGGTCGCTTGGCGCGTCCTGTTGGGTGCTGTGCTGGCTGGTGGCCAAGACAGTGGACGGTCTGCACTGACAAGACGGCCATTTGGAGCACGACTTTTGCCCATTTCATCAGCGGCACCTCTTCTCTAGCGGAGAGAGCGCGCTTTGTCGCTTTGGCAAATGTTGCCAAACGGCAAACCTTAGCCGCAACTAGTCACCACAGGCCGGCCGCCAATTCGATTGGGCGCCATTTTCACGAGCTCGCCGGCCACACAAGAGTGTTTGTGTGTGTGCTGCAAACGAGCTTGGCAAATGGGTTTTGGTGAAAAAAGGAGAGTGAAAAGGTTGGCATAAGAGAGAATGAGTGGCCTCTTTTGAGCGTGATGGTCGGTCGCGCTCGTGAAGGCCGTCGCCCAATTGGGCTTCACTGCTGGCGGCCAAGCAGTGACTGTCTGACATTGTGTGTCTCCTCTTCCATTGGATTGGTTCCCCTCTGGCTCCACTCGAGAGGGCCGCTTTAGCCACCCCCTCCAGTGGTGGCCGATTGTGGCGAGACGCGGCCGGCAAGAGAGCGACAAGACGCCGACACGCAGCGAGTGGGCAGCAGTTGAGAGGCGAGAGAGGGGACGACAACAGGCGTTCACTGGAATTGACAACATGACGCTCATGATTCATCGGCCACTGCGTGTTGGCCTCCCTCTGCGTGCACTAATCCGGCCTGCTCTCTGTGCTGCACTGTGGCCAACATTGTCCATTGTGGTCGGTGCATCTTTTCGCGCTCGGCGCTTTCCTCTGGCCGGCCGGCCGCTCTCCACTCGCCGCTCCTTGTCGACAAAAGGCCAACAACAACAGCAAGCAAGCACACAGCTCGACAAGTGGCCGCAAACTGAGTGCCGCTAGTCTCTTCTCGCTTTTAACTCTTCGCTAGTCTTTTCTCGCTAGTCTCTTCTCGCTTTTCTCTAGTCTCTTCTCGCTCCTCGCCGGCCAACAAGTGTCCGCCGCCAATTGGCCGTGTTGCTGCACTGGCCCACGAGCTAAGTCGTCCGCTCGGTGACGAAGGAACACGCGGGCAGACAGTCGGTGGAAAAGGACGAGCAGCGCCTGTTCATTAGCATAGTGGAAGCGGCCTTTTTCTTCTTCCTCTTCTTCAACTTCTTCCTCTTGTTTCGCCTGTCCTCTTCTTCCCGACAGACTCGAGCGAAGTTCACAAACGCGCAATGAAGTGCCAATGAAATCGGCCAAAGCAAACTTGTTCCACTTCGTCCCGAGCGGCGCACAACAAATGGGGGAGCCAGCGGCCAAATTGATCCGCCGTCTCAATCTCGATCTCTCTCCTCATCTCCAACTGGCCAGCAAGTTCCGCCCATGCAGCTCTCTCTCACTCACTCTCTGCAAACTGGTGCTCGTCTTGTGCTCCTCCTCCAAGCGGCTCGTCATAATCATAGTGATCGGCCCGCATTTGTTGCAATTCAAATGAGCTCCGCTCTTTTTGGCCCAGCGCCACTTCTTGGACTCGTCGAGTCCGATTTGTCCTCAGCTAAGGCAAGTGGTCGCTCTCCACGCGGGCGCCCAATTAGACCTGGTCCGCCTCTCCAGTCGTGGCCCATAAATCACTAATTAGATTTGCCCCCTCCAGGGCTGTGTGCGCGCAAGAAAAACCCAGACAAGAGTGTCTGCCGCCTCGAGAGTGTCTGCCGTCTCGAGAGTGTCTGTGTGTGTGGCCAGCGGCAGCAGCAGCAGTGGCTGGCCAACAATAATACACTGGCCAGGTCGGTAGTTCTGTTCGCCTCCACTGCCAAGGTCGGCCCGAGAGCGAGATCCTAATCTCGGCTGGTCATCTTGCCGGCGCCCAATTAGCTGGCCGGCGAGCTGCACAGATGCGGAGGTGCCCGAGGAGAGTGACTGGCCAGTGGTGGTCGTGCCGCAAGTGTCGCGCGTACTCAAATTTCCTGCCCGCCGGTCGTGACGGCCTAACGAGACGCGCGGCCAGCCAGCCAAGTCTGGACGAGCTGCACTGGCGCACACTGCAGACTGTGTGCCGCTCGGAGCACGCAGCAGAATGCAGCAGAACGCACCAAAAGCCTGCAGAACGCAGACACCTGTGCGCGGCCCAAGCGCAGCCCGAGCATTGTTGTTGTTCTTGCTGCTCGCCCGCCTCTAAGGAAGTGGAAACCAGTGGACAAGAGTGGACACGAGTGGCCGCCAGAGTGGCCATGTTGTTCCGCTTTTGTTCTGGGCCTTTCTTCTCGCGCGTTCGGTGAGAAAATTCGCACATTTCTCTCTCGGCCCTCCGCTTGGGCTCTTGCTCGAATCTAATTGATTTAGCGCCGCATTATCCACCTTGTCGAGCTTGGGAAGCCGCGCGAGCTTGAGAAGCGGCACAAGCTGGACAAAACTCCGCACACACTCACTGGCTGGCTGGCCGGCTGGTCGCCACTGGCAGCCTGTTGCTTCGCTCAACAGGCTTCCCGCTCGCCTTGCCGCCGGTTGGGCCAAGGGCACTTTGTTGGCCGGCCGAAAATTGCCGGGAAAAAAGGAAGGAAACCAAAGCGGCGAACTCGAGACAGTGTCTGCAACTTTCCAACTTACTGCAAGTGTCCCTTTTCCCACTGCTGCTCGTGGTCGACGGCGCCAAACTTGGCGACTATAAATCACCGTAAATCACGTGTCCAAGTGGGGAGCCTCGCGAGGGGCCCTCGCGTTTGCTCGGACTCTTAGGGCGAAAGAGTTGGCCCTAAGTTGCGGGAGCAAGTGGGCCTCCAATGGCTAAGTTTTGGCAAACAACTGTTGCCTTTGAGTGCGGTTGGCCTTAGCTTTCGAGTGGCGCCAAATTGCTTGTTGCGCCAAATTGCCTGGCCGGCTGGTGTTTGCAGCAAAGTGCGCCCGCCAGCTCCAAGTGGAACTGGGACTCGAGTTTGGATTCGAATTCTAACTCGAATTCTAACTCAAACTCAAACGAGCCTCAACAAGTGCTCGTTTGCCGCACTGGAAATGAGAGAGAGAGGAAGGAGGGGAGAAAAAGAACAACAAGCCGGCTGGTAGTTTAGTTTATTGCCTGAAACAAGCCACTTGTTCTTGTTGGTCGGCACTCAAACGCACGCACACAGATACAGACACTCTCTCGGCGCTGGCGGCTGCACTCTTTGCCGCCGCACTGCAAACAACTCCTGCAGAGAGCGCGGCTCTTGCCAGTTCCCTCTGCAGCCTTTAGACCTTAGGCTCGGCACCCCTCTGGCCACTTCTTCCTGCGCTTCCCCTCCACTTGGGCCGCTCTCTGTTGGCTGGAAACACGCAGCTCCCCAGTGAGAACAATGCGCCAGTGTGTGTGTGTGTGTCTGTGTGAGTGTATTTGTGGGCGCAATTTGAGCGTGCACTTTCCGGTCGGCCCACTGGCAGTCTGCAGTTTCCACTCTACTCACAGTCTCTACTCACAGTCTCTAGTCATAGTCTCTAGTCGTAGTCTCCAGTCACAGTCTCAGGCAGTTTGCACTTGGCCGCAACTTGTTGCCACGCGGCCTTCTGGGAATTGGTTGCGGCGAGAGAACGCGCGCCGCCATTTTCCAGCCGAGCGCTCGTTTGCGCCCGAAATCTGCTCGCCGGCCGGCCGGCCGGAAACAAAGGGCTTCTCCTTCTTTTTTTCTCTCTCCAAAGGACTACTGACTCATGCTCGGCTGGCCGCCAGTGCAGCTCGGCCAGAGTCCAGCCAGCGCTCGGCCGGCAACAATTAGAAGCTCCCGTTGGCGCAGTTTCGGCCGAGAGAGCAGTGGTGCGGGCGGCCCGCAGCCATTTGCATGCAAAGTGCGAGGGCGCGGCCCCTGCGCCTCGGCCACCAATCGATCGGCCTGGGGCGAGCGCGGCCAAGATGGAGCAGTGGCCGCAGACTGTCTCCGGCCGGCCGATCTAGTTCTGCCCCAACACTCAACGCAGACACACTCCAAATGGGCCTGACACAGAGACATTTGCCGAGTTGATCATGAGCGGCCAGATTATGAACGCCTTCTAATGATCCCTCTCGGCTCTCCAAGCGGCTTCTGTGAAGCTAACCTGTGGCCAAGCTAGGCCCAACCAAGCTAGACCCAAGCTGAAAATGGTGTCCGGCGTGGATTGGCTCTGCTTGCAGCCAGAAGCAAATGATTGGAGCGCCGCGAGCGGACGAGCAGCCACTGGCCAAAGTGGAACGCCGTTTCGGCTCGCGAGGCGTCTTGCCAATTTTGTTCCCTCGAGCCAGACATTTGGAGCTCGAAATTTGGAGCTAAAAAGTTGGAATTTGGAGCCAACTTTGGGCTATCTTTTTGGGCTAACTTTTGGCTCTCCAACTTTTGCTTAGCCCAACGCAAACAAGCCTCCCTTTTGGCGCGTCATCCCTTAGGAGCGGGTTTCGTTTTGAGCAAAATTATCATTTATTACTCTCGCTCCTCCACTTTCGCCAGTTTTTTCCATTTTCGCTTCTTGTTTTTATTCTCGCTTCTCTTTTCTTATCGGAAAATGGCGAGCAACCTGGACGAGAGACGCCCGCTGCTAAGGTGCCGCCTTAGCTTCTCAGCTGGCCAGTGGCTCGCAGATATTAATTCGCCTCTGCCGTTTGGAGGCGGCCGAAGCGAAAAATTGGGCGCGCTCCAAAGTAATCTGCTTAGGGCAATTAGTTTGCCGAGTTTGGCATTAGTTTGGCGCTAGTTTGGCACTAGTTTGGCATGCGAACATGGTCAGAATGCAGCTTGGGTCTGCCGCTGACTAGGTGCAGTTGAGAGGAGCCAAGCAGCGGCGCCAGCAGAGCGGCACGTCGCCCGCACGTCTGCAGCTCGGAGCTTTGGGCGCCGCCGCCGCTCGCCACTTGTTGTCTTGGGCGCAGCTCAAGCCAAGTGACAAGAAAATTGCGGGCCCGAGAAGAGAGAATTTCTTTCTTTCGGCCAGAAGAAGTTGAAATTTCGTGCTTTGGAAAGCTTTGGGGCAAGTGTTTGGCAGGAAGATGGTGAAAAATGGAGGAAATGCCAGAGAGATCGCCACTGATCGGCCCCTACAGATAGTCTGTGGCCTGCTCGAAGGCCAAGCACTGGCCAGCAAGCGAACGGGCCACAGAGGCACACTTTTAATCGGAAGGCGGCCCCTGTTTTTTGGCTTTTCTGTTTTGTTTTCCTTCCCTCTGAGGGCTGTCTCTGGCCGCTTGATCGACAGCTTTGTTTGTGGCCACTCGGCCGGCCTTTTCTGTTCAGTTCCACAAATCGAAGGTCGTCCATCGTCGTTTTGCGCAACTCGGTTTGCATCTCCCAAAAGGCGTCCAAACAAACGGCCGCCCAGAGCTCACCTTGCGCTTGATTTTGGCCGCCGCTCTCTGGGCGCTTCTCTGCACTACAAGAGCCGTCATTTGGGCCAGATTTCAGCCAATCGATAGTGTGGAGCTCTGGACTATTGCCCGTCGTTGTTTTTCCTGCAACTTCGGGCGGCCAAACAACGTTCAGAGCCAAACAGAACAGTACAGAAGAGAAAAGAACAGAAGTCGATTGGAAGAGTGGCAGAGGCCAGCGCAATGGTTGCGGCCAGAGTTCACAATTGGCGCCGGCCGATTATCGCGCCAAGATAATCGACGCCCCTCTGCTGCCCCTCCTGAGGGCCCGCAGAGTAGCCGCCCCTCCTCTGCTTTCCAGTGCTTTCCAATGCTTTTTCACCTCCTCCAATGGCAGCAAATGGAGTCCAGCCGCCGCCAGTGGTCCGCACCCAAAAGGCCAAGTGCGAGCCTTTTGGCCGCGCCCGCTCGGAGTAGGCCCGACAAATTGGCCCGAAGTTCGCGCCTCCTCGTCTCTGCGGGCATTGTTCGCCCATCGCAGTGAGACAGCGGGCGAATGTTAGCGCTTAGAATGCCCGCGCCACGCCCACTTTGAGCGCGCGGCAAGTGTGCGTCGGGACCGCATGGGGCGCAGGCTGAGGGCCCGGCGCGTTGCAGCTCGCCGGCCGGCAGGAAGTCAGCGCTCGAGATTAATTAGGAGTGGGCCAGTGTTCCGGCCAGGTTTTTGCAGATTTCGCCCGCGGGTTTGCCGACCATTTGGCGGCCGGACGAGCGAGCCAGTGGTTTCCTTTGGGGAGCTTTCGCTTGGTGAGCGGGCGACCAAACAAAATGGGCGTTGGGCCGACCTGGAGAGCTGGAGAGCTGCTCCAATTGGGTGGCGCTCCAGTTTGCGCGCCGGCCACTCGCACCTGAGCCTTCGCGAGGCCCTGAAAGTGGCCGGAGCTGCGCAACAATTGGGCCAGCAGGCAGCCCATTTGGCGCCTCCTCGCACCTGGGCAGCCCGGAGGCTCAGCGGCGGCGTTTGCAGCGCCAAGTGGGCGCCCATTGCACAGAGCTGAGGTGTTGAAAGCTAATCACTGTCTTGGGCCATTCGACTTCCCAAAAAGCAAAATTTTAGAGCCGCAGAAGTGGAAGCAAATGGATAAAATTCCAGGCCCGGGGAGCTGGTTTGTGTGGGGCCCATTGTGTGCCTGTGCTGCTTCCTGTGGGCCCGGCGCTCTGCGACACGAGACGCGCACCTGGCCGCTGGTCTGGGCCCAAGTGAGAGAGTGTTTGGGGGCTGCTCTTCCTGCCATTCTTGGCGAAATTTAATCACAGTTTCTGGACAAACAAAACTGGCCCGCCGAAGACAAAGTAAACAGCCACTTTGGCGCGCTCTTGGCCAGCTCTTTTTGGTCCTTTTCAAGCTTCAAAAAGAGCTCCAAAGTGCTGCTTTTGGAGCTGAGAAGAGCAGAACAAAATAATGGAAATTCTTATCCAAAAGCCGGCCAAACAGGAAGACTGGAGTGGGCAAATTTGTGCGCCCAAGCAGCCCCCAAATTGGAAAGTCTGTGCACTTTCTCGCCCGCAAACACTCGATTTTATTCCCTTTTATTATTATTTCCATTTCCCTTTCTCCTCCAGTTCCATTCCATTTCTCCACCAAACTCCAAACTGCGCTCCAACTTCGCCCCTCACCTGTTTGCCCGGCGAGCTGGCGGCCTAAGCAGTGCAGATTATTGCCCGTGCTTCGGCTCGGCCTCCATGTGCGCTCCTCTGGCAGAATTTACGACGCTCTTGGGCCGCGCACGAGCGAGCTGTGTGCGCATATTAATATCGCATCAGGCCAATCATTTGGTCTGTTTTTTATCTCTCTTTGCTGCTGTTCCGCCTAGCTTAGCTCCGGTTGCATTGCGTCCGTCTGCATTTGACTGCGCGCGGGCCTTGTTTGGGCAAAAATGCGGTAGCCAAAGAGATTGGACACAAATTGGCCAATTTTGAAGCGACAGGACCTTTTCTCTGGCTCTCTGCTGGTTTCTTCCACCTTTTGGACTTTGCCCAAATGGACACTCCATTTGGCTGTCTCTTTTTGGGCTCCTTCTGTGCCCTTCGGAGTTGTTTGCGGCCAAGTTCGAATGACAAAAATGCAGCCAAATGGGCAACGCAAATGGTGGTGCAACAGCAACGACAACAACAAATGCAGGCCCACTGTGTCCAATTGAAGCACCTGAGCTAAGGAGGAGAAGTGGCCGCGCTTCAGAGAGATGTGCCTTTTAATTGGCTCGCGAGCTGCACACCGCAGAATGCAGGTTCTGCGAGCCCGAGCAGCTTAATTGCGACACATCAAGAGCAAACTTTGAGCTCGCTATTCAAGTTCAACCAAGTTTTTTTTGCCTCCACTTCTTCTTCTTCTTCAGGTTTTAAGCTAAGGAGGAAGCTTAGGTAGTGTGTGCTCTTGAAGAGCTAAGCTGAACTTGGCCGAAAGGAGCTCAGCCTGAAAGCTGAAATTCGGAGCTCGCTTTGGGTCCCAGTTTGGAGGAAGACAACAAGCAGGAGAAGAAGAAGAAGCCTGTTGATATTTTAATTGCATCACAGGGGAGGCTTTGCAGTGGAAGCTCGCCTTTTGGGCAGCCATTGCGCCATTGCGCCATTGCGCCTCTGCAGCATTGGGCCACTGCTCCATTTGGCCAGTGTGTGTCTGCGAGGCTCCTTTTGGGGCTGGGGAAAGATCCGACTTTTGTGTGTTGTCTTTGGGCCAAAGTGGCCGAGCAGCAAGTGGGGGCGAACTGCAGAAAGAGGAGCGAATTCCTCCGACTCTTAGGGGGCAGTTCAGCATTGAATCAGAAGGTAGCTGAGGGGAAGAAGAGAGAAAAATACGAAAGAAATAAGAAAAGATATTAAGAGGGCAGAATAATGAGCGCGAGGAGGAGGAGAAATGAACAGAGGCAAAGACTTGCCTGTTTGGAGCTCGCAGTTTGAGGCTTCCTCAGCCTTCTCGCTGCTAGTCTGCGAGTCTGATCTGCTTTTTTGCAGTGGATCTGGATCGCCAACTGCGGCCAAACACTTTCCACTGTTGCGCGCAAGTGCTCCTGTTTCGCACACCCCAAGGAGCGAGCTAAGGCCAGAGAGAGAAACACCCTCTGGGCTTCTGTGTGTGTATGTGTGTGTGTCTTCCTCTGACAATGCGAGCTAGTCTCTGGCGCTGAGAAGGCGCGCACCTGTTGAGCGAGTCTCGAGCTGGCCAGCGGCAGCAGCAGTGCCTCGCCAAGTGAGAGAGAGAGAGACGCTCAGAGCCCGCTGCTTAGGTGCAAGTGGCTGCTGACGGCCGCCACCCGACGGCAATCGATCGATGAGAGCACGAGATCGAGATCGAGTTCGCAGATCTCGAATGGCGAATGGCGAATCGCAGATCGTAGATCGTAGATCGTAACTTGCGACTCGCAAATCGCAATCGAGTCCAATTGGGCCTTTCTTTCTCGCCGGCCGGCCGCCGAAGCTTAGGAGTGGCCGCCGACCCGCCGCAGCTAAGCCGCCCGGCCAGAGCAGCGCTCAAATCCAGTGCTCCCGATTTCTTTTCTCGCCGCTTCCACTTGAGCTCAAGTTCGAGTTGAATCTAAAGCTGAAGCTGAAGCTGAAGCTGAATCTGAAGCTAAAGCTAAACTCGAACTCGAAATCGATTGTGCTCCTCTGGGAGCTCCCACATTTGATTGATTTGATCTCGACGCTTTCAGATCATCCGATGCTTTGGTTCAAGCAAGCAGAGGCCATCAAACAGAGGCCAGCGAGCAGCAAGAGTCGCCCTGCAAGAGTGGCCCGGCCAGCCTGGAAATGGCGCAGTTGAAACACAGCTAAATGGTCGCCGATGAATGACTGTCTTTGGGGGGCCACTTGCTGCCCGGCGGACTCTCCTCCGACTGGCTCCACTCGTTCGATCTGGCGATCATTAGCTTGCCAATAGCCAGCTTGCCAACCAATTCTGAGCAACGAGCTTGGCCACTTTCGATGAACGCCCAAACGGAGTCTGATTGCTTTTCTCTCACCTTCTCTTTGCTCTGCTTCGTGTCGATGGCGCCACCTCGGCCATTCAAATGGGCCCACCCGCGAGGACTGTCTTCGCGGCGGTGCCATCGAACTCGGCCAGCTTCTCGGCTTTTCTTGGAAGCCGCTGGAAAGTTGGCCGCTTGTGGAAAAAGTGGCAAAAGTGTGGCCAAAAAGTGTGGCCAAAAAGTGGTCCCGCTCGGGCACTTTTCGCACACTCGTCCACTCACAATGCTCTCTCCTTGTGCACTACTGGCCAGTGACTTGTAGCAGCTCACTGGCCAGAGACTGTCTCTGGCGGCAAACTTCCCAAAAGAGGCTGGCCGAAGGCTGTCTTTGGCCGTCGATGGCCAAAGACAGAGACAGAGACAAAGACAAAGACAAAGAGCAATCGCCGTCGAGCGGGACCAATTTGTCGCCCGTTCGCCGCTGGTGGTCCGCCGAAAGTTCAGCCTTCTGAGCTGAACCACTCAGCCAACTCTGCTCGACGGTGCAACTCCCACGAGAACGACCACGACGACGAGTGGGCTCAAGTGTGTTTGGCGGGCGAGCCGCCAAATTGCCGGCCGGCCAAGTGCTGGTCTGCGCCGCTAGACCTTAGGACTGTTTGGCCAGTTGGAAAGCCGAATGGAAACGGGTGGAAGAAGAGTGGAATCGAGAGGGAAAAAGAGTGGTGAAAGAGTTGGAAAAGGAGCTGGACGGCAAACGAGCTGAGAAGACAAATTTCCACACCTTTTTATTTGCATCGCGCCCTTTCTCTCTCTCTCTCTCTTTTCGAGCCTCCTTTCCACTCGTTGGCTCGCGTCGTGTGCTCGTTTGTGCGCTCTTTCTTGGCCAAATGAATTTGGACGGCACACAGAAAGCCTAATGCGCTCGCCATGCTTCCGGAAGAGCAACGATAACTGGCCAGCTCCCGCCGACTGTTCCAAACGGAAGCGGCCGCTTATCACTTTCGGCCCATCGGCGTGCATGATGCGCGCGCTTAATGCAGTTAGCAGTACAGTAGAAACTGTAGAAACTGGCAAGAGAGAGAGAGAGACTGTCTTGCCAGACAGTCTCTCTGGCCACAACAAACTAGCTAGCCAGAGAAACTGGCTCGCCGAGTCCATAAAACTCGAGTCTCGATTTTCTCCTCCACTTTGGAGAAAAGCAATACAAGAGAGAGAGAGAGAGTCTAATCAGTTTGGACTGCCTAGACTCTTGCACAGGCGAGCTCCACTCGCTTTGCTTCGGCCAAGTTGCAGACAACAACTGGCGGCCCAGTGCAATTATTTGCGGCCCTCCGTTCAATTGGCTTTCACTTTTTCGCCCCTCAGCCTTAGGACGAGCTCGCTCGGCCAGCTGCAATCTCCCGCCAACAGTCTCTAGAGCAAGCGCCGACATTTCCCCTCCCGTCGAGCTGCAAACTCTTCGGCTGCTCCTGGCCAGCAACACTCCGCTCAGAGAGCTCCATTTTCTCTCCCCTTCACTCTTTTCACTGCCCTCTTCTTCTCCGCACTCTTCTGCCCTATTCTCTTCTGGCCGCCACTCCAAAGGCGTCGAGTGGCAGTCTCAACGGCCAAGCTCCTCCAATGCTCCTCCAGAGCTTCTTCAAAGCTTGTTCAGCACGCCAGAAGCCCGATTGATTGGCCAATTGGCTGAGTTCCGATGCATTATTTGCACTCCACGCGGCCAATGGCGAGCTTGTCCTTAGCTTCCAGTTGGCGAGACAACCTCCAGAAGCCCATTCGAGGCGGCACACTCTCCTCATAACAAGGGCCTTGGTGCACGCAATTACCTGTTGCGCGCGAGCCAAACGAGAGGCACGAGCGCTGCTGCATAGACTAGGCTGGAGAGAGCGCGAAAAAAGGCCCACAAAATGGCCTCCGGATGACCAGTGGCAGTGTGCAAGTGATGAGACGAGCTTGTGTGGAGGCGCCGCTGTTTGTTGTGGCTGCCCTAAGGTCTTGGCTGTCTGTGTCTGGCTGCACACTGTGACTGTGATTGCCGCTGTGCTGCAGCAGCGGAGAATTCTCCTATTTTCTTGCACAGTGCAGACTCTGCACTGCAGAGCGCACAGTCCAATGCACTACATACTGTATGTAAAGACTCTGTGCAGAATTTGGCCTGCAGACTGTGGCACAGTGGTTGTGCAGCACAAGTTGTGCTCGCCGTGCAGAGCCTGCAGAATGGGCTGCCCTTTGGCGCGCACCAACTCGAAGGATAAACAAACTTTGCTCGCCTTGTTGATCTGCTCGTCTCAAAGGAGAACAAAAGTGACCATTTAAAAAGGAGCGAATTCAAAGTGAGTCAGAGAGAAGCAAGATAGAAAAGACCTTAGCTCTTTCAAAGCTCTTCCCATTTGAGCCTCTCCTCTGCAATGATTGAACGATTCGCTCTTGTATTTTCTTGCCAAATTCTCTCCCTTTTTCTCTCTCTCTCTTTCTGCCTCTTCTCTCTTCTCTTCTCTTTCGCCACCACTTGCCCCCAACCTGTTGAGCTGCCGCGGCCGATTTCATTCAGATCAACAAGTGGCCTTCTATCTGGCCGAACTGGCTCTCCCTCCGGCCTGGCCTGGCAAGACGCAGCCTTGTCTCAGCTTGCTGCTCGCCGCTCGTCCACAACTCGCCCTCAAATTGCCGAAGCCAATCGAGGGCCAGCAGTTGCAAGTAAAGGAGTCCGAGTGGAGGAAACTCATTTGAATTTCTAAACTCCTTTTGTGTTCGGCCCTTCCTTGTGTTCGGGCGCGTCTTAGGCGTGTGTTTGTTCGCTCAATTTGCTGCCAATCTCGACCATTTCTGGCTACCAACAACAGGCCACCACCACAGGCAACAGCATCTCCACTTGGCGGCCGCAATTGGTGCGAGGCGGCGCAAGAGCGCCGCAAACAACACACAGGCAGTGGGATAAAAACATTGGCCTCCAGTTGAGCCCACTTTTTGCCCCTCGTCTCTGTTTCTCTGTCTCTTTTGCCTGGCGGTGCTCACTTGCCGCTGCCAGCCGGCCCACTTCTCCAGCTTTCCATTGGTCGACGGAGTGTCTTCCTTGCGGCCAAACCACTTGGCTCGCCTCCGCCGCCTCCAATTGGCCGCTGCTCTCGCCTCCTCGCTCGTCTGCCCTCGGCGACCTTCTGGGCATTTTCCTGGCTTGGGACTAGAAGTGGACGATGTTTCAATTTGAGCCAGCCGCCGAGACCAATTTCGGCGGCGCCACCAAGGGAGCAATTGTTCTCGGGGCGCCACTCTCGGCGGTCGGGCCGAGAGTGGGCGCGCGTCAAAAACGGCCGGCCCGCCTCTGCCCGCCCGACGCACAGGCAACGAAACACGCACACGAAGCGACACGCACGCACACGCACAGCCCACTAACCAGAATGTCTCTATCCCGAAAACCCGCACCGAAACCGAACGAAAAAAATGGGCCCACCGAACGAAAACAAAACAAAACAAAACAATAACAATGCGAAATGAACGCCCCAATCTGTGCACGCAACCGAACGCGCGCGAATACCCCAAAAGTGCCACCGCAACCGCCCATTCTGAGCGCTCCGAGCGCGCCAGGCGCGCCCACAGTGCCCGTTGGCGGGCCTTCTGCCTCCGGGCAGCAGATTGTCGCACGCGAGGCCCAGGAATTCTCCCTGCAATGCACCAGCTTTGGGGGAAACCCCGAGCCAAACATCACCTGGTTCAGAAACGACCAGCTCATTGTGGCCGGCCAAAACTTGGCCGCCGGACCTCGAATTGAGCAAACCAGACACATTGCAAACACAACCACAGGGGCAGTGGCCACCACCAGCTCACTGCTCAGCTGGATTCCCAGCCTCGAGGACCACCAGGCGACATACAAGTGTCTGGTCAGCAACAGGGCCATGCTCCAGCAGCCGGCCTACGAGCGCGAACTGACGCTGGCCGTCGAGTGTAAGTTGTAGTTTTTTCTAAGATTTCTTAGCTTTCTTTAACTTTAGCCCAAAAGATCCCCCCATTGGTGCCCGCTTTTGTTCCGCCGCTTTTGTTGCCAACGGGCAGCCCTTTGCTTTGGTTTTTGTTCTTTTCCACGAGCCAAACCAGAGGGCTCCTTCTGGTTTGGAGTCGCCGTTTGGTCGATTGGGCCGAAGGAGCGTGAGAAATGGCCGGCCCATGGCAAACGTGAATGCAAATGAGCTTCTGTTTGTCTTGCTCGCTGCCGTGCCAGTTGGGCCGACAGATGCGGGCATCTGGCGGCCAGAGCGGCCAAAACTCACAGCTGCTCGCCAAAGCCAAATCATCGGCTCTGCTGGCCGCCCATTTGCGCCTGTGTCTGGCGGCCAAGGTAAACACGCTCGTCTGGAGGAGCAGGAGCAGCAGCAACATTTGCTTGGCCGTTTTTTCAGCAAAAAAGGAGCAAATTTTGCCTCATTTTATTCCATTTCGCTCCTTCGTCTTTTCCAATTTTGATGATAGATAAAAAAAGAGCAGCCTGTTAATAAGCGACCCACAGGCTGAGTGCACGTGAGCTCCAACAGGACACACACTGGAGCGCAGTTGGAGCAAAAGAAGTGGCGCTCAAACGGGACAGCAGGGACTGTGTCTGCTGCTCTTGGAAGCTTTTCCTTTGGCCGCCACAAGCTGCCCCTTGGACCACAAGTGACGCCGAAGTGGCCAGAAGTGGTGTCAAGCAAACGAGCAAACGAGGGCCGCAGGTGAGCCGCAATGTTGGAAGAGGAGAACTAGTGCCACATTTAGCCAACTGTCTCCGCTGTCTCTAAGCCACTGGATGTGTCATCTTTGGGCTGGCCAAAAATGCAGGTGGCTCCTCCAAGCGGCGCTTAATTGGCCACCGGCAACTCGTTTTCCAAAATGCGCCTAATTCGGCCGGAGATCATCTTCTCAACCGACCAGCAGCTAGTCCTCCCCTCTGGCGCCCTCCTGCACTCTATCCTCGTCTCGTGTGTCCATTTCAATGAGCCGGCCCGGCCGGCTTGGATGAGCAATGATGGCAGATAAACTTTATGATGTCGTTCGCTGTGATTTGGGCCGTAATTTAGTGCGCCGGATTGAGATTGAGACTGAGACTGAGATTGAGGAGGCGGCCGGCGAGAGAAATCCGCTTAGTCTCGATCGGGCTGCACATGGCCGGCCACAGCTTGTCTGCGGGGATTTTCCGTCTGGGCCGCCCCAAGTGGAGCTTACACCTCCTTAGCTCTGGTGCAAAGTGGGGCATTTGTGTGGCGAACTTTGTCGCGCACACAAAACATTGTGAACGCGCCCAGAAGAGCGCACCATTTTGGGGCCGAAACTCGCGCGGACAAAAATGGCCCCATTTCGACCGCCCGCTCGGGGCTTTTACCCCCATCCTCGACCAAATCAACTCGAGGGGCCCCTTTTCTCAGTTCGAGTGGGTCCCTCTTTTGGACTGTCTCTCTGACGATCAACCAGGATTCTCGCTCGTCGTTGACGGACGTGCGCTCGTGTGGATCTGAAGGGGGGCGAGAACGAGCCGACTCCATTTGATGGCTCCAATTAAAATGTTCACATTTCAAGCCAGTCACTTGGGGCAGCGAGCAACGAAAAGAGCAACAAATTGTCAACCTGTCGACTTGTCGCTCGAGTGTTGGCCTGAAATTGAACTTGAAGTTGGCCGTCGTGCTGAATTCCTGTTCGAGGCTTGTCCATCCTGCTCGCTGGCCAGTGGTCTTTGATTGGCCGCCGGGCGACGAGGTGCTTTTTGCTCGCTTGGGGGTGGCTTTTGCGGCCAAAGCCTTGCCCTTAGGAGCGGTGAGGAGAAGAAGCAGTGCAAAGTGCAAACTGTTCGTAAGACGCTAAACGTTAGCTGCGGATTGAACTCATCAGTCAAGCGCGGGGCTGATTGTTTCGTGAGCGTCAGCCTTCGAAAGTCAGCGTGAAAGCTCGTTAGTTTCGGGCCGCTCAAAAGTGGGCCGCTTTTTGCAGCTTTAGTCTATCCTAAGCAAAGGCTCACTCACGGGAGACAAACTCACAGGCTGGCTCGGATTTCCCTTGATTCGTCTGCCTTTTTCTGGCTGCAGGAAGTGAGGAATGTTGCCGCCACTCTCGCAGACAGTCCACCGGAGCAGCTCGTCCAAATCTCGCCCATCCAAGTCTCGCTCGTTTAAATCTCGCCAGGCCAACTCGGCAGGCGAACAGGTTGCTCCCGTTGCTCTGGGCGGCGGCCTGAGCGTCCACTCGGAGCGCCAGACCGCAGCTTGGGCGGCCCGAGCTGGTCGGCGGGAGTCTGTTGGCGAAACTGGGCCGGCGGGCAAAGAGCGCGAGTGTGATTAATTAAACATGGGCCGGCGCTTGTGAGTCGGCGGTTGGCGAGCGCCTTTTTGCAACAGTGTTCCAATGTCAAGCTGGGCTCAAGACTAATGGATCACAATCGGCAGTTGCGCGCCGCCCAAGCTTAGGGCGCGCGCAAACTGCGTGAGTCTCCCACTTTCCTGCGCGTTCCTGCAGTCTGCAGCTTAGGGCGCGCCAGTTTGTGTGGGCGCCGAACTGCGGAACTGCCAAAGTGCAGAACTGCCGCAGGTTGTCTGCAGACTGTGCTCGCCCGCAGGCTCGCACGCAGCGCTTTGCATGCGGCGCGCCTGCACTTTGCATTGCCCACTCGCAGCTCGCAGCTCGCAGCCCACAGCCCACAGCTCGCAACTGGCCACTGGCCGCCCCTAAGCTCGCCCAGCTTAAGGGTGGCCTCCCAATAAAGCGGAGGTGTCTATTAGATAGCGGCGCTTCTTGCCCGCCGAGCTTTGTCCATTTTTCTCACTTCTTTTCCCGGCGTAAATCACGCAAGCCAACCGCAAAGCAGTCGCTCCTCTCGCTCCAACTCAACTCCACTCCAGACGGCCACTGGTCCGTGTCCAGCGCCTCTCCCACTTTGTCCGGCCGGCCAGCTCGGGGCAGTGGGCAAGAAGCTCGCCGGCGGCTGCAGGCGAAGAGTGTCTGCGGCCCAGAGCGAGCGGGCGGCCACAATGATCGCCGTCATGCGGCCGGCTTCCTGGCTAACTTTGGCCGCCTGAGCTCCACACTTGGACTCAGTCTTGGCTTGGCTCTCCAAGTGCACTCGAGCCAGAACCGTTCGCTCCACAATTTATCGCTTTTTCCCCTCGCCTCTGCAGCTCGTCTCTGCTGCTGCCGCCGCCGATCGACATTATCTGGCCGCCAAGCGAAGGCGAGCGGAGCCAGCCCAGAAGGCCGCAAGTGTGCCAGAGACTGTTGTGGGCAGAGGCGGCGCCAACGGTGACTGAGGAGGATCAGAAGCAGGCCAGCGGCGGCTTTGGGCGAGCGAGCGCGCCAACAAGTGGCTGAAATATGAGAAGCGAATGATATATGAGATTCGTTATTGCACTTGCTCGGCTGGCCAGTTTGGCCATTGGCAAGGGTCCAGCCTGTGGCTTGGGCCGCCGGCTGCACTTGCTGTGTCTGCCTGCCGGCCGCAGTGTGTCGGGCCTTAGGCTGGTTTGGGCGACGCAAGTGGCGAGCGGCGAGTGGCAACTGGCCAAGACTGAAGCCCGAAGCTCGAAGCCCGAAGACTGAGAACTGAAGTCTGAAGAAGCCCTAAGAAGTGCATGTAAATGAGCGCATCTTTTCCTGCCGCACACACTCTCTCGGCCGATTCATTTCTGCGCGCGCGCCCACCGCCACACACAAGCAGCCCCGCAGACAAGCACACAATGTTGCGCCCTCCTTCAATGCGCCTCTGTGTGTCTCTCTCTCTCTGTCTCTGTCTCTCTCTCTCTTGGCCGCCTTCTTCTCCGCCGCCTTCGCCTCCTCCTCGCCAACTGGAGCTCGTCCAAGCTAAGCTCGCCCAAGCTAAGCTCGCCTAAGCTTGCCGAGTGCGCCCAGCCGGCCGCATTTTTCTCGCCCAAAAGCCTATCAGCTAACAGAGCTCTGGTCTTGCCCAAAGTCCAGCTCGCCCAACGTGCATGAGCCGCCAGTAATGGACAACACGTCGACCGCTGAGAACTTCCATTAGGCTGGCGGCATTTGGCCGAGACTTGCCTCTGTCTCTTGGTCTGCCAAACGCTCTCTCAGTCTCTCTCCAACGCGCAGAGATGGACAGTCCAACGGACAGTCCGACAGACAGTCCAACAGACAGACAGACTCAGTTGCAGCAGAGACGCAACTGGGCAACAGGTGGACGGCACACGAGGGAGCACGCGCCCCAACAGGACCGAAAATTGTTGCCTCGGCCATTATTTCTTCGCCCCCCATTATTATTATTATTATTATTATCAGCATTTCTGATGATGATAATTCTGCCCCTTGGCTCTGGGAGCAATTGGAATCCAATTTGTTTGCCTTGCGAGCCTTAGGACGTTCATCATCCATGCAGCGAGCATCGAGCTCACACTGCAAGAGCAGTGCAGACAGTGAGCAGAGGAGAAACTGAGCAGCCGCGCCCCCTTTTGTGTGGATTTTTCTCCGCTTCTCTCGGTGTCTTTTTTCTCTATTTTTGCTCTTTTTTGCTCTCCCCTTGGGCCTAAGGAAGACTGTTGCCGGCTTAAAGGCTGGCTTAGAGGCTAGCTCAGACTTCCTCTGGCTGGCTCTCTGGTCCAGCGAGAGTGACAAAAGGGAGGAGACGCTCGGGAGGTGATGTCAAAGAGCGGGAAGTGGCCCACGCTTGTGTGTTTGGGGGAGCTTGTGTTTGGCCCGGGCTCAAGAAGCGTCGTTCTGCCGTTTGCTCTGCTCTGCTCTGCTCGGTTTGCTTCCAGATTTCAGCTTGGAGGAGGCTCCAAGCAGCCCAGAGAGACGAGCTCAGGTGTCCGTTGGGGGCAGTCTGAGGCGCTTTGAGGTGTCGTTTCTGCAAATAGTTGGCCAGTGCTCGAGCGCCAGGCAGCCAAACCAAACCAGAGGGCAGGGCCGGCAAACGGAGCGCAAAATGGGCCGTTCGAAGGATGGAGAGGCGACTTGGGCCACTTCTCCAGCAAGCGGCTCTTCCAGCGACCCCAAATGGGCGGGCGTCACGCGCGCCCAACCGGCTCAGGTGCGCCCCACGCGGCCGGTCCCATGCGGGCGCTCTCAGTCTCTCGTGGGGCTGCCCCCGAAGGGCCGTCCACTTGGGAGCCCGGCAACTGGTTGTTGTCTCGTCGGTTGCTCTTGTTCTGCGCTGATCGGGCTCTCGCTGGCCTCTACTTAAAGCAGAGAGGAGCAGAGAGAAGCAGCTCCCCCTCCTGTTGTTTGGGATTGGAGATTTATTTCCCCGCATTTGGGCGGCGCTTTGTGTGCACCAGAAGAGTGCAGTGCACGCCCGAGGCCTGTCTCTGCCTGTGCTGCTGCCCCTCCCCCAGCGCACCTCTGCGGGCCGCGACCGACAAAGAGCAGAGGCGCGCACGCCCGCCAGCCCGCAGCCAGAGGGAGGGGCTGCGGGCCTGCGGGGCGAACGCGCGTCGGACTGCAGCCAGCGCGTGACCAGAGCCGAGCCAGAGCGGCGGCCCAAGCCTCAGCTAAGGCACGGCTCTGGGCTGAACCCCGCAAGGTAATTGCCCGCCTCCAGTTGGGGCCAACTGGGCTCCCCTCTGGCCAGAGCTCGGGGGCGCCCGCTCGCCGCCTTCTGCCTGCTGTCTGCTGTCTGCTGGTCTCTGCTTGCGGCCCGCGCCCCAAGCAGCCGGCCTGCTGGCGCGCCGGTTTACCTGAGGGCGGGCGGTGCTCGTGTGCCGCCCGCAGGCGAGCGCGAGACCAGCGGCGCCCCAACGGACTGCAATCGGCCGCCTTTCTCCTCGACTGGCGGCTCTCATCCACGACAGATGTGTACCAATCAATGGGGCCCATCTCTTGCTCGTGCGGCCACACTGCGGCCACTGGTCCAGCAGAAGCAGCTGGCAACTGTTCCCGCTGGTTCCCCAAACCAGTGAGAAAGGTAGAGCCTTTCTCTTGTGCTTCTTGGGCGAGGAAAAACTTCACGCCAAATACCAGCACTCATTGTTCCAGCCCAACGGCCGCTCATCCTCATCCTCATCCTATTCTCTGCATCTTTCTCCTCGTCTCCTCGTCTCCCCTCGAGCAACTGGCCGCCGCCCGGCTGGCGCCCTCTGGCGACGCCGAGCAGTTAGCCCCAGTCTGCAACTCTCGCCAAGCTTGTCTCGCTCGCCTCTGCTCGCCGGGAGCCGATGAATCATCCTCTGGCCGCGTATGCATCCAAACTGGAGCAGCCTTGTGCCGTCATTGTGTGCGAGCCAGTTTATATTTTTATATATTTTTAGCCGCAGATTCATGGGGCGAAAGTTGCAAAGTCGAAATGTGCGTGATTGCAACAATTTTCATTATCAGCACTTGCAGCTTTCCAATCTGTGCCCACTTCTGCCCCCACTGCTTCTGCTCTTTTTTCCTGCAAGTCAAGAGACGAAAATGGTGCAGCGAAAAAGATACAAGCAGCATTTAGATATTAGCAGCAGTTAGATATTAGCTGCAGTTTGATATAAGCTGCAGCAGTGCGTCATCTCAGTGGCGCGCCCACTGTGCGTCTCCAATCTTGACGGCCACATAATTACCCCCAAATTTCGCCCAATTTCCATCTCGGGCTACTGATAAACTTTAGCCTTAACTTTTGTGCGTGCTCATTAGCTTCCATCATCCCCGAGCTCCAATTAGAAGAGTCCGATCATTGTTTCCTCGCGCGGGCCTGCAACTCTTGCAAGCGAGAAGACAACAAGTGGCCTGGACTGTGTGCGCCCAACAACTGGCACTTGGCGCCTTAGCTTCGCGGCCATTGCGGCCGATGAGGAGCGGCCATTGCGTCTCATTGCTCCTAAGCAAAAGTTGCAATCTTCTTCCTTCGACCGTTTCAATCGACTCGCTTGGCTGCTGATATGCAAGCCGCGGACTCATCTCCGTTTCCTCCATCACTTTTCTGGCTCTTTCTCGCTTGCTTTGCCGCTCGACAAGCAGCAGCAGCAGCAGCCAGCGAAAGATGATTATCATAATCTCAGTCTTTTCCTCTTTCCTCTGGCCTCTTGGCGCAAGTTGCAAACCGCAAGAGCATCTTTTTTCCTTCCTCCATCTTCCTGTCTCTCTCTCTGTTTGTCGGATTGTATGACACAGCTTGAGGGCGGCAGACTAGCCGCAACCAATGGACACTCAGTGCCAGTTTGCGGGCTCATGTTGCACCCAAACAAATGGAAACTTACATACAGAGAGAGAGAGAGAGAAAGCTCCTTTTCCTCCGACATATTGTTCTAATTTTCCGCCAACTTGGCCAAACAAAACAACAACGAGGGACACTTTTTTCCTCCCTCCTTGTGCCGCTTTTTGTCTGGCCTCGTTGTGTCTCTGGCCTGCTGCTGCTGGCCAGAGACAAGGGCCACTTGTTGCACCACTTGGGCCTTCTTCTGCAAGACAGAGTGGGGCAAATTTGCACAACAGATGGTCGTTGGTGTTCGGTGGGCCGTTGTTGCGTCTTGTTGTTCGAAGAGGAACAGTTGCGCTTGAGAAAAATTGGCCAACAAAGTGACCAAATGAGCGAGCAACAAGTGTTTCCCTCGGAGTTGCCTCGCCACTGCCTTGGCTGCACTTTGGGCCAACTGTTGGCCTGTTTGTCACTTGATACCGAGACACCAAAAGGGGGTGTCTTGTTTGAGTTGTTTGTGCAGTTTGTGCCGTTTGTGCAGCTTGTGTAGCCCAAGAGAATGGGGAGAAAAGTTTAAAACAATGGACAGACAACAGTGAGTTGTTGTTGTTGTTGTTGTTGTTGTGGTTCTCTGCAGTGCATTCTTTGCCTGCCTTGTGGAATGGAGAAAAGACAATGCAACGCGAAACTTGAGAATATTGAATGAGACACTAACAGGAGCTCGAATATCTCCCAAACAACCGCCCAATGGATTGGATGGAAAATGGACGGAAAATGGATGGAAAATTGGACGGAAAACAAAAAACTAAAAACGAAAAACAAAAACGAAAAAACATAAACAAACAGACGCGCCGAGAATCTCGCTGGGCCCTGCAAATCCCTTGCGCCTCATGCAGGGCGAACGGGCCACTCTCTCCTGCCAGGTGGACGCCAATCCGCCAGTTAAATCCATCCGCTGGCTCCGCGACGGCCACTCCATAAGCAACCAGTTCAATTTCACCATCCACGAGCTCAAGATCTCCGACGCTGGTTTCTACTCCTGCCAGGCGGACAACGGAATTGCGCCCACTCTCGCCCACCTGGCCAGCCAGCAGGCCTCCAGTTCGGGCTCTGTTTCCGGCCAAGGGGGCGCCTCCAGCCTGGGCGGCTCTAGTTCCTTCTTCTCCTTCCTGGGCTTCTCGCCAACAAGTGGGGGCTCCTCAGCTTCCGGCTCGGCTGGTGGCCAGCTGGACAAGACGACGGTGGAGGCGCGTCTGCACGTCGAGATACTGTATGCGCCGCGAGTGCAGGTGCGCGAGTCGCGCTCAATGCCCCTGAATGAGGGCGACTACTTTGCGATCAATTGCTCGGCCGACTCGTGGCCGCCGGCCCACGAGTTCATCTGGATGCGAAGCGAGCAGCAGCCCGACGGACAGACAGTGCTGAGGCGTCTCAGCGCCACCAACAACTCGCCCACCCTTGAGTTCAACTCCATCTCGGCCACCGACATGGCCAACTACACCTGCACGGCCGTGAACCGGCTGGAACCGTCGCCAATTAATGGCATAAGCCAGATCCTCGAGCGCCAAGGGTCGGCCAGTTTCATGGTGCTGGTGCGCCACAAACCGGGACTGGCCGAGATAAGCGCCGGCGTGAATGGCGAGACCGAGCTTGGCAACAGAACTCAGATCCAGTGTCGCGCCAAGCCGCCTGGCTACCCGGAACCTCAGTACAAGTTTTGGAAGTACCAGAGCAACTCGATGATGAGCCAGATGAGCAAACTGTACTTGAACAAGCAGAGCCACGGGCCAGTGTATCAGATCTACTCGGCCAAGGCGGAGGATGAGGCCAGATACGGTTGTCTGGCCACCAACGAGCTTGGCCAGTCGAACGAGGCGGCGGCCGAGCTGATTGTGAACGAGGCGCCCAGCATCATCGTGGAACAGACTAGGCGCGAGGAGGACTCCAGAGCTCCAGGGGAGTCGCCCTACTCCATCACTGTGAGAGCCAGCGGCAAGCCAGAGCCCCGGGTGGCCTGGTTCCACCGGTCGCCAATGGATGGGCGTCGCATTGATTTGAGCTCGGCCGAAATGATGAGCCGCTTCAAGATCGACACTCTGAGCAGCAAGGTGCCCTCCGGTGCCAGTTCCTCGGGCAGCAGACCCAAATACTCGGTGGTGAGCACGCTCACTTTCAGGCGACCACTCGAGGTGGACGACCGGGGCTTGTACACAGTGGAATTCTCCAATGGACTGTCTCGGATTGCCACCGACGAGTTCCAGTTGCACATCAACCATGCGCCCATTCCGGCGCTCAAGAACCAGCCCATCGTCAGACAGAGCCACAACTTGGCCACCAGCAAGAGTCCAATGCCGCCAATCACTCGAACAAGAGCTGGAGCAAACCTGGGCGAGACGGTTAATTTAACTTGCCGCGTTTCGGCCCACCCGCAGCCACAGTTTGTCTGGTATGGAGGCACCATGAGCACCCTGAATGGCGAGGACAAGCCGATAGATAATAATCCAAGATATAGGACTCTGATCACGAATCCGCGCGACGACATTTGGGAGGGCACCTTGAACTTTGAGGTGAGCTCAGAGTCGGATTATGGCGACTATATGTGTGTCACAGCAAACCATGACGTCCAATCTCAGGCAATTAGTGATAGTATACAGATTTTGATCTCATTAGGCCACAAGTCTGCCCCAGAGGCGCCGCAACAAGTTGAACAAATAGACGCCACTCAGGATTCCATCACTCTCCAATGGGTGCCGGGTTTCGATGGCGGCCTGACGCCAAACCATTTTGTTGTCCAATATTCCCCCGAGCTTGAGGCTGCCCAAGAGGGTTCTCTATTGTCAAAGTTAACCTCATCCTCTAGCTCCCAACCAGATCCATCAACTGCCAACAGTTTGAACGACAATCAAAACAACAACTCCAACGAACAGTATCCCAAATTGTTCGACTGTTTCTCAATGAACCCTTGTATTATCAACCAGTTATTGCCAAGACAGGCCTATATGATGCGTGTTCGTGCAAGAAACGAGCTCGGATTCAGTCAATTTAGCGACGAAATAAGGGCAACAACCCGAGCCAATGATACCGAATCATTGCCCCGCATTCAGGACGCCTCGTTCGACTCATCACAAGGTATCCTCCAACTGCACTTGGAGGCGAACCAACCGGATTATTTATTAAACAACTTGAACGTTCGCATCGAGGCACACTCAATCCCATTTGTCGGCAACGATCTGCAACCAGTGGCACAACCAGTTGACCAACAACAACAACGCCAACAGCACCCAGAGGCCCAGCAACAGACAGGCCTCAGCATGGAGCATTGGAAACACCACTCGACGGTGCCCATGCGACTGGAACGAGGCAATGCCTATTTGACCATATCGCCCCAATGGGACAACCAAGTGATAGATCAGCTCAGGCTGAGTCTATGCTCTCGTACTCAGGAGAACCTTTGCGGTCCAGAGTTCGTATTTGGCCTAAGGAGTACGGCCAGCTCGTCGCTTGCCGAGCAAGTTCGAGGCCTCTCCTGGCCAATCATAGTGCTCTGCTTGATCACCATATTGTTGTTTGGCTTCCTGGCGACCAGCATCAACTCGTGCTGCCTGTCGAGGGCTAGGCGAAAGGCCAAGAAGGTGGCCGCCTCAGTTGCGGACGCAGTTGACCACCATGTCCAACAGCACCACCACCACCAGCAGAGGTCCACCAATGGGGGCGTGGACAACAAGTACACCACTGCCAATGGGCAGCAGACGATGGCCAACGGGAGCCACAAGGGAAGCACCACATCGACCAATAGCACGAACATAGTTTCAAACAACCAAATCAACTCGCTGGACTCCCTGACGGCCGGCGGCCAAGCGCCACCCAACGGTTTCCTGATGGGCGCCAATGGTTCGGACCAGTCAAGTGACCACTCGAGACAGGCAAAGTTGGACTCGATGCTTCCGCCAAACTACAGCCACTATGCGGACCAAGCCTCATTGATGCTCGAGCAGCAACAACAACAACAACAACAACAGATGATGTACCAGCAACAGTCTGCGGCCGAGAAGATGGGCTCCCCCTTCGGGCTGCCAAACAGTGCCCTGTTTGGCCAGCAAGTTGTCGACCCATTTGGGCACTATGGAACCACAGGTGGCAGTGCAGGTGGGCAGCAACAGTTCGAGCAACAACTGGACGCCCAGTCTCTGGTGCTGAACTCGATGTTGGCCACCGGAGGTCCACTGGATCCCACAGGCAGTGGAGCCCAAATGCAGGAGGCAATCTGGGGTGGGCCACAGTCGGGCCTCGACATGGACGGTTACAATCAGTCTTCGTACAATTCATTCGCCAATCAAGCGCAACATCAAATGATTGAATCAGCCTATGGGACCACACAAAAGCAACATAATAATGCACTTATTATGGCTCAGCAATCGGCTTTTGATAATTCCACCAATCAGCAGGCTTTCCAACAGCAGCCAGACAATATATCAAACTCGTATCATCAAGAGATCCAGGCTGCCCAGCAGCAAATGTATGGAACCTTGACGAGACAGAGTAGCAATCAATTTGCTAACAATGCCTCCTACAGTCAGCACACTAATGACAGCTCATTGGACCATCAATCGTCGAGCGATATGACGGATCCCATGCAGCAGCAGCAGCAACAGCACGAGGCCTACATGTCGACAAATGGTCTGATGCCGCCCCCGCCACCTCCGCCACCACCTCAGGAGAGTGATTATGGCACCACTGGAGGCAGAGGAGCAGGACGCTTGATACGTGAGATAATTGTCTGAGCAGTCCAATGTTCAAAGTTAGGCCCAATCGAATTGATGAAGATTGTTGCCGGATGGATAATCTTTGCGATATGTATCATAGACCGTTCCTATGACCTATAGTTCTCTGTTGTGAAAGTTGTTTGTTGAAATTCTGTGTGATAATCAATTTCCGAGCTCTTAAGGGCTCCATGTACTTCCATGTTCGTTCAATAGGAGATGAAATATTCTATATAATAAGATGTTAAGCGACACACTATCTATACTCTGTCATACACGGATGATCATTATCCACACACTTGAACCACCACTAAATTGATCATTGATGTTAAGACACAAGTTAGATTTTCATTAAAGCATCCGAAATCTTTACCAATCTCAGTCTGAATACCTAATTTTATCTATTTAACCGATGCACAGATTCTTTGCTTTGCAGCAATCGGACAGCATCGACATCTTTAACCCATCGTCTTTGAGATTCCCACTAAGCGACCTCTATCACGAAGCAGGATCCCTCTGTTATCAGTAGAACATCTCGATGGATTGGTAGATCTAGCGGGAATATACAGACGAGGATTTCATTCAAGCAACATACTCGTAGGAGATTATGAACTTCTGACTCAGGAATGAGTATTGCATCGTCCGTTGTGAGTATGGACATACTTTGTGCACAGTTTGAGGTTCCTCTTTTTATATATCAGAACCTCTTGCGCATCTTCATTTATCTTTTGATGGCGGCACGAAGACCAACGTCTTTTCAACTTGGTACATCCGATCTGGGAAAGCAATGTCTCCAATTTTTCCGGGTAGAAGATCCAATAAGCCCCAGTCATTGGTGGTCTTATGTTGGTAGCCTCTATCGAACGGTAGTTGGTCTTTTTCGGTTGCCCTCCGACTGTCCAGGTAAATCACGGCCAGTCTGTTCCCTCGATGTGTGCCTCTGTTTCCAGCGGTGACAAGGAAACACACCTTGGTTGTTCTCGTCAACATATCCGAACAGATCTCACTGCCCTGATTTCATGGGCATATTATTTATCAACAATTTTCATTCTATAACCTGTCCTCTCTAGTGTCCAGCTATCGCCTGGCTCACCGGCAGAGATAGCGACCGACTCGAGGAGAGGCCGACTAAGCATCTTACACAAGGCTCACATACCTTCAGCCAGCAAGCACAAGCGCTCTACTCTTGAATCTTGCCCTAGAAGCGTTCTTTGGTGCTAGTTTAGTCATTTACTCCTTGACTCTGCTACTGGACGACATCACGGCAGAAGCGGCACAGTCCCCAAAGTGGAGCCCAAAGGCGTCCTAGTGGAATGGATCCAAGATGTGCGGCTGATGTTCCGCCTGTTTGCGACAAATCAATCATCTGGACGCCATACTAAGTCTCTCACTTACTCGCATTCTCTTGCAGGACAAAAAACGGAGGAGCCAACGAGCAGAAGAGAGATCTCCATCGGTGAACACTTTGCGGGGCATAAAGTGGACAAACAGGAGAGAAAAACTACCATAAGACCAGAATAAAGTTGGTACCCTCTAGCCATCTGAGCGCTTTGTTGGCTGCAATGACACTCTCTCTCTCTCTCTCTCTCTCTCTCTCTCTCTCTCTCTTCCTTGGTCCGCTTTACGAAAGTCTGCTGGCACTTTTCGGAACTTACAGTACAAGGGCACCGATATTCAAATTAGAGCTGGCGCTTCTTGCCGAGTTTTCACCAACATTTTGCCCACATCAAACTCCGACAAACAATTCGCCAACTTGCCCAGCAAATTGCATTTCTTTACCCCTCAAGATTCTGCAGGCCTTTCCCTGACGCCCATTATCTCGCTCGGGGCAAACTTCTTCGCTTTAAAGAGCCGTAATTGAATAAGCGGTCATGGGAACATACCAGCGACTCAACCGTTTGTCTGGTGAGGCCACGATCCATATGAATGAGAACCTAGACGAGCAAGTTCAGATTGGTGACGAACGAGGCGAACGGAAGTTGTGGCGATGCGTGCTGAGACCCCTTTTTCCTAGCTGGCTAGCCTTAGATCTGCAAAATTGTCGTAGAGTCCACACTGAGTTTGCTCTTAGCTGGATTGCAAAATCCCAGCTCGTTATACAATTTTATCAATGCAAACAGGGCCTCATGAACGACTTCCTCGCCGATCAGCGAGACTCGACCTTGTCTCGTGTGAGTTCTCTCTTCCAAGTGCGGTTGATTTAACTGAATCGGATTGCTGAGCAGTATCCTGGTAGTGCAGTGACATGTAGCAAATCCCGCTGAGGTTTTGCACAACTCTAAAGCCTGGACAGGATACACCGAGCAAAGCCGCCGAGAATGGTTGTAGATCGACCGACGACATTATTCAATACATTTCGTCTCCTGTTCGCTCTCTTGCTCCAAGTTTTCGCAAAACTTCCATCTAAATAAGTGAGTTTGTTGTGTGAGGCACCATAAAGAGGGAAGGGGAAAAGAGAGAGAAAGAGCGAGTGAAAGCTGAGACGAGGAGAGAATGTGCACTTGCTTGGACTTGATCCCGCTATCTCTGGCCGCGTCGTCACTCACACGAAGCTAGTAGACCGGAGCTAGGATGTTGTTTAGTCTACGTTGAATGTTCTGCATCTGTCAGAAGAAAAGAAGCGAGAACGGAAAAGAAGGAAGCTTGGTGGGTCAGAGGAAAATCGTTCGGAGTCTTCGTCTAGATCTCGAACGCGCATCCCCAGGTTCCATTCGAGCTTAAGTAGACCATGAAGAAGAGAGAAAGATCACGACAATTAGTTGCATTGGGTTGGCTGTTTCCTTTCGTTGACAAACATGGAAATCTACAAATAGAAATCTAGCCTGAGGAAAGAAAATATCCAGCTCCCCCTGTCTTTCAAGTCCTAGATAGCTGGCGCGCTCGCGAGAAGGCCTCTGAGCGTGGTCATAGAAGGAGACGCGTGGGCTTTAGTGAGAAATGTGCTCTTGGGCCAGTCAAAATGTAGAGCCCAAATACATTTCAGATAGAGCCAATTGAGCTCATGTGAGTGCCGCTGCCCAATGCAGCGGAAGTGCCGGTGTACGAGAGGCGGCGCACAGAACCACTCCACTTGGGTGGGAGCAGCTGTATTTGGGCCGTGTTTGAGGCCTAACGTTGGCCATTTGGCAATCCAACGAAATATGGAACAAGCAGACTGAGGGGAGCCCATTTGATGGCGCACTCTGCTTGCGGGGATTGAAGAAAAAAGACTGAGTGCACAGGTCGGGGGGATCTTGGGCGGTGGTTGTTATCGTTGGCTCGCGGGCCTCCATGTCTGTCTGTGTGTGCTCGTTGTTGCCGGTTGATTTGATTGTAAACAAAGCCTAACGTTGGATTTCCACGAGAGAGAAAGAGACTGAGCTGGACTGCGTCCGATCGTCTGGCTATTTGTTTCAATTTCAACCTCGGGCCTGCCTCTCTCTTCTCTTCTCCGGAGCTCATACATTTTTTGTTGCTGCTCCAGCACTCTGGTGGTGTCGGAAAGAGGCCACGAGCATGCACATACTCGCGTGCAACCCTCCAACTTGCTATCTTCTCCCCTCCCACTCGGCCACTCTCATTCTCGCTCTCCTCTGCCTCTCCCTCTACCTGGCCCTCTCTCTCTCTCGCTCTCGCTCTCGCTCTGTCTCGCCCACTCTGAGAAGACTCGCCCGGTCGGCCAAAAGATTGGCCTGCAACAAGGGACGAGCTAAACGAACTGGCCAAAATTAGAGAGCAACTTCTTTCGCCCAGCCCTCTCCACTATCATGACCACTCACTGGGGTTGCTCACCTGGCCCCCGCCGAAAAGGGCCAGCCACCATTTCGTGAGCAAATTTCAGTCTGTTCGCTCGCCTCAACGCCGCCACGATGCCCCACCGACACCCAGCCCACTCAGTGGAGGAGCCCAGTGGGGGCCCACCTAAGGGCCCCCCACAAGCGTGGGGGCTCCACGCAAGTGAACTTTAGATTGGGCAAACTGCAGAGTGCGCACATCGCGCCTGCGCTTGGCGATAACGGGAAAAAAAGGCCCCCAACTCTCCACGTTTGCCCCACTCTCTATCCTCTCTGGCCTCTCTCTGCCTCTTCCTCTGCCTCTAATTCGTGTTGCCAGCCAAAGAGCGTTGACTGCAGACCAAGTTGGTGCCCACACGCTCGAGTGTCTCATACTTTGTTCGTTTTATTTCTGGTTGTTCAGCAGAAACAAAGGGACACCATTGGCTTGGCTAGTCCCTGTCAGGCGTCTGTTTGCATAGAATCGCGTCGTTAAATTAGTTGGAACTAGCTCAAGAGCTGCAACGAGCCAACCTAATCCGATGGGAAAGCGACGAGGCACGAGCGCCGTTTTATTCCAAGCGCACTCGAAGAAGAGCGAGAGAGAGAGAGAGAGGCAGGCCTGCAGGTAAAACAAGCGGAATTGTGTTTGATTGGTGGACTCAGGCTGGTTCATTAAAGCATTAGAATTCAGCAGCAGTTTGAGTGCCATTAGTTGGACTGTGTGTGGAGCGTGCCTGAGGGGAGGATCAAGCTCTAGTTTCTGCAGCAAAGCCCCTCGAACGGGTTCAGCTGAAAGAAAGCCACTGGACTCGGTAGTTGGCCTCTCTTCTGTTGTTGGGCCTGAGAGTAGTTCTGGAAGAATGGAGACGCCTGCAAGATCAGTAAGAGACAAGAGAAGATAGGAAGAAAAAATGTTTAACACTCCATCGTCAGCTTGCTTCCATGGAGCGTGTGACAATTCAGACCAGTGGAGGATTGAGTAAACAGAAAAGGTTGAATCAACATATAGAGGCAAGAGTGGAGAGGAGGCGAGCAAGCGAGAGGAGAGAAGAGATCAGAGGCGAGAGTGGGTGGGCGCGGGTAGAATGTGGCGAAATGTGAGCTGGAACTCAACCGACTCCTCCTTGCCGGATGGAATGCACAAACACGAGCCTGGCCCATACTTCAGGACGCCCTCCAAGCCTCAAGGCTCGTCCGGAAGTGATGGGCGGCCAGATTCAGCGCACGGGAGCGAGCCAAGACTGCAAGTGGGCTCTTTGCCTCCAGCTTTCGAGGCCGAGGAGCAGACTGCTACAGTGGAGGAGATCGAATCAGGCCAAGTGATCAGCTCAGTGCCACCACCACCACCAGAGAGTCCTCAGTCGCCTTTTTTGGATGAGAGTGATAATAATAATAATACTAATGCTAATAACAATAGTGCCAGTAATAATAATAACAACAGTAATAACAATGGATACGCAGAGGGCGTGGTTGGCCAGAGACAAGTGGCCTCCAAGAGAGTTGCCGACAAGAAGGCACAAGAGGGGCCCAAGAGGACACGCTTCAAGGAAACGAGCTCAACTTTTGGCACCACAAGCTCAAGCTCCCAGCCTCAGCACCAAGCCGGCGACACTCTGCTCTATGTGCCCAAACAAAATCAACCTCCAAGTGGCCATCCACCGCCGCAGCAGCAGCAGCAGCAGCATCAGCAGCAGCAGGGCTTCAGATCGCGCCTATCCAGCATATCGGGCGCCCTGCAGCACCCTCGGCTCACTCGGCGCCTCTTCAGCGGCGGAAGTGGCGGAAGTGGCGCGCCCCTCACGCTGGAGCAGCAACATTTGCAGCAGCAGCAGCAACAGCAGCAGCAAAACGACACCAAGACCGTCCAGATAACAACAACCTCAATTGATAGTCCAAAGCACCAATTAGCGAGCCCGCGCGCCGGCGATCCAAATGGAAGTGGGCTCGCCAGCGGAAGCGGAAACACGGGCCCTAAGCACGAGGACGCGGAGGGCCACACATTGCCCGGCTCACAGTCCTCAGCTCATCCGAGGCACAGCTCAAGCGGGCGCCGTTTGTCCCAATTGTTTCTCCCCCAGCAGCTAATGTTGAGCGGGCAGCATCCAATTTTATTAAACCAATTGCAGGACCCATATGCAGCCAACGAGCTCATTCCGGCCCATCTGCTCGGCCTCTATGGTCAGCCGCCGCTGGTGGGCACCATCGTTGGTGGTCCAGGCCCGGGCGGCGGCTGCTCGGGCGGCGGTCCGGGCGCAAGTCTAGGCGCTGGAGTCCAGCGCGCCTCCTGGGCCGACATCTCGCTGCTGGGCCGGCTGGCCAACGTGCGCCCATCAATCGACTCGGCGTTCGCCTCAAGTGGCGGCCTGGGCGGTCTCACCAGCCAATTGGCGAGACACTCATTCGATGCACGTAAGTAGCTTCTTAACTAGTTCAGACAAGCCAGCCAAGCAAAATAGTGCCACAGCCGAGTGGTGTTGTTTTCCCTCCTCCCTCGGCGCCACTTGGCCCTGTCCTCCAATGGCTCACAACTGTTCCACAACTGTCCCACTGTCCTCCACTGTCATGCTTGCCTCTCGCATGGCTTTGGTTGTCCTTTTTTTCCCTCTGCTTTCGACTGAATAGAATCGCAACCAATTTCGAGCGGCCCTCTTTGTTTCATTGCATGCTGCAGTCCATGCTGCCCTCTGCAATGCTGCCACCACACTCCCATAACAATGGCAAACAGATTGATTTAGATCACTGCTGAAAGTCCCTTTTCCGGTGGGCCAAGATGAAACAGGAAGTGACGCGTCGGCAGACTCGAGAGAGAGAGAGAGAGAGACCCAGAATGCATCCAGAGAGCCACACTGGCATCTAGTGGATATCGCCACTGAGGCTCGTCGGAGCTCGGCCACTGGAGCCTCGGTGGACCGTCTCGCGCGGACGAGCAGCCGCCCTGGCGAGCCCATATCTTCGGCCGGCCCCAAATAAGGCCCAAGTGCGTGCCCTTCCGAGGACGATGGCTCGAGCTGGTGGCGCCGAGATAGAGTGTGCAAAAGGGGGCGCAGACTAGCTAGCGCTCAGCTTGGATCTCGGCTCGCTCGCCAACCAATCCAGCACCTCAATTTCGGAACTTCCAACTCCTGCCAAGCTAGACCGTAAGCCTGCGATCAATCAAAGTGGCTTAGGGTCTATTTTAGTGTAGAGGCGGCTGACTATTGGAGAGAGGTGGCAAAATTCCAGCTCACATGCATTGCTAGTCTTCTTGTTGTTGTTCCGCATTGATTTGTAGGACTTCTCTGTGGGTCGCAATTTTATTGAGTTGCCTCAATTTCCAGCCGCCAGATCCCAAAGCCAGAGATTTGGAGGCCGATTTTTATGCCCACCTACAGTCCACTGTACTAGTCTGGAGTCCAGTTCCACGGGGAGTCAGTTTACAAAGCTTCAGGGCAAACACGGGCCATGAACAGGCCAGGAAAGGATCCAAATTTGTATCTTTTTTCTCCTGTCCGGCTGAGCGTGAATCAAATTGACCATCTCTTCAGCAGCCAGTCTAATTGGGACAAGACTAAAGACTGACCGGGAAAAGAACTCGGCGAAGAAAACGGGAACATACAAGCAGCACAACACTTGTCTAGACCATTGTGGCGCATTGTGGATCTTGAAGGAAATTTCGTATGGAGCTCACGGCTAGCCTTTGGAGGCCTAGTTATGACTGGACCCGGAACTCTTCAACTGGAAAGGAGGTCCCAATTGCAATGGGCGGAGTTCTGGGGCCATTTCTGTTGCAATCAGGTGTTTAGTTTGTGTGCCGGCTTCTGGCCAGTGCAGAGAAGTGTGCCGACAAAATTAGCACTAAGGACTGGGCGAGAATTAGCCCAGCACTTGAGTAGTGGCAGTGGTGGTGGTGGCCAGCGGCAACCGGCAAAAGAGGCCCGCGAAGTGGAGCGCCAGTTGTGTTTGTTCCCATTCGGCTTGGGCCTTAGTTGGAAGCACCAAAGTCCATGTGTTTATGTTTATGTGTGTGTGTGTGTCCAGATGGAAAGTGGAGCACTAAGTCGGCATTGGATGGAGCTGTTGGGGGATTATTTAGCACTGGGCCGCAATTGGGCACAATCAAGTTTTCTTGGTTTAGATTGGCCCAGAAAGAAGTTGGCCAGCCGGAGAGTTAGGGCCAAGCTCTCAGGCCAGCCACTATTCAGTAAGGGGAAGAATCTTCTCCACTTTGGCCAGATTCTTCCACACTTTCTTCTTGCAATCCTTCTTCTCTTGCCACCCTGCCGACCAGAGCAAGCTAAGTGCCCAAGAAACTCATAATATTGGCCCAATAATCAATTTGCCAATAATATGATACCGACACTTTCGCCCATAAGCACGCCCCATGTGCCAACCAGAAAGGTCCAGCTGACATGCAATACCTCTGATCGTAAATTAACCTCTATATTGGGGCAAAAATATCGTGCATTTCTCTTCCCTTGTGTGTTGGTGTGTGCTCGTGCCTCTGTTTTTGCCAACCAGGCGAAGGCTAGTCAAACGGTAGTGGACCCAAACTGGACTGCAAGGATCAAGCTCGGCTCCGTTCACGAATCAAGCTTGCCCCAAAGAGGAGACACCATCTCCTCTGCGAAGAATGTCCTTGCCACCCATTCTGTGCCCCTGCTTGATTGTTCGGACGTGGGGGGAA
>Ga0058701_10000167_pt1 | contig 55324 bp, 36 predicted proteins | sample AgamicOrMae_FD_97039 | JGI IMG/M metagenome (GOLD analysis project Ga0058701, IMG submission 97039) | Agave microbial communities from Guanajuato, Mexico - Or.Ma.e | ecosystem: Host-associated > Plants > Phyllosphere > Phylloplane/Leaf | place: Guanajuato, Mexico | collected 2012-06-04
AGAGAGGAGAGAGAGGAGAGAGAGGAGAGAGAGGAGAGAGAGAGAGAGAGAGAGAGAGAGAGAGAGAGAGAGAGATTGCACAACATATTTTATATTATCATACACATACAACGAGAGAGAGAGAGGAGAGAGAGAAAAGAGAAAAACGGGTGGTGTGGGGGGGGAGAGAGAGAGAGAGAGAGAGAGAGAGAGAGAGAGAGAGAGAGAGAGAGAGAGAGTGTTACCAAGCGGCTGACTAGTGTGCCTCACATTTGAGTGATAAGGAGCTGTTTAGTTTGTTTCTCTGTCCGCTCCTTAGCTAGCTCGAAACTCGAGTGGAGTTTGTGGTCGAATTATCATTCCATTCTTGTGGGGCGTTTACATTTCGCCAAAGCTGTATCAGCATTTTGCCAAAGATACCACCTAATTCACATGCTCCTCACTTCGAAGCCAACAAACAAACTTCGAAAGGGTCTCACTTTTAGCTCATTCATCTGGATTCCAGATGAAAGAGCATTCACAGTGTAGAGCCACTAATGAGTGTCACTATTCAGTATCACCAAGCCGACGAGAAGGCGCCCGAAAAGGTGGCCACCGGGTTTGACCTTTGGCGGTCGGCGATTGGAGTGGAAAAGTGGCCAGCAGTTGGGAAGCAGCACTCAGGCTGCATCCCAACTGCTACAGACTAGTGCGGACACTCTGGGCCAGCAGCAAGGAGCCACTGGTCGACCGATTGGTTCCAATCGTGAGTCACAGGTGTCAATTCCTTCCGGATGACGAGGGCTTCCTTGTGGCCTGTGAATATATTGAAGTGAAAAAGGGGAAGATCTATACTTTGAGCAGACAGTGTAAGCGAGCCAATTTGTCTCGGTCTTTAGGCGGAAATAAGAATTGTTTCAGGATGAAAAGCAGCTCGCCAAAGGGAAGAATCGATTGAAATGCCGGTCGTGTCAGCCTCTTGGCTAGTCTTTCGCGCTCCATTGTGGATTACGGCAAATTCAGCCAGCCTCTTTCCCAGTGGGACTCCATTGTTTTGGCGCTTCAAAAGACTCGCCCGAGCGCCTCATTGACGATTGGAATGCCGACAATTTTTATGCCATAAAACCCACCAACTGCATACTGTGTCTGCCACCATGCACTTCCGTCTGATTGCCCACCGATGACAAGCACTTCGATTCAAACTACCGGCCACTGGACAGGTTTTTTCTCATTCTCATTCTCATTCCTTGCCACTGACCTCTGGGTGTCTGACGGTGGTTGCTCCAGGCGCACAAGTTCCTCCTCCTCCATTGGCAACAACTAATGTCCTCCTAGCTTCATGTCTGCCCATGAAATGGCCTCTGGCCATTCAGCCTCGACTTCCTTCCGTCTTCCCAAGGTCTCGATTGAGTGGAAGAAAAAGAAAGAAATTGAGTCCACTCAATCTAGACGCCACAGAGAAGCAGCAGCCGGCGAGCAGCGGGCTCATTGTACCTTTTCTTCGCCTTTTATTCCGCCCGCTGCTCCCAATGGTCCACAATGGGCAGCCTCCATTTGTCTCGATTTTGATAGTTTTTCTTACTTACTCAACTGCTCACTTTATTCCGTTAGCCCCTCGGCTAGGCCATAAAATAGGATCCTCACCGTGCAGCAGAATTCCAATGCTCCACGAGTTCCTCATAAAGTTTATGTGAACAATCTCCGAGCACTTGTTGAGCAATTGTACTCTAGATTGCATTGGATTGGAAACTCAATCTGCTCGCTCGGCGCGCCACCTCTACTTGTCCATTTTTTCTCCTCTCCTTTGGCCGTCCTTCCGTCACTCCGTCTCCCCAGAGCGGAAAAGTCACCACAAAGTGATAAAAGAAACCGCTCGTGGAACTTTTTTTCATCCTTTTCCAGTTGCAGTTCATGCGCCCGAGCCAACTGAGCAGCGAGCCTGGCGGCGCGTTTCCATCAGCTCCGTGAAGTGACCTGAACCAACGAGTCTTGCTGCGTCTTTTGTGACCATTCTCGAGCCTCAACGAGACCAGTCGAATGGAGCTCTTCGACCGAAAGATCAGTGTCAGCCCTTGAAGTGACCCCTCGAAGTGCGGCGAGACCGAGACCATTTCATCAGACCATTGGGCGGACCTTAGATGGCTGGCTGCAAAGCTAGACTGATGAGGAAAACTGAATGCAATGATCTCAGAAGTGATCTCAGCTAGTTTGTCGACCAACAAACCCAGAGAGGATGTGTCGCGCGTGGTAGTTGACCAAACGATGAGTAGAAATTGTGCCATCCAGATAGCTTGGGCCCCCTCCATTAGATGGCTCCTTTGGGCTCATCTGCTTGGCCTCCAACTACTTGGGGCCGCCGCTCAAATTCACAATTTTCCACACCAACATCAAGCCCCCCTACCCGCTCGGCAACTACATCTCAGTTCAGACCATCCAAGCCGCATGCTTGCCAGCCAAGATTACCCTCAAGTCCAACCAGAGCTCGCAAATGAGCCAAACGAAGTGCCCGAGCTGGACCTCAATAAGGAACTCCGCCTGCCACAAATTTCACCACTGAAACAAACTGGACAACTTTGCCCGCAACAAGGTGAGTGCGACCTCTTCATTTTCATCTTGAGATCAAGGTTCCCAATGGAAATAGAATGGTGAACTTGCAAAAAAGGTGCATGATGCCTGTAAATTTAACTAAACTGTAAATTAGATTCGGATTTTGCAATCTCTCCAACGCATTTTAACCAGAGAAAACCTGCCAATAACAACAACTTAATGAATGATTCTTCAGGACAAGCATCACACAAAAGTATACTTTGTGAAGATATAAACTCTGCAACAGTGGCCACAGATCCTCTGAGCCAGACAATCATATATCGAGAGTATCCATTCGCGTTGATCGAGAAGAAAACCATCGAGTTTCTGGCCAAAGCTTTGCCTGCGCTCCAAAGGGACCATGAAGCCATGCTCGAGTTGGCAGGCCATTTACCGGCCAACCAGCTGCTCAATCCGACCAGTTCCGCCTCGCCACTTGGTTATAGCCACCTTGAGAGTTTGAACAGGCGTTTGCGAAGAGATCTAGAGGATGCGGATCTTCCGGAGTTAAGAAAACGAGAGGCGCCCCCGAAGACGGTCCCCAAACGACGCCGCAAGCGCTCCTCTTTGTCGACACTTGTGAGTGAGCGAGCAATTGTTGGCACAACGGTCGCGGAGCTTAGGCCTCAAGCCAGTTTGGTGGTATCATCTCCACATGGGTCAATGGAGCAGGATCAAGTCAAGCGGCAGAGTCACTTCGTCCAACGAGCCGCCCACATCGAAGATCAACGCCAGGAATTTGTCATAACCACCAAGAACAACCACCAGTTGCCCAAGACATCAGTTACCAGGACTCCAGCAAATCAGCTCGGCCAGCCTGGCTCTGGATCAGAGACAAGTCTTGGAAATTTGGAGGCGGAATCCGGTGGGAGTAGGAAGCTTGGCGCCGTTGCGAAAGCAGACACTGCGACGCTTGGGTCTGTGGTTAGAGAGGAGGATGAAAAAGGCCCAAAATATGCCAGCAATTTGGAGAATAACTCTACACTTTTCTACAGTCTAGGGGAGACGGGCGAGATTCACTCAGAGGCGCCCAAACAACCTAGAGATCAGGCGCCCAAATTGGACTCGGCGAGAGGCGCGAACACTGCACAACAATCGAAAGATGTTGCCAATTCAACGATCATTTCCACCTCTTCGAGACCTTCAAGACTAGCCAATAATTCGAGCGTGTAAGTAGACAAACGTGTTGACTATTCTACCAGAAGGCGGTTGGTGAATAATCCTCACCAACTAGCTGTTGACGGTAAATTTTTCCGCTTTGTGTTGAAGCAAATTTTTTCGAGGTAGTTCCCCGCTAGGCTACGAAAAAAACCTGAGCAAAATCTCTTTTCCAAGTCGGTTCAGCTGATCCAACGCCCGAAAACTTTCAAAATTCGCAAAAATCAACAAATAGGCAACCAAATAGATCGCACCCAAACAAGGGCGCCACCATCCAAAGCCATAGGACGCCGCGAGGTTCAAGCGCAACCAAGAGGATCTGGTGGGAAATTGGTCACCTAATTGCCCATGCTCTCCGACAGGAAGGGTCTACAACTGAGTCAGACCTTATAAGCAAGTCTGTTCCTGATCAAGCTGGTTCGCCGCTGCAAATACTCAGCAACATCATCAGCCTGCTCAGATCTGTGGCTAGTTATTTCACGTCGAGACAGCAGCGAGCCTCGCCGTCCTCGTACTTCTCCTCTGGCTCTGCTGATGGTCAACTGCGAAAGAAGAAGGAGCATGGAGCCCAGACAGAGGTCGGCACGATTGGAAGAGTATCAAACTTGTTGCTGGCCGGCACTGCACTGGCCGGTCTGGTGGATTATTACGCGCCTTCAATCTTCGGCTTGGATGCAGAGAGTCAACCGACGAAACGACTTTCTCGACGCCAGAACGGTCCCGAAAGTGTGAAAGTTGGCCATACGTCCACCGAGCAGCAACAGTTGCCCCCCTTTTTAACAGGCAAACAACCGGCTACACCCTGTCCTTCGGTGGAGGAGTACATATCGCCCACTTTTGCGCGCAACTACCAGGGCAACTGGCGCTACGTGGTGCAAATCCCGCACCAAGGCTACTTCACCCAGACAATCCAGCGCACCTCGTGTCTAGCTCAGAAGTGCCAGTTCACAGAGGGTCTCTGTCACGAGGTTCCACGCTGGGTGAGCCTTTTAGTGGCCGAAATCTATTACCCAAATGCGGTGTTTGGCTCAAGTGACAAGATCATGACCACCAGCGAGGTGGATCTGCAACAAGCGGCCGACCAGCAACAATCGTACCTCTCGAACACGGACCCAAATGGGGGGGCCTATTTTCCCGCCCAAGTCAATAGTCACGAAAACTATGGGGCCTATCTTGCTCTGGCAGACAGTCCATCGGTGGGCTTGCCAAACGACTTCAGGAGAGCCCAGAACAGCCAACAGGACTTTGGTGAGCCTAATTTCGGCGACTATCCAGCTTATGCAGCATATGCTGGCGAACAGGTGGCTTCAGGAAGTAGCCAAAAGGCAATTCATGAGACTCCTCCAGAGACTAGTATGGCTGGCTCCACGCTGGCCGACCCAAAGAGAGCACGCGAGTTTTCCCATCGAAGCATGCACACCAGCCGAGGGGAGTCTGTACAGGTTGAGGGTCAAGAAAGTGGAACTAAAGAGCAGGAGGAACGCATGAAAGCTTTGGCCATGGAAACTCTGAGGCAAAATCCACAAATGACTCTGGAGGAGTTCCTACGGACTTTTCAACTTAGGTGGCCGGGCCGAGCCAAACGGAAGAGGCGCCACTCGAGTGCGGAATTGTACCAGCCCGAGATCGAGCCCAGACAGTATCAGATGCACTCGTCGCCCCCCTTCGACACCATTGAGCTTGGGGCCGGCCAGATGGAGAATGGCCCCCAAAGGAGAGCAGTTCACGGCACCTCTGGAGCAGCCGAAGACAAGGTGGAATCGGTGCGATGGTTGCGAGACGACATCCATTCATCGAGTGGCCACCAATCGTCCCAGCAAAGCGACCCGCTGGCAGATGGAAGACCCTCACCACTTGGAACGCCCACGTCATCCTTGGCAAGCTCTGCAACTACTGTTACCAAGACTGGGCCGGCCGGCGACGACAAGGTGCAGTATCATTCCACCTCGTTCGATCCGAAAGTTGCCACCAGCATGGCGGCGCCAAACGTTGTAACGGGAGAGCAAGGCCGGAGGCCGCCTGGATATTTGTCTACAGCGTATCATAATCAGCCCACATCAAGAGGCCCAACAACAACAACAGCAGCAACTGCTACACATAACAAGCCAGAAAGGGGCACCAAACAGATCGAGTGCGACGGCTTCGACAAGATCGGTTGCTATGTGGTGCGAGTCTACTATGATTGGTTTCTCGTGAATGGCTCGTGCAAATGTTGGAAGACAAGTCTGCCAACGTCTGGCACTCGTTCTGGTGTGGGTTCATCGGGAGATGCGACCAGCAGCAGTGGTCGTCCAAGTGCAGGTGGCGGTCTCATCAGAAGGATTTTCACCGGCTAGTCAGATCGAGAGATTGTCAGATGAGGCGATAGCTCGGCAAAGGAGCCTCTGGTTGATGGCAGCAGACAGACAAATTTCCAATGAATCAGTTTGCGGGAGTTTTATTTATAGAAAGTCAAGCTGCAGACGCCGCTCCTTTTCCCTTGGACTGACTCTTTATTGGTTGATCTTGTATGTATTCAACAGTAGGCTAAATGAGAGCAAAAGTCAACCTGAGCCTTATCGCTAGAGCGGCTCGAGATCGACAGTCGCCAGTCTCTGGCGCAAACTCCGCTAGATGGTCACCAGGACAATCCTGAGTCTTTCGTCTGTATCATAGTCTTCTCGAATGTAAATCAAGATTAAGAGAAATTTCAAGAGAGCTTGTCTGTAATCCTCGATGACTTGAATCGGAGGGTCGTCTAGGAAGAAGGAAAAGATTAAATGAACTTTGGCCAAAGAAAGAGTCTTTGGCTCAAACTTGTTGCGCTTAGTCTATTTATGCTGCAATGTAGCTGTACGGGAAGCGAGAACTTCCCCAAAAAGGCGGTTCCGCCCCCATTGGAAAAACATACTTGGTCTGGCCCTCATTACGAGCTCTTTGCAACCAGGGGGCGGGCTCTGAAACCAGAGCGGACGGAGGAATTATTGAGGGATTTGGCTAAAATTTACGAGCCGTATCCAAATGCCGAAACAAACGGTAGGAAAGCCAAGGTGAAGGCCTTGCTCAATCTGTCCACAATCGAGGTTGCCAGCTGTCGTCACGAGAGATTCTCTGAATTTGATAAACTCAAAGATTACTACGAGGTCTATTGGCTAAATTTGCATCCCTACCTTGCAAAATGGGAGGAGAGATTGATCGAATTTTGCCTCCAAAATGTTGACAAGATCTTCCTCCACAACATGGAGAAGTATTTCCACAATCCTGCCGAGAGGAAAACCTCCCACGAAAAGTTTGACGAAATGATGGAAAAAATTCTCGACGCTGAAGGAGCTGGACACAGAGGCTACCAACCTCATGGGACCCTTGTGTATGGGAGCTATGTTGTGAGCGATGAAAGTATCGTGAAGGGAGTGTGTCTTTCTGTAGGGCAAGAACTCAAAAATGGAATTTGGAAAAACAAGCTGCAAGAGTTGAGGGCAGCTCGTCGTTCGAGGAAAAGAAAACTAAAGTTTAGATCCCATGTGACGCAAGAGCTGAACAGATCGGTGATGAATGACTGCAGAAATTGGGTGGCCGCGCTTCATCCTGTCGTGATACTCATAAGTCTTGATGTCCAACCGGACTTGGGACAGGAACAAATAAGCTGGATTGAGAAGTATGAAGTTTGCAAAAAGATCTTGAAACTCGAAGAAGACATCGGTCGATGTTTGGAAGATAGTCTGAGTAGCCGGAAAGCTCTGGTGAAAGAGCACGGACAGCCTAGTCTACGCCAAAAGTTGTTGGATTATTGGGCCAAGTATCGCGAGAAAGTGCTCCTCAGATCAGCTGAACGGATAGCTGCCAGGGAAAGGGAGTTGCAACATCCGAACAGAAAGATTCTAGACTCACCCATCAGAGGCGATAATCTGAGATAGATCGCCGACATACATAGTATTTTACCGGTGATCTCCTGTTGCAACTTTCAAGAGGGTAGGAAACTGGAATGAGAACAAGAGACACTGCTCATTTCGTTTGAAAAGCCCAGTTAAACACCAAGCTTTTGAGTAACTGTTCAAATTGGGAGCGCTCAAGAGGAGCGGTGGATCCTTAAGTTTTGCTGGAACAATCTTGCGATGTAAATAAAAGACAGTGGTATTACTAGGCAGCAGGTGGCTCGGATCGTCGATGTACAATTTTACAGACTCCTAGGTCGGTTAGATTGTCTTTAGTAGGTCGCAATTAAGCTTCCGGTCGTGAGAGCGAGACAAACCCAATGGACCTCAGTCCATTGGCACCGCTTCCTTGAGGTGCCGATGCGCGGTCATGGCCTGCATGAGCCCGCGCAGACACTCCCCTCCCAGTTTAAAGGGCGGCGTGTCACGGTGGTGAACACGCGCCGCCGAAAAACGTGGTCTTTCTCGACGCGAGCCGAGCAAACAGAGCAACCTGTCCTCTATATTCATTATCCACTTTCCACCCGTAATTTTATCTTCACGGATGCCTCTTATCTATAAGAGGACTATTTCCATCAAAGCGAACCCCCAAAAGGAATCGTTCGCAAGAGTATCACTTGTATTCAAAGATTTAGATCACGTCATCGAGGAGGGAGAGTTCAGATTCATCATCGCATCGGCGGTGCAAGATATCCACGGCGATATAGCAAACGAACCTCTTTTGTTGCAGCTCAAATCTTTGGATAAACTGAACTATCAAGCCATCATCAAGTTCAAAACTACCCATCACGTTCGCGTAGTCACAAGTTTGTTGTTGTTTGGTCAATGGAAAGGAGCTGATTGTAGATTCAACATAGAGAGGGTGTCTCAGAGTCCTTGCTTTCTTGCTGCTTGAGCCGGTAAGATGAAGAAATTATCGAAGAGAAAAGTTAAACAGCGCCGCAAGGTCGGCATAGCCAAGGCGTACATGTCCAGGGCTGCTGCCATCAGAAAGTTGCAGGTGCCTCTGGCGGACTTTAGACGATTGTGTATATTGAAAGGAGTATACCCAGTCGAGCCGAAGAACAAAAGCAAGCTCACCGGCGCTAACACTAGGAGGAAAACTTATTTCTTTACAAAGGATATTCAGATGCTCATGCATGAGCCCATCTTATACAAGTTTTGGGAATTCAAAGTTTTCATGAAACGACTTACAAGGGCTCAGGGTAGACATGATCTCGAGCAATTTCAGCGCACATTAGATAACAAGCCCATCTATAAGCTTGATGCCATTGTTAAAGAGAGGTATCCAAGATTTGTAGATGCCTTGAGAGACTGTGATGATGCATTGAGTATGTGCTTCCTATTTGCCATGTTTCCTAAAGGGAAACGCAGACCGGATGATCTTATAGACCTCAGTAGGCGATTAACTCTAGAGTTCATGCATTACGTCATCAACAGCAGGACCCTTAGAAAGGTTTTTATCTCTATCAAAGGCTATTACTACCAAGCGGAGATCATGGGACAGACTATCACATGGATGGTCCCACACCAATTCGTTATCGATAGAGTGTCGGACGTAGATATCAACGTCATGAAGACTTTCACAGAATTCTACGTCACCCTGCTTGGATTCATCAATTACAAATTATTCACTACCATCAACGCTGTGTATCCTCCTAAGATAGTTGCCGAGAACATGAAAGATTTGAAGGGTGTACTCGATAGTGCAATTACTGAAGACACAAGGAGGAAAAAACCGAAGAAGCGAAAGATCCCAGATCCAAATGAGGATGATGCAAGCGATGACTTAGATTCGAGGAACGAACTCATAGCGGCCTTGAACAAGAAGATCAAGATTCTCGATAACAAATCAATCACAAGAATTGAGAATGAGGAGCAACAACCGGATACTTTCGAAGAATACGATGAAAATGGTAAGCCCTCTTCGACAAAGACAGATGAGAAGTCTAAAGGACAAATGACGATGCAGCAGATGCTGTCGTTAGAGCGTCTCTTCGCCGGGCTGAAGTTTTTCTTGAACCGTGAGGTTCCTAGAGAATCATTGACTTTCATCATAAGATCTTTCGGCGGCGAGGTCTCTTGGGATAAGAATCTGTTCCCTGGGGCGTTCTTCGACGAATCTGATTCGACTATCACACATCAGATTGTTGACAGATCAAGCTTGCCTGAACGCCGTGTCGACAGAGTTTACATTCAGCCACAATGGGTCTATGATTGTATTAACATGCGTATGCTCCTACCGACTCAAGATTACTTGATTGGAGCCACCCTGCCTCCTCACTTGTCGCCATTTGTCAATGAAAAGAAGGGAGAATATGTTCCGCCCGACAAGATCAAGATGATGAATTTGAGAAAACAATATGAGGCCGAGCTGGCATCTGAGGAGCGGGTGAAACGAGGCGAGGCAGGTGTTGAGAGTGATCTGGAGACCGATAACGAAATGGAACAGGCCACGAATGTAGCAACCGAAAGCGGTAATGAAGATGATTCACACTCCAAAAAGAGATTCAAACCGGAGGTCGAAAATGACAAAGATAACATCGATTCCTATGATTCTAAGCGATCAAGAGACCGTGTGGATAAGAATCGCCGGAAGCGTGAACGGGACAGCAACAAATCTACTTCAAGATCGAAGATGGCTGTCAAGACTGGTAAGCTTCAGATTGAGGATAAAGAGGAACTACAGAAAAAAGAGGATGCGGAGTACAGAAAGATGGGCATCATGATGATTCCAAAGAAGAAGAAGAGATTGTTCGATAAGATTACCCGAACCCAGAAACAGAAGAAACAGAAAGCTGAAAAGATGAAAGCTAAACGAAGAATTGTTGATTCTGTGAGATCTAAGCGTGCGCGTTCCTCTAAATCTAACCATTAAACTTTTCCGTAGTTTGAACCTCGCGCGTTATTGTTTGAACCGAAGTGTTGCGGTCTTTAACCTGTACTCACCTAGCAGAAATATATTCGACCCTCTAGACCCGAAACTATAGCAAGACAAAAACATTTACATCATGTCAGACATCATAACTGTGGACAAGTGGGACTCAAGCCAGGTGAAAAACGTCCTGGATGAGACGGCCAAACAGGTGCTATTGCAACATTTCAAATATGACGAATCGAATTTATTGGTCGATATCAGATTATTCCTATGCGCCTTGCCGGTGGCATCGGCATTCTTTGCCTTGATCTACGATTTCCTGCATCCATTTCCAGAGTCAGCACCGGTACTCAAGATATGTGTGTATGCTTACATTTTTCTCATTATCATTTTGACCCTTTACTCCACATTTGTAGAGTCAAATACGATCTTGATAGCTTACAAGAAGGGTGGACCCAAGAGAAGATCCATGATAAAGATCAAACTTATATCTAAGATGAAGCGCTTCGACGACCAGTACACTCTTATACTAGAGACACCGAAATCAAAGGAATCATGGACAAAGTCAGTCGGCAACTACTTTGATGTGAACGGTGTATTCGTGCAGGAAAAATTCGAACGAGATGTCGTGAAGCTGCATAAAGGTTCCAAGAGCAATTAGCAATGAATATCTATGTAAAGTCAAGCACCTTGTTTTAGCCCCTAGGATTCCTACAGTAGGCATGAGTCAATAACCTCGGGATATCACACAACCGAGCGGGAACTACGATCGAGTGATTTGGTTGTCGTTCCTGTATCAAATTCCTCCCAAGTGGCTCATCCTAGAGAGATGATCGGATAAGAGAATCACATCCCAAAAATTGATGAAACTACCATTTATACCACCTGCGACCAGTCCAAAAATTACGTCTCGGTGGATGAACTTATTTATTATCGGCGTGGCGTACATTAGAGAGAATAAAACCCTTTGTTCTCGGAATCTCATACATACATCTCATCCTGAAATGCTATCGAGAGTTAGGTGTTTTGATAGCTCTGCCTTGCTCCTTCAGAATAGTTGGTAAGAAAGCCTAAGCAATAGCTCAGATTCACTTCTTTCGTGAACCATCATTGAAAGTAAATGATCGATACCTTCGAGCAACTACTGATATTTCTTATTGATCTTACGAAACTGGAGCAACAAATATCGATGGTTCGGCGTCAACCAGTTAAAAAACTATGAATGCATTGAGCCAACCATATGTCTTGAGTTTTTTATTCTTTGACTTATCGTATTTGGACATTTTTCAGGTTTGACGAAAAGAACCCAGTATTGCCTGAAACCCTGAATGGAGAGTCTTTGTAGTGGGCTACACCATCCTCGTTTGTCTTGATCTCTGGCGCGAGTTGTTCCCATATCTTTTTCTTTGGATTCAGTTGTGCATCGGGCTCGCCAGGATACTTCTCGAACACCACTCTATCACCGGGCTTGACATTCTCTGGTGGTTTTAGGAGTTCAACTTTATCCGGAGTTGAGGCACACATTACCATAGCTTCGGAGAGGATGCCTCGCATTTTCGCCGGTTTTAGGTTGCATAAGACAACAACGAGTCTATCACGCATCTCTTCAATGGGCACATGCTTGACAAGACCAGAAATAACTGTTCTCGGTCCCGTCGGATCGCCACAGTCTATCTTTTCGATGTACAAACTATCGGCATCTGGATGTTTATCTACCTCGACGATTTTTCCTATCCTTAGATCGAGTCTACTAACATCAAGCGGCTTCTCAACCTCCTTGTTCGCGGCCCCTCCGCCCTTCTGCTTGGCACCCTTCGGATTTTCAACTTTCTTGGCATCTGTGCTAGATGGCTTCGTTACGCCCTTGTCACCCTTATTGGATTCATCGATCTCTAGTTTTTCGAATGCCTCGGCTGCCTCTTGCTCTTTTTCGGACCTGATGATATACTCCTTTGGAACCCTCGCCACGTCTGGCTTCTTGAAGGTTTCTAATTTTTCCACAAGCTCGTGCACTCTATCCTGGAGCTTCTTTCGCTCCTCGGTCAGTGACTGTACCGTATCCATCGCCTTTTGTCCAATTCTTATCCAGATAGGTGGTGTCGTGATATTTGCGAAGTAAGAGAGCGGCTTGCTGGTGCCTTGGATGGTCAATTTATTGTGAGAGCGAAGAAGAATTGTCTGGGCAACTCTCAAGATTTGATGCGATTGGAGAAATTTCATGTGGAGTAAATGGACCAGTAATGATCATCGATGGGATCTACCTGTGATGGTATGGTTTGCGGGCAAGCAGAGTCCATGTTTTGCCGGTCCTCGTGTCAAGTTTGCCGCTGATTCACGCGGAAATTTGCTGCACGCCTGGAATACCACTGAATCCATGTTGCGCGGCGCATTGACTGCCGATGAGACATGGTCAGTGTTTGCATCAAGCAGCTCTCACAAACTGGGCCCTCTTAACTAGCACTAATCTTAGACCTCTCCAAAATATAATCTCCAGCTGATCCCCAGCAATCTCAACTTGAGGTCTTGCCCAAGTCATCTAATCGCAGATTGCAGCGGGAGTGCTCAGTACCCCTGAGTCTGGTCGCCGTTTGAGCTGCCGGCCGTGAGGACTGTTGTGGACAGAGGCCTCTTGGGTCTAGGTCAAATTTGAACTCTTGGTCGGGCTGGGTTAGCACTTCTTCAATGGCAAATTGGCTCAATTTGCTCCAGTGGTACGTGACCCATATTATTCGGCAGGAGCTCAGGAGAGTTCCCAGCCGTTTGTGGAGAAGGTGCGGCGGAGAGCTCTTTGCTGTCCAAACACGTTTGGTCTTCACCTGAGACGAAGTACAGAATAACCGAGAGTTTGCAAAGCTTCTGGCGTGCAAAAGACATCAATTGTCCCCAATCAGCAGTCGCAACGTCCACTATCTCTGACGGGCTACTGCAATCTCAGGACGAGGCACGAACTGTCCTCGTGCTCCATGCTTATAGAGGAGTGTTGAAAGTCGTCACTGGATCCGAAGAGGCTGCTCTGATTCGAAAAGAGCTCACAATGGAATCCTAGGCAATAGTTTGAGACACCATCTTGACCTCTCGACAACATTTGAAGCAGTCCTGCTCCGAAATGTCCGCTACGGCACTTTCGACAAAAGCTCAAACTGGTCCAGTAGGATCGCACCATTGGCACGTTGGATTGTAGCAATGCAAACATTGATACAATCCAATGGATGCAACAAACCTGGACATCTGCCCTTTGGGACCTGCACCAAGTTCTCGAGTTGGTTGCAATTAGTGAGACTCTGCCGCTCGTCCTGCACCCACTTGTGAGCCGAAATATCTCTCGCCTGAAATATCTCTCAGAGGCAATATCTGGCTAGAGTCAGTCTCGAGGGGCCGAATGTTTAGGATTGGCTTCCGTCTGCTCATCAATCGAGTCACCTGCATCCTGTTGGCCGGCGGGCACATTGTCCGTATTGGGCCCAAGTGGCATTGTTGTCTATTTAGCGGCCAGTGTGTTTTGCCACGAGGAAACTCTGGCAAAAAGTGACCATCCAAGCGAGAGCGGACAGCTCTCTGCATCAGCTCTGCTTTGAGCCCAATCATTGCGCAATGGCCGCCCAGTGGCCAGTCGCCTCCACGCTTTGTCCGACCGGAGGAGGCTCACTGGAGGCTAAGCTGCGGGCCGTAAATAGAAACTGTCCTCGGTGACAAAGAGATAAGGAACAGGAGAGCAGAAAGCGGACAGAAATGGAGTCCACTTGCGGCCGCAACTAAGCTGCCGAGCGCGCATGAGAAACTCATGCGAGCGGACAGGCTCGGAAGTGGTCGCTGCGACGACAACAAGCGCCACTTCCGGTGCGGCAAGCCAGCGCCTCGAGGGGGGCCCTTTGGTCAAGTTGGCGCGAGTTTGAGCAATGTGTGGCCGCCAGTATCGCTCGTTGGGGCGAACTTGGGCGCCTTGGTGTGTGTGGTCCGTGGGTGGCCAGAGGGCGATTTGTCAAAATAAAAAGAGCGCCCGAGATCATTAGACAAATTAGAGGCGAGGGCCCGTGCAGTGCGAGAGACTGTTGTTCATGCTGGCCACCATTAGGCCACCCGGCCACTCGACACTCCAGCTCGGCCGTTCTCCTGCACAAAAGGCGCCCCCACTTCTTGCGGGGCCAAAAGAGGGGCCCTCTGGGTGTGGAAAGGGCGCAAAGGGGGGGGGGGTCCAAAATAAACAGTCCCAAGTGGAGGCGAGCACGCGAACTGCAAATCGGCTGGCCGGCAAACAATATTCATTCGATTGCCAATCACGTTCATTGAATCAATCTCGTCATTAGGCGGCCAGCCAAGTGTGCCACAACTCGCCAACTGGCCCCCTCAACAACTAGCTAACCAAGTGGCCAACCTGCCAATTTCTATCTCCACTCCCGAATTTGCTGCCTCCCCCATTCGTTTGGTCTGGCCCGTGGCACCACTCAAGCGGCCCTAGTCAACCGGGCGCCTCCAGAGTGGCCGCTGGAACCAACCTCCAGGCCCAGAGGGGTGGTTTTGCCCGCTCCGGAAGCGGCGGCGGCGGCGGCCAGTCGATGAAGTGGCGCGATAAGGAGCCAAAGGGGCCCATTGGCGAGCTCGACGAACTGGCAAAGAGCCTCCAGCGGAACTGCATAACATGTCTGCTCGGGTTCTGCTTGATTGGCTGGCCGTCCGCCACATTAAAGCTCTGTGGCGCCAAAACTCGAGCAGGTGCACCGGCGCATTGGGGCCCAGCGGCGCATGCGCCCACCGAGGCCCGAGGGGCACTGTTGGGCGCTCGCTTGGATGTCAAAGTTTCAGTTCGACAAAACGGCACTTTCGGCCAGAAATTACAGGCCAGAAATGCAAGCTTTAGCCGAGGGAAGTTCTAGTAGAAGAATCTGATCGAAGAATCTACTCGAAGAAGCGCCCACCGAAGAGAAGCAGCGCCAGACTCAGCCTGATCCATTCCACTCGAAGCAGTGCGCAAGCAGTAACACGACCCCCAAAGTGCAGCTAGTCTCTGGGACAAGAGCGGAAGCAGCCTCGCTGGAGCAGCGCACGAGCGGAAGTGCGTCGGGCCCACTTGGAAGCCAGTTGGCCGCGTCGAGTCAGCTAACAGGTGAGTGTTGCCAAGCATGATTTTTCCAGCGCTTTCCAAATCTTTCTCGAAATATTTCAAATCTTGAATCTTAAAAGCGACAAGTGCTCGAGAGGTAGCATTGCGAGAGGCAGCCCGCTCAACGAGGCGTTGTGAGAGGACCAAAAGTGAGTAGAGAGATCACCTTGTTGTGCGTTCGAGTGTGTCCAATAGATGCCGGAAAGATGCAGATTTTTGCGGCTTTTTCCGCAGAACTTAAGCCAAAGATTATTCCTCATAATTGCGTCTCGTAGTGGCGCCAAAATGGCACCCAATTGGCGTATAATTCAGCCCCAAAAGGCCCAATGGATCGCCGCTGTCTCGACGCTTGTTTGTCGGCTCGCATTCTCTGCACTGTGTTGCTCCTAAGCGTCACTCGAGGCCTCAGCGCCCACCCTAAGGTCTCGAGTGCGAGCCGTGACGGCCGCAAATGGGCAGCCACTCTTCGCAGCTCGTCCCCAACCAATCGGGCTGATTGCATGCAGCTTGATTGCACGGTGGCCCAAATTAGCAGCCCATTCTGATCGAGCCGCGCCAGAAGGTCCCCCCATTTCCGGCCAGCGAGTGTCATCGGCCTGAGTGAAGTGGTGTCGTTTGGGTGGACTTTGCGGCCTTGGAAGTTGGCCAATCATGAGCTCAGGAGTCGAATCTGGAGCTCGTTTGGGGCAGCTTGAGGCGCTCTCCGACGGCATTCTCTTTCACTTCAATCTTCAGTGCTCCAGCGGAGAAAGATGGCCACAATTTGCGCCCACTCGTCCTTGTCTCTAACTGCTCGGCCCTCGTTGCCAGGCCCACTTTTGACGCCGCTTTAGCGCCCAGATAAGAGCCTTGCCCGCAGGTCCAGCTGGTCCTCGGCTGCAGTGCAGCACTGGGCCGCTTTGGGCTGCATTTTGGCTGCATTTGGCCGAGGCAAAGACAAACAAACATGCAGACGCGGCCAGTAATTTGCAACATTTTTTCTCCCCCGGCTCTTTGTTGTTGGCCTGAGGGGGCGCAAATTGGGCGTCGCCCAACAAATTCGCCCCCAGACCCTGTCTCTGGTTGGTGGGCCGGAATTTTGCGCCGCAGTTTGACGGCGGCCAGTTTGATGGGCCGCCACCACTGCTGCGCCAGTTGGCCAGTTGGCCAGCAAGCTCAGAGGGGCGCCTCCAAGCAGGTGGGCGCTGCTGAATGGAGGCCGCGCCGCAGTCAGTCTGGCGGCCTTGCCGCCCACTGTGGGCGGCGAAAGGTGGACCAGAGGAGAGGAGGAGTCAATTGGGGCCGGTCTGGGTGGGGAGCGGCGCCTAGACAGCGGGGCCCATTGTCATGTGCTGGCCAGAAGGCGGCCGTGGCCGCACGCTGACACTGCGCGGCGTGACGCGCGCGCCCTAAGCGCAGGCACGCGTGTTGTTGTTTTGGGTCTGCGAGCGCTGCAGTACTGCAGCGGGCGGACTGCGTGCGGCCCCAATGCGGAAGACTGTCGCCCGGGCCCAACTGTGTCCGAGCCCGGCAAGAGTCGCGTGATTTTATCTCCCCCCTTTCCTCGGCCAGCTTCCGGCCTGCGTCTCCACCGGCCGCCTTGTGCCTTTTTTGCTTGCGCCTCTCGCTGGCGGGCCACTAATTTGGCCAAGCGGCCGCCGAGCGGACTCTCGGCATGCAGGCGCCCCTATTGGGACCTGGGCCACCTAGCCATCCAGCTCGCCGTCGTCCAGGTGCATTAGGAAGTTGGCGAGTTAGCGGCTCAAGTTGGGCCCAGTTGTCGGCTGGCGAGACGGCGAATCAATTGGCGCACTGGCGCCCCACTGACTGGCTGCGTCTGGCCGCCCGGCAGCGGAGCGGCAAGACTGCGCCTCAAGAGACTCCCTCTGGAAAGGACGCCCGTTTGGCTGCACACGATGACACGGGCCCGTTTTGTGTATTTTCCACAAACACTAAATGTCCTCCCGCCAGCCGATCGCCAGCAAGCTCGCCGCCCGCAGAGACGCCCGCTGGCAAGCTCGCCGCCACGCACCAGACCCACTAAATCAATCGCCTGGGGAATCGGTTTACTTGGGCGCCAGTTTGCGCCTCTGCTTCGACTCGCGCGGCTCGCCCGCATGAGCGCCACCAGAGCGCCGCCAGAGCACTGCCACCGAGCCGGCTCGGCCCCGCAGACTGTCCCCAATCGCGCCAAGAGCGCCCAAGTGCCGCCGAGTGCTTCCGAGTGCTCGCAAACAGAGCCCCCCGAAGGCGCCCACTAAGCAGGCGCGCAATCTGCCCGCACGTTCGCCCCCACCAGATGGGCCTGTTTACGTGGCCGGCCGACTGCTAGCACTCGCCAGTGGTGCGCCTTGCCACTTGCCTCGGTGGCCACTTGAGCCTTGCACACTCAAGCCACACTTTAAACTGCTCCCCAGCTCTCTACTCATGCCCTCAGACTAGTCTGTACTAGTCTCCACTAGTCTGCACTAGTCTGCCGCCCCAACAGACGCATCTGGCCTATCTGACCACCCGGCAAGCTCGCGCCCCAACGCACCCACACAGTCAACAGTGAGAGCCAACAGGCCGCCGGAAGTGGACTGATGAGAGGCCAAAATTCAATTTCCCCGTTGGGCCTTTTTGAGCACAATTCGGCCGCTTGCAGGGGGCCAAATGGGCGCTTGTTCGCGTGCCAACGAGCATCAGCAGCCAGCCAGCCAGTAGAGCCCGTCGAGCGAGAGACTAGAGCAGGGGCGCCACGTTGCCCGCGACAACTCGGCCGCCAAGCCACCGGTGCGCCCTTGCCTTTGCTCTCTTGCCGGCTCTCTTGGCGCCCTCTTGGCGCGGGCCTCAGTCTCCCCGGCGGGCCCATTCTTCTCACTGGCTGGCCATTCTTGACGAACAAGATTGATAGTCTTGCTCGCATCTCATTTCTTTTGCCAGGCTTGCTTGTTTGCCGTTTCCAAGTGGCAAATGCGCAAATGCGCCCCCACCAGCACTGTCTAGTTATTGTGCAAAACGGACCGCTGCTGGCTGACTGCGGCGCCCCCTTTCCTCTTGCTGGCCGGTTCGCTGGCTCTCTGGCTCTCTAGCTCGCCGGTTGGCCCGGCCGCAGACAAGAGCAAACATATGGCCCGGGGAAAACAAAAAGCCCGCCCCCAGCAACTCCACCGCCACACAGAACCCCCGCCTCCATATCTGTCCAATGTCAGCGCCGGGCGCCTGGCCGCGCCGCCCACTGTCTGGCCACTGGCCGCGGTGCAATATGAGCGACGTTTCCGGCAGTCCAGGCGGCTAAGCCAGCCAGCCAGCCAGCCAGCCAGCTAGTCAGCAAGCTAGAGGTGGGCCCTGAAAGGCCGCCAGACACAGAGGCGCGCACTGTGAAGGGCGCCCGCAGAGTCGCACACAAGCACAGGAGCAGCCAAAAGCACGGGCGCGCCGCACGTGCAAATGGCCCGACGCGCGCCCACTGCACACATCAGTCCTCAGTAACTCCTTAGGGCGCCCGCCAACTCAGGTGGCCGCCCGGCTAATGCGCCCACTGCTTGACTCCTCCTCCTCCTCTGGCCTGATGGTTGCTCCCCTTGTTTGGCGCCGAGGCTCAAGATTAAGACGCGAGCTTAAAATGTGTTCTTCCGCCAGCTCTTTGGCTCGGCCTTTCACTGCTTTTCGCTGGCTCAGAAACGGCCACTCCCTCAGGCCCTCCTACTCTTTGCCCGCTCCCTCTTCCTGTTACTTCTCTCGCTCTTGGGCGCCTCCGTTTCCCTTTAAATCCGCGCAAATGGCGCCCGCCCGGAGCGGCCACAACCAGGGCCGCTGCTCGCCGTTTGGCCGGGATTAGAGCCACCGCCGGCGAGCTTGGCGGCGGCGGCGAGCGGGCGCCAAATGGCCAGCCGGCACGGGAACAAATTGGCACAAAGCTCCGGCTGATGAGTCGGCGAATGGCCGCTCGCTGGCGGGCTGGCTGGCTGGCTGGCTCCTTTTTTCTCGCTACAACTCGTTGGCAAATTCACTCAGTCGCTCTAACAACAATCATCCATCCAAATCAAACTGGCTCCAAATGGAACCCCAAATGGAATCCCGTCCTCTGGGCGCAACAATATTGACGCGCGCAAATGCAAAGCAGCCGCACGGGTGCAGTGCTGCCGCCGCGTTTTCCCATAGCGCTCGCAGTGGCAGTGCAGCGGCACGCGCGCACCATAAGGATTGCACTGCAGAGAGAGTAGGGCAATCCGTACCAAGGGGAGCCAATCTGTGCCAATTGTGGCCAGTTGGGCCAAGATTTGCCCCAAACATCATCAGTTGGACAGAATTTTGACGCCCAATTTTGACGCGAACAGGCGACGGGCCGGAATGAATTGGTTACAAATGAGCGGGGCGTTTGCAGTGGTTGGCAAAGGAGCCAGAGGGGCTGCCTGAGGCGTGATTGGAGCACAGTTGGACGCTTGAATCGGGCCGAAATAAATAATCTCCACGGGAAAGAGATCGCACAATGAAATCGGAGAGGGCCCCGCTCATCTCGGACCTTCCGCGAGCCGAAATGCGGGGAGAAACGAGGCACAGGAGGCTTGAACCAGCGCGGCTTGAGCTCAGTTGGGCGCGCGGGACAGGATGTGGCGCCCCTGTGGGCCCATTCGCATTTGCATGGAAAGGGGGCGCAAAATTGGGCCAAATGAGGGCCAGAACAGAGGGAGGAGCAACAACAAACAGGCTGGCTCAAATGAGTGGGCCCCAAATGAACTGTGAACACCGCAAGAGGTGGCCTTATGCGGGCCGAGCTAAGGGCGAGCGAGCTGCGGCGGCCAGTCTTCCGGCGTCAGTGGCTCGCTCGCTGCTCGTTCTCCTGGCGCTTTGCCTGGCCACTTCCGGGGCCTTGAGCGAGCGGCGGGCGGTGGGCGCGAGCGAGCGGGCCCGAATGGATGCGGACGGGGGAAATATGAGCACAAATGGGCCGGATTTTGCGCAGACGGTGATAAATGGCGCCGCCGACAAGCTGGGCCTGTCAGAGGAGGCGCGCACATTGAGCGCGAGCACAATGCGTTCCCCGCACGACGAGCAGCCGGCGGGCGGCGAGCTCGCCCCCGTCCAGCAGCGGGAGGCGCCAGAGGACGATGGCGACGCGCCGATAAGCGCCAGCGAGATCCTGCAGAACCCGCTGGGTTCTGGCGCCCACTGGTCCGCCTCGGCTGGAAACTCGAGGCACGCGGTGGACGCGCAGAGTGGCCGCGCGGAAGAGCAGCCGCATGGACACGCCGACGACAACCACTGGCAAGCTCACAAGACGAACCAGCGCTGGAACGAGAGCGCCGCCAGCCCGGAAGCGGCCGAGCAGCAGGAGCAGAGCTCGCGCCTGCTGCTCCAGGTGCTCGTCTCCGGCCTGCTCACGCTGGTCTCCTCCTCGCTGGCCATCGTCTACGCCATCAAGTACTGCGTGTGCCGTGGGCGCCGCAAACGCCGCCAACACCAAGGCCGCCACCAGCGCCGCCACCACCACGACAGGTGCGCCGCCCGGGCCCTGTTGCGCGGCTGCAGAGCTGTGGTGGCCGATGGGGCCGCCCTCCAGCTGGACCCAGAGCACCAGCAACACCGGCAACTGCTCTTCGGCCAGCAACAGTGTCTCCTGGGCCAGGCGGAAGTGGACGCGGCGGCGGCCGCAGCCTTCGGCGTGGACCCCGCGGGCGCCCAGGCGGTGAGCGCGGCCCGCCTCCTGCTGGCCGCCGAGTGCGCTCTCGCTTCCGCCGCCAACGGGGCTCCCCGCGCAAGTCTTCCGGCCAGCGGCCTGGTGCCCCTCGTGGGCCTGGCCCAGGAGCCGGCGCTTGGCTGTCTGGGGGCGGCTGGGGCGCACTTGGGGCCGCGCGCGGGCCCTCAGGCGCCGGCCGTGTGGGCGACGGGCGCGAGCGGCTGTCCCGCGTGTCCGGCCGTCGCGCGCGTGGGCGGCTCCTTCGGGAGTGCGCCCGACGCGCACGCAGAGCACGCGCCCGCCGCGCCCGCCGCGCTCCCGCCCCTGCCCGCCCACCACCAGCGCCAACCGCCGCCCGCCTACGCCGACCTCTTCGGCTGCTCCCCCGGCGCCTCCTCGTCATCCAGCTCCTCCAATGCCAGCCCACAGTTCGGCCGCCACCACTGCCAGCCGGCGGGCGACTCTCTGCGGCACTCCGAGCGGCGCAACAACCGCCAGCTCACCACCAGGCACAGTCCACGGGCCTCTGGCGGCGAGCTCCTCGAGTCGGAAGCTCGCCAGCCGGCCAGACTCCACTCGGAACAGTCGAGACTGCCCCCGCTGCCCGCCCACCCACGACCGTCCAGCGCCTCCACTTCCGGCGTCCAGTCGAGCCCCTCGAGCAGCGAGGGCGACACTCGGTGGCAGCGCCACGAGGCCAACCTCCTGGTCAGGCTGAACCTGAACAAGACCAAACTGTTGTCTGCGGCCGAGCTGATGTTGTTGTCGAAACTGATTGATGTTCCCATTGTTATAGGTCGCCAGGAGTCCAGTGAGGAGCCAGTCCAGCTCGAGCAAGACCAGCTCCAGGAGGACTCCAGCTTGGACGCGGGCCTGGAACTGGCGCCGGGCGAGACCAGTCTCGCCGAGTTGGCCCACAGCGGCGCCTTTCAAGACCAAACGGGCGTCCCAAACGACCACCTGCCCTTAGGAGCGGCCGCCAAGGCCGACTCGAGTTCCACCAACGAGCCCACCGAGAGCGACGAATGATTTCCAACAAGTCGTGCGGAAATCCATTACGGCATGTTATGCAAAATATCCCCAGCGAGTGGAAGCTGATGATGAGAATTCATCATTAGAGTTGACGACCTTCAATCGAAAGTTGCTCCGCTAGAAAAGCTTTCTTCAATTCTTGTTATCAAGTTCGATAGATAAAAATAAAGACTGTCTCCGCTCGGCTGCGCGTGAGGCGTCTGTCTCACTATTGCGCACACCTCCATCATGAGGAAGAGTCTTGAGAAACCCTTTGCTCACTAAGCCTCCGATTTTCTGCTATTCGACACCAAATCGGAGGCTAAGCTCTGTCTTCGATCTCGTAGCACTGCAGGAGTCTGTTTTTTGCTGGCAGGCGCCGGCAGAAAGTCGCTAAGGCCGCCCGTGAACTGGAAATAGTCCCCCTCGAGTCGGATTTCTACTTTTCCATCCCCACTTTTCCAGGAAATATGATTATATATGATCAACAAGGCACCACGCAGACAGACTAGATTGACCATTGTCTAGACCCTTACCTAGACCAGCGTCTAGCCGACCAATAAAGGTGGCCAAAAATCAGGAAAGAGTTTAGGCTCGCTCAAACTCAGCACTGTGAGTGAGAGTGTAGCTTTCAGGTTATCTTTTCCAGTTGCAGCGGATTGAAGTTGGCCTTCGAAATTCGGGACAAGTTGCGAGTGGAGTGAAAATTGTTGGCAGCCTTAACTGAGAACTGCTCGCTAGCCACTTGTCGCTCCTCTCCAGACAATCCAACTTGCAGTACACTGTATCAGAGCCGCCTGCAAGTTGGCTTCTAACTGTTGAGCTGACTTCTTCAATGAGCGCAAAGGCGCGCCGTTTGTTGTGGCCAAAAACTACGCAGTCGCTCGTGCTCACAAAGTGTTAGTGTGCCTAGCACTTCTGCAGTGCAACAAGTGTGCCCCGTGATCAGGCTTGTTGCAGGTGTTAAAGATGATGAGCAGTGTGTCTTGAAGGTGGGCGCCTCCAGTGAAGGAAGTTGGCGGGATAGGAAAGACAGGGAGAGAGAGAGAGAGATGCCTTGAGGAGAGACAGTGGGGAGAGGGCTAGGCCTGGTAAGGAAAGAGGAAGATACATTGTTGACGGACTGGCGCGCCAACACCAAACACATTTTGACCTGGAGAGACAACGAGCAAAAGGGAAAAGAGATAGAAAAGAAAAGTGGAGAGATTGGTCTTCACTTGTGCTGGATGGCAGTTGAAGCTAAGCCACGCTGAGCAAAGCTGACGAGAGCTGTGAGCCGGAAGACTTTTTCTTGTGTTTACGTTTTCCCATACGCAATCTCGTGAAACACTCTCTGCATTGTAGACTGCCTACTGTAGTCGTCAAACATTCTGAGAGGGGGGAAAATCTCTCACTTATTTTCTGACATTTCTCTCTTCCTCTCAATCTGGCCCGCTCTCCTTCTCTCATATTGATACATCAACTATCATCTCCAATCAACCATGTATTTGTTTACCATATTCGGAGCCAGCGGTGATCTGGCCAAAAAGAAGGTCTACCCAACACTATGGACACTGTTTAAGAATGACTTATTGCCCAAAGATACCAAAATCATAGGTTATGCCAGATCGGAGAGGACCATTCAACAGTTGATGGACGATGTGATCAAGTATATTAAATTGGCCGATGGAGAGAAGGAATTGTGGTCTAAATTTTGGCAACAAAATTCCTATATCAGAGGAGGATATGACAAGCCAGAGGATTTCCAGCGCCTCAGTGCCTATATCGATCAGCTGTCCAAAGATAATGGAGGCGCTAACTTTAACAGGCTATTCTATTTGGCATTGCCGCCTGTTGTTTATGCTGCTGTGTCGAAGTTGATTCGTAACCATTGCATTCCGGAGAATCCAGATTCAAAAGCAAATCAGGCGGTCAAGACTGATGCTGAAAATGGGAAACCAGTTAACGGAAATGCGCAACCACAACAAAACAATTCACAACCGACAGATCCGCAGCAGGCTACTACGCAACAGGCCTCAGGCGACCAGGGCTGGTCAAGGTTAATTATTGAGAAACCATTTGGCAGAGATAGTGACACGTCGGCTAAACTATCTGAGCATCTAAGCCAACTGTACACCGAAGACCAAATATACCGTATCGATCATTATCTAGGCAAAGAGATGGTGCAAAATTTGATGGCTCTCAGATTTGGAAACAGAATCTTCAGTAAAACTTGGGATAGGGAAAACATCTCCTCCGTCTATATAACATTCAAGGAGCCCTTTGGCACCTATGGTCGTGGAGGCTATTTCGATTCCTTTGGAATGATCAGAGACGTGATGCAAAATCATTTGTTGCAAATGTTGAGTCTGATTGCCATGGAGCGGCCAGTGTCCAATGATCCGGAGAGAATACGTGACGAGAAAGTGAAAGTGTTGCGCTGTATGCCGCCCATCAAACGAGAGGACCTTGTGTTAGGCCAGTATGTAGGTAAAAATGAACTCGGAGAGAACGAGAACCCAGAAGTTAAGCTAGGTTATCGCGACGATCCAACCGTACCAAATGACTCTATCACCGAGACCTATGCTTTGGCTGTATTATGGGTGAACAACGAAAGATGGGAAGGGGTGCCTTTCTTTCTGCGTTGTGGAAAGGCACTGAACGAGCGAAAAGCCGAGGTTAGGATACAATATCGGGATGTGCCAGGCGACATTTTCAATGGACAATTGAAACGTAACGAGCTCGTTATGCGAGTGCAGCCAGGCGAAGCGGTTTACTTGAAAATGATGACCAAACAGCCAGGAATGTCCTTTGAACTCGATCAGACTGAGCTTGATCTGACCTACAAGAAGCGCTATAGAGATGCTGTCTTACCAGACGCTTATGAGCGTTTAATATTGGACGTCTTCGCTGGATCGCAGATGCATTTTGTCAGATCAGATGAACTTGCTGAGGCTTGGCGCATATTTACACCAGTTCTCAGAGAGATTGAATCAGCCAAAGAGCCACCATTACCTTACAGATTCGGCAGCAGAGGCCCCATACAGGCCGATCACTTGGTATCAAAATACGGATACAAATTCTATGGAACATACAAGTGGAATGGCTCCTAGTTGAGCGAAATGGATCCTTTTGATAGTTACTTAACTAGTCAAATAGACTCTTCAAACAGGTTACAATCGGGTGCATTACATCTACTCTAGGCCGCCTGATAAAGGCCCGGAAGTTGTTAAGTGAAGTTGTTTTTATATTTCCGAGAAGGCCTCCCCATCATTTGCACGGGAGGCCATTGTTGAGCTTAAAAGAGTCATATAAAACGAGACTTCGAAAAATAAGCTTGCAAGATGACTTAGTACTTAAGTCTAAGCGAAACGGACATGCGAAAAGCTTTTCGACCTCTTTTTCTCTCTCCAACATCCGACTCCTCAATCAATTCTTTTACTGATGGTAGTGACGTTAAACATCTATGCTTCATCTATATCAATTTCTACAAACCTATCTCATCGATACATGCTCAATATGATCTTATATTTATATAAATTTATCTTCAAATAGGTACTATTAATTACTTGTAACTTACGATTATTCTAAGTTTTTTTCTGTACATCCAATCATATATTTTCATAGAATTTTTTCATAGAATTTAGTTTTGTTTTTGTCTCATGATATAGCTAAGTTGCTCATGTCTCTAGAAACTCCTGGTTTACTCTTGCTTATCTTTCTTTGTCGTTAAGAGGAATCCACAATCCAATGAGGGCCTAGAAATCACTTCCCGGTGGGACGATTGCGCGACCCGAGTAGATCTAGAAGTCACTATTTGCGACGAGACCAAGCTAGAAAAGATTTGATTCTATTCACCTAGCAATAACCTCAATGATGCTCCTGGATCAATTGTTGCCTTTTAAAATGCATCTGATGAGCTTGGAACTTTCGTTTGAACTTGATGAAGTTATCATATACTTCCATCAAATATTTCAACTCGTATTCCTGGTACACCTTATAGTCATTCAGTGTTGGATCAACCCGTCTAGCGCACTCAACACAGTGTAATTCTCCACTATGCTTCCTCTTGAAACTGATATTGAAGATTTCCATCTCACAAAGGGAACAATATTTAGCCTGCCTGGGCCCGGGATCGTGATCTACAATCTTGACTTTCTTCGAACCATTTGTCTCTTCAACAAATTCTAATACCATTACACAGTACCTCAAACTTCGTTTTAAAACATCAGTCATAGATTGAAAGAGATCATCATCGGTAATTATGTGAATATTTATGACCATGTTCCAGGTCATCTGAATCATTGGTACTTCGGACTTTTTGAAAACCAGCTTGTTCACTTCAAAGCTCTCCGAAGATAGTCTATATTGCTTTGCACACAATGGACCGATGTTCCATTGGATGCAATTGGTCCAGCCAGTTGAATGGATCCAATAGAAGGTACCAGGGTTGACCCAGACCAAGTCACCGGGTCTCTGTGAGAATCTGTAGATAGGCACATTGTACTTTTGTAAGTCACTTAGTCGAGGCCACCAATCATGGAGATCGATATCGAGCCCGTGTCTATTGCATAATTTTGAAATCAGCCTTTCGTAATCACCCGATATGGCGCACCATTCGTAATCACCAGGCCCAGTGTTAATCACGACTGGACAGAAATTGTTCGGAGCCTTGGTTCCGATGATCCGGCAACCAGGTACATGCATGCTCATAGAGATCGTATTGACGCCGGGAATGGCGGCTCCAATATGGGTTAGCATATTTGATGCTGAAACACATCTGATGAAATATGGCAGCTTATTCAACTCATTTAGCTGTGGTCTCCAACGTTTCTCGTCAGATAAGTCAATGAAGTCCGCTGATTTGACAAATGTTAAAGATTTTTGCATGTCTCTCGTCTTCATCTTCTTGGGGTTAGGTCCGTTAGTTTTTTGGTCATTTGTTGTTGGTGATGTACCAACCGAGTTCCCGTTTTTTCTTGCGGTGGCCATCAAAGATTCGTTTGAGTCAGTCTCTGATTCTTTAGTCAAACTAGGTTTCCACTTATTATCCTTCTCCATCTGTAAGGACTCCCTGAAGGAGGATACCTGGTAGGCGGCATAGCGCGCAATGGTCGAGTGAGATCTGGTGCGCTCACAGCTCCAAGCTATATTGATATCTTCTTCGCTACTAATTGTCGATAAAGCCTCAGGATCAGCTGGGATGTTTGGCTGAGATAGATGGCTAACAACATCAATTTGTTGATCAGGATTGCTTTCTACAAGTGTCTTAGTAGAAAACAATCCGAGATCCAATTTCAGGACAGTAGCGATATTTCTTACAATTGAGATCGGATGTGATTGATACAAATCTTGCAATCTTTTCAATGTCAACTCTTTCTTGCTCTCCAAGAATATGCTCGGAGGGGACGGGAAGAGCTTGTCAGACGGGTGAGGTGGGTACGGTGGGATTCTGGGGAACTCAAGCGGAGGCTTACTATCATCGCCCGTCAGCTTTATATCTAACTTCAGTTGCTTGTCTATGCTATTCTTACAGGCTTCAACAATTTGTTCAGCTGAGGTGAAACTTACGTTATTAATATCTGTATTCTGACTAGGAACTAAGGCGCAGTCTGCGTAAGTTGAGCTATCTGATGAGATGCCGGAATCTTTGGAAGCTCCACTCGTGATTGATTGAGTGAAACAAAATTCTCTGGAGTCCGAGTGCTGAGATTGTCGTTGCCTTTCAAACTCAAGGTGGTCTAATTGACCAATTGGTGCTCTTGGTTTCTCAGATTGACTTGATAGAGTTCCATTGTGATTGCTTTCGTGGACTTCCCTTTTGGGCTGCACTACATCGGACCCGATTGAATCCGAGTTAGATGACGGCAATGATTTACTGTCAATTTTGTAGGTCTTCGTATTGTTATCGTTCACTTCATCGGATGACTTTTTGATAGTGCTGGCTGAGGTCTCAACGGTGCGGTTTTCGTTCGGACATGAGCCATTGGTCAGCCTTTGTGCTAAACTTTCTGATTCTATCAATGATGAATGAGTGGGCTGTGTTGATGCAACATTATAATCATTCATGTTCGATTTGTTGTTCAGACTTTTGTTTATCTGGTACTGATTTACGATTTTGTTCTCGTGTGGTTGTCTGTTTGATTTTGATGTTGAACCATCAACTGTATTGCTTGATATCGACGGATTGTTATCTTGATTATTCTTGCTCTCTAAATTCCAAAGGTCTTCAAGGCTTAATAAAGAATCTGAATCATGGGTATTCTTTTTGGTGTTGCTATTGCTCGATGTTGTTGATGAGGCCTCAGCGTCTTGAATATGCCTCTGGATGTATTCAATTCTATCTCTCAGGGACTTGTCAGCTTCTCCGGATATGGACCTGATGACATGACGGTAGCACTTAAGGGCATCCTTGAATTGCTTGTGGCTCTCGTACAAGATCCCAAGATTCATCCAAGCAACAGAATGCTTCTTGTCGTATTGGACAGATCTTATATATGCCTGTAAGGCGTCCCATGGTTGATTCTGACGTTGATATAGAACGCCGATCGAGCACCACGTGTCGGCAGTGGATTCCTCTTTATCGATGACACTCCTGTAAGAATCAAATGCATCTTGAAACCTTCCTACAGTGGTCAAACACCGCCCGATGTAATAGGATGTCTCAGAATCCGTCTGAACTCTATTCGATGCATCAAGGTAACGCAACGCAGAGTCCATACTCCTATGGTCGATTCTTTCACGATCGTTATGGCTGTTGTTACCCTTGATATCTCCATAGAATGGCGAGTTTGATTTACCTTCAGCAACAGTTCTATTATAATGGATCCAACCGATTTGTCGATTAATATTGGCACTTAATTTTTGGGGCAGGTCCTTTTCTTGTAGCAATTTTTCATAGATTTCCAATGCTCGATCAAATTTACCTTGTATTTCATATAAATGAGCGAGCTGAAATTTTAGTTCGGGTTTTGTACTCGTTCCGCTGTTCCGCCTAGCATCATGTATTGCTAGATTGAAATGCTTTTCACTGAGTTTGCAGCGGCCGGTAGCTTTAAAGATCAAACCAAGGCGAGTATGTATATCTCTCGATCTGATGAAGCTAGGTTGAACGTACAGGGCCTCTCTAAATGATTTTGCTGCCCATTTATATGCATTGAAGTACATATAAATCAGACCGAGGCCATACATGAAAGTCACATGCTCCCATGGCCTATCCAGTGTGGAATAATGCTGTTGATATAAGTGGAGTAACCTGTTCGCCAACGTTTCATCATGGGAATCTTCGATATCTTTTATAAGCTTTTCAGTTGCGTCACACGAGTTATAGAGCCCTTTTCCGAAGAAAATATCTATCTCTTCTGGGAGGATCTTTGATTTATCTGGATGCGTTGATCGCGCATGTATGGTCGAAGTTTTTTTATGCAACTCATGATTATTTATTGCTACTGTTTGAATTTGGCTGGGTTGTGTTGGTGTCGGTCTTGTTTCGTGTAGAGGATGCGGCGGATGTGCTCGATTGAGCTGCAACTTGCATGATTGATTAAGATTAGAGATTGGCTGTGATTGCGGGTGCTGGATTTTAATTTGTGGCGCTTGTTGAGGTTCAATCAATAGAGTCTGATTCTGCTGAATTAATTGGTTACTAGGTGCGTGATTATTGGAGGGGCTACAGTTCTGTTGAACATGGTTCGGTTGAGAGGTCAAGATGGGCTGTTGGGGTGTTTGTGTCTGTTGCTGAATATGGTGATGATGGTGGTGGTGGTGATGCTGCGGTTTTGGTTCGGCTATTTCTATTCCTAAACTTGAGTCCATTTAGCTTGTATTAATTGATGAAGTGTGTTCTCTCGATGAAAATGTGTTCGTCGTTTTGGATGCGATATTTGTATCGTCCCTGATCATTGTATTCTCAACTATTAGAATGCACTGATCCTTTGTTTCCATTCGGATGCTTGTCAGATCGCAATGATATCATCTGCGATTAAAATATAAATACTAGACGTAAAGTTACCATGCATCTGACGTAAAAAGTTTTTGCATAAATGTTTAACAACAACTCACTGTGTTCTCGTTAATGATGTGGCAATAAAACAATGAGCTGGATCCATACGGTACCTCTAAATTTTGAGAATTCAAACTTCTGTACTAAGATACAACGTGGGTGTGTAATACAGTGATTAGAATGCGAATAGGGATTGAATCAATGATAGTTGTGGAAATAATGTATCGTAATAATAGTGACAACATGATGTATACAAAAATCTTATTGGATTTGTGCAAGTGCGCGACAACACGATGGCTAACGTAGCGGCGCTGCCATCGCTGTTTCAGGCCATAGCGCGCTGTTGGATACAACGCGCCGCGCGCGCGATAATGAACAGCCGTGTGCGGGACACTATGCAAACACTGCACTACCCACCATCCGAAAAACTTCGCATTTTCCGAGGTCTATGCTTTTTGATGCTCTTTCGTCGGGTTGGTTTGATATCGCATCAGAGACGTAGGTGGGCGAGGCCAGGCGGGCATGAGATCTTGACTCAAGGTTTGCTTCAATCAAAGTTTGGAATCCATGCGGAACTATTCTATTCGACAAAAGTCAAATCAAATCAAACACTACTTGCCTTTCCTAGAATTAGAAATGTCTAATGACAGGCCACTCATAGTTGATGGGCTACCATTTGTTGACATCTCTATAGATGACGACGAGAAACAGCGTGCATTTGCTGTAGGTTTGGTCGACGATGAGTTGAAAACCTTCGCTCCCGATGCAAATTGTCTAGACTATCTACCAGACTGTAGAGTTAGGCCATTTTGCACCGAGCTCATTCAGGATTCACACGAACAAATCGCAACAAATCATCATATCCAGCAAACAAGCAACTTAAGCGAACTAAAACTCAGTATCCCTCCACAGCCTAGTTCCATGATTAGTGACCACGAACTCGACATTTGGAATGATTGTCTCAATCAGGTCAAGATAAAATTAGAGTACCGGCAACGACAGCTGACCAATCTAGAGTTGCTGAAGAACTACGGACTACCAGCATGGCAGCAATATATTAGTGAGATGGAGAAGATGGAGCGCGACATGAATCAGGAACTAGACAGATTAGAAAGACTAAAAGCTGACATCAATTCGAAGCGTAAGAGTGACCAGGAGAGGGTCAAAAAATCACTCGACGTGCTCTACAGCCAATGGGACAATCTAGTTGTGCTCAACAAGCTCCTTTCTGATGAACTAAAGAGGATGACCGGTAAATCTTGAACGAGCGAGCTCACATTCACCGGCTACCTTTCTTTATTCAATTTCTCGGACATATCTCTTCCAGACGTCCCTCTTTGCGATTTGCAAAGCTCCTGTGCGGAACAATTAGTGAGATAGGTGTGTTGAGCGTCCAACATACAATTTTAAAATGACTAGACAAAGGTTAAATAAAACTTCCTTTTGGAAACGTACGACACCTAGGGCGCAATCAACTAAAGTATCTATGTATTTAGGACTCGCAATGTTTCGTCAGTGATTGTTGCTATGTATCGGCTATTTCAGCAGAGCAACCACTTTCTTCACTGACCAGGGAGCATTTTCTGGCCAACGGAAGTGCATAAGCTAAAGAAGATGCTTGGTTATCGCTACGATTCACGTAATATCTCGAGCCACTTGTGTTAGAGTGCTCATTGTTGTGATCATTGAATGCCTCATGATGGTTATCAAGCGAATGGACTTGATCCTTCTGCAACCCGTCGCCGCTGTTCGATGAATCACAGGAATAATTCAATGATCCATTGGGACTTGACGATCCCGAGCGGAAGAATGAAGTGAATTTGTCACGCATCTTATGCTGAGGTTGTAGGTATTTCCTCTGCTGCGCAGTCCGACACTTTTCATTCTCCTTGGTCGAAACCTTGTCATCTTGCACTTTCTCCTGCCTATCTGGCTGATTCGGTACCCTTTGAGAGCCCTCCTCGTGTATCACAGGTCCACTATTTTTCTCACTGATCTTGCCCGTGTCATGGTCCTTATCAACCTTTTGATTGATTTTAGGTCCTCCTTTTCCTGCCCTTAGCATTCGATCCCTAGTAAGCTGATATGTGGCATAAATATAATCGTCGTTGCTCAACTTCATATCGACTGAACCAGGCCTTTCTTTACAGCCGCTGACAGTGACGTTGATGGTAGGAGTATCCCCTGCAGATGAAATATGCGGGTCTCTCGAGATCTCACTCTTTTTATGGCCTAACAGTTTCATAAGTGTAGAACTTGGCTTTTTCTTACCCAAAGTAGCCGGTTGTATGGAGCTTTGATTGAATTGACGATGCTTAAAACGAGCATTCTTGATAGAGGCTTCGATGCTTGATTTCGAATCGATGAATTTGGTTAGTCTAAACATTTCATCCATAACACAATCGTGAAGGCGACTCTCTTCTTCGCTCAACACTAGAGATGGTCCACCAACATCAGGAGAAGTTGGCCGGTAGATAGATGACCCACGTGAAGTGGACAGTTGAGATGAGCTATTCAACCTTTCCAGTTGTAGGCTACTTCGCGTATGAGTCAAGGAAGTGGTCTGTTGGTGCTGCTGGTTTGATCTGTTATAATTTCTCGTGATTGACAATGACCGAGTTCTACTGTAAGTAGGTTTAAAAGCCGTACGATCAACAAGATCATTCTTCTGAACAGAATCGTCAACACTTTTGTTCAATGTCTTGAGAGGTCCGATCTCACTTATCGAAGGCAAAGTTAAATTCATGTTCTGAGTTTGATTCAACTTTGTCTGCTGAGGCAGTTGTTTGGCAGATGGCTGGGGAGGAAGTAGGTTCACATGAGATGACGAAGTATTTGTGGTTGCTTGGGTGATAGCTTTGTTCGGAACGCTAGTTTCGCCAGTCAGGGGGTAGCTTGTCAGCATTGACTCAAATGTATTCGAAACGTTCGTGAACCATTTATGCTTTAGTATGGCCTCTAGGGGGAGTCTCTTGTCTGGATTGCGTCTTATTAGCGACCTTAACAGCTCTACAGCATCGTGGTCGACGTTTTCTCTTTCGGGAGTGGCGAAAGAGCAATCTAGGATCTTGGTCAGCGTCTCGTTGTCATTTATCTGCATAAACGGATTTCCACCATAGAGTAATATATAGAGCATAAGTCCCAAGCCCCAAACATCGACCTTAGTTCCGTCGTAAGGCTCGCCTAGCAAAAGTTCGGGTGCCGAATAGGCTAATGTGCCGCAAGAAGTTCGCATCTTCTCATCAGGGTACCATTGATTTGCGAAACCAAAATCAATCAGCTTGAGGAGTGGGTATTGATGATTCAAATTGTTATTGTTACCATGTTCCGTATTCGTTTTTATATTATAACTATACTTGTGAGAATATTTCATCTCCATGTGCCTATAATCGGTTACTAGTATATTTTCTGGCTTCAAATCCCTATGAACGATACCCATGGAGTGACAATAGGAGATTGCGCTACATATTTGAATAAAGAATACTTGTGCCTCCAATTCATTGAGTCCATCTCGGCAATGTTTTTTTGAGAGATAATCGTGCAAATCACAGGCATGCGGGCCACAATATTCCGTGACAAGGTATAGCTTGTCTTCAGTATCAATAGTTTGATATAATTTCAGTATGTTTGGATGTTCATACTCTGATAATCTGAATAGAATTCTAATTTCAGTTCCTAGTTGATGTAAGCTATCAGGATTTAATCTGGACTTTTCAATGATCTTGATAGCAACCGGCTCACCAGTGAGACAGTGGCGGCCCAGTTTGACAACTCCATAGTGGCCCTTGCCAAGCGTCTTGCTTGTTATATCATAGTACCCGGAAGCCATGCGATAATAAACTTGGGCCTTGTTATACAGTAAAATAAGAAAAAGAAGATGGGGTGAATGCGAGAGAGTATGGCAGATTGTTCGACGTGAAGATAATCGAGAGTAAAATTCTTGTTCGCAGACCAAGTGGTAGATTTGATGAATGAATGATCAAGACTATCCTCTCGAATGTTACTGCTTCGAAAGGCTACATCGCCGCCGAGGATGGTATGATGAATCTGAATCTAAGTGTTTAGCGTATGGGTAATTGATTATCTGTTGTGTAGACTATTGGTAGCGAACAATTGATAGTAATAGGATTCATTTCAAGCACACTATCGGCTATGTTTAAGCGGAAAATCTGAGATCCAAATGAAGGGTGAGGATTTTCATCCGATCTCAATCACGGCCTGTATTAGCGCTGTGAATGTCGATAGGTTGAGCAGGAAGAGACAATAGGGTCCTCTAGTATCCAAGATTGTGATAGTAGTCTGAGTTGATAACTGGTAGTGATGAATGAATGAATGAATGAGTGATTGTTTAGGTTGACACCTCGGAGTAGATTTTTTGCCCTTCAGCAGCAAATGGGATGCCTGAGAGGAAAATTGTTTGGTAGAAGATGGGGGACGAGAATAGTAGTGAGAGGAGTTGATATAATGGTGTTGCTCCTAGTGGCTGATGCTGATATCATAGAAGACAGTTGTGCGTATTATAATAGTCGCACATATAAACATAGGCGCACAGGACACACACACACAATTGGGCATAGCCAGTGAAAAGTTCTGCGCACATGCGCGCCCATTTACAATGCACCAGAGGATGTGTGTAAGCGCATGGAGATGGGCTGACAATCCAGTGCGAGACTTACAAGAGTGTTGTAAGTGTAAGATCCTGACGGTGAAGCGCGGGAACTTTCACATTGCAGAGCCGCACAGAGATGGTCAAACTAGCCCAAAAGCTGTTCTCCCTTCTTCGCATCCACTTCTCAAGGCTTGCCAAGACAGTCTGATCAGCAGACATGGACAATTTTCAAGCTAGCCTAGGCAATAACCAATATTCTGCCTACCTCATAACGTGCATCATCTCATCACATGGCCTGCTCGTGGCGAGGAGCCAAGCACCGAGGTTCACTCATTAAATGCGGCAATCTCTAATCTGATCCTATCCTGGCTCTTGGCATTCCTTTACACAGTCTAGCAGTCGACTTGATTCCTCTTATCGCAAGCCTATCTTAATTTCTACTATTTGCCGACGCGTTTTTCACCCACTCCCCAATGATGGTGAGTAAGTGAGTCTCGCTCTCTCCTTTCTCATGAATGAACGAGAACGCCTTTTGTCGTGGTTGTCGGCCTGATGTTGTTGCGCCGGCGGATAGAAAATTAGGCGCTCCAAGAGAGGAGCATGGATTTTGTCTCTGTCGTTTACAAAGGAGCATTTGCTCATCTTCCACTTACAGAGCGTCTCAAAATATGGGCACGAGATTTGCTGATATAGCGCGGGATTTCTGTAGGCGTTGCTGTGCCCGCAACCGCAGCACCGCGCCCACCAAGGCGTGCACGACCACGAGTTGGAGTGACCACCAGTTTTCCTTGTCTAGGGTTTCTTGGAGACACAATTACACAAATCTTGGTGCACTTTGGAGAGATTGAACCGTTTTCAGGGTGATTTTCGAGACATAACCCCGACTTTTGAATGACAATTGGGATGGAAAAGGACAGTCTGCCCAACCGCAGACTCTCTAAGGGATCCCGCAGCCACGCGACTGCCTCCTGAGACCGTTCAGATTGGGACCACCGGTGCCCGCCCCTCTGCAAGCGGAGAGCAGACCCGCGTCCCGGAGCCTGAAAATGGGGGAAAGCAGGGCCATATTTTGGCAAGCCCATAACAAGCCCATATTTCGAGACGCAGTGTAGGCGTCTGTCTGACCTTAGGTTTCGAACAAAAAGCAAGCCATATGTTGCTTCCATCCAACCAGTTTCACTGCCTTCGCTTATCGATGAAGCTGAAGCCTCAAAGCTCGAGCCTCAAAGCTCGAGCGTCAAAGTCCGAAGGGGCGCGACTGGGCCGGCGGCGGCGAGGAGCTTGGGCAGCTGGCGGGCGGCGCTCACTTGTCAGACACACGCGCGGGGGCACAAACAAATAAACAAACAGAGAGGCGGCCAACGAGAGGAGGGCGTCCCTCTCCACTGGGCCTTGTTTGGGGAGCGGAATTTGTTGTCGTTTGTTGTTGTTTGTTGAAAAAATGGCCCCAAATGGAGGGCCGAGCGAGCGGGGGGCGCCCGTGTTGAAATGGGCGGCCGTCCCTTGGGAGCGGACTGTGAGCACCTCGCCGCCCTCCGTCCGGTTGGCGGCTCCACTCATGTTTGTGGACCACTAATAGCGCCAAAGTAAACAAGCCCGGCGGGCAGCAATTGTCGCTGGTGGGCGGCCGGCTCGTGTTGCGTATTGGCCATTGCCTATTGGCCATTGCGTATTGCGTATTGCGTATTGTGTATTGCGTGTTGCGTGTTGCGTGTTGCATGGCGGCGCATTGGTCATCCCGTGAAGCGAAACGCAAACAAACAAACAAACAAACTCGCGCACGAAGAAGAAGGCCCACTCATCGCACAGAAGTCCATAGCGGCCCGGCTCTCTCCTGTGGCGCAGGCGCCTCCTGCGCGCCCGCCCCGACGCCACTCCTCGACCCGGCCGCCTCTCCACACAGGCGAACAACCAGCAACAACAACGACAACAACAACAACAACAACAACTAAACAACAACAACCACGAACTGAGCCGCCACGATGGCGACAGATAAACAAACACACACAAAGCTGCTCGTCTTGGCCCGGCCCAGCCAACTGCTCGCCGAGCAAACATTCTCCCCAGCCAACCACCAACAGTCCTCCCAATTGGTCGCCATCTTCTCCCATTTCCTCCATTCGCCTACTCACTCCTCGCTCACCAGTTTAACGTCCTCAACGTCCTCTACAAAGTCGCCTACTTGTCGCCGGAAGTTCGTGGCCCGAGCCAAGTTTGAGTGAGGTTAGAATTTGGTGGAAATAAGGAAAATTCGAAGAGTCCGAATTGGACAATTTTCATAAGCAGAAAACTAAAGAGAAGCAACAGCAAGACGCTAGTTCTAGTCTGAGTGTCCTCAAGCTGCACGAGTAGCAATCTGCAAGCTTCCGCCAGCCCAAGTCTCAGGCGGCCAGCACGCAAGACAGTCCCCGGCGCTGGTCGACCGTACGCGAAATAATCTCAAGCCGGCAAGACACCAGCCAGCGAGCGGCGATCAAGCGGCAAGGTCCAGCTTCAAAACGCTTCGAAGACGCCAGTGACTGTTGTCGGCAGAAAGCGAGCTAGCAAGATCGGAGCAATTTTGCAACACTTTGGAAAACTTCTTGAAAAAATTTTGGGAAGCAAATTGTAATTGGAAGATATTCTTCTGAGATTATTTCAGAATAACTACATTTTACAAAGCCCACTTTGTCCGTCTCGGCTCAACACTCGGGCCTGAGATCGTCTCTGAGTGGGTAAGTTGCATTTGGGGTACTGCTCGAGCTTAGCCTCCGACCGGGCACATTTCCGGAACAGTTCCGGTCGCTTCTGAGTGGGCGCCTGAGTGTGTTCGGCCAATCCCAGCTTGTTTTCAGCAGCTGGAAAGTGATTTATGCTCGGGAAAGACACTGGCAAGTGTGGGCCCAGTGGGTGCTTGTTGTTTAGCTAGTGACTGGCGGGAGAGGCGCCTCGCCAGTCAGAGGCTGGCGCCTTGCCAGCCGGCTGCAGATGGCGAGCTGGTGGGGCTGCGAGGTGCCTGTTTGGGCGTCTGTTTGGGCGCCTATTTCTCAGATGGGCGTGCCCTAAGTGGTCGTCAGGAGCCACTTGTTGTGGGCCGAGCGGCCGGAGCTAGTCTGCGGCAACTGTCGATGGAGTGAGACTGTGTTGACGACACTGGGCCGGCGTTTGTTGTTATCGCTTTCTTGGCGGCGACGACGAGCTGTTTCGTAACGCAACAGCTCGTCGAGCTCGACAACAACAGCAAGCACAACAACCAGGACGAAAAAAAGAAACACTCTGCCGTCTTGCCGGCGGTGCAGCCTCGCGCGAGACTGGGCCTGTTGCAACGAGTCGACGGGCCGCAGATCCAGCTGGCTGCACGCGCGGGCCCGATCCCGCGCGGCGCGAGCAGCGCGCTTCGCCGCCCTTCACTGTCCCGCTCGTGCGGCCGATGCGCGCAGAGCGGCGGGCCGGCCCGCAACTGCGCGAGGGGCCGGGCCCCGTGCTGCGGGCAAGCCCAAAGCGGCCTGCATAGTGCCGGGCCACAAGGTCAAATCGCGCCCGCCGTGTGAGGAGCTCGCCGTTCAGTTTGGCTCGGCGGCGTCCGTTGTTGCATAACAAACATCAGGGCCAAAGTGAGCAGTAGGGCGCCAGAGTTTGTGCGCTGGGCTTGGAAGGCATTTGTTTGGAAAGCCTTTGGAGGGGAGCCCAGCTCGGGCGTTGATAGGGTGCCACTGGCTTGGCAAGGGCTTACAAGGCTTTGTTGGCGTGGGCTGGCGGTGTGCGATTTGGCACATTATGTAACAACAACAACAACGAGCAGCAGCAGCAACGAGCAGCAGCAACGAGCAACAAATTTCTGCTTCCCAGAGTCTGTGTGTTTGCGAGCTTGCGTCTAGAGTTGCCGCTGTGCTGTGGGCTACAGTCTGTGGCCCAAGCGGCGTCCCTTTCGAGTCGGCAAGTGAACGTGTTCACTTGCCTACCGAGAGCGGCTCGCACCACACTTGCTCGCCGGCTAAAAAAAGTTCTCCCTTTTCCTGAGGGAGAACTCAAAGGGCTGCTCATTTTCTGTTGATCATCACTGCTTCTGCCACTTCAAGTGCCACTTGCGCAACCCAAGCTCACGTCTGTCTCCTCTGGCTTGTTTCTAGCTCCTCTCGCCCCCTCCATGCGCCCCCATGGTTCCCCATTCCCGCCCCGAACCGACGAGATGGGCCCTCCTCCGGCGCCCGACGGCCACTTGTTGCCGCATTTAATCCGCCCCGCATTCCATCTCAATGCCAAGCCGCCCAATCGCTCGGACAGGTGTCCTTCTTGCTGGCACGAGACCAATATTGATTACCTTCCGGCCAGCGGTCGCCACGCCTCCTTGCCTGGCGGCCGGCGATGTCTTGCAGAGGTAATCTCTTGCGGCGCCAGTGGCTTGCAATGGGCCGGAGCAGAGCTCAGCTCTGCTCTGCTTGGGTTTCGCGCAGCGTCTGGAGCGCGCGCCGTGCCCTGCGGTTGGGCGAGCGGCGCGCGCGCTGGAGCTTAGGTCGCGCCCAAGCAAGAGTTGCACTGGCCCGCAGCGGCACTGCGCTGGCACTGGATGGATGAGCCGCGGCATGAGCAACGAGCTTGCTGTGGCGGCCCTTAGGTCGCCTTAGATCGCCCGCGATTGGCCCACACTGCCGGGTCGTCGCGCCGCCGGCTGCACTTCCCTTCCCTTCCCTTCCGCCCCAACAACAACCACCGTCGACGACGAGGACGAGGACTAGGACGAGCGCCACCGCCGAGCGCGACCACAACAGCAACAACAACAACAAACTGATCCTCGTGGTCGGCCGGCGCAACAAGCGCTTTGTGCGCCCCTCTGACGTATCGCTCGGGCTCAAGTGTATCGATTCCGCTCGTGTGCACTGCGCCAGGCTAATTGGCGAGCCGCCGCCAATTAGCAGAGCGCCAAGAGTGTGCCCGACGGCGACTGCGCGCGCCTGGTCTTGGCGGCGCTGCTTGTCGTGCGCCATCCGCTCGCTCGTCTGTCTTCGGCGCCAAGCGCCACCGGAGCTCGTCCCCAGCGCCTTGGAGCACGTGCGGCCAGCCTGCGCCGAGCTCGGCCCGTCTCCGTCCAGCCCTAAGGGCGAGCTTGGCTGGCGGAGAGCGCCGGAAGTGGCGCCGTTGCAGTTTGCGGCCTCGGCTCGGCCGGCTCGCTGAGCGCGCGAGACTGAGTTCCCCTGCGCGCGAGACTGTATCTGGCCGGCAAGCCAGTTGCAGTGGCGGCGAGGCGCTGCGGGCGGTTGCCGAGCGGCGCCAGTGGCTCGGCGAGAGTGGAGCCGAGCGTGTGGGCTGGCTCCAGAGTGTAAATGTGAATGAGCGAGCGAGCGAGTCGGATGAGAGAGTGTGTGCGGCCAACTCTTGCCTGTCGTCGGCTGTGAGTCAGTTGTTGTTGCCACTTGGCTCCCACTCGTTGGGGCGCACGCAAACAACAACAACAAACAACAAGCACAAGCACAACAAGTGTCGCTTGTTTTCTTGCGCGCCGCCCCAACGAGTTGCCAGCCGCCGACTGTCTCTGGTGGTCGGGCGCTCCGCCAGCGCCCAAAGGCCGCACACCACAGTCTGCAATGAGAATCTGCGGCGGCGGCGGCTCAGCAGCTCGCGCCGCTCGCACTGTGTCGCCCTTCGGCCCAGCTCAGAGCCCACCAGCAGCAGCACCACCACCACAACCACAACCACAACCACAGCCTAGCTTGCCAAGCGCACAACAAACTCCACAACGTAAATTACCTAGTCAACAGCGCGCCGCAGAGTGTCTGATGTTGTCGTTGTTGTTGTTGTTGTTGTTGTTGTTATATAACATCGAGATCAACCATCGATTGCATAGTTCAGGAGCAGTGTGAGGCGGCGGCGTTGCGAGCTCGGCACTCCAACATGCGCCCTGTGTTGCCTCTTGTTGTGTCTGAGCTGGCTGTCTGTCTGTCTCTCTCTCTCTCTCTCGCCGCCCGTCTGTCCGTCCGTCTGTCTCTCTCTCTCTCTAGTTTTGCCTCTCGCTTTCGCTTCCAAGCTCCACAGGCGCTTCTAACCACTAAGGCCACCACCACGTATGGCGTGTGCCTGCGCGAGTGTGCGAATCATCCAAACAGCCCACTTACATAATCAAACTTCGTCTCTCCTCTTCTCTCTCTCCCTCTCTTTTTCCACCTCCCTCAAATCTATCACAAACAAAACTGGCATCACACTCACCCAGAGAAGAAGAGAGGAAGAGCCCAGCAAACAATCCAGCGCCCAGAGAAACGCCAGCCAGACAACAAACAACAACAACAAGTGGCCCCCGCCCCCTCTTGTTGTGTGCCTCTTGTTGCTCCTCTTCCTCGCCGTCACCTTGCCAAGCTAAGCTCCGAAAAAGTGCAGTGCCCAATTAACATACCAACTTCAAACTACGTCAACTGCTCAATCTTGCCACCAACACTCGGCCCATTCCAGCACTAAGCTTCAGCACGAGTAGCTTCCACAGTTCTGGTTCCCAATTGAACCCAATTGAACAGTGCAATTTCTTGCGAACACTTGGCCTCCAATTGATCTGAACGCCAGAGATGCGGCCGTGAAATTGTGCCAGTCAGACAAATTTTGACAAATTTCAACAAATTTTCACAGTTTCCCAAGAACCAAGCCCAATCTTCGGCTCACTCGCTCGAGAGGTGGCCTAAAGTGAGAGAAAAGTGTTGGAATTTGCCCTAAAGTTTAGCCTCCAAAGTGGAGTAATTTCCCACCAATTTTCGTTAAATTTTCACCAATTTTTGCTAATTTTCGTCAAATTTGCATAAATTTTCCTCAATTTTCACCGTCAAATTCCAAGTAGTCAACGCCAGAAACCAGAAATCATTATAAATACTGTCAAACAAGGCCAAGAGGATACATTTTTCGAAGGAAAAACAAAGACTTTTTGCACAAAGAATAACTTAAGACCAGCAGCAGCGAGCAGTGTGGGCAAGGCATAAACTCTTCTGGCATGCTCCTGACCATGCTGATGAATCCTCATCCAGATCGAGCACAAGCACCAAGCGCTGTCGGTCAGCTGACACCAAGCACCAACGCAAAGGCGAGTCCAAACGCAAGCTCAAGCCCAACAGCCAACGCAGAACAGCACTCAGATCAAGTGGCCCCAAGCAGACGAGACGATCATGAGACTAGTCTGGACAACAGTCTGCCTGAGCTAGCCTCTGGCCAGCTCGGCGGCGGCCTGAGAACAGGCAACAACTGCAACGGCAGTGCAGGTGGTAATAGTTGTAGTGAGAGAGCCGAGATTTGCCCTGAAAGGGGCGACAATAATAGTAATAATATCAACAATGATGCTAGTGATAACAGTAGTAGGAGAATCAAGTTGGAGCGAATCTCGCCCAAATTGGCGCCCAAGTGGCCCGAAACGGAAGTTCCTTATGGCGAGAAAAGTGAGACTGGCCGCCAGCTGAAGCGAGCGCCAGATGCAACCGCGGCTAGTCTTTCGGACGTCCTGCCAGATGGCCTCCCATTAGCTCAACTGCCTGAGACTGAGACCCGAAGGAAGCGAGTGAAACTGGAGCAGAGGGCGCGGCCGGAAGCGGAAGGAAGTGAGGCGCCGCTCGTTGGTCAGAGGGCGCACGAGGAGCCCGCCGGAACTGTTATAGACGAGCCGCGGGGACCGGCCGGGCCGAGCGGCAAGCTGGCCAGCCAGGCGGCCAAATTGGACGACAATTTGGTCTTAGGCGAGCGGAACTGCCAAGAGAACGAGCCGAGCTCGGCCAGTGCCAGTTGGCGGCGGCCCATCAGCAAGAAGCAGAAGTTGCTCGACTTCTGCAGGCGCTCCCAGTCGGCCAGCCCGGCGGCGAGCTCGAGCGGGCAACAAGTGGCCCAAGTGGATCAAGTGGGCCAAGTGTCAGACGGTCTAACCAGCCAAAGTCTAGCTCAGGCTGAGCCAGACCACCGGCCAAGCTCGCCCGTCTTGCCAGGCCTGGCCAAGCCGCCAAGCTCGCAAGCAGAGCAGACCTCTAGACTCGCCGCCAGCCGACCGGAAGGGGCGCCTGAAAGCGGCGCCGGAGGGCAAGATAGTGAGTGGCCGAAGAGTGGCCACGTGGAGGAGTTCGCGGCGGGCCGGCCGAGCGCCAGAGAGCAGCTGGCCAGACACTTGATGTCGCGCCACTCGCGCCACTTCCTCGGCCTGCTGGGTCTGCGCCGGAGCACTTCCGGGCCGGGCCAGTCGGGCGGACTTGAGCGCGACTATGCGGGCGAAGACGAGGAGGAGGACGAGGACGAGGAGGGGGAGGAAGAAGAGGGCGAGGAGGAGGAGGAGGAGGAGGAGGGCGACGAGAGCGAGCAGGAGGCCGACGAGACGGACATGGACGAGCGCCGCCTCGTCGCCCTGGGCCACATTCTGGGCGCCAAGGACCCAGAGATAAGCCACCAGACGCACTTGGTGTTCCAGATCGAGCGCCAGCTTGACCGCGAGAGCGGCAAGCTGGCCGCCATGCTCGAGCACGTGAACCTGGTGCGCTCGATCGTGGGCCCCAGCGGGGCTAAGCGGCGGCGGGGGCGCCGGCGGCCGCGCCGCTCGCACTCCCTCTTCTCCAGTGGCGCCTCCAACTCGACGGCCTCGCCCGCCTGCAGGCCGCCCAGCTCGGTGGGTGGCCCTCAGCAGCGCTCGACGCCCGTTTCTCTGGCCGCCCGCGGCCTTGCCAGCCCACAGGCGACAGTGGCTGGCGAGGTGGCGCGCCCCCAGCAGCCGCCCGCCGCAGACGGACCGCGGGGGACGGGCAGCCTCGCCGGCGGCACTTCCGGCAGCCAGTGTCTCGACTGCGGCTGCTCGTGCAGCTGCAGCACGCCCAGCACGCCCTCCTGCCAGCGAGCTGCGGGTGCCGAAGATGCGGGCGCACCTAAGGGCTGGCGCGTGGGCGCCGAGCCGGCGGCCAGTGGGCGCCCTGCTGGGCGGCCGCGCGGCCCCGTCGTCCTGCCGAACGGGCGCGAGATGTCCCACGAGGAGCTGGACCTGCTGAACAAGCTGATCGGCCAGGAGCAGGAGCGCAAGCAGCTCCAGCTGCAGCACCAGCTCGAGCGCCAGGCGGCCAGCGTGGTCGACCTGTCGCGGGCCGCATTTCCGGCCCTGGGCGTCCACCAGCAACAGTCTGCGGGGGTCGCTCCGCATCCACTACAACCCCAGCCTCATTTACAGCCCCAAGCTCAGCCGCAGCTCCCACTGCAGAGCCAGATACAGTCTCAACCTCAGCCCCACCTGCAACTGCTGCCCCTTCCGGCGCCCCTTCCGGCGCCACAGGTGCCCCTCGGGGAGCTGCTGCGCCAGCTGGACCAGGCGGGCCACGCGCAGCTGCTGCTGGGCCAGCGCTCGCTCTACGAGGCGGTGCTCGAGCAGCGCCAGCGCGCCCTCCAGACGCCCCTGCTGAGCCCTCTGCTGCCCGGCGTGGCCGAGCTGCTGGCCCGCCGCGCCGACGCCCTGCTCAAGCCAGCGGGCCCCCTCGGCGCCCAGACGGGGCCGCCCACGGCACCTTCTGGCGTCCCTCTGGCGCCCGCCGCGCCCTTTCCGGCGCGCCCCCTCCACTGCCTGTCGGCGCACTCGCCCACCTCGGGCTCCTCCTCCTCCTGCGCCTCCTCCTCCTCGAGCTCCTCGTCGCCGGTGGCCCTGGGCCCGCTCTCTCGCCAACTGTCCGCTCCGCTTCCGGCCAGCTTCGGGCCCGCCGGCCTCGTGTCCACGCTCATCTTCGACGGGCCGCCCGGCGCCGCCCACGAGCTGCTGGCCGCCCGGCCCGCAGCCAGCGCCACTTCCGGCGCCAAGCAGCCACTCTCGCCGGGCTCCTTAGGGGCCGGCTCGAGGGGCGGCCCACACGCCGGCGGCCAGCTGCAGTCGCGGGCCGCCAGAGGCCCCCAGGCGCCCACTGGGCCCAGCGCGGCCGGCGCCCCTTCCGGCCCGACGCCGGCGGGCCCTAATTACGGGCGCAGGTACAGCTCGCGGGTGCTCGAGCGCACCAACGTGGACATCTCGGAGGAGATTGAGAAAAATCGCCACTACTATCGCACCGCCGACATCAGACCCCCCTTCACCTATGCCTCACTGATCAGACAGGCCATCATGGAGTCCAACGAGAACCAGCTGACGCTCAACGAAATCTACAACTGGTTCCAGGACACCTTCTGCTACTTCCGGCGCAACGCGCCCACCTGGAAGAATGCGGTGCGCCACAATCTGAGCTTGCACAAGTGTTTCGCTCGCATGGAAAACATCAAGGGCGCCGTGTGGACCATTTGCGACTCGGCCGACCCTCAGCTGCAGCAAAGTGGAGCGCCCTCAACCACCGCCACCACCACTGCGACCACCAGCGCCGCCACCAAGCACCTGTCGAGCAGCAAACACCAACAGTCTCCCACTGGCCCACCACCGGCCGCCCTGGCCACCAGCCTGGCCAAGAGGACGCCGCTTCCGGTGGCGGGCGGCGAGCTGGCGAGCTGAGACGACGCTCGCTAGCTCGACAGCAGAGGTGTGGCCACCACATTTACACCTATTTCATAATTTTATCCCCCAACTTTTATCATAGTTCAACCTCTAACCTATTAAAGTTATAGTAAACCACTATTATTGACCACCGAAGACGAATTGTTGGTCTCTGTCGAGATGATGGGAAGAACTACATCAAACTATTTGATATATCATCAAATTTATTATTAGCAATGTAATGGAGACCAGATGCGCCGAATCACGATCATTGCCACTAAGGTGGTGCCAAGTTTCAGGTGCTCGCTTGCTGGCCATTTGGAATGTGAGGCTTCTTCGACTTTTGGGCCCACTTTTCGTGGGCTAGCAAATGAGGGGAAAAAGATCTCCAAAGTTGTGGCGGAAACTTCCGGCGGAAAAACGGGAAGAAATTTTAGCTATTTTTTCTCTCCCCTTCTTCAAATTCAACAAAAAAACATCAAGCGAAACTCTCAATAATTAATTAATAATTAACGTGCTCCAAACATGTGCTCCAAAGTGGAGACCACTGTCTCTGATGCAACTATGATTGAAATGATTGTTTTTCTCAGCTCCAAATGCTGTGCTCCCAAAGCGGACCAGCAGCGCAAACGAAAACTAATGCACACTCTCAAATGGGAACTGTCGCCAAGTTATTGTGATAAACTCTTTAGGGTAGGTTATAGAAAATTTTAGGCCAGAAATGGAAGAAGCGAAACGAGAAGCAAACGAAATGGAAGAGATTCTGACTAATAATTTGGAAATAATCTCAAGAGAGAGAGGAATAAACTAAACGGTTTTGCCTTCTGTTTTGTTCTCAATTGTTTCCGACCTTTTTTCACTATGCTCTATTGCTCCTCTTCGTCCACTTCATGATGTGCCTCGCCGAGCAGGCAACCAAGTCGTTCAGCAGGCAAAATTTAAGCGACTCCAATCAGATAGAAATCCATAAAACAAACATTGGAGCTTTCCTGTACCGAAGACAGACCTTAGAACAAGAAGGTTGAATGCACCAACGTCGATCGAGCTCGAACTTTATTCTCTTCTCCAATTCGTGTTATTTGGTCATCTTGTTCATATACTCTCGTTGCTCAACAGGCTTCCTAGTCATGCTTTCTAGTCCGAATGGCGGTCAGGAAATTGCCTAATTGGGAGGGACGCTCGCCTTTAAAAGAGGCTCGTCAGAAAGAGTGTGCCGCAAACAGGCACGTACTGCTACACGCAAAGCCACTCCACTGTTACGATAGGCCCATTGGCGCTCAACAAGTTGGGCTGAGTGCTGTGCTAATGCCAATATTAAACTTCTGAAAGTCTCTTTCCGGTACGGTGCAATGGGCGGAATTTAATTCCAACATTAATTAGGTCCATTTGCAGCTATGTCCAACTTTCAAATTATTTCGAGGTGGTCAGTTCCACTTCGATCGGCGGCGCTCTTTGGGTGCTGGTTGCGAATGATGGTCCTTAAAGTCTGAGTTGTCTTGATCGAAGGTCGATGAGAATTTTAGAATCCACATTTTGCGGCGTCTTCATTCAATTTCATTCTTGGCCCATTCGAAGTTATTCTTCTCACTTTTGTCATAGTTTCTACCTTCATCGAGTGTCAATTTTTCCAGAGATTGAGTCCTCAGCCACAGGACTTCACAGGCAAAATTGGATCCAAACTGAATGCATTTGAACGCTTGTCGCTGTCATGCAGCGAGCTAATAAACTCAAGCCGCTTGAGATCGTCTCCTGGGACGACACCTATTTTAGAGTGAGGTTTCAAGATTTAGACGGACGCTACGTGCTGGTTCCACGCCATGTCTTGCCCAAAATAACCACCAAAGACCACTTCAAGGCCCTGGTGCACGCCTACGATGAACGCGTCCGGCAGGGCACCGGCATCAATCCGGGGGAGCCAATCGGATGGCCTAGGGGCTCTCCAAGCGAGACGACAAGGGTCAAAATCACCCACAACGATGCGGCGGGCGAGAAAAAGAAGCGCAAGAGGAGAAAGCCCACCCAGGAGACTTGTGGGAAGGGGGAGCCAAGAGGAGCGCCTTCGAGGAGTGGCGGCGACAGGGAGAGTGGACAAGTAGGGGATCAGTGTCGACAATTGCTGAGGATTGAGGGCCCTGTTTGTTGTGTGACGATCTGCATTTATGGTTCTCACAGTCATCATTTCTTGTAGCGCATACATATGCTGGCCCCTATGAGGAAGAAAAGAAGCCAGGCGAGGGATACGACAAAGCCCATATAGACGCTCGGCCGATCGATGCTCCAGCCGCGTGACAAAATATGGCGCAACGATTCAACGGGTATGGTTTGTGGCTGGAAATAGCCAATAAAGCGAAGGATCCTTGGCATCGCCTCTATTGGCCAAATGATTCCCGAGAGTGTTAGATTAATATAGAAAGTTCCCACAAGCATCATTATGGCCGTATTCTCTTGACTACAAATGGACGATATTAATAAACCAAAGCCCATTCCGACGCAACCCTGCAACAGGATCAATGGTATTGCCACGTAGAAGGGCCCTCTGGAGGGTATCTGAAAGAAATAAAATGTTACCACTAAGAGGAGAGATATTTGGAAAAGCATGACAATCAATTCTATAAATACGTGAGCAAGTAGAATTTGTGTTGTACTCACGCCAGCTACTTCAGATCTTTCCATTAATCCATCGCGTTTCTCCAATATGAAAGCCAAAGCTGTCAAACCAGTTGCCATTACATAGGTCAAACTAATCACCACTCCTGGTGCCATGAACTCTAAATAACTTGGCTTCACACCATCGCCACCATAAATGGGTTGCTGCATTTTCACCGGCAGCTCAGCCAGAAGGGTATTGTAGTCCATCCATTCCAGAGCACTACGAGTAAATTTTATAAACGCATCCCTAAAGCTACTCTCGATTGTAAGCGACAGATGGAGATTAGTCAAATCTGGATAGATCGCTATGGTTCCATTGGCTATCGTTAGATTGGATGCCTGGGAGGGACGAAAGAGACGATCCTGCAAATGTTGGGTATAGTTTTCTGGTATGTGCACAACTCCCCAATTTTTGCCCTCTCGCACCGACTCTATGGCCTCGCCCAAAGATTGGTAATAGGTCACATCAAAGGTTTCGTAATTTATCGAGCTTAAAAACAAAATGCTCGCCTTGGGCACCGATTCCTCGTTCACAATTGCCAAGGGCACATCGAATGGGTCGCCACCAACGCAATAGCAGAAGAGGATCACCTGTAGAGCTGGCAGGATAAACTCAAACACAATGACCGGTGGATTTCTCTTCAATCTGAGATAATTTTTCCACATCATCGCCAAAAGAACCTTGCACCAGACACACATCGGCGACGATTGGCGCTCTTTGTGGTTCATCGCTTGCTCAGCCAGTCGGCTTTCCATGTCTTTTTCATTTTCCAAGGCCAAAAATATGCTCTCTTGATCGTCTCTTCGTGACTTCTCCTCATCCATACAGAGACGCAAAAACACCTCCTCGAGATTTTTCACGCCCAGCTGCTTTATGAGATCTTGCGGCGGACTCTCAGCCAACAATCTGCCATTGCGCATCAGGCCCACCAGGTCCGCTTGGCCGGCCTCCTCAACATAATGGGTTGTTATAATTATGGTTATCTGATCTACTCTGGCCAATCTGACGAGATATTTCCAAATCACTTGGCGCAACAGGGGGTCCACTCCAACAGTTGGCTCGTCCAAGATTAGCAATGGCGGCGAGTGAACCAGTGCCGCCGCCAGCGAGACTCGTCTCTTTTGACCCCCACTCAACGACTCCACCGAGCGGTCCTTGTCGGGAAGATCGAGAAATTTGATCAGAAACGTCGTCCTCTTCTCAATGGTATTCTGGTCGACGCAATTGATTTTGCCAAAATAGATCAGCGTCTCCTCAATGGTGAACATGTCGTAAATGGACACCTCCTGGGGCATGTAACCCACGCCGGGCCCTGGCACTTGGCTGCCCGACTCGCCGGGCTCATAGCCGAACACTTTCACTGATCCGCTCGTCGGTTTCAGGTGGCCCACCACACATTTGAGCAAGGTGGTCTTGCCGCACCCGCTTGGCCCCAAGAGTCCATAGATACAACCTGGTGGAACGTTTAGGTTAATGTTATGCAAAATTTCCCTCTTCTTTGGGGAACACAAATCACACACACCGATCTCATTCACATGGTAGACCAAGTCTCTTGACACGATAGCCGGCAATCTATTCGTTTGGACCAGAGCCATTTGGAAAATCTGGCAATCTGAGGCCTAGTTGCGGGCTCAAGAGTCCCAAATCGGATTCTTTCGTCTGTGCTTTGCCCTTCACCTTCTTACAGCCTTTCGTGCGTCCCTCCGCGCAATTGATCGTGCGTGCTATTTCTCTGTCCGCTTTTCGTGCTCTCGTGCGCCTCTTCTTTCTCTGCGCTCGCACCTTTTCGCATCACACGAAACACCATCAACTAGGCGTCTTCACTCTCTTTACTCGTCAGGATGTCTGATGACTAGAATCGAGAGTTGGAGAAACCATTGAATAAATGGAGAAATCCGACAACAAGATCGAGTGAGCGACAGCATGTTGCTCGTGGCTCTAGTGCTACATTGCTATCTTTCCCGCTTCCAGTACCTAGAGACCTTGTGTACTCGTCCCCTGGCCATGTTGCGCCGAAACTCGACTGATTTGCACGCCATTGATGCACCCTACGTAAAGATCACGCGCCCATGAAACAATATTGGGCCAAGGCCCTCGGCCATTGTTCAACGAGACATGTAGCTGGTGCCTGCGAGCGCAACAGAGACCGAGACGTCAGCACACGGAAGCATATCTCGAGCGCATCTTACGAGCAACTTGTCACAGGGCACAAAAGAGCAACTTTGCTGTTTTGGCCACACATCTGGCTAACCAAACAGGACAAATTCACCGAAGACAAAGATTGCCAGGCGTCACCTAGAGCAACAAGGCTTTGTTTTGACAAGCTCACACAAGGCAAAACTTGAATCTGAAGCGAAGAAGCTTCCCTTTAGATCTAATTGGGCGCCGGCCACCAGCTATTTCGGAACTTGGCGCTGAAACTTGGCACTCGAACTTGGTGGCGACTTGAGGACGAGTGAAACAGGCAGCTCGCCACCGATCGTGTTGATTCATCCCCCACTTCCACACTAGACTGGGTGATCCCCTCAGACCTCGCCTGCAGGCCGCCCAACGCCGCAGACACACACTTTTCCCCCACCATCCAAACCAGTGCTCCCCCTTGGCCGGGGCACCGTTTGGCGAGCCTGACAAATGGCCATGAGGCTCTAATGATCTGGCCTCTGGATTGTCACGCGATTTTTGGCGCGCGCTGGCCACGCACAATAGCGCGCCATTGCACACAATGCACCCCTCCCATTGGAGCTGCAGTCTAGACTATAGAGTGCGTCGACTCGCAGGGGCCACCTGCGCCTAGGGGGTGCACTGCCAGAGGGAGACCACCACCATTGGAGTGACCGATCTGGAGGCATGCAAAGGGGCAGGAAGGGCGCCCTCTGAGGGTGGTGGCCCGTCGCTGCTTTGGGCGCCCAGTTTTCCTCTATTTTGGTTTCGGTTGTTACTCCCGGGCGGCCGCCGGTGGAGCGGGCGTTGTGAGTATGCATGAATGAGATTTCATCAACAACCGTTATTATTTTGGTCCACTCTCTCTCGTTGGTTTCTGGCCCTATTTTTGGGGCCAGAAATATGGTGGGCGCAAAAATTGGCCCGCAAAATGGCCAGTCGGTAGTGTCGAGAGCAAGACTGAAGCTCCGGCCAACTGGCTGCCCCTCGCTTTCATGCTGGCCCGATTGCGTGCATCACACATGCGCTTGCTTTGCTGAAAATTATCGACAGATTTCCTCTTTCTGTCCAGCCGAATGCATTTAGGCGCCCCGTTGGCTAAATAGTCGGACAGGCTGGCCCATGCTTGCGGCAGCTTGGGCCCAAATGCAATGGCAAACAATGGCGGAATTGCGAATGCGAGGAAGTGAGATCCATCGAGGCTGGCCAGTGGTTTTAGCTCTGCGCCTCGTGTGTGGGCACAAGGCTCTTCGTCGTGTGCCAAACAAACAGCCACGGCGGAGTTGTGGTGCCAACCTGTGAGGCTCCAGAGCGGCGACAGCAACAGCGATGGCGCAAAGAGCAGGGCCGGTCGCCAGAGGAGCCGCTGAGCCAAGCTAGTTTGCCCTTCTCGACACAAGCTCGGCCACCTCTCGCCGTCCAAGAGTCGCGCCCACCGTTTGCTGCCCCTTTTGGGTACCCGTCATCTGTGGCCTAGATTTTTGGGGCCCATTTCGGTCATGGAAAAAGCCTGCAGACTGCCATAACGAAGGCGCATTCTGACCAAGAGAGAGAGAGAGCTTTCGTTTATGCACAAAAACCGCCCCAAAGGTGACCAAAGCAAACTCTCATCTCTGTTTGTGCTTGGGATGAATCCGTTTTTGGTCCATATTCCACATTAGACATCGTGCCGCCCACACAGCGCGTCCCCCTTGCAAGACAAGCGCCCGTCTCTTTGGTTTGGCGATTTGGCGATTTGCATTACTCTCCAAGATTGAGCAACTTTTTACTTCCCACCGCCCTACACTCAACTTCCGCTTGGTGGCAGTTTAAATCGATAAAACAATAATCTAAGTGCCAAAGTGATAAAAATAGAAACATTAGTCTCCCACCATCCCCACGAATAGATCACCTCACAGTGTTCGCCCGTTTTATTTTACTCAAAACCGTTTTGTTTCCGTCTTTTCTCCCTCCCTCCGAAGAAACCTAACACCAACCGGAAGTGCGAGGGTCCACCAAGCATAGAGACGCATAGAGACTCTCTGGAAGGTACAAGGGAGATTAGCCACAGTGGACTCGCTGAGAAAGTTGGTCGAGTCGATTTCGTTGAGGGAGTTCATCTATTTTGAGTCGATTTTGACAGTCACAAGCTACATAATCATGATCGAGGGTCTCGGCAAAGGAGTCAAGTATTCGTTGTTTGTCGCGAACGCGATCATCTTTGTAAGTGTCCAGTGGAATGGTGGATATGAATGTCGATAGGAAGTGATACTATTCCAGTTCATTCAGCTGCAAAGCTCAACAAACGAAAGCTAATCAATCAACCCCCCGCGATGATAATATGAAAATGTAAATTTCACAACAACAACAACAACAAAACTACACAATTCGCACCATGCGATGGGTTATATATGTAAACTCAACTCGCTGTGTGGCTTGTCAAAACTAGATGGGCGGAGTCATCGTTTTCTCCATCGGAGTTTGGACCCTCAATGATCGCTCTTTCATGGAGAGACTCCTCGGAACCAACCTCTATGTTGCCTCAGCATCGATACTCATCGTAACCGGAAGCATTGTATCAATCATATCATTTTTGGGAACCTTCGGAGCCTACAGGGAGGTCAGATGCATGCTTCTCACTTATTTCATCATACTCGTCATCCTTTTTATCGTCCTTGTCACTGCGGGAATCCTCGGCTATGTTTTCAGGCTCGAGGTGGACGGGCGGATGCAGCAGGAGATGCACTCGACCATCAAACTCTACGGCAATGACACTCAGGTCACGCAGGCTTGGGATGCGGTGCAAACTCACGTAAGTATACTGATTATCGGGCAATAATCATTATGCAGTCTTGAATCCTCAACTAATCGACCCGATGGATGGAACAAACTGCGTGCCTTGACAATTTTTCGTCCATCATTTCGACCACAAACAGTTCGAGTGTTGCGGAATCACTGTCCGGCCATCGAGGGGTTACGAGCTGTGGAAGAAAGAGAATGTCCACTTCAGGTCAGAGAATGGACCCATAGTGCCCGAGAGCTGTTGTCGTAGCCGAGACGATGATCCTATAAGAAAGGCTTGTTTAGGTAGACAGCCGAGACGCGAGGACACATACTACGAGGTAAGTAGAAGGCAATGCCGATGTGTACGATGGATAACTTCCGAATTCAGCTCATCAAGGCCGCATAGCCTCAATTGAACCTCGATTCCCTACTAGTGATCCTCGCTGACAGTTTTTCCAAAATTTCCACATCATCGAAGGGGTGCTACGAACGGATGAAAGAATTTGTCAAGAGCCATGCACTTCTGGTCGGAGGCATGGCCATCGGTGTGTCGTGTCTGATAATCTTTGGTATTATACTATCTTGCGCACTGTACATGATGATAAAGTGATCCCATTGAGCCCGACACAGGACGCCATGTGTTTTGGATGACTCCTCAGATTGGATCCTCTCGGAAACAAGACTTTTACCTCTCCATGGTTTTCCATGGATCTCCGCTGGCCCGAAACAGACCAGTTGCACTGTCAAAATAACCATTCAACGGTCTCTCTGCAGGAGCGTGCCGTTAGAGCGCGCGCTTTTGGCGCTAACTCACCACATGGAGAACTCGAAGTTGTGCACCAGAGACCAACGGTATCACCACAATAACAATAAACTTCACTCCATCAATTGTATATATATATATACGTATCAGAATCTAGGTTAGACATTGAATCACGTCCTCAATTGAATATTCAATCTTTAATCAACTTATGACTGTATATCTCACTTGCGTGTTCATGTAAATTAAGATGGCATGCATAATTTATTACAAAAATCTCGACTACGACTGTCTGCCAACTGCGAAAAAACGTCGTCTTGATGCACGTAGTCCCCTAGGTGATAACACAACTGCTAGGAATAGTTATCCGTTAGTTGAAACTAATGCAAATGTCACCACTCCCAAACCGGCCTATCAATCAAATGAGAATTACCAGTTCAGTAGGAAGCCCACATCCCAGGACAAGGACTCGGCTGACAGTAGTTATTGTAGCAATAATAGCACCATCATTGCCACCCCACCACCAAATCAAGGTTTTAGTAGCTACAACGCTAGCTTCAGATCCGCTGCCGAGTTTAGCGATGACAGCAATTCGTATTCCTCAAGGAGCTATCATCGTAACAACGACAACAATAAGCCTAGAAAGAAGCCTACCACAACTATACCCAGCAATGAGCTTCTCCATGAAACCTTGAAGAAGTATTTCAAATTCGATTCCTTTCGTCAAAATCAATTAGAGGCCGTCAACGCTACATGTGCCGGTCTGGATACCCTAATACTTATGCCCACTGGAGGCGGTAAATCTATCTGTTATCAATTGCCTGCTATAATCTCCGAAGGTGTCACTATAGTTGTCTCACCTTTGAAATCGCTGATTGTAGATCAGGTGGCTCGCCTGCGGAGCCTGAATATCAAGACGTCCGCGCTGTTTGGAGACACGTCTGATGAAGAGGTTGCAAGCATTCTACATGATCTCAGACAATACAAACCTAAACATAAATTATTATATGTTACTCCAGAGAAGATAAACGCGAGTGGAGCCTTGATGAGCATATTCCAACAATTATATGATAATGGTATGCTCGCTCGATTTGTCATTGATGAGGCCCACTGTGTAAGTATGTGGGGTGCCGATTTTAGGCCAGATTATAGGAAATTAGGGAAATTAAGAAATTTATATCGAGATGTACCAATCATGGCATTGACTGCAACTGCACCGCCAAAAGTGCGTGATGACATATTGGACCAATTGGGAATGAGCAAGAAGTCTAGTAAGATATTTATACAGAGTTTCAATCGCCCAAATCTCAAGTTTGAAGTCCGTGATAAATCCAAAGGCTGTTTGGTCGAACTATGCAACTTAATTAGGGCGAATTTCAAAAAACAGTGCGGTATAGTTTACTGCCTATCAAGGGTTGACTGTGAGAATGTGTCACAAAAGCTTCGTGAAAACGGAGTTACGAGTGCTCCATATCATGCAGGACAGTCGGACGAGGCTCGTCAGAAGGTATTCAACGCCTGGTCTCGAGGTTCCTTCCAAGTAGTTTGTGCTACCATCGCATTTGGTATGGGCATAGACAAGTCTGACGTACGATTCGTGATACATTACTCAGTGCCAAAATCTCTCGAGGGGTACTATCAAGAGGCTGGAAGAGCGGGGCGTGATGGAAACTTTGCTTCCTGCATATTGTATTTCTCAAAATCCGACCTGTACAGAATGCGCTCCATGTTGAACAAGACAGGTTTCGGGCG
>Ga0058701_10000168_pt1 | contig 55074 bp, 27 predicted proteins | sample AgamicOrMae_FD_97039 | JGI IMG/M metagenome (GOLD analysis project Ga0058701, IMG submission 97039) | Agave microbial communities from Guanajuato, Mexico - Or.Ma.e | ecosystem: Host-associated > Plants > Phyllosphere > Phylloplane/Leaf | place: Guanajuato, Mexico | collected 2012-06-04
AGTCCAGATAAACCCTAATAGTATCTTTTTCCTCAGGGGCGCAGGCTCCGGAGTTGACAGTGATATATTTGTTCGACTTTATGTGCAAGAGTTGAATTGTATCTTCGTATTTGACAACTGTTCCTCGTTTTTGTTGGTTCTTTTCATGATTGGACTCTTGTTCTTGCCTCGCAGCCTCATATAGTTTTTTGTAAAGTTCTTCGTCGATGTGGCTAGAGCGCCATAGTTCATTCTGGACATCATACTTATGCTGGAAGCAGACTTTGAATAAGCAATCACGGAACCTCTTTGGTGGATCTTTGGGGGAACTACCGCTGGTACCACCGGGAGAACCGAGAGCATTGCCTACCACTATGCTACCGCTACTGCTCACACTACCACCACCTCCGATACTAGGATTGCCTAGTCCACCAATGCTCAAGCTTGCTCCGACAACTCCGATATTACCGGGCACGCTTGCTGGTATGCTTGCACTTGTGGCAGACAGTTGATTCGGTAGGCTTGATGAAGTTGGTAGACCACTAAGATGTAGACTATTATGATTGTGGGGATGAAACCTGTTGTCGGGCAGAACGCAACGATCATCGACTAAACCCAATGTTGATAGGAATCCATTCGAGTACAGAGAGATTATATCACCAATATGAAGCAGACTCATGACTCAATGAGTGATGAAACATTGGATGTAGTCCTAATGCGTTGGTTGAATTTGTATCCTGAAAAAAGATGTTGCAGCTAGAAGCCTAGCGAGTCTAGCAATAACAATGATACCAAGAATAGATTGATTAGTCTTGAGCCATCCTCACCCCGATAGGGCACAATTATCGGATCAACTAGCTCTCACAAAGCTCGACAAGGCAGTACCGTAGTCCTCATAGATCTTGCGGTATATTTTGCCTCTTCCAACAGGTTGAATGATCCCGTGCTGGCATATCGAGGCCTTACTCTCACTGGCTTAGCAGGAGGAACGTCGAGCAGTGGCAATTTGCGAGCCAAGCTTGGGGGAGAAATTGGTCGAGAGTGCGGCTTCTTCAGCAGCACAGGACAAGGGGAGACCACTCATTTTTCTCATTTACATCTGCAGCATGCTGTATGTCTGCGCGAGGAAGCTCAAAACAACAACAGACAGAAAGCACGAGTTTCGAGAAAAAGTTTGATATCGGAGATGTGTGTGACTTATCATGAAAACAAGGGCAGTTCATTTGGCCTTCAAAAAGAGGGGAAACGTCCAGCCTTTGCTCTTCGCCGGATTTCTCAACGATCAAAATACACATCCAACATACTCTGTCTCAATTTTCTGGCAGTCTAGTATAGTTATCCTTTATCATTTCAAACCAACAATCCTCCGTTAGACATGGCTCGTGGCAACGCTCGAGAACTCGCCCGAGAGAAGAATGCCAAAAAGCAACAAGAGTTGGCGAAGAAGAAGGCGGCCAACGAGAAAGACGGCAATAAAGGTCTAAGTTTGGAAGAACGCCGGAGGAGGGATGCAGAAGTCATGCGAATCAAGCAGTTGAAAGCATTGGAAGCGAAGCAAGCACAGAGGGCATGAAAACCTAGGCTCAATAAATTTTTGTATCATATTGTAATCAGAGAAAATGATTTTATTCACTGTGATACTACTTATGCGGTTAACAGCTGATGGAGTATCCCGAAGATTGACCATCCTCAATAGTTGCCAGAATTCGACTTGAAGTCATCCTTAATATCCATCGTCTTCATCGTTAACAATATTTTGTTTTCCCTGAATCCTCTCAATCTTGCTGATGTCTTCGTGTAACTTCCAATGCGAGTCTCTTTGGGATAGGTAGTCGGGAGGATAGAAGGATAAACAAAGAGTTCGACCATCGAGGGCCATGCGAAGCAGGTGGTTAGCGGCGCGATACACGTCTGGTCTTCCAGATCGAGCTGTTAGAAAACCTCTATGTAAGGCCCACGACTCGCAGATTGTCCAAGCAGACCATTGAGAGGATGTCCCAGCCTGATCTGACCGAACTGTCTCGGCGGGCGTGTAGTTGGCATCATTGACCGCAGGTTTTTCATGACGGATCTCCTCAGCTGGCTTGAGATTCAGCTTGCTAACTACGTCGACGCGCTCCGATAGATATTGTATTGATGAGTAGGGTTCACGAAGCTGTGATATTGGATAACATCCCATTAGAACTTGTAGTTGCTTGGGATGATAGGACGGGAAAACAAGTCCTGGACAATCGCACAGGCGTATGTTTGGGGTCAAAAATATTGTTTGGAAATGTTTGGTATGACCGGGCGTGCGGCTGACTGATACTACTTTCCTGCCAATGAGTGCGTTCATAAAGGAAGATTTGCCGACGTTTGGGTGGCCGACGCAGCCAATTGTGAGGATTCCATCTTTATATCTCTCACCTTCGTAATACGTGGTATCATTCTTGGCTTTGATCTGTTGGGCGCTACTTAGAGCCTTTGCGCCAAACTCCCGATCTTCTTCACAATCACTGGATACGACATCATCACTATCCCTAGCTTCATTAGTCTCTTCACCGTCCTCTCTCTCCAAGTCGCTTTCGGAGTCTGGTAATCGGTCAGTCTTTCGCGTATTGCTATCGGCGCGAATCTTTTCTTTCCAACTGGTGAAATCGATATTGCCACTACCGACCAATTTCTCAACCTCTAACATGAACCGTTTTGCACCATCGGCAGCCATCTTCATATTGCCTACTCTTTTTCCATTAGATTTAGTCTTCATACCGGCATACGATGCGAAAGGCACTATTCTAACCTCAGGATACTGACTCTTGAGGTAAGATTGCCAGGCGATGACTAGGGGTGCGGGAACGAGGTCAATTTTGTTGAGAACGATTATTACCATCTTTTTGAGCTCGTCGACGATATAGCGATAAAGAGCAGGAGGAAAATGAAACAATGGCTGGCGGATGTCGACAATTATTGTTATGATCTCACTCATTTCGAGAACGCGCCAGAGTTGACGCCATGTGTCAAGGTTGAGATCGAAGTAGCTTAATTTCTTGTCCGATACCACGGACCCTTCAAGGAGGTTATTGACATAGTTTTTGAAATAAGCCTGCTCCTGCCGGTCCAACTGCTCTCTTGAGAATGATTTATTCCAAGATGGTCTCTTGGGCATATCAAGTTGTGATAAAGGTGAGCTTGCGTCGACCTCCAGGTGGACATCCTCTAGCGGTGAAATCGGCATCAAGGCCTGCTCTTTTCTTTCTTTGATCTCCTCGTCCGTGTCTTTGAAGAATTGCAAATCAGCGAATCTTTCACGATTGCGACTGCTGGAATCATCTTGATTTCGACCCCCACCGATTTTGGGATTATTTTGGTTTCCGATTGGCTTACCACGGTGATGAGTTTTTTGCATAATGATCTTGTAGAAGCTATTTGGGTCATCATCTCGTTCGCGCTTTAATTGACGTTTTAGTTGCAATTGTTGTTTCTTCTTTTTGTTAGAGAATGGAGGCATCTTGATCGATTTGTTTCATCCAATTTCGAACTGTAGGAGGAAATTGAACTGAGCTAAGAATAAAGATTTTTTAAAGAGTCGATATGCCTGATTTGGGCACCTTTATTTTTAGTCAACAAACTCAGGGCAAGAAGCCGGCTATCGAGTGTGTTTTGCTGTCCCCTGCGCGGCGGAATGCTGGAAATTTCGAGTAAAAGTGCGAGAGTGGGCACGTGTCAGAGACTTTTTAGTTTATTTTCCTCTGGTTAGAAACGTGCGACTAAATTGGCGCGAAAACATTATTCGAAACATCTCGCTCTTATCAACACTCAAGGTCAGAAAAATAATGGAATCTGGATCCTCGGGTTGAACTTGAGGATATGAACGATACCAAACTAAATCATGGTCTCATTGGCGTGGTCATTCATGATAGGATAGGCGTGGCAGGATTGGTCATTTGTATTTTCACGTAGTCTTCATAAGCCAGCCCTTGATAGGCAGGCAGCGACACACAGCGGCGAATAATCTGCTGAGCAAGCCGCCCACCAGCCCAACCGGACGAGGCTGCGTCGGACGATATCCCTCATGGACCCTCAGATCAATGAGCGTCTAACGGAGCTATGTGGGCTTCTACGTGGGGTTCAAGAGAAACGCGCTCAGACTGAGCATAACTACGGGAACTTAGTCAAGGCTCGAGACAGACATCTAGAGCAACAGGCAAAATCAAGCCTCAAGCAAAAGATTAAGACCCTTTACAAGAATACAATAGCTAGTAATGAGACAGAATCGAAACACTTACGTGAGGCCCTCGATGTTGTTGTCGACATTAGGCAATCCTTATGGCAATACCATAGGAAGCGTCTGGTTGCATCGACTCTGAGCAATCAAGCTGTCGGTGGCGTTCCGCGTCGAGGAGCACTGATGAAGATATTACAACAATCAGCATCAGCTCTACCTCTGTTCATCCCGGAAAACTATGGAGATCGGGCACCCCCACTATGCGGTTGCATTCCCGCTGATCAATCTCATGTCGCTAAGCCAGGTGATATGGTTGCTGCATTCGTCCCTAGTCCGGATGGAGATGGTAGCAAAGTGTGGGTACTTGGAGAAGTCTTACAATATATCCTTGGAGCCGGAAAGTATGAGATAGATGATATCGATGAAGAGCAGAAAGAACGTCACTCAATTGGTCGACGCCGTGTCATAGCGCTACCAACAATGAGAGCTAACCCCTTAACCAATCCGGAGGCCTTGTTCGCAAAAGATACGATTGTTCTAGCTTTGTACCCACAAACAACCTGCTTCTACCGCGCTATTATTGATCGGCCTCCAGAGGAGCCATACCAAGACTATATGGTGTCTTTCGAAGATTCGACCTACACCGAGGGCTATTCACCCGCCTTGGCTGTGCCCCAGCGCTATGTGATCGCATCACGGGAGCCTAAAAAGTGAAGACCGAAAATGATTCGAGAAGTATGGCGAGTCATCACTCTCGGCGCAGCGTTTGCGAACACTATCTCTATCGAGCTGTCAATCAAACAAAAGCCTGATCTGAGTCGCTGATTAGATGAGATTGATTTCATGATCCTCAACTGCTCTCGTCGCCTGTCGATTGTGCTAGATCGTCCAGAGCACAATAAAATCATACTAGCCATCCGCTTCCATGAGGATCTCTAGTTTACATCTCCATGGGCAAATGGAGCAGCAATGCTGGCCTGTACGCTTTCAAGCTTGTTTACTCATCGGCCTTTCAAGCCTACTTATCAACTCGATGCTCATTCCGATTATCCCCGATCCGAGTAATGGCCCTTGTCTGAAAATATCAATCAGCACGATGAGCTGACGCAACCTGATGAGCTTTCGCACCCTGTGCTCTCCAAAACTTCCACTAATCAACCGCTAATGATTGATTTAAGTCTAATCGACAATTATTCAACGAAAGTCATGAACAAGATACATATTTGGAACTGATTCAGCTTCCATGAGCGACTAGATCGATTCAAATTGTTACCCCGATTCAACTGATTGGCTTACTGATTAATTGGCTCCTCTAATTTCGTGGCATCGACTACGACCGAAAATATACCAGCGAGTTCACACAGACAGTGATCGTTAAGACGAAATCATCTCCATAACAGTTTAGGGCAATGACATCGAATGGCGTCAGCCAAGTGCAGCCTGATCTGAACGGCGAAGGGAGTGCAAGACCGTCGGTCAATAGAGCTGTGAAATGCTATTACATAGACGAGTTGGGATTCTATAGGCACCTAGATCCGGATCAACAACAGTATGTGTGCTCCAATATTAGCGCAACCACTATAAGGAAATCATTACGTAAATCTCCAGTCTTGACAAATGGACAGAACAAACTTAGACTACACCAGCAAGAACAGAAGATCTCAGCTGCCGATGGAGGCTATGAAATTTCTTCCAAGGCTATGAGAAGGGCTCTCGGAATAAGTCATTTTGATCGAGTAGATGATTACAGTAAATGGAAGAAGAGTTGGGACGACTTCATGCGCGACAAGTTGACCTCGAGACAACCTGTAACACTCAACCGAGAACTAAAAGCAAGGGTTCGTTCAGGTATTCCGCACGACTATAGATGCAAAGTTTGGTCGGCTATGATTAGGATGAGGACCCATTTAATAAGATCTCAATTTGGTGACGACATATATGAAACAATCTTACGGGACTTTGTATCAAAGATAAGTATTCCACACTACACGAAGAATGATTCTAACAACAACAGTTCCTCATCAGGAAGTAAACAAGTAAATGGTGCCATTAGAGAAGATATCATTCCTACGGGTGGTGTCAGCCCGTATGTAAAGTCGAATCGGTCACCCAAAACCGGAGACGGTCATGTTGAAAATTCCCGACCAAAGGAAATTCGAAGATCAAAATCTCCAGAGACCTATCTAGAGAAATGCTTCAAACAAATTGAGCTAGATCTATTGAGGACTCTACCCAACAATGTCAACTTTGAAAATCCCAACTCAGAGGGTATACGGCGGGTAAGGCGGGTGTTGAGAGCCTATGCTTGTTTCAATCGATCCGTGGGATATTGTCAGGGAATGAATCGGTTAGCAGCAATGTCGCTTCTAGTTCTTCCAGAGGAGGAGGCCTTTTGGTGCCTGGTAGCGATCATCCAATGTATCATGCCAAAGGATTACTATTTGAAGCCATGGTTGGCGCAAGTAGATTGTTGTGTTCTTGGTGATCTGTTAGAGAAGAAAATGCCTAAATTGCACAGGCATCTTGCGCACAATGATATCCAACTAACTCTATTCACTTGGTTCTTTACGATCTTCGTGGACGGCTTCCGTCCTGAATTGATGCTCAGAATTTGGGACTGTTTTCTACTGGAGGGTGACAAGATTTTGTTTCGGGTTGCTCTTTCGATTTTATACATATCTCAGGATGAACTTATGAAGATGAACGACTTTTCAACGATGAGTTCGCATCTTGGGCGGATTGTCTCAACCAGACAACTGGAGACTGAACAACTTTTCGAAGGTGAGTATACTTGAAATCAATATTTCCACTCCAATTTGATGTTTGAGTAGCAACTAATAACCGAACAAATCAACATTCCTGAACACTGATCCTGAAAAAAAACATTTCCAGTAGCATTCAATAAAATGAATCCACTTTCAAGCGCTACTATAGAGTCACGCCGAGAGTTTCATAGAAATAAATTTCAATCGATGATTGAAGAAGATCGATAGACCAGTGGAAAGACGACGATTCCAGCTTTTCTTAATCCCTTTTGATGTATTACTGACTAATTTTTATTTTCAAGATGTAGATCATTTAGATCTCGCCAGTCCTCGCGACATCGGACATAACCGTGTTTCTCCGGAATTACCGAGATACACGAGATGTAGCTGACTTTGTAATAGTCGCTATGCTGTCCACCCGATACACTAGTTCCTTAAAAACAGAGATACGATGCGTGATAACAATGTATTATAGTTGCTTTTTCCTAGCTTGGGCTTTCATTCGATCGATCTCCTCTGTGGTGGCCGCTCTGTGATTGAGAGTGGTATATGTACCAAACGACATTGTATTCCCGACGAAATTAGGATAAATGTAAGTCCACTCCATCTTTCTGAATTGATGGAAAGCCTCGTAAATCAGGTAAAATACGAAAAAGTTCTTGGCTGTACCTAGCATCATTCTCGGGATAGTAACTGTCTCTGGCTTGTGGTTCCAGATCCCGCTTGGCAACCAAATTGCATTTCCTTGAGGCATTTTAGCTCGTGATTAGTTAGAGGCTTATAGACTCAAAATAGAGGTTAAGCTCTCTGATTCTCTAATAATTTGGCAGCCTCCCTACGCGCCTGTCGTTCAGCCTGTTTCTCGATCAATCGTCTTTTCTTCTTCTGGTTCAAGTAGTCGTACAAGATGATACTGCCAATGATAGACGGTACAGTTATGTTGTATCGATAATAATAACAGTAACTCCTAATAGAGCCCAGCTTAACCATAATAACGGTGGTAGAGACAGGAGAAAGGACACATGCATGCGAAACTGGAGGGGAGTCGAGATTTTGTTTGCGCTAGCGTGTTGCGCGAAAGCTATGCAGTTATCTCTTCGGAAGTATTTGTGCGGACTGCAGATAATTGCTGGTCTCTAAGATAACGATCCCTATCCAAATGACTCTCGATCGTGACACACGTGTTTACACCTTAACTCTTCCATTTGTTTCGGCTTTTCCCCTTTTTCTAGGAAACGGAATCAAAAAATGAATTCCACTGAGAGGAAAAAGATAGAATCCCTCGAGAAACAGCTAACGTCGGACAAACCATGGCAATTGAAGGGGGAAGCCTCTGCACATCTGAGGCCGGTGAATAGTCTATTGTTCGAGGATGTCAACTATCAGCAACGAGTCAAAGCCCCCACTATAACGATAGAGACGACCGAAGCATTGGAGGAAATGATCAAACAGCGGATCAAGGATAACAAATTCGACGATCCAATCAAAAAAGTTAAACTGACCTGCCCCAAGGCAATAAGTCAGGTTGAGGTTAGCTCTGAGAGAAGTAAGATTGGTCTTGCGCAATTATATGAGCAGGAGATTGTAACAAGGATGGGCGCCAATCAGCCGGCCCGCGACAATGCCGAACAAGAGGTAGAAGTCAAACTCTTCAGTCTTTTTAAGAAATTGGATGCTCTAGTTGATAGATGAGGTTATTTGATTGAGTATAATTTATCTTGAGATGGGTTAGTTGCTCTTGCTCAGAGACAAAATTGTCAAAGGCTACGTCCCACGCCATTGCGTAAATATACGAAACGATTCTCAGCTAGTATCGGTGAACTATTGTCGTGGTGGTATTTGATGAGATGGCTGATATCTTCGAAAACTCTCTCTTTCGTTTTGACCTGGCCAACTGAGTCAAAGAGGAGGTGCAATTTGGTTCCTTCGTGCATGACACTGAGGACAAAGTGCCCGGGGTCTAACATGGACTCACGCACTAGGAAATCACCCTCGTTCTTGAGTCTCCGTTCGCTTTCTTCACGGCTGAGATAGGATCCGTGAAACCAAGGCTCTTTTTCCAGGTCTTGGCGTGTCTGAGCTATTAAGCTTTCATATTTCTTATCCTGAAACAAGTTGGTGTTGTATAAGATCCTTTGTGTCCTTATCTGGAAACCTCTCGCTATCTTTTCCAACACAAAATTTCCCATCTTCTGGCCACATTGCAATACGAAGCATGCTCTGCCAAATTCTTGATCTTTGGCCACGTATGCCACAAAATCAAGGGTTTCCTCATCCCCGTTGGATGCAAAGGAGACATTTGGCATCTCGTGCTGGACTATTGGCATGTTGGTTTCGATGGATATGAGATTAAGATGTGCACTCGTGACGCATAGCTGTACATCAGTGTCGCTATATTTTAGATTCGGCTGATCGTCGAGCATCCGATCTATATCATTGAAATGTGTGATGGCTTGAAGTTCATTATCGGAGTTGATGTTTTTGGCTCTGCAAAGCCTTCTGATCGATTCTTTGGCAACTTCAGATCTTTTGAGATGACTTAGACTTCTCATGGAGGTTTTGACACCGATGCATCCGAGATATCGGATGACATCTTCATACATAATGTTTTGCTTAGAAAGCGCGATTCTTATGGATATTTAAAAGCCAACTTCATCGATTGGGTGGAGAAACCGATCAGCTGGCTCTAGCCGGCCGCAAGTAAACACACAGTTAACAAATCCACGCGAACAGGGGAAAAAAAGGGGGGGGGCGTGTAAAATTTTTATTGTCTGCGGCGCAGTCTGTATTGTGTGCCCCGGCTTAGGTCCATCCAATTAAAATTCCTATAAATCGGCCTACACTGATCTACTACTTATACTTTCTGATCTTCACACCTTCAGTAGAGTATCCAAAATATGCAGCATCTATCATACCGGCAAATATACCTGTTTCCACAACTCCCGGGATGAGTTTGACCTGATCAGATAATGATTTCCAGTCCGACTCGGAACGGGTGTGCTGCGGGTCGAAAGCCCAATCTATCACAAAGTTACCATTGTCTGTAATTACGGGTCCTACTTTTTCTCTCCCCGTTCTAATCACTAGTTTCTCAATATCAGTTCCTAGTTTGGTGGACAGGTGATGTCTAACGCTCTCACAAGCCATTGGCATTACCTCAAAAGGGATGCCCTTGGTCCAATTTTGTCCAAGCTTCTTTGAATCCTTCCTGTAATCAGCGACGATCACAAATCGTTTGGCAGCATTGGCGATGATCTTCTCCTGCGCTAAACAAGCGCCCCCACCCTTAATTGCGACAAGGTTTTCATCCACCTCGTCCGCACCATCAATGGTCAAATCGATAATTGGATATTCATCTAAATCAACAAGTTGCAGTTTGTGGTCGAAGATCAACTTTTTCGATTGGAAAGAGGTGGGAATGCATTTGATTGACAGTTGGTTTTGTTGACACTTCGCTTTAAGATGTTTCAGTACGTAATCAATGGTTGAACCACTGCCAATTCCTATAACACAGTCTGTCTACATGAGAGTGAGCATTGTTGTTAAAGAGTTTTATCATAGAGCCTTGAGGAGAGTTTTGATCGAGAAGCAAGAGTTCAACTTACCTTGACGTAATCGTTCACAAGGGAGAGGGCCGCTTCTGATTTGCACTTTTCTATATCGATATTGGTCATCATTGCACTAATCAAGCTGAGGCAATCAGCCAACTCACGATTTTTTGCTATGGGACTGACTAATGAGAGTAGAACAAGAAAAAAGGGCTAACTGATAAAGGGCAAAAATGACACAGTTTTTCTCACCTCGAGCAGAAGCAGCGTGTGTTGCTGTTTGCTATCCTGCTGCCTGCGACTTGGTCCAGCGCGCCGCCTTACTGTGCTTGGTGGCGGCCTTTCAATGAGGAAAACAGCTCGCTTGTTTTGTCCCCCAAGCCAACGGCAACTTGCAAACTTTCACCACCGCCTAACCAAACGGCGCTCAACTCGTTCGACTATCGCATTCATATCTCTCTTTCGGTCTCGACAGACGCATTTTTGCTCACTTTAGTGGCCGTTGCAGCGGTTGCTAGTCGGCGGCGGCGGTGGTGGTGGCGATGGCGGTGGAGGTGGCGGTGGAGGTGGCAATGTCAGCGACATTGAAAGCAATTTTGTCAGCCCGTACTTGCACTTGACCGTCGTTTGAAATTCAACTTGACAATCAGCAGGCGTTTTTGGGCACCAATTTCTCAGCACCGCAACCAAAGTGGAATGAAAATCACAATGGTTAGTCATCAAATCAAAGGGAAAAAGGCAAATCTCAAATGCACATAAAGGAAGGCAGCGGATTAAGTTGGAAAGGAATCAGGAGAGAAATTGTCGCTCTCCCGGAAGAGGCGAATCGAAAAGTAGCAAGTGATTAAAAGTTGAGGTGAATCAATCTTGCGTTTAGGCGCCACAATTTCCACAAGACGAACAGTGGCAACTTTCTTGCCTTGGCCAAGGGGGACTGTTTGTTTATTGGGCCGGCCGCTCGAGGATGACATTTGACAGGCCGCGTCTTCGAGTTGTCCTCTCGCTGCATCTGATCTCTCAGCTCATGCTCGTTTGGAGCGCCAAAGGCCACTTAGTGAAACACCATCAGGAGAACAATCTAGCGCAAGCAACTAGTCATCATCATCCAGTCACTTGCCAGGAGCAGGAGAATCAAAAAAGTGGTCAACAGTTGGTTGGAGGGAGCAAGAGTGGCGCCCATTTGGCTGCCTCAAGCTCGCCATTTGCAGTTGCCACACTGCCTCCCGAAAGGTGGATTCCTCTGCCCTCATATGTGGGCGCCAAATCGAGAGCGAGCTCAGCCACAGTGCCACAGAACGCAAAGTCCAGCATAAGCACAAGCACAAGCACCACGCACACTCCGCCGCCCATAGACCAGCTGGGCCAGCATTCGACGCCGCACAAGCAAGTGCTCAAGCAGCATCAGCAGCAACAGGCAGACAAACAACAACAACAACAACAACAAATCCAAAGTGAAGCAGCTCGCCAACTCATAACGTTCAATCTGACTCAGTTGATTCTAGACCGTTTTGGCTATGTGTTTGAGGGGCAAAAGGAGGAGACTTGGCTGGAGTTGACAAAGATTCAAGCTGCGGTGAACAAATCTCTGAGTGAGGAGCTGGCCAGTGCCAATGAGTCGCAGTTTTCTCCCCTCGAGACGCGCTCCAATTTGGCCGACTCCTCCTCCTCCTCCTCGGCCAGCCTAAGAAGTAGTGGGCCGGAGCGGAAATTCTTTCGGGTCCACGATCGAGTGTTCAGTCGCGTTGAGTTGCCAGAGAGTGCATTTCGGCGGCGTTCTTCCTCGCGCCAAGGAGTCCAACAGGAGCAGAGTGGCGACAATGGTCAGTGTGCGCCACACATTGGCTGCATCAACGATTTGCCAAACTTTCCCACCTTGCTCAGACTCAAGATGAACGTGAGCGCCTCGTTCACAATTTACACTCGCGATGGGCCCAAAAGTGGCTCCCGAATTGCATTCGAGCCACTGATCCACCACCAATTGGAACAGCAGGACAATGGCAAAGAGGTGGCCGCCAGCGAGTGGGAAATCCACCAACAATTGGCCAACAGTTTGCGCGAGGCCGAACGACTGACCAACCAGCTAGATCTGGCCTTTGGCTCGCTCAGCAAACAAGTGGGCGCCTCCATTGGAGTGAACACAGTGCACAAACTGAGGAGGAACAGAAACACCGGAAGCAGCTCGAGTTCAAGTTCAAGTTCCGCTTCCGGTTCGAGTTTCACCAATTCGGGCAGAGTTAAGGTGCACCGGAAGCGGCAGGAGACGAGCCAGACGAGCTCGGGGAGGCCTCTTGGGGGCAGTGAGTTGGCTACGAGTGCTAAGAGTTGGTTGTCGGCGATGAGGATTGCGCGCAGTGAGGAGTTGCCGTTCGACATGGCGGCCATCGAGCAAGCTAGATTCAATGGTTCGCAGGAGACGAGGGTTATCATTGGGGGCTACTTCGCGAAGGAGGACGAGGAGTGGATTGAGGAGCTGGTGCGCCAGTGGTTGTTGCTGGAGCCAAATGGGAATGTGATCAAGGTGAGCTGGCAGGAGGCTAACAGGGGCCTCTATCACACGGCCGCGCACAACAGTCGCATTGTGGGCCGCCAACTGAGTCTCTTTCTGCACTACTTGGACCAAATTTACGGAATAAACTTGGACAAATTCCACCTGGTTGGCCACTCGCTTGGGGCGCACATTGCCGGTTTTGTGGGCGCCGACAATGAGGGCCAAATTGCGCGCATCACAGGCCTCGATCCGGCGGGTCCGATTTTCATCGAGCTGAACGCGAGCATGCGGCTGGACGCGAGCGACGCCAAACTGGTGGATGTGTTGCACACAAATGGCGGCACCATCACTAAGGGCGCGCTTGGTCTCTCCACGCCGCTCGGCCACATCGACTACTATTGCAATGGGGGCTCCCTCCAGCCGGGCTGCTACTTCTCCTCGGTGACCAAGTCGATCATGGACCCAGTGGAAAGGATCGCCTGCAACCACAGACGCTCCTACCGCTACTTCACCGAGCTCATCAGACTGGCCGTGCACCAGAAGGAGCGGGCGCCAACCAGAAGCGGCCGGCCTTCTCTGGCAGCCTTTCCCAAGGCCTTCCTGTTCGGCGAGCCCAAACAGGAAGCGGACTTGGCGCGCTTGGTGAATCCCGACTTGACGGTGATGCGCCAACTGGGCCCAAGCGGCAGACTGTCCCACAGTCTGTCTGGGGAGACGCCGCTCCAGAGGGACTCACAGGCCGAGTTGGGCGCCCACCCAGGCCCACAGCTAAGCCGCCGCATCGAGTTCCATCTCATGCAACCGGAAATGCCCACCCTGGCCGGCCGGAACCAACAGCGCGGTCTCTACTTCTTCAAGACGCGCTCGGAGGCGCCCTTCTTCGCCTCGAGACAGTATGCGCTCACGCTGAGACTGAGCCAGCAGGTGAGAAGAAAGATGGTCCTTTTTGTGAAGCTCAACTCGACGCTGGTGGCCGAGCTCGAGTTGGACGAGCTTAGGAGTGGCGGCAACTCGTTCCTCTTCGTTCCGGCCGACTCCAAACTGATCGACCATCGAGCAATTGCCGAGGGTCGTCTGAGGGCGCCCGACTTGTGGTTGATGTGGCGCCAACGTTCCTTCAATCTGCTCCTCTCGCACCACCAGAACGAGCTCCAGATGAGCTCCATCGAGTTGACACTGATGGACAATTATCTGGACTGGGCGGACACCTTGGACGAGTCTCACGATCAACTGGACCCGGATGCTCAGCAATCGGGGAGGCCCACCCGCGGCGGCGACCTCGAGCCAGAGTCTGAGCTTGGCGACGAGCAGGAGCGCGGTCTTGCCGAGGTGGGCGCCCTAAGCAACGAGCGACTGGAGCAGCTGGGCCAGACTGACGGGCGGCCAGCAGCAGAGCAGCAGCAGCACAAGAGCCAGTCTGTGGCAGACGGCCGAAGTGTGCGCCAAGTGTTCACCATTCGTTATGGGCCCACTTTGGCGCCACAAACGCGCGACCAAGACCACGCCGACTTGGCCGTCTTGCTGGCCGCCCACCAAGCTGGCCCCAATTCCAGTTCTTCAACTAGACCAATTTGGCAGGAACACTCGTCAGTGCCAATTGTTTTGCTGCGGAATCAGTGGCACAAGTTTGCCGACGGAAGAGCAGTGCTTTTGGAGGGCCAAACTGTTGCTTAGTAGCCGCCACTTGTTAGCCTAACCAAACTGACTGTTGTTGTCCAATTGTGATCGTTCAACCTGAATGCCAATTAACTTAAAATCGATCTCCCCAAAAGAGCTGCCTTCAATCTCGCATTGGCCCCGTTTGAGTGATAATTTCCAGCCAAACTCTGAACATTATCACTGCTCATTGTGCCCAATTCCAAGTGCTCGACTAGACTGCCTCCACGCTTTTCCCACCATGACTCCCTCCGACTTGCCAGAAACAGCGCAAAATCTGACTGAGAATTAGTCACTAATTAGACAATCTGAAGGTTGTCCCACTTTCTGTCTCTCTTTCTTTCTTTCTGTCTTGGCAAGAGGCTGGAAACCGGAAGAAAGCTTGCTGTTGTTAGAGGGCGACTGTTGTTCAGAGCGACTTTGGGCGCTGGCAGGCGAGTCTAAAGGAGTAGTTGTGTGTAGTGCGTGCATAGTAAGAGAGACAGAGACAGAGAGCAGAAGGAGGAAGGCAGCTCGCTCGGCAAGGAACCAAAAGGGTTTCACAGGAAAGAGCGCTGCTTTGGAAGGCTGAGAAGCGAGCTGAAGGACAGCAAAGAGAGCACTTTTTCAACTGTTAGCTCGCGAACTAACATTAATTTGTCGTCTTGCCTGTCAGAAGCATTTCCAGATCGAGCAATGTGGCCGCACCAAAGCTCAGGGAGGCAAATGATTCATCCTGACCTTGTGTCTTTTCGTCCTTTCGTCTCTTGCTCGTCCAAGTTTGGCGCAATTTCTCCTTTGCATCCATCTGGCAGCCAATCTGCTCCACAAAGAGCGCCACTCCAGATCATTTCTCGCCGTTTCTCTCCCAAAGAAAATCGCCTCAAACGTCGCTCCAATCAAGCTGCCTCCACTTCAGCCTCAAGACTCAACAGGAGTCGACCCAATCAGAAAAATGTTTCCATCAAGACCGCTTCCTGCCGGCGGCTCAGCAGTCGTCCTGCTCTTTGGCCTGGTCCTCTGCCTGCAATGTAAGTATTTCCCAACAACTGTCTGTCCTTAGCTCAAAGGTGAGCAAAGTGTCTTGCTTAAAGAGTCCAACTGAGGCCCCAAGACAAGGGCAAAAAACTAATCGATGTTATGGAAAAATTGTCGAAATTGTAAAATTGTGGCCAGTCATTGAGGAGCCAAAACTCGCACAAGCTTTGCAGAGGAACCTCAAGCAACCAGTGAACTGCACAAACATTGCCGACGTTCTGGATCGATGCGGCGCTTTGGCCTCCTACTCGCACACAATTCCCGGAAGTGCCTATCCAACTTCACTGGAGGAACTCAGAGAGGCTTGTCCCAAACACAACGAGGGTCTGCACTGTTTGAGACAGCACGTGAAGTGTTTGAAGCCGTTGACAAAGCGGGCAATTTTGTCCTTCATTGAGAGTCGCCGGAAGCACGTGAAGAAGTTGTGCGGCGACTTGCGCGGCCAAGCGGCCAGAGATTTCACTGAGGCCTTTGCCTGCATCAAGAGACACAAGCGGCAGAAGTTTGTCGACAGCGAAATCACCGCAATCAAAAGAATCGACGCAATTCTGGGCGACCAAGTGAAGGATTTCAAGGAGAGATTCCAGCGCTCTTGTTGCTCCATCAACCATTATCGGGCCAGAACGGTGGACGACATGCAGCCAGAGTGCGGCCAGCCCCATTTGGTGGCCGCCGTGGAAGTGGCCATCGAGTCAGTGGTCGGCGAGGCAATCGAGTTTGCCTGTCCGGATGCAAAATCTGGCATCTGTTCCTCCATGAAGGAGCTGAATCTGACCAGCGCGTCGGCAAACAAAACACTGACTCGAGCCGGAACTGATCTGATGATTGTGTTGACCGCGCCCGACGAACCAGTAAGTCGAAATGGGGCGAGCAACAGCCAGCGGTGAACGAGCAGCACTTGGGAGACACTTTTTGCAGCCACAACTAGTCACACTATGCAACGCTTTTGGGCCACACACGAGGGGCAATATAACAATTTAGTGAGTCCAAGGGCGCCAATTTCGGATGAATAAACAGTGGAAAGTTAGTTGGAGCCAAATGTTTGTCTGTCTATCTTGTGGCACAGTTTCCTCTTTTGTGTGGGCCCCCAGCAGACACAGATACTGCTCAGTCTGCTGCACTGGACCATTGCACGCACAGAGACTGGCCGACTTGGCAAACTTGTGGCACGTCCTAATTACGTGCACTGGTCTGGCCGCGTGCACTTAAAGGCGCGCGCTCTTTATGCTCGCCCATTAGTCTGCCAAAGTGGTGCCTCTTTTTGTGGGGCAATATTTGTCCGCAATTGCACTGGCCGGCCAACAGTCCAGCAAGTCCAAGAGGTAAATGGAAAAAGGTGGGCCAGCCACAGACTGGAGTTAATTTGCTTACGCGCAGTTTATTCCACTCCGACTCCTTGGCGACCCGAAGCAGCAGAGGCCGGCTACTACTCCTCAGTTGCTCGCCTGCTCGGCTGCTCGGCCTCGGCTGATTGATAATCACGCACGAAAACCATCGGCCTGCCGGAGACTGGGGCCAAATACCTTGGACCACCTGCGAACGAGATGGTTGCAATGGGAACTGGGCATCTGGAGTGTGGCAAAAGTGTGGCCGATTTCGTTCATTGGGCTGTGAGCAGAAGTAACACGATTGCGATTAGTTTCTCCTCTTTCACGCGTTACTCATTGGCTCTCCATTGAACAATTGAAACATAAGGCGACCAAAGAGAGCTCCTCGTGCGCTCCACTGGGACTGACGGCTTTTTGGGGCGAAATCGGGCAAGAATGGGGCCCAGTTTCAGGTGCACGATACGATTCACGCTTCCACTCGGACACACTTTGGGCCCCCCAACCTTCCGGTCTTCAATTCGAGAGTTTTGCTGGCCGGCGTCTGTGTTTGGCTTTGCAGTTGGGCCAGTTCACGCCCAAGCAAATGTTTGGGGCGAATTGGCGCACGAGCAGTGCTTGGCCCAAGTGGAAAGACTGTGACCGTTGGAAATGAAAAAAGAGGACGCCCTTTTTACTCTTTTTCCATTGGCGAGCGTGTTGCAAATATTGGCGACTGTGCAGAGGCCAGTTGGGCGTCTGGTGGGCCGCATGCGTGCAACATGAATGCATCTGCATTCCCATTTTCGATCCAGCGAGAGTCTCTCCACTGCAGACACTCTCACTTGGGCCCAGTTTATCTGGACGCTTATTAGATGGTAATCGCCATTTCATGTGTTCCCATTGAGCAGGCCGCACACAAGCCGCCAACCCTTATTCATAATGGGCCGCGCCATCTGAATAAAGCGCCAACAAGCCAAAAGGGGGCCGCCCAACTGCCATGGGAACAAATAGTATTGGGAGGAAATCGTAATTAGTTTGCAGTGCTAATAGTGAGCGAGCGGCGCTAAGCAGAAAGGCCGGCAAGTTGCAAAAGTGGTGCGGCTCGAGTGTGGACAAACACTTGCCAGTTTGAGCCTCAAGATGGAGCAGCGGGGAGACAGTTTGGGCGTGGAGGAGGCGCGAGAGGCCGAGGAGGAGCAAGAGAGGAGGAACAATGAGAGATTGGTGAGCGAGGCGATCAGGCGCATCCTGATGGACATGATTGTCCGTGGCCATGGACTTCGGCTCATTGGGCGCTGGTCTCGCGATGCTCAAGTGGAGGAGTTGCTCGAACAGGTGCCCTACCTTTTGGATCGGATCAACCAGCTTCATCTTGCATGCGAGCGGTCAGAGACAAGCGAGCGGAATGAGAGGAGCCACAAGCAGCAACACTCCTCGCACCTTCACCATCGTCGCAGAACTCAGGACTCGGTGCACGAGTTTGTTCAGCTCATTGGCAGCGATCACCATTGGCTCGTGCGCACCAGAGACACCTTAGGACTGACGCCGCTGCACAAGTCAGTGCTGCACAACAACCGGCCCATTGCGGAGCTCATTCTTGACCGCTACTCGCAGGAAATGGCGCCTGCCGCCCAAGTGGCCAGAAGAGCAGCCACAAGCACGAGCCACAAAAGTGGAGAACAAGACAATTATTCATCTGAGCGACACTTCACTCAGACAAGCTCAACAGTCCGTCTCATTGATGCTCAGGACAAGTTTGGTCGCACCCCATTGCATTATGCGGCCGCCTTCTTCACGCCAACTGGATCATTCAACCTATTCGAGCTTCTACTCCGCAAGGGCGCCTCGAAAAAGATTCGCGACTTTCGGGGAAAAACGGCCGGCTATTATTTGGACTATCCGAATGAGCTCAGGTTGAAGTGTGTGCTGCAATTGGCGTCGAAAAAGAACGCCCAATATCAGGCAAATGTCCTAAATAGAATACTCAACAGTGCACTGCTTGATCGACCAATTGGCGGCTTGTCAAGCAGTTCGAAAGCTTGTTCCAGCGACAGTCTGCAGCAATTCGGCTTTCACGGGCCCATTTCGAGCTCGTGCACTGAATTGAGACTCTCTAAGGAGGAAGAGCATTGCCAGAGCAGCAGGAGAACGAACAAGCATGAGAGTGGCGGGCGAGCAAGAGAGACAGTGAGAAGCAACTCGTGTGTGGGCCTGTCGGATTGCAATGAGACATTGAGATTGGCGACTGAATGCGGGCCATTGGAAGACAGTTGGCCAAGCTCGAGCGAGAAGGAGACGAACAAGGGACGAGTGAGGGCGCCTTTGAGTGAGAGTGGGCACAGTTTGGAGCAAAAGGTTGACTCGCGCGCCACAGTCACCCTCTCGAGTGCATCTGGTCGCTCTTTGTGCAGTTCCGGCGAGGAAGAAGTGAAGGAGCAAGTGGATGTGATGCAGACAAGGCAGAGTCCAAAGAGAACCAGTGGACGAGTGAGTGGCGAAGAAGGGCAGCTGAAAAGGCTGATTGCCAATCGAAGTGAGAGGCCTGTTCTAAATGCGGCCACCAAGGAGGCAATATCGCGCGCACTGAAGGACGCAAACATGGCCCGAATACAAGAGCTCCTAATGCAAGGCTTTGGTCGAGAACTGCTCAGACAGAGTCCAGTTTGTTGCTGGAACTTGCATTGTAGACGCTATCTGAACAAGGTTGTTGATGATCTGCTTAAACTGGTCGATGTTCTACATGAGCACATTGCCACCAATCATTTGAGAGAGTTGAAAAGTTTGCTTGAGAAGAAACCAATTTTAGCAAGAATCAGACGCCCATACAAAGGGGGCGCACTGAATGCCTTGCATTTGGCGGTCAATTTCAATCGCAAAACAATGGTCAACTTTTTGATCCAACGTTTTCCCGAGTTACTCACTGAAGCAGATTCAAATGGGGCCACCTGTTTGCATTGGGCGGCCAAGTCGTTGAACAGTGAGCGCATTTATTGTTGGCTCAATGAACATTTTGGCTCCCAATTAGAACAGTTGCGCGACTGCAAGAACCGAACTGCCTCAGATTATAGACAACAAGCAATCAAGCTGGCGAGCTTCGATCGAGACAATTGGCCGATGCATGAAGACAGTGGCTATCTGAGTAGGAGAGACGTTCAAGTTCAGTCAATATTGAGCAAGAATCAAGAGCGAGAAAACGAGCTATTTCTTGAGGGGAGGGCGAGTAAGTTGGCAGCGAGACAGATTAAAGCGAGCCACCAGGACAATTTCGAGAGTCTAATTAGGAGTAAGAGAGAGAGAAAAAATGGCAAAGGAAAGAGAGACGGTGAGGAGGCGGAAATTGTAAGAGGACCAGTTCAGAGTGGAGAAGAATCTTGGGAAAAGGAGACTGAGAGGGATAAAAAACAGACTGAAACTGGTTCCAATTTGGATCAACACTCAGATGCCGAGCTAGCCAATGCATCCAGATCAAAGGAAGAGATCGAGAACACTGAAAGACAAATGGGGGCCGAATTGGACTGTGCAGATTTGACAGTGACGAAAAGTGTGGAAAACAATGCAGCCGAAGAGCAGGACAGGCAACAACAGACGGAAGCCTCAATGTTGATGGGCGAACTGGCGCAACTGGACACTGGCGTCCTTGAGCCAGCCGGAGGTGCAAGCTTTCAATCAGAGTCGCCGCCAGAGAGCCACAACAAGAGGGGACCACACACGATCGATCGGCAGAGTCTGGGTGCGGCCCAGACACCCATCGATGAATCACGTGTCCAAAGGGGCGCGCTGGTGGAGCTCGTGGCGCCAGAGGAAAGAGGCTCGCCTGTGCTAAGGGTGAACTCCACTGCACGGCAACAACAGTCCACCGAGCCGAGGCCGCGAAAGGGCACAAATTTAGACTCAACCATTCGCGACTCATTGTCCAGCAACGATTTCAAGAAGCTAGACTATCTAATTTTGGCTGGGTGTGGCCGCCGCATTCACGAGATCGCCTTTGGCTCGCCACTCGCCTCTTCTGGCCAACAATTTGGCCCCTCTGGAGGCCAAAGAACCCAATTGGAGGCTGTCAAGCCGACGCTTAGCGAGCAGATGCGTGACTATCTCACGGGCAGAGCGATGGAGCGCATGGAAACGATCGAGACAATTCACCGTTGTTTGCACGAATGCTTCCCAATCACTGATCCCTCCAACAGAGACCAGGAATCTCGGAAGCGGCATCCAATGGGGGCCAGTTCAGTAGACAGGCGGCTCTCTGAAAGTGCATCGATGACAAATGAGGCTGAGAGAGGCAGGCCGAAAATAGACAATAACTTCTTGGATCCAATTGACAAGTTTCACAAGTTTTCCACTCTGATGCAGCGGAGTTGTTTTGTGGTAGCACGAGACAGATTTGGCGCCAGTCCAGTTCACGTGGCAGCCATGCGGGCCGACAAAAGGCTGCTCGACTACTTGCTCAGACGCAATCCAGAGGCGGCCAGTGCTCCGGACCACGAAGGTCGCAATGTGCTCCATTATAGTGCAATGGTGTTGGCCTTTTATCTGTCGCATGGTGTGTCTGCCAGAGACAAGGGACGCTCGCCCGAAATCTGGCTCACAACCAGACAACACAGTCTCGCCCAAATGGACAGCAGCCAGCAGAGCCAGTCGGCCAAAGCATTCGTTCGGCCGACAGCTTATTGGGCCATAAACGAGAATGCCAAGATCATATTCGACAACCTCAGCGCCCGTTATGGCGAAGAGCTACGCGATTTTTGCGACAGGAGTGGAAAATCATTCCACGATTATTCACAGACAGACCATAACTCGAGCCAGGGGAAACACGCAAAAGCTCACACTTGGTTGTCGGTCAATGAGATGCACGAGCCCCGAGAAATAGCGGCCTGTTGTCCTGAGTATTCGGGACTTCTGGCGCGTTATGATTATCTCATCTGGCCAAGATTGGAAGAGGAGACGCATCTGGAGATGAGGAAATCTACTGGCAGATCCGTCGGCTCGCCTGAGTCAATGGAGCGCAATGATCAATCTACGGCGAATCAGGATCCCGGAAATTCTAATCGCTCGCAAGTGACCGGAAATCGATCGTCTTCCCATGCGTCTGAAGATGAGTTGATTGTTGAGTCAGAAGTAGTTGATCAGCAGGGAGACATAGCGCAAGATTGTGTCTCTCAGGCAGCGCCTATGACTACGACTGGTTGCGAGCTCTCGTATTCTCCGGTTGCTGTCGAAAGTTCGTCCGAAGTTATCTCGAGAGACGCTCTGTCGAAAGAAGTAGGCCGGAGAGAACGTAGAATGCAAGCACAAATCAGACGACAAAACTCTCAGACTTCAAGAAAAGCAACAGAAAAGCTCTGGAAAGGACTGGAAGACGAGTGCGACCCATTTGATCGCCTTGGACCACCTGTCAATGAGCGGCCCTTGTCCTCGCCACCCAATGGAGCTAGCTCAATGCATAGCTCGAAAGGTGCGAAGAGTGGCCGACGTTCCAGAAGACGTTCAATTGTTGGAGGGGTTATTGTGCCAACGATAGTGCACAATGACAAAATGGATGAAATTGAGACCTACGATATCATCTATCGTCAGCCTCCCTCCGAAAAGCATCGCCACTCTTCCTCATCGTCGAGCTCGTCGATTGAGAATGGCAACCATCTGCAACAAGGCGGCTCCTTGTCGCACGACGATGGTTTTCGAAGCTCCAAAGTTGACGGCCTGGATTTGGCTTCCTTTGAGATAGAAAGAGGCCCAATCAGAGCAACCAAGGTGGCAGGTGGACGTCAGTTTCAAATGAGCCGCCAGGAGGAGCCTGGTCTGAGCCAGGCACAAGAGCGCGGGCAAATCGGTCGCGACGGGAGCGAGAAAGAGTTCGCGGATGACGAGCAAAGAGCCGACGATGAGGATGAGGACGATTACGAGGCTGATGATGATTTCGACGATCGTGTCGAGAGACTATCGCATGAGTTTGAGGACCGGGTTCGAAAGGAGAAGAACGAGCTGAGGGCCAAGGTGGATCAGATAATGCGCCAGATCAAGTCAAGTGCCAAGTCGGGAAAGTCTTCGCGCTTATTGGCCTCCCCAAACAATCCGGTGTCCAATGTTGCGACCAATGGGACCAATGACTCGCAAGACTTGCTCTCTACGGACTGCCATTTGAACAAACTTTCCCCTTTTGCACCGACGAAGCACCAACAGACAAACTCCGGCGGCCGAGGATCGTGTTCGTCGTCCGTTTCGACCAGCAGCAGCCAATCTTGCTCGTCGTCCGATTGTTTTCAGACCAGCTCCAAAGGTCGATCTTCCACCGACTCAAATGGAAGTCACTCGATTCAATCCACTTATTCGTCCACTCGTTCAAACTTGAGCTCATCCAATTCTGGCCAAAGTGAAACGAGATCCTCCAGGAACAGCTCCAACAAAATACACTCAACTGGGCCTCTGGCAACTGGACAACAAACAAACTTGATGGACACCACGAGTCAGTTGATGATGCTCGTGGGCCAACATCAGGCAGTCAGCAAGAACACACATGGACAAACTTATCTACATTTCATAGCCTCACGCTCGCAAAGCTCCTCAACGTTGTTCAAAGTTTTGGATCACGCCAGCCATTTGATTGCAGAACGCGACGTCTTCTACAGGACAGCTCGGGATGTTGCCCTTCAATTCAATCTGGCTAACAATGTCCAAGTTCTTGACAAATTCATCATCGATTTATTTATCGGCTCTCGAACTCAGCTACTTTGGTTGCTCTTGACTCAGGGTTACTCGCCCCTAATTCATGTTGCAGATCCGGACGGAAACGACATAATGCTCATCCTGAAGCTGCTGAAACTGGAAAGGATGATTAGATACTTGTTGCAAATGGCTGACTTTCAAAGATGGCGCGACGAGTTGCACACTTTCATCAGGCACGGCTATTCAGCTGGAGTGAGCGAGTTGATCAGAAAGCATCGCGATCTTGTTAGAGCCAAATCGGTCTATTCCAGAACCAGTGTCCACTTGGCTGTCCTTTTCGATCGATGTGATATGGTCAAGGAGCTGATCGAGGCTGATGGATTAAGTGTACATGCAACCGACAACATGGGCAGGACGCCGTTGCATTACACTTACGGTTTGAACTTGAACAATGGCGAGGAGATTCGCACCAAGCTACTTGCCTGTGGTGCCAGTTTGGAGGCTCGTGATGTACGCATGAGAACTCCCAAGTACTACTACATATTTAGACGAGAAATCGAAGAAATCAGAAGAATTGAACTCGAGCTCAACTGAAGCTCGACCTGAGATATAGTCCCAGCTGTATTGGAAGGTAAGGGACCCTAATTCTCACCTCCAGCTTTCCAACCCGATGTTGCCGCAATCAGGTACGCGTGCAACCTAAGGAAAAACAAATCATCCAACTAGCTGAACAATGGTGACAGAGCCTCATGTCAACCGGGAAAGAGGGAACTATAAGTCAATTGATGATTGAAGTCTCGTAAGACGGAGATTTTTCTTCACGCTCGAGGCTAAACTTCCCGAAAGTGAAAGAGCACAGTTTACGGGTTAACAAAAAATTCAAATCGTTCAAAGCGTCACCTAAGGTTCCCAATGGGGCGGCAAAGAAGACAGGCTAACACGTAGACAGGGGCAGGAAGTTCGAAATCTGACATGGAGCCATGAAGAAGAGCCGAAGAAGGGGCTCTAGAGTATGATACTAGTAAAGCATAGAGTGTCTCAATCGAATCGATGAGCTCCTCTCGAAAATTCACAACTCTTTGTGGCTTCATTTCTGACATGTTCTGACTTAGTGGTGGTTTAATGCCGATCTACCATCTTGTGTTTCAGAAAAGGTGGATTCATTCATTGTGTCTGTTTCAGCCGGTAAGCTTGTAGTGTGAGGCTGGAGCGATTTTACGGTGTAAGAACTTCAATATGTACAAGGGTAGACAACTAACCACTGTCAAAAGCGTTACCTTCCAGAGGAAATCCTTCGTTTGAATGAATTGTGCATCAAACGATTGCGGGAACAATATAAGTGTAAACAAATAGAATGACAAGCTTATCACTTCGGCCACTACCATCATCCAATGCCATGAACGGACGTTAAGGGCTAGCATTAGTAATTCAGTGATGATTAAAGTGGTATATGTTATTGCGACTACATGAATGAATTCGTCATTGAATAGCAACATCGCTCCATACATAATAACTGCTCCTTGATATATGCTGATTAATACCCATATGAAAAAAGTCTTCATCGAGAGTGAACGACCTTTCATGAGTTTGTATAGTTCGGGATATGTCATAACCAGCTTAGGGGATACATCCTTATCAAGGACAATCGAGAAAACTGGGAACATTGTATAGACCGTTGTGTATCCTATCATCAAGAATCCCGGGTATAAAGACACTGAGGCAAAATTGAAAACCGACGAGAATATGGCTTGCATTGTTGAGATTATCAAACCGCGATGGATGATGAATTGACTGAGAGTTGCAGATCGCTTGTAGCTATAACGACCATGTAATAGGATTAATCTATAAATATGACTGAACTGTGTGATTGAGAAGTCAGCCGCTAACGACGCTTGCTGTCCCTCTTTTCCAGAGATACCAACTCCCACATCAGCTGTCTGTATCATGGATACATCATTTCCACCATCACCAATAGCGAGTGTACGCTTGCCAGATCTGTCCTGAATAAGCTTCACAACTTCTGCCTTTTGGGTTGGCGAACAACGACAACAAACAACTGCTGAACATTGGCAAGCGAGCTCCATGAACTCAGTTGGGTAATACTTGAGGCATATTTCCAGATCCTCGCCAGCGATGATCAGCGGACAATCACTCTTCCTGTGGAAATTATTCAACTCTAGGTGCGCCTCAACACGGCTGCGAACTGGTCTAAATTGATAGATCTCTTGCATCTTTTTGACTAGCTGTGAGGATTTGGCTATGTTTATGGCTGTCTCCATTTTGTCGCCTGTTAACATCCAGACTCTGATTCCAGCATCCTGCAATCCTTTTAAAGTAGTTGGAACGCCCTCTTGCAGTCGGTCTTCAACACCGGTCAAGCATAGAAGCTCCATATCTTTTTCTAATGTTGCTAGAACCTCTGTCATTCGCTGCTGTCTATTCGACATGCAAAGTTTAGCTTGAGTATATCTCATTTCGAAATCACTATATTGTTCGTGGGTAAGTATCTTACGAGCTACAACAAGGGTTCTTAGACCAGATCTTGCCATATTATCACATTGTTCCTGGAGCCAATCGCTATATTGGATCAGTTGTGCAACCACAACATCAGCTCCCTTCAAAAGAAATAGTATTTCATTTGTTTGCGTATCCCTGACGATGATTCCCATCCTTTTTGTCTCAGATGAAAAAGGGAACATCTGGAGGATGTCATACTTCAATATTTGGCCGTGTGGGTTGCGCAGCTTGATTTGACTGATATCTCGATCAACTAGAGCCAAGCCAACACGTTCTGTCCATTGGACAAGAGCAACCTCATCTGGACTAGAGGCCTGATATGTGACTCCTCGGGGTTGCATCGGTATGGATACATTGGAATCGGTTATGAGATCATTACCGTTCTGTGAACTACTAATGTTGTCAAATTCATTCTCGTAAGATGGAGTTACATTATGGCAGAGAGCCAAAGCTAAGACTCCAGATTGTAGTCTGTAAACTGTGTCACGATCAATTTCGTACGAATCTATCCTAAGATGTCTGGGCTGAAATCGTCTCTCCATGAAACTGGAGACACTTGCTGAGCTACCATCACGTTTGTGACCGCTCATACCCGAGTTGGACTGAGGAGCAGCGAATGCCGACTGGAGGATGGCGGCAACTTCGCTGAAATATTCATGAGTGTATGAAACTTTGCCGAAATGAATTCTTCTGAAAACCATTTCATTTCTTGTCAATGTGCCGGTCTTGTCAGTTAAAATATATGCAACTCTACCTAAGTCCTCATGAATTGTTGTTGTACGAACAACTACCCCAGGCAAATCTTTATCCTTTTGGATCATATAGGAGTATACCACCCTACTCATCTCTAGATTGACTCTTAAGCTAATCGGTATAATGTATGAGAATAGTAGTACGAATCTGAACCAATATCTGTACCAAGCGCCGTGGAAATCCTGTAAGAAAACCATTGCAAAAGCCAATACTACAACTGCAGCGAACAAAAGCTTGGTGATATAATTGAGCTCCATATCAATTGATCCAACCTTACTACGTGCTTCTAAGTTATTCATAACGCTTCTAGTCTCTATTCCAGTGTAAATAACCACTCCAACGGCCTGGCCAGATGCTATGACGGTGTTCGCCCACAAGGTGTTTTCTATCGACAATGGTAGTTCTGAATTATCTTTATACGTGATGAACTTCCCTCTGAAGCTATGAATGTCCTTTGCAGGAGCCTCAGCTGATATGGTGGCATCAATATTGAAATAGTCATCATTGGATTCTACTTGCTGCGTGGCAGATATAGCCAAGCGTAACTTCCAGTCCGTCTCACCATCAAGTTGATCGGTTCTGACGAAACAAGAACCATTTTTCTCTGTCGTTTTCAACAGTATCATATCGGCGGGAACTCTCTGATCTTTTTCAACTATGATTAGGTCGGAGACTTTGATCTTGGAGCTTGGAATGACCTGGGGTCCATCAGGCGTCAGTTTTTGATACAACTGTGAGTTGACAGCTTTATCTCTTTTGAACCTGAGAAAATCGTCTACTGCTTCGCGAACTACGGAAACCAATAAAACAAATCCCAGAGGAGCCCAATAGGTGTAAAAATAACCGATCAATAGTTCCGGTATGAATTGTGAACACGCCATCAAAAGGGTGTATAGGTTAAGAAAGAATTTGAATTGATTGTATAATACAATAGGTAAGAATGAGATGATGTTGTATTTTTGATTTCTAATGATATTGGGAGGGTATTTGACATCATAACCAGCACTACAATAACAATTGCGTCCTATATGTATGATCCGGCCAAGTGTCTGAAGGCGCCTTCTTGAAAAAAGCCATCCCATAATTCTTGTCTGTATGTTTGGGCCCCGGTTATAGCAACAACGGTGGGCCATTCAATTGATCTTGGAAACAGATTTGGTTTAGACTCGATAGTGATAATAACAGCTATAATAATGTGTTAATAATGACGATGTATCATGTATTGTTGTGAGCCTTATCCCGTCTGCACGACAGAGAGTGCTGTAGCCGATGTGATGTGCCAAGAGGGAGTAAATACGTGTGTAGCAAAGCTCAACGGATTGCATTTAACAGAGTGGAGATGAAACGTGTTTATGCGAAACACAGAGCCCAGGTCCAAGCTCCACACGGCTTGACATGGTCCACAGTCGGGAGTCCGGACACTTGACTCTGTAGAATTAGGGGGCGTGTCTTTGTTCGTGCTAGCCCCAATTGAAAGTCAACAGGAAAGTTGAATTGGAGTGCCTCCGAAGTCATCGATGAACTTGGGCTTTTTTCTTCCGTCCAATTTGTTGCAATCTTGGATACTTTTATTTCACATTTTCAATCTGGTCAGCGTCCACTCTATGCGGAGAGGCCACGGGGCTTTCGGTGCAAGCTAGCGCGCCAACCTCTTGGGTGGTTCCACTAGCTTGGCACAAAGCTAGTATAACCACCTGTCACCCAGTAGTCGACAGCGCCAAAAATCGGAGGTAGATTTGTGTTTTTGTCAGACTCATGGAGCTGAATGAGTGAACGATGGGCAACAATGTGAATCAATGGAGCATCTCTTTAATTGCGTGAAGGGAAACGTACCAACCCTGTTGAATTTTTCGCGTCACTTCTGACACGGAGTGCATCTTAGAGTGTATAACTCAATAAAGGAATACATAACAATGATAGCAATCATGATTGAGAAAGAAAACGAGTTTCAAGACGTGACCTTTCTTTGACGTGTCATATTCAACTCCCTCTTGGCTGTCTTGTCTTTTAAAGTGGGTGGGGGTGACCCCTTCTCGATTGCAACAATTGTGCCTATCGCCTTGGTTCGACCCTCGCGGAATATCATTTTTTGGCCTAGTCTTAAATATTCGGGATTTTTAATGAATCTAAATCGAACCGAAGCTTTGTCACCAGTTCGGAGGCATTCAGCGTTCATTTCAAGAATTTGTGCAGTTTGTCTTATGCTACCACAATGTATGACGGCCTGATATCGGACACTAATGGTGGTCGCATGATGTAGAATGAGTATTTCGGCTTTGAATTCCCAATAGGCTGGCGGCTGACCTTGTGAGGCTAACATCACCATGCCTTTTCGAACCTCATCTCGACGTACCTTTTTGAGCGCAAACGAGGCTGTCTGGCCACTACGAACCTCATTAACTGGCAGTCGCTTTCTATGTATGGATCTTATTGAAACCTGCTGGTAATGGCCCAAGGAATCTGGGCCCAAATACAGCATATCGTTGATTTTGATAGACCCTTTTGATATAAGTCCAGATACTACTGTGCCTACGCCAGGAACCTGGTGGATGTCGTCTATTATGTAGCAAGCGGATTCGTCATCGGCCTTTGGTGTTCGGGACATCAGTAGATTTAAAAACATTTTTAATAGGTGCAGATTCATACCTGTTACACTAGATATTTGGAATATTGGACAGAGTCGTTCTGAGGCAAAATTTGTGGCGCTCATAATGGCATCATCTTCGTCAGCCACCATGACGGGAATTTTCCTACATCCAGGAGACTTGAGTAGTCTCTGGATAGTATTCAATGTGTCAGCGAGCACGTTTGGGGGGCACATATCAATCTTAGATACTATCACGAAGACCGGTACATTGAGCGCCAGAGCCAAACCGAGATGCTCTTTGGTCATGCCCACAATTCCGGAGTTAGCACCTACTATCAGCATAACAAAATCGGGATTATTGCCTGTCATGCCAAAAATGGTTGTCTTTAGATAACGTTCATGACCAGCAAGATCAATGAATGTGATGACCTTGGCAGATTTCTTGCATATGTTTGTCCAGTTTAGATGACTTCCAGCGCGTACATTAGTTTCGTTGACTATCTTTCCACAGCTGTCAAAACCGAGGATGTCATTACCCACGGAAGAAGTTCTACCTGAATCTATCTCGTGCTTGTGACGGAATAGCTTTACTCTAGCCAGTCCACGACCATTGTCCAACTCGCCGTAGGTAAGCACCCCAAGTAAAGTTGACTTTCCAGCATCGACATTGCCAACAACGGCGATCCTAATTTCCTGGAAGTCATCATCGGGCGCCCGAGATCTTATCAGGTATTCGTTTATGGTTCTCGATTTACTAGATTTAATTTGTCTTAGTAGTAGATAATCTGCATCTAATCTCTCTGTTGCCGTAGTTAGATTCAATATTGCATTCGATAGCTGATGCTCATCGAGGCCTCCATCGGACTCTGAATCTGGATGGTGATTGTTGATGAGTTGTCAGTTTGGTGTTGAATGATTCTAAGGAATCTCAATTTCGAAAATACACTTACTGGGATCTACTAATTTGTATATGCATTCACCGTGGCCGGCCTGAAGCTTGCTTCGGAGGGCATTCAGAATAGAATCAACACTCAATCTGTTCTCACTAGAGACGTCTTGTGATTTGGACGACGCAATTATATCCTCATTATTGTTGATATTCATGGAGTTTGATGACATGATTCCCTCGCTGTTCGGATGTATCTTTTGCGCTTCTAGCGATTTTTGCTACATAATTTGGATCGATTCTCACAAAAATGACTGGTTATTTGCGATATATACGAACCAACAGATGGATTGTAGATTCCATAAAAAACAAAACGACTTCCACGAGCACTGTTTTCAGGGTCGACCATTTGTGTCTTATTACGGCCGCAGCGGCGCCATTGTCGCCTCAAATGGCACTGCGATAGCATTGGTCCGCTACCTTAGTTGGCCATGTGGACTGTCGGAGCAAAGAATCGGTCGCTCGCCATTCCATGACTCATCAAGTGGTAACAAAACACAGATGATCCATGTTACCGAGCTTTCTAGCGGGAGCTGTGAAGATGAATTTAATCTGTGACTAACACTATCCGAAGATGAAAGTTGGGGCATCTGTCAGATTCTGATAAACGAGACTGCAGCAGATATCCTGTATCCCCACATCTGCTGAAGTTACAGATGAACAACATTCGCACCCATGTCGGCGATCATCTGTAATGATGTCCGGAGAATCAAGCCCTAATGTTTTCTCAGATAGATGGCTTTTTGCAGTTGAAATGCCTCAAATAAGCCTGCTCTCCATCATAATGAATTCCTTGTCCTTGATTACAACTGTTTGTTGTGTTTCCGATTTGTCTCTTGATCGTAACTCAAAACAATTAACCAATGTCACGTCTAGCATTCTTAGTCCATTAATCGAATCACTGGTCGATAGAATTGGAGGGGTGATCTACAATAAAAGCCAAACTCACTCCGACTAGTTTGAGTAACAGTGAACTGGCTTCGGTCCTACGATAAGGATCTCGCCAGGAATCCTCTGTATCCCTCATCAATAACACTTCCCAGTTCTCATCAGTTCCGCTTTCCCAAGTTCAGAGCACTAGATCGAGCTAAATTACGGAACCCTTGGTACATTTAGCCGACGAGTCCAGGGTTAATTACTAGTTTGCCGTTCGATAGGTTCCGCAACTTGCGGCAAATTCATCCAGAAGGTGGGAGTTTTGATTAAATTATGCTAGGGAGACACACGAGCGGTTAGAATCCACACCTGCCTAAGTAGTTACATGAACGCGATCATCCGAGGAGATGATCCCACTTTGATGCAATGTCGAGTCCTCTTTGTCCTAGTCAGTCTCTTTACAACCGATCAACAAAATTAAACGGCAGAGCATGAAGTGCGATCTGAATACAACTGATCCACCTAGCAAACCAAAGAGTGCTTGGTCGTGAGACTCTTGGCTAGAGTATCAGGAAAGCTCCAATGGTTGCATATGAGTGGAATATTCCAATATTCAGAGCTCGAGTTGCTTCAGAACTGGGAAGATTGAGGGGCTGATGATGATGTGCGACATCGTGATTGGAATGAATTAGGCAAAAAGAAGAACTCTATCGGCCTGAATGTTCACTTTTTTGCAACCTAGTCCAAGGGTTGAGGCCGTTCACGGCCACATGACGGCGGTTCAGTATGTAGAAGTTGACAGTATGAGGGGACCAGCTTGTGAGTGACATGAGTTGGAACAAGCCGACCTGCACCTAACGCTCGATAACTCTATTCATTATTACCTAAACCATTCATAGCATGAGCAAAGCCAGCACTCTAACAGGGTGATGAGTTTCTTGGTCCCCATGTTGAAACCGATCGTACGTGAAAATGAGTCACTCGTAGTCTAGAAGTGAATCTCCCAAACTGATCGATATGTAAGCCTCTCAACAGTCTCTTAAATCAGAATCAACTACTGAGAACTTTAAGTTATGAATGACTAGATATTGAATGCCCTCATAGGCGGCTACAAAAGCTCCTCTTCTTCATGGTTAACTAGTAACAACCGCTATTAAGTCAGAGAGTAGACAATAACCTATAATCTGTCGAATCTGAAGCAACATATGTGTCCAACCGGTGCCGGTTTGGGTGAGAAGCAATCTTCACGTCTTGATCGAGGTTGGACGATTGAAATCGGCACATCCATACCACTTGATCATCTGAAGTGACTCTCCACTTCTCCAATAGTAAATCATGCAGCATAGCATGATGCAAAAATGTCCGCCAATCAACAGCACAACATGTATCAGTTTTTCATCTGCACGTCGCGCCTAAAACTTCTCTCATGAGCTAAAAATCGAGAAAATCGACTCGCCAGTCTCCAAACCATTTACTGCAGGGCCGATGTAGTAAAGAGTCTCGAGAGGATTGTTTATCTCTTGGTTGAGACTCCATAGAGAGTTGCGGTTTGGCATTCACTTTCGACTCGGACAAGAGTTCAATGCATTTCTGTTGACCCCGCGTCCTAGTCAATCGTGGCTGTGATGAAAAATCTGTTGGTCAAGCCAGACGAGATGGAAAGGAGGCAGAAGCAAGGTGGGCGCAAAGCTGTTTCAACAAGGGTTGCAGCTTAGAGGTTGCACGGAGATCCATCCCGCCACTACATGTGTTATGATGCCCTCATTCGTTCTGACTCAAACATATCTTCGCCGAAGCTGGATTAAGGTGGGGAAGATTGGAAAGGAGTTTATTGAATGCTGTGGAATCAGCTCGCATGATGGTCATCAGGGAAGAAGAAGAAGAAGACGATGGTTCGCATGAGAAGTATGTAAGCAGTTGTGGAGGATCCATTCCGTAAATCTCATATTTCTGCTTGTTCATTTTCGAACAAGGAGAGAATCTTCGGCAAAACTAACTAGTTGGTGGCGAGAGAAGTGTAGAAAGTATCTAGCAAAGTATGATTAGTTAGTCTCGGTGGATGTCTACACTTCATTGCACTGCCTTCAGCCAAAAGAAACACCCGTTGCTTGTCCAATGTACTTCTCAGTTTGTCCTCCGAGAGCCGCCTATCGATTGGAATTGGAAGACAACAAGTGTTCAGAGAGAGGAGTCCTCTGCTGCCTCGCCAAAGATTTCGCCCTCTTCTTGGTTCAGTTCAGCTTTGTTTGGACCAATTTTCTCTCTACTTTCGCCTCTCTTGTTTACGCGCAATTCAAATTTCCATTGAGACATGAGAGCAGGTTGCACAAGCAAGATGGATTCCACATCATGAGCACGGCACTCCTGAGAGTTGGCCAATGTTCCCGCTGCTCCAAGGGAGAACCTGTGGCTCAATGAAACTGGCCACAGCAGTCCATCCTTCTTGTTGTTGGCTGCCTGGTGCAAGCTCTCTCACTGCTCGCTGGGTGTGTGTCCGAGTGGGAGCAGCCGGAGGAGAGAGATGGGGGGAGAGGGAAAGAGAGAGAGAGAGAGAGAGAGAGAGAAGATGGAGACCCGAAAAGTGAAACGGGGCAATCGAATGCGTGCAAAGGGAACACACTGAAAGAGGGTCACAATAAAGCGGCAACCTGTTGCCCTCCATCTAGCTTTCGTCCTCAGCTCCTTGCTCTGCCTCCTCCTCCTCCTCCTCGTCTTCTTCTTCTTCTCCGTCTTCGTCCTGCTCCTTCTTCTTCTTCTGCAACTTATTTCTGCACCTCCTTAGATTATCCTTCTTCTTCTTCATTTGCTATTTCTTTGTCGGCTCTGCATTCGCAAATGCGTGCCAGCCAGCTGGAGCTCTTAGCCTCGCCCGTAACTATCGGCCGGCGTGTTCGTGCCTCGAGTCAGATCGCAATCTCACACACTAGGCTCTTCCAGCAGAAGCTTGCGGCCATATAGTCATAAAAGCAAGCGAGCAAGTCCCCACATGCCCAATGACAATTAGGCAGCAAAAGGCTAGCCTGATGGCTGTCCAGTGTTGCATCAACTGGAGCTCCTCTTCCAACAGCGCCGCCATCCAACTGCTCTCTCTCTCTCTCTCTCTCTTTCTTGGCAAGCCTTTCCTCCTGTGGTGCCGCCAGATTATCCTGCAGCTGTTACTATTCGTTAGCACCACAGAGAGTCGGAGTGGCTCGCGCCGAGCGTCCATCTAAGCGGCTCATTGCTTGGCTCCGAGCACCAGCTGCTTCGGGCGGACTCTTGCCACTAACCGCTCGCCTCCAGCCTCATGACTCTTACCTCTTGCCACTAGCCACTAGCCACTGGCCACTGGCCGCTTGCTGTTTGCCGCCTGCCGCCTACCTCTAGTCACGCCTCCTCGGCATCCCAGCTGCAAAAAGGGGAGGGGAGCACTGAGAGTCAGCTCGGACATGAGCAATTGAAGATGGCGAAGAAAAATTGTCTGTATGCGCGTATGTTTGGCTAGTGAAAGCGAGATGACGCCTCTTCCACTTCCAGACGCTGCGCCACAGTGAAAGGCTTCTTACTCTAACGGACCTTTGGCATGGGCAACAACAACAACAACAAGGCTCACCGCAACAGAGAAACAGCGCCGAGGTACCATCAGCCCAATGGAAACACTGGACTCGCTGTCCAGCCGGCAAGGGAGATCTACTTGCTCATTAAAACCGTCTACTTGGCTTGTTGCTATCCATTTAGTTTCTCTTTAGATTCTTGTTACCTAACCAGCCAGAGACTAGCCTCTCGAAAACCCAGACAAACACTGAGACGAGCTTCTAAGGCTCGCCAAGCACCATCATCATCACCATAATCTCCTTCACTCTTTCTCTCGAATCTCTTGTCGCATTTTAATAGTTTGTTCAACAAATAAACCGATTGCTCAACATTAACTCATCTAGTTTAAGGCTCGGCCAAAAAAAGTGCCAAGAAACCGATATTGAGCACCGGCGAGAGTGAGAGTGGCCGTCTGTGTGTGTCTGAATCGTTGTGAGCTTGTTTGTCTGTCAGTCTCTGAGTATCAGAGAGGCAGTTGGAGAAAGAGAGAAGGAGAGAGAGACAGAGAGAGATAGGCAGTTAGAGGAGCACTTATTTAAAAAATTTGCTCTCCTTCTTAACGGTTGAATTCAATCAGTCGGCGCCATTTTCACAAGCTGCTGCCGTTCGTCTATCTGGTCAAGCAAACAAGCTAGTGAAGTTTAATTGCAAACTGGCAACCCAATAAGCTACAAAGTGAGTCCACTTTCTCGAAGATCACCAGTTTTGCTTCATCGGATCATCTATTGGGCTTTGAAGAAGAATTGCAAGAAGAGCATAGCGGAAACGTTAGAGATCATAGTGAAGAGTGAACCTAAGGGGACCCATTGGAAAAGGAACGCCAAAAAGAGGGCCCAGCCAAGTGGACGCCTCAAGCCAGTTTAGCCGAGAACGAGCAGAAGCATCTGATTTTAGCCTCTCTCATTTGGTTGATTTGCCCTATTAACGAGTGGAAATCACATCTGTGAATCTCATATTATCTCAACGACAAGATCAACCAAATAAGCGCACAAAATGCGATCCTCAATTCTAATTTGCGCCGCCTGCCTATTAGTCACAGGCTGTTCTGCTCAACTCAGATTCCCCTCGCTATCGTCAGCTTTATCAAGTTTGACTGGCTTTGGTGGTGCCAATTCAGGAGGCTCCTCGTCATCAAATGGCCAGGGCTCCTCATCGTCGTCGCCCTACAGTGGTTTAGTGCGTGATTATGGTCGCAATTTGATGATGGCCATGAGCAGCATTTATCCATCGTGAGTATCAGAATTCAATATCCAGCTTGGAGAGATGCTTCTGTGCCAATTTGCAGCTCCCTTTCTTGGCTCTCCAGTAAGATGCTGTAGCTCCCTAGATTTCGAACTAGGAACTTACACTGACAAAGACTATCTCAATTTCTAACATCTTTTGACCCTTTTGAAAACACACACAAATCTGGCAGCATTTTCAAACCACCTCAAGCGCAACAATCTGCCCAAGCGCAGCCTCAGCAACAGCACCAATCACAGTCACCATTTGAACAATTTGCAGCCAGCCAACCACTTCAGAGTTTGTTTGCCGCAGCAACAGGTGGCTCGCTCCCATCGGCTTCTGGCCAATCAAATTCCGGCAACCCATCAGGACCCTCGTTCAGCTTTGGTGGCTCCACCTTTTCCATTTCGCCATCGCTGCCATTTGGCTCTCTGAGCGGAGGCTCATCTGGAGCTCAGCAAGGCCCAGGCAATGGCCAACAGATGGGCGGCTCGCCATTCAGCGCCTCATTTGGCTCCTCCATCAACTCGCCGCCCTCGTTTGGGCCCCTCTCAAGTAGCCCATTTGGTTTCCAGTCCCAATCGATGCCATCCTTTGCTCCGGCAAGCTCCTACAATGCCGCCTTTGAGGCAGCAAACGGAGGGCCCAACTCCTTTGGTGCGCCACCATCGGGGGCCTTCCATTCGAATGGAGCGCCATCAAGCTCTGGTTCCATGTTGGGCCAGGCTGGTAGCAATCAGTTTCAGTCGTTGCCAAGCAGCTTTGGATCGTCCTCCTTCGATTCATCGTCCGGCTCATTGTTGAGTCCCTCTGTGCATCAGACAGGGCCCTCTTTTGGCTCGTCAGGCCACTCGAGCTCCTTCATGAGCGGCATTCCGCCACCACCAGCGCCCATCTCCTCCCAACAACAACAGAATGGCCCACTCTCTCAGCAATCACCTCAAGCCGCCGCCTCATCTCCACAAGCCTCCCAAGTGGCTGGCCAGTCGCAATTTGCGCCACACCACTCGAGCCAGTCATTTAGACCAGAAATGATGTCCATGGCCGCGTCAGCCCCAATGCCAAACTCCAATTCCTACTGTAAGTATCAAACTAGCTCTCTGCTTTCTTAGCTCACACCCAAATAGTCTCCTCCTCCTTATCTTTCTCATGACAGACGAGGCTAATTTCGAGTGCACTTGTCTTCATGTTGCAATCCTTATTAGTGCACTTTCTGCCCAGACTATCCTTTTGTTTACTGTCACATCCCATGACTACATTTGTCATTTTCAGCCTAACCACTTTCCACATTACTTGAAGCAACCGCCCGTTAATGAGTTAGGTGGTGGGCTGAACAAGAACCTTCGCGCTCTGCTTCAAAACTCACTCCCGTTTGTTTTGGCGGACGAGAATTGCAGTCTCGCAACGTCAAGAAGTGCTAGAGAAAGGCCAAAATGTTGCTTGTCCGCAAGATTGTTAGTTGTCAGTCAGTTCTAGACACTCTAACTTCTCATTTCTCGTTCATTAGTTTCCCAGGTGCAACAATTGCATCATTGCACACTAACACATTAGCACACTAGCACAGACCAAATTGGTGCTGCTTCACTGCCAGCCTTGTGGCAAACCACCTCATTTCGCCTTCCGGACTATCCTTTTCTCGTCCAACTTCCCATTTCTCTGCAATATAATGCAATATAGCAGAACAAAACTCGATCCTCTACACTCTGTGCTCATACATTTGGCTTCCTTGGAGCCTTTTTAGTTGGCTCTTTCATTTGGATGCATCCATCTTTCAAGTTGACACGCCTCATTCTCCAAGACAAGAGGCAAATCTCAGTTCCGTCAAACATATGCGACTCGCTCTATCTAGAGAGCCAGTCAAGAATAGAATGGACACCTTTTATTACCTTTTAATGTTGTGCATTTGGGCATTTAATTGTCCGTCTTTGTCGCTGGGCATTTCGCTGCTAATGTTGCGGACGCCACAACAACAATTACCTCAAGAGTCGAGCCTCAGGATGAACGATTAGACGAGACTTGAAATGGCTTCAGTTGAGACAGACGAGAGTGAGCGTACCGCTTGGCGATGGGAGCGAATAGGCAGGGGTTCCAGGAGACTCTCTCTCTCTCTCTCCATTTACTTCACTCTTTCAGTCCTTCTCGAAAGACATGCCAAACTGTGAGTCGGCATGGATTTTAGCATCTACCAATTTAGCTGGCTGACTGGCGGGTGTAGCTAGCAGGTCTTCACAGAGCCAGTTCAGGTCTCTGCTCGAGACGCAGGCCTAACGGTGCAGCGCAAAAGGCGAAGAAGATTGCTGGCCAGGCTCCGATTGCCGACCAGAGCTAAGATCCACCAAGGGAGCCACACAAAGGCATTCGGTGTTCCTTCACAACATATCTACCCTCTTCTTTGCTGAGCCATTCGAAAACGAATTAGTCCTACGCTACCCACACAATGGCAAACACAATCACAAGTTCTCTTTCTCCCCGTTCCTCTCTCTCCATCTCCCTTGCTGACTCTCTCATTCTTGTCCAGCTTTATTCTCATCCTCGTCATCATCCTCGTCCTTATCATCATCGTCGGCATCTTTCATTCCTTTACCCGCTCTTTCTTAGCCCCTTTTTGAATCCTTCTACAGGCTACCAAGTCCACCGATTGGCCGCACTCGGGTGGAAGTAATTATCTTAAACCCATTCTGCGCCTGCCCCATCTGAGCAGCTTATCTCACCTCATCTCATTCCAACTCTATCGATTCACTTCAAACTCATTTCTTCTTCTTAGTCTGCTTTGTTTCCGCCTTCCTTCCCGACAAGATTGATCCATCTTTCTTCATTGTTAATTTCTCAACAACTAACAACCATCGCTCCATCGGTGTCAACAAAATTGCACAAAATAGCAAACTATGGAAACATTCCATCGGGACCAAATCAGCAGGCACCAGCCTCGTCTTACCAGCAGCCCTCTTACAGATGATTACATTCTAAACTATAGAAAAAACTGTGTATGAATGTTGGTCAAAACAAGATCAAGAAGACAATCATCATTTGATGGACTAAAATTAGCCACCACGCTCTTCCAATCAGGTCCTTCAGGTTCAACTGTTTGATGGCCACAAGTTTGACTGATTCGCTGGTGGATTCTTCTATGAAAACTCAAATGGAAACACGAAAAGTGATCACGTTCGATTTGACTCAGTCTTTTGCTTTCATTCACTAAAAAACTAACTGGAAGCCAGAAAGGGTTGCCGAGATAGAAAGGAAGCAGACAAACAGGTGCTCAAAGGGGACGCGAAAACGTTAAAAAAAACTCATCATTATCTCATCGCTATGAAACCTCGTCGCAAAACTCGGGGTGAAAGTTGATTAAATAGGAAAAGGAAACCAAAAAAAAACAAATCACCTTATCAGTCATCTTCTTTGCTCGAATAATCTTCGTTCATTCTCGGAATTGGAGAGAAAGACGTGATGGAGTTCGGAAAAAGCAAACAACTGAGCCTAGATAGTAACTTTCAAAATTTGAATTAGGCGTTTTATTTATGCACTCGTTAAATTTGAGTCACCCAAGTTTTTGCCTTAGTATTTTGAGTCTTGGGCTAAGTGTTTCTCGTGAGTGTAATAAATTAAGAAATCGTTTTTTTTTTTCAGAGACAATTTCCAAAATTCTCATTCGCTTCCTTTTGTACAGACAAAATTGTTGTCAACTTTTTCTCCTCGCAAATTAAACTCAACATATAGTGTCATCTATCACATTACATGATAACATCGAGCTCGCCCCACTTTTATCTTGGAAGATGGGGACTGAATTCATCGTTAGGCTCTCTTTCCCCAATGAACATTAAACGCAATTTGAGATACGTTGAAAATTTGGCATCCTCCGATTTGGACGTCCATTGCGTCAGCTCATCTTCCTCTTTGGATTAATCTATGGCTGTTGGTCTCTCGTCATTCGTTCTGAACGCATCTTTGAATATCGGAACTCGTAAATGAGACACAAATCTTCTCATGACTAGTGTTTCCAATAAGAGCGATGGAGAGTTTCTTCTTCCTTGTCTCTCCTCTCGTCTTCCTCTATCACTTGGTTTTCTCTCACATCCGAATCTCGCTAACTGGCTAGCTAGTTGGCTATAAATAAACCATGATACATCTCAAGTTCCATAACTTTCCATTTGGAGGAAAGCGTATGTCATTGATGCTGCACTCCAGGGTGGCAATTTTCGCCTATTTTATGATGCTGAGTCTCAATCAATGGCGCGACCTTGTTGGATATGTGCTGATGCTCTGGATTGCATAGATTTGTATGCGATGTGGGCCCATGATTATTTTCCGCTCCATTTGCACCGGAACTGCTATGCTGTGTGAGCTTAGCAAAGACGTTGCAGAATCCATGATTTGCTCTCTTGGTTGACTGGTCACTTTGGTTGCAAGAATCTTGGTTGGCGCCGACAACTTTCAGTACATTGTCAATGCTGTTTCCCTGAGAGGCGTCACAAATGTTGCAAGTCGATAGGGAACTGTTGAGTCTCTTTTTGATGTCGATGTTTTCCTCGTGTGTTGCTTGTTGTTGTTGTAGGCGACAACTGATTAAATTTGAACGAAAAACTATCATGCTGAGCACAATGCAGAAGGAGGTTAAAGCAAATATCACAACACAAGCACCAATGAGTAAGGCGCTCATCAAATAGGGATCACTGTTTGCCTGTCTCATGCTGCTAACTAAGACACTTGCTGGCTGCTGCTGCTGGTTGCTGGTTAGTCCTGAAACGGAAGTCTGCTGTTCGTTTAGAGCCATCGAAGGACTAGAGGAGTGGATGAATGCAGGCTGAAGATTCCTCCCATGAGATTGGCTCAATGTGATGGACGATTGAACTATATCGGCCGCCATTTGAGGAACGGCAAACAGTTGGTTTCGGCGTGGGTAAAATAACCACCAGAAGCCAGCCTCTTGTGAGCTTGGTTGCTGCATTTGCTGTTGTTGTTGTTGACGGTGGAGTTGCATTAGTCGCTGAGATCTGGTCAAACTGGTGGCCTCTTGTTCTGGGTCCACTTCCAAAGGCCTCAAGTCGAGCAACTGAGACGATGCTTGCCTCTGATGAGTGGAAACTTTCCTATTATTTGAAATTGCTCTCGGCTGCCATCCATCTGTTGTCACTGGTGTTGGTCCTCCAAGTTGGTGTCCCGCAGAGTGTGTCTCGTTTGTTGTTTCCCCAAGCTCGTCGGTCTCTTCGCCTCCATTTGAGTCTAAGCCACTTTTTGTGTGAACGTTGTTTTGTCTTGCCGCAAGTCTGCTCCTGGCCAGCTGATATTCTCGCTCGCTCAACTCCAGGGGGAACACCCGATCATTATCGTCCGCCCATCCGAGTGGACGATTGCCTCCGATGAGCATTGCGGGCTCGGCTTCAATGTGGTTAGCTGTGGACTCGGAGATACCTCTTTGACTTGGAGCATCCTCTTGGAGTTCGCCTTCTATTGGATTGGGTGCACCAAGTAGCTCGCGGATGCGGTTCCGTTCGAGTGGGCTAGCAGTTTGCTCCTGATTGGTGGAAATTTGATGCTCCTGGTGCTGCTCCTTTGATGAGGGCTGGTTTCCGTGTATGAAGTTTCCAATGTAGGACATCATTTTGCGAGTCATCAGCAGGTCGGCTTGGTCGACGCTCTGTTTTGGCATGCTGTGGACGAGGCCGAAAATGAGCGGAATGTCGTCTCCATGTGCGGCCGTTTTGATGTAATTGGGTGCCAGTGAGAAAGAGGGCTTGTATCTGAGCTCATAGTGGAACAGATCGATTGGTCGCTTGTTGAAGCTCCTCTCCCAGCGCGAGTTTCTCATCTGCAAATTTCTCTTGAACCGATTGGCATGTGCCTTGACCATGTAAGAGGAACAAGCGTTCAGATATTTCTCCCTCAATTGAGAATCGGACGTCTCCTGAGTTTTGCCAACATCTTTCTTGTTCACTATTGCCTCAAGAGCCAAGCGCATAGGATTTGACTCAGTGATATTGTACTTGAAATAGGTTATGGAATCGTCTTGGATGATTTCGTTCAAAGTTTCGCTAGTAAGACGATCTTCAGCTATCAATTGGGCGTAATTGTTTGCCTGGTTGAGCATGTGTCTGTAGAGGCAGAGTGTTCCCTCAGTTGCAGTCTCGCCGAGCAAGACCGATTCGACGCCGGACAAAATTTGATCTCTCTTCAGAGACTCGATTGGACCGCCGGGACCAATGAGCTGGTTGTCGACCACCAATTTCCATCCATAACCAGCAATTTCCAACAGTTGTTCCTTGGCCAAAGTTTGCAAACAAGTGCCATCCAGAGTTTGTGTCTGTGTGCAGTAAGCCTTGCCGATCGCTTTCTCGTGCAACTGCTCCAGCTTGTCCTTCTGGTTCTTCTCAATGGTCCACTCGTCCACCGCCACTCCACTGAGAAGGGCCGCCCGCTTGAACAGAGGCTCCCCATCCAGCTTGACCAGTTGCTCGTTGGGGGCGGTGAGGAATGCAGAAATGGTCATGGATCCACTGAAACGGCCCATCACGGTGACCTGGTCGCAGTCGCCCCCAAAGGAGCCAATGTTTTTTCTCACCCATTTCAGGGCGGCCAGCTGGTCGTGGATGCCCATGTTGCCCTCGATGCCCAAATGGGGCGCGTCCAGGAAACCAAGAACCCCCACTCGGTACTGGACAGTCACCACAATTGATTGGGTCTCCTCGGCCAAGTAGGAGCCGTCGAATTGGCGCGCGTCTGCATAGTCAAAACCCTCGCCGGGAATCCAAACAATGACTGGCAGTTGTCGTCTCGGCTTCAAGTTTTGCGCCTCGTCCAGTTCGGCCACAAAAGCGGGAACAAACACGTTCAAGTGGAGACAGTCTTCGCTTATCTGATGCTCCTCATCCAAGTCCAAAAGTGGGCTCACAAAGCGCGCCAAGTGTCTCAGTTGGGGACAAGTGCTGCCCACTTTGCTCGCGTCCACCTCAAATTTGGCCCTCTCTTCCGGCAACTCAACTGGCCGTCTGAATCTCAGCTCGGCAATGGGCGCCAACGCATAGGGCACGGAGAAAAATTTGTAAACCGATGCGTCTCTGTTTGACAGCGAAATGGTTCCTCTGGTTCCCTTGAGCAAACCGGAACTGGTTTGTACCTTAACAATGGATGTGCTCTGTTCGGATGTGCTGCTGTTTTGGAATGAATTGGTTGAGATTTGTGTTGAGTTCTGGTGCTCTTGTTGTGCTGCTGCGAGCGAGCCAGACGCCAGGTTGAGACTGCTGCTAATTGTTGCTGTTGAGGCAAAAATGATACAAGTTAAAGCGTGGAAAAGTGTTGGCATGTTGCTCTTTGCACTTCGGCTTCTCTCCTTTTTGTGTGCCATCTTTGTGCTCGAATAAGATCCGATTTTTGTCAAATAACTTCCTGTCCTTTTTGTTTCGCTCTGATTCTCAGCCGATTTGTCTCCAATTCTTCTCTCAGGCCTCGATGATTGTTCACTACTGTTGAGGTGTTTCAGAAAATTCATCAACGATTGATCAAGCCAATTGCTTTCCTGCTAATTGTTAAATTCTCACTTCTTCTTTTTTTTCTTATTCTTTCAGCTATGCTCTTCTTTAGTTCGCCCTCTGGCTTCCTTTTTCAAAAAGCTCATTGAGGTTTGCTTTGGAAATGATCTGAATTTGGCACTGAGCGGCCAGCTTATATAGTGGGACTCTCACTGGCTCGGTGGTTCAATCTCACTTCCATTTAGCCGGCGCTTGTTTATTGAAAAATGGATACTTGTGCGCGAGTCTACGTCAGCCAGTTATCCGGGAGGATGGGCGCAAGAATTGGCGCGTGTAAATTAGCAGACGGGCCGCCTTGGAGAGTGTCTCCGGCGGCGTTTAAAGGGAGCATCCAGATGATGATGATGATGATGGTGATCAGCATTGCAGTGGCTTCACCAGCTTGCTTGGTGCGCATACACACATGGTTGTTTTTGTTATTTTGCATTCGAGTAACAAGTTGCGCGCGCAATAACATTCCGACAAGTTCAAACGAGCAGCAGACACATAGGTCGCCGATTTGCTCGCGCTCTTCTTCTTCTTCTTCTCTCGGCGACTTGTGATTTTCCCGACTCTTGACCATGTTGCGCGCATGACGCGCCCTCTCACTCAACCCAGGCCACAAACGACAACATAATCTTCACTCGCAAGACAAACACGTAACAACAAGCCTAATCAGCCAGCAACCTTCTGAGTTCACCAATGACACTTGCACACCTTCTCGGTCTATGACACTGAATTGGTTGCCACTAACTGCAGGAAAGCGCCTGTTTCATTGCAAGGAGCAACAAGGCGAGTTCAACGATGTTTGTGGAAGTTCACAGCAACTCAATGGGCGGGGAACAAAACCACTGACTTCCCTCTTTGGTTGCTCCTCTCAGACTCTTGCTCGTCTTCGGTAAGCTCGTCTTTGCACAGTCGAGCCACAGTGAAAACACTCAACTCTGATAGGGGTATTACCGCCGAACGGAGAGAGCAATCGTCCCATAGGGCCCACACTTCGACTGTGGATTGTGGACACTTGGCCGACGCTGAGCAATGATGCATTTCTGGTCCACCTTCAAGAGCATGAACTCACCGCCCGCTCTCCTACTGTGGCCAGTCTGCAGAAGCTGTGCGCCCGAACTAGAAGCAGTAGCAGAGGCAGAAGTAGATATTCTCGAACGGAAGAGGTGAGGCGCCCACCACTTCCGGCCAGCTAGCCAACGAGTGACCGGCTGTTTGGGAGACAATGGATCTTTCTTCTTCTCTCAACCAGGCCGGATTGATCGCTCGGTCAGGCAGCTCGCTTGTTGCAAGCGAGCAGGAGAGTTGTAGCACGCGGCAGATGGTCTGTGGTCGATGGTCGATGATCCGAGAAGCTTAGTTGTGCTGGACTTGAGGGCAGGAGGAATCTCAAGAGCACGCGCACCAGAAGCTTGGGGTGTTCTGTGAGCGTGTGGGAGCAGTGTGGAGCCTGCGCCTTTGCTCAATGTTGCATTGAATCCACTGCTTAGCTCAGATTGCCAGATGGCTCCTCTTAGCTCCTTAAGGAGAACCAATCCTCAGAATGGACAGCGAGACCGTTGGCGTTAATCAGCGAGACAGCTGATGGGACAAGTGTCAGGCTTGTGGACCTTTATCGACACTTGTCCACGTTCAATTGGCGCACTCGGCAAGCTGGCAGGCTGGCTTCTGACAATGGAGTTGAATTCCTCAGGATCACAAGAACCAAGGCACACACTCTGCCAAGCTGCTGATAATGATAATGCTGATCAAGATTATTCTCGTGCGAGCAAGAGGGCTAATCTCTGGGTAAAGCTAGCAGCAGTTAGCCTGCAAATGGAAGAGTCGCGACAAGAAAGCGGCTGGCTTGGCCTTAATCTTGAATTATAATACAAGAAAAAGATTTTATCACCTCAGCTTGTACATGTGTGCAAGTATGCGCTGCCATCGTTCAAGCTGCTCGTCTCTTCGGCGCTCGCTCAAGCCCAATCGTTGCGCTTAGAGGCAGATTTAGCGCCTTTGTTCAATGGCCATTTGTTGATTGATTCATTGTAGTTTCCTTGCATCTGGCCAATCTGGAAAAAAGACGCTCATCAACAGTTGTTAGTCGAGCATTGTTGCCGATCAAACTGGCGAGCTTGGGCCACACGCGCTACTCCTTTGCTTTAGTTTTCGCGATTTATCCTAATCACAAGGGGCCATGTGCGAGATAGTGAAAGATGGAGAAGCGACAGATGGAGAGAGAAGGCGCAGGAACCGGGCCAAAGGCGCAACTCTTTATCGCCTTAGATGCAGCTGTCAGATGCAACATGTGCCAGAGATTGATTTACAATTGTGATTGTCGATTGTTGTTGTGGTGAGCTAATCGAGCGTTAATCAGGCGGGCTGGTAGGCCCACTGGATTGGCGGCCAGCTGACACTCGTGCTCGCGCCGTAATAATCAATAATTGTGTCGCGGGTTCATCCAGTGGCCTTGCTAACTCAGTTGACCTCTCGGCGGGAGCTCGACTCATTCGCCACCTCAGAGGCTCGGCGACATTGAGATAACAGTCGGATGAGACGAGGATTTGTCTCTGGCAACTTTGTTGTTTTTCTCGCTTTCTCCCCTTCGCCCTTTTGATGGAGCAAAGGGCTATGACGCAACATGCTCGCCGTTCAACTCGGGATCATTCTCGTCTGAGACTGGCAGCCAAATGAGTGGAACTTTTTCAAGCGCCAACCATATTGCACCCTCCACCTCAGACGGTCTTTAATTTCTCGTCCACTGCAGTTCCATGTGGGCGCCCCTTAGAGTGCACACATTAGTGCACATGGATGCTTCAGTGCGTGCTTTCCTGGGCGCCGCCTAAACAACACAGCCGAATGGCGCCAAAAAATTTCACGGCCACTTCCCATCTCAGACAAACTCATGAAACTCTTGCGGCCACTTGTTGCTAATCCCGGTTGCTGGCCAATTTGGCTACACGTGATTCTTGGCCACCCTGAAGCTGGTGGTTGGCCGTCGAGTGCCGATTGCAGTCAGCAGAGAAGTTAGTCTCTAGGAGTCTTTTATGATTTTTGTTTTTCCCTTTTTTTCGACTCGCCGTCTCCTGCCTCCTTCTCTACATGTACACAGTTCATTTGGAGATTATATGAGAGGCAAATCAGGCAGCCTTGGATGCAGTCTTTTCTCTAAGACTTGATGCTGCTCGTGTCCTCTGGCTCATGCACGCTAGGTCGATCATGCCCAATCTCATCCCACTCGCATGGAGTCAATAACATTGCGCGCCAAGTAAACAAGTTGCCCTCTAGTGGTATTTTTGGCGGGTTGTGGCACTTTTGCATTCATGTCTCTCCACTTGGCGAGCATCCTCTCACTCAGTCACATTGTGACCATGTGTCACTGTGTGCCTTAGTCTTACTGGCGTTCAGTTTTCATTTATCCAACTTGTTAGTTAGCCCGCATTTGCCTAACTAATCGTGCGCACTTATCACTTGGCGCGCTCTTCCAACGCGTTCACCAAATGGCCAGACTTCAAACTCGCCACCAAATTGCAACTATTCTTCAGCAGATCCCAACCATAACCTAAGCTTTCCCCATTGCCATTAGTCTATTCATATTTTTCTATCTTCCTTCCAACGGAGACAGAGACAGAAATAGAATTACACGCAGAGAAAGATACACCGCGAGACGAAAGGCCAAAGGGAAATCTTGATAACTGCCATGAGCCAACTTGACTACCAATGCATTCATGCACTGTTCTAAAAACTTCTATCAAGTCGGAAGAATATTGTTAAACAGAACTGATGAACGAGTATTGTGACGATGGAGAAGTGTAATTAGTTCTGTCTCTCATGGTCTGAGTGTCAAGCTAGCTGATTTGTATGAATTTTTCTCGCAACATTGGTTGACCACTGCACCAAAACAGCACAGGCACAATCATTCTCCTTCTCTTCTTCTTCTCCTCCTCCATGTCTCTGCTGTTGCTCTTCCTCTTCTCCTCTTGTGCTCCTCAACGATTGGCTTCTCACACTTGCTCGGCTGCACAGGACGACTTTCTTCCTCCTTTTCACGTTGCACTCCTCGTGTTGCTATCTAGCTGTATAGGCTGCAACATGCAGAAAGCCAGAGGGGTCTTTGACCGTGGCATTGCACGAGTCAAGGACGTTTTTGTTCGAAACGACAGAATCTGTATCAATGAATTGATTCAGAGGTATTTGACTTGACGCGACAGACTTTCAGACAGAAGCTGAACCGCAAGCACAGAGTGAACAATCACTGAAAACTACCCTTTGTCTACTCTCTCGGACAAACGCTGGCCAACTCTCGTTCTCCTTTTGTTCGGGAACATTAATTTATTAATTATCTGAGCAATTTTTTTCCAACTCATTGTTCCGCTCATTAGAACAATAGAACTCCCAATGGAATATCAATTCCATTTACATACGAGGGTCACGCCCTTTCACAATGGAAACGAACGAGCAACCTTCGTTCTACACTAAATTTCTCATCCTTCATCTACTGTCAGCGCTCTAAACGGGCGAGGATCGTTCAGCAATCATTTAATTGACGAACCAAAAAGAAGACTAGAAGCTTCTGCTTCATGTTGGAGACTATCTGAGTACTAAAAAAGCCGCTCGATCATCGCCCAACAATTTTTGCGCACAAAAATTACTCCTTCTACGCCGGAAGGGCTGAACAAAGTGCAAATAAACGGCCACTTTCTTCCAGAACTATTCGAGTGTTTATCTTTGAATTGTGCGAAGTTTAACCAGGGACACATGTTTATTCTTACACCACGCGGCTAGACACCCGCTCGTTGCAGCTCAAAAAACTGCTCGAGATAAGTTCTCATGAAGTGGAAAAGACTTTGGCCGAGGTGAAAGTCATCAAAGTCGATTCAAAGAGTGAACAATCCCCTGTGATATTTTGAACTCCGAGGTTGATGCATGATAGTCTAACTTACTGAATGATCACCATGATCACATTGTAGCTTAGGGAGTCAATTTCAAGGCTTTGATTAAGCCTACCTACTGAGGAATGAACCTCTGATGTGTGACTCAGGATATCTTGACACTGGAGCAGAGGGGCACAGGCATCTGGGTCATCGTTGGGCTTGAACGAAACAGTTTTATCAAGCTAAAGATCTAACTGTAGACCAAGATCTGTCGTGTCGAGGAAGCTTCCGAAATGTGAGCTAATCAGCGAGATATCTAGCGCCTACTGGAAGCTAGAATCAAAATCAAAAACAAAAACATCCATTTGGAGGCGTGTCGGTTAGAGCCACACGCGTCCGTTGTTGCATTCATGAGCCAGCTGCCAGTATCTAGTCCGAGTATTTAGTCAATGTTTGCCCCGGCGTACAGGTTGCTGCAATCAATAGAGGTCGTGTTCCTTCATCTGTTACATCTGGCACTCTAAATAAGTAAACATATCAACGATGCCAGAGAGAGTCTCGCGATTATCACAACCAAGGGATATCTTCGATCCCAAGTTCTTGTTGGATTGTGGAACGATATGCTATTGGTCAACTATTTACTCTTGGCGCTGCTGATGACAAAGAAGTTTCTATCCAGAACAATAGAATGTTCCAATTTAGGAGAATTTTCCGATTCTGATTTATCTTTCAGGTCGTTCAAATTGCTATCAGAGGTGGAGGTTCGCGCGGAGATCAATGCAACCTACAAGATCGAGCAGATACATTCTCAATCCCAATCCAGAGAGCTAATCCACATACGTCCAATTATGAGAACCAACTCGAACGCCTCTTGGAACGGAGAAATCGACTTCCTCATCGATTGGGAGAGCCCAATATGTCTAAGATTATCAAGCGGGCTCACTAGTGCGAAAGAGCGGTGCTCAATCTGTGGACAAGGTGAACCTGAGCATTTCCTCGGTCTCGATCTGATGCCAAACACATATACTGAAAACAATCTGGTTGGTCCTGCTAGATTGTTGTTTCATGTTTGGTTGAGCAGAGATTCTCTGCAGCTGTTACCAGGCAAGCGTATGGTAAGAAACTTCGCCTGTTCAAAATATGTCCTCAAGATGGATGATGGTCTTGAATTGGGAGCTTACTTTCCCGATAGTGGTAGCTCGTTCCCGTTACGAGTGGTTTTGAGCAAAAACATGAGAAGCACCTTCATTGAATATTTTTCATTCGAACCTCTGCAAATGGTTGAGGGGAACTTGCTGTCTCATCCTCAAGTCGATTTCGATCCTTTGATTTTGAGACCAATGTCTGGCTGCTCTAGTCTGCTCAATTGGTCGGAGAACATTTTGGGAACTCCAAGAACAAATGATTTTTCCTTTGAAGCTCAGATAATTACAAGCCAGAATTCTTATGGCCATACGATGCAGCAAAATGTTCTAGAATACAAGATAAAGGTTGTGTACAGCAATGAGTTGAAACTCATGCGAGTCGATTTGGATGGTAAATCGGATGCAACCAACTCATCCAAGGTTAGTACAATTCAAATATTCGACTTCAATACAAATAGACATCTCCACGCATTGAATGGCCAGCAAGACGATGAAGGGGGCAATCATGATCTGGTGAGAAATAACAATTGGTGTTCCTTATTTTCGATTGGATCTAGAGCCGCAAAAATCTCAGGACTATCAGATAGCGAGAAGGTTCTCTTAGGAAGTGAGGAACCTGTTGAATACGTTTACCTTGGTAGGGCAGTGGTCCGGGGCGAAGAGGTAAAAGTTTTCGAATCGACCAATCAACAATTGGAGCCTCCGATTTGGCTTGATCAAACAATTCAATACATTGACCAAAATGGAAGCCGCAAGGTCCGAACAGCTTTCAACCTCGAACCAAGCTCTTACAGTGGGGAAACTCACTTGAAGATGCTGGTTTTTGTAGGCGCTGCGGGAGCAAGTGTATTAAGGATAGAACTCCATCTTATGGATCCTGTTCACAATTTCGTACTTGAGCAATACAACATCGACCTCTCTAACTTCCACTGGGATTCTGCATGGAGAGATCTGCTTTGGTCTGGCTTGCATCCCGATAACTCTCGAACAGGCGCACAAAAGGATTACAAAACCATTCATTTGATGTTGGAGAGCTCAAAAAATTCAAGCCAGTTGGACATCTTTGCTAACCTCACGAATCACCAGAGGAATTCTGTCATCTTGAATGGCCTTCGGAATCATATAGATACTCTAATGGTAAGCGATCTATACAATAAGTTGATCTTTCGAGATGACCAACCAGTGGAGTGGCCGGATATGCAAGGCCGAGAAATTCTGCTGATGATCTCATTTAAGTGGTCTAAACTCTCTGTCAAACCTATAGATCTCGTATTCCTATTCAGAGCTCGCGAACTTGATGATAGCAACTATCTAGTACAATCGCTTACCATGATCACCTTGAGCCAATGTTATTTTTTTGCCTCCCATATCGATGGAGAGATTTTTTTTGCCTACGACAGGGCTAACAAATCATGCTACATTCAGGCAGAAGGAACTGAACCTTTCTTTGAAGCGAATAATGATGGAGAAATTGAGGTTTTCAGGACCCGGATGGTGCCCAGTCGCCAAGATTTGCTCCAGTCTGAGGAGCCGCTGAGTCAGCTGAGTTCAGATGATGAGACACAAATCTCAATAAAAAACACTGGCCTAGGTGGACCAGTCACCTTCAGACTGGTTAACATTCAGGTACGAGAGGAGAAGATAACAAGAGATAGATCAACCGGCGCGAAATCAATCGATGGCTACAAATTGGTCACTGGTGCTCGAAAGAAATTGCTTGAGAATGATGGATGGTTAAGTCGCACCACTTGTCATATGGCTTGTCTGTGGAATACTAGATGCGAGTCATTCTCGGTTTGTATTGAAGGATTTCGGATGAGCTGCGAATTGATTGAGTCTCGTCTGGATGTTGATAAAATAAATGAAAAGATCGGATCATTTGCCTCTGTGAAGATGGGACAAATCATTGAAGTTTACGACGAGTGGCAAGGTGATGGGAGCCCCATTAGTGTAGAAAGGCGAAGCAACTGTCAAATTGGCGTCAATAACTATCTAGATTTGTTCAGTACCAAGAGAGAGATTTTGAACAGCAAGGAGCATATGATGGTCTTGCCAGCCAGTCGTATGGAGCAATGCGCAACGATATGCGCCCAGAAAAATATTGAGACCATCTCTGCTTCAACTGCGCATTTCGCAAACAGTGACCAAAGGCTGTGGCCGGAGCACCATCCACCTTCTTTTTGGAATGCAAGTCAGAAAAGACAATCAGACGTCAGGGGTCCCAACCTCTGTCAAACGGTTCACTTCGTCAGCCAAATGCTTCTGCAAACTCAGCCGATAGGTTTCATCGAGCGCTTGATGAGGGCCGCATATGACACTGTTGAAAGAGTGAAATCTAACAAGAACTTCAAAATCTTTGGAGACGATGATTTGGGATACTGTGTAGTTCCATCAAATGCTGGTGAAGTTGATAACGTGTTGGACCTGAGGGATGTCGAATTGAGTGTTGAATCTGCCGATTTCAATTTCATCACCATGTTTGAGCAAATCAATGGAGTAGGTTTGAAAGAATCTCATTTTGGCACTGGGAAAGCGACAACTATGGAGGAGCTACTCGGAAAGTACAGCTCAGAGGGATTGCATTCCTCTAGTGTCATAGAGGAAAAGGAACAGTTGCTCCGCCTAAAGGCCGAGAAGAACTTCCAAGTGGTGACTCAAGACGATGAGATATCATGCGCGTGGACCTGCGTCAGACAAAGCGCCCCCTTCTGGCCAGCTTGTCGATCATTTGACATTGTCATTCAACAGGATCCGAGCCGGGAGAAGAAGTTTCGTAAGATTTGTGTTCTCAATTCGATGACTCTGAGGGACATTATGTTGAAAGAAGGTGGCGAAAAGAGTGGACTCATCAATTATGCTTCATCGCCAGGCCAGTACCGCTGCAAACATTTTGAGCCTCGTTTCGGTTATGCGACGGAACCCTCAACCGCCGAGACCGAAGGAGACAACCCATCGTTGAGCATGAAGATCAACCTCACCGATCTCAATATCAAGAACCTCATCTCCATAATCTCTCGGTCGATGTATATCGTGGCCCTACTCTGTGGTCTATATCTCGGTCAGACAATCGCTAAGTATCGACTCAGGCAGCACCTGCAAAGACTGGTGCGAAGGAGTGTGGTAGTCAACTCTACTGTCCGTCGCACGACCCCAAGATCAATTCAGAATCTGCCAAAAATATTGATGGATGAGAGTTCGATCTAAATAAATGAATGATAACCTTTCTAAGCTGATGCGAACCTTTTCATAATATTTAGGGCCAACTCGAACCTCCCGAAGGTGCACAAGTCGATCGAAGCTGAATTTAGTTCACGTTCACTCATTTGACTCAGTTGCGAACATAAGTTTGCCAAGTAATCTTCGGAACATCCTTGACTCCAGTCTGCAAGATCCGGTGGGCTCGACTTGGTTAGTCTTTGTATTCTGGCTAGATCCTGCCGACTCTCGAATAGGCCTACGGATGGGATGAGAACAATCTCTTCATTGGTGTCCCAGAAGTTTCGCAGTTCCTTCAATAGTCCTTCATAGTCGGACACCCGATATAAACATTGGGTGTAGAAGGTTGTCACGCCGGCTGATAATTTGGGAGCTAGACGCAGGCATTCACACTCGTTGTCGAATGACTTGGTTTGATTCCCGCCGGGATAAGCAGCGGCTGCAATCTCGACGAATGTATCAAGTTTCGCCTTTAAAATGTTATCGACCAACTCGCTCGAGTCAGAAAACTGCTTATCCCTATCTGCAGCAATATAGTTATCGCCAGTGACAACGAGCAGTCGTTTCACATTCAACTCGTTCCCGATTCTCATAAGTCTCTCTCGATAATTAGATTTGTCCAAGTCGTAACAAGTCACGTGAAATAATATATCCAAGTTCTTATCCATTCGCCTTAGGAATTTACAGAAATTGAAGCTGACCTCAAAGCTTGATATCCCTAGCCTGACATTCGGTTTGCTGGGGAGACTCAATCGATTTGTGTAGTCCAATAGCGGCCTCAAGTGCTGGTAAAATTCGCAGTACTTGCCCTCATCCGCTGGAGCGCGGATCTCTATGATCCATTCCACTTTAACCATTTCTATACTTCAATCCAGTCGACGAGAGATGAATCCTCTTGGGATCGCGGATGCGAATGAGCTTCAATTGTTTTGTGTATCTTTAAATATATCGCGTACTTCAAATGTTTAGAACTATGCTCATCTGCAAACTCAAGATGAGATAGCTTGAATTTCTATCGTTAATCCAAAGTAATTTCAATTACTGACGTGTCTCGATGAAATAATCCTCTGCCATGGTCCGTAATCCCTCGCCGTAAGAACAATGATGCGCAACCCAGGCTGATGGTGCGCTCCGTTGCCATGGTGCTAGGGAGACTAAGGATGGCGGCTGATCGGCTTTGGTCTAAGATCTAACGGGGATATTCCCTCTAAGTCTCATTGACTGTCAGAGCTACATAACAATGGAAGATCTCCACAGTATTGGTCTATTCATCGATGAACGGACTGAGAGAATCAGGATCATCCCTGAAGATGTCGAAGAAGGATCTTTGAGACTGGAAGAGAATCTAAGAGAGTTGCTAGTTGGTCTAGCGATGGTACAAAGTAACCTCACCAGAACTGGTGATTTTCTCAGAAAACTTGATGATCAAGAAAATCGGACTCTGAATGTAGAGATAGCATCAAAGATTGCCTCAATAATTAATAAAACGTCGTACGAGAAGTAATGCATGCTTCGGGAACAGGTTATCCTGTAGATCTTGAATTTTATCTTTGATTCTAAACTTGCATTCCATTTTCTTACCAATACTAATTTGTGACTTGGATCTTTGGGTGGCGTTCGAGTTCATTCATCCTTGACCATACCGTTTCTTACCCGTGGTCCAGGGTACATAATGATATTTGTACATGTGTTGAATCTGGCGACGTAATGTCAAGAACGTTAATACAAAAAAGTAGAGTAGTAAGATCGGCCAGAAAACAGGCAGATCAAATATGTCAAACATTGAGAGAAATAATGAGATTAACGTTGCTCTTGTGCCTAGAAACCAGAATTTGTATTCTGGAAGTCGTCGAATAAACGGTCTAAATTCATCATTAACCTTTGTTGGCAGAGATGGTCCTGGGTCTAGATCATCTTGTAGTGTTTGGAGATCTGGATCAATTTTGGGACTTAGGAAATCGATGAGCAAATTCAGGTAATAAATTCCTAAAGCATAACAAATAACGTACCATCCAGCACCGAAGATGACTCGCATCATGAAGAGTATCAGTACGCAAGAAGAGAATATCCATCTCGTAGCCAAATGTGGTGTCATCTTATCCATAAATATCTGATAGTGTCTACGGAGTGAGGCAAGCATTTTCCTTGCACGTGCCGGTAGGTCGTCCTGATTTCTCATTCCTCCAATATCGAAGGAATCCATCTCAAAGCTTTGTGGTGCGAAGGGATTGTATCTTATACAATCAACG
>Ga0058701_10000169_pt1 | contig 55003 bp, 42 predicted proteins | sample AgamicOrMae_FD_97039 | JGI IMG/M metagenome (GOLD analysis project Ga0058701, IMG submission 97039) | Agave microbial communities from Guanajuato, Mexico - Or.Ma.e | ecosystem: Host-associated > Plants > Phyllosphere > Phylloplane/Leaf | place: Guanajuato, Mexico | collected 2012-06-04
ATACCATCTCTGATTCTGAGACCGGTCGCTTTGCTGGCATCAGCACAAGAATAACTGACAACATTTTCATCGCAGCAAATAATGTGCTTTACAAGAACCAATGGTTCTACGGACACTCTTGCTGTCAAAATACTAGATATAATGTCGTACAGAGCGTCCCATGGAGATGGACGGATCAAACGCTGATGACGTGCGATGGGCAGGCCAATTCGAGAGGACCGGCAAAGCCACAGATGAAATCGACCGGATGAAAATGATGGAAAATTTTGTCAGAACTCCAGAATTATCCAAAACAGCGCTCGAGCTGCGGAAAGGCCAACCAGACATCTCTCTGAGGAGTTTCGCCCGAGAATTGGACGTTAGTTGTGGAACAACGCATCGTCTCAGACATCAGGTTCTTGGATTGTCTGCCTACAAAAATCAAACCTTCCAAGCTATGAGCAATAAAGATTTTACGAAACGCCTAGATTTTGGAAAATTCATGCTAGTGCAAATTCACAGCGGAGCCATAACGCAGAAACAGCCCTCGAAAAATTCCCATATAAAAAGCACACAAAGACTCCCATAGGATTAAGACAGTCATTAGCGTAGCTTCCACAGTGCTTGCGCAACGCGAGCAGCTAGAGCCTTGCGTTGCGCAATGGCGCGCGTCCGGACGCAAGCGCGACCAGAGGCAGTGCGGCTGACGCATAATTCGCACCAGCCTAGTAAAGCGAGTAAAAATGGAAGAGAATAATATCGCAAATAGAAAAGAATACCTATGAAAAGCACAAGAAGTCTGAGAAATACTATAAAATTCCCGACCAAAGACCGAAAGAACCGATTGTGACCAGGTCAAACGCACGGAAGGACTAACAACCACTATATATTCGGGATAGGACCCAGGATGAAACCAGCATTCGGAACCGAATGAACCCAGGATATTCCAGGACCAAATTATGTCCTTTTTAGTTCCTTTCAAGTCCTTTCAGTTCCTTTTACCCGAATAGGCGATACAATGCCAAAAATCAGCCAGCTATTTCTCGGCATAAACTAGCACATTATCGTGCCAACACATAGCGCATTATGTGGTCACAACCACTACAGACTGCAGCGTGCCTTCGTGGCACTTCTTCATACAGCGAGACGTTGAGACTGCGGAAGGCAATGATCTTCTTGTTCGCTAAGAGAGAATCGATTGTGGACGGCTCTGGGTCGGGCACGTTAACACGTCGAGATTGTTTGCAACCCGCTGTTTTGCGAATGAGTTGGGCTCACAGTAGAGCTGTTTGAGGTCTTGATCTTCGGCTGAGATGAGAGCTATCAAGGCTGATATGATGATGCAGTCTTGCTGCTAGGCTGAGGATTGTTCTTTGAATTTGCTGACTTCTCTCAACTCTCGATTTTTTTACTCGCAACTACCCTCTGCTACCATGTTAGTTGTTGCAGAGTGATTCACTCAAACGATAAACGGAGACTGGGTGGATCTGTGTCGGGCACAGTGGTGCTCTGACTGTTGGACTTTATCTATCAATTGAGTACAAAAGTTTTTTTGTGTGTGCGTCGGTCCGAGGGGGCCAACATATATATATGGGCGCCGCAGGACGACAAGCGGACTCAGCGCTTGCGCCCTGCTTCACGATTACGCGCGCACAATTTACGTCATTCGCACGCGTAATCATTACCGTTGGGGCTCCCCCGTGTCTCCTGGTTTGGCGCCCATTTCTGCTTCTGTTTGGCGCCTAATCTGTGTCGGTTGGGGAAGCCCACCTTCGAGGGCGTAAGATTGAGTATATGGATGAATATATCTGTGTACATATATATATATTGTTTGCACTCATGCTAAACTCAAAAGTCATGATACAATACTACTTCTTCATTTCATTTGCCTGTTCCTTTTATATGCATTATTGTGTGACGCTCTATTGAGCTTTAAATACAAACAATTATTCTTTATTGTTACTTCCAACTCAGCCGGAACTCTGCTTATATTTTCCAATTGAGCATCCAGCATCATTATTAAATCAACATCCTCCCCTGTTGCTGGATTGCTCACATGTATGTTTAGACTTGATTTTTGTTGACGGTGAGACGGTGAGCTCCATGTCTGGCTCCATGTTCGATGTGTTATTACATCTTTTTTTGAACCATCTCCACGTCGCATGAAGAATGATAGTTGATTCTGATACGACGAGAAGCACCAATCCTACAGTGGTGACGAAACCATGTGTTCGTGTTTCTTCTAACTCGTCTCTTGTTTCCTTCAGTAAGTTTCCAACTCGTGTGTAGCTATCAGTCGGGGTTGCGTAAAATGTCAACTTGATATCGTCAACAATCAGTTCATTTAGCATTAAATTTAACATTAGTTCGCTGCCTCCGTGGAAAGATAGATTACTAGTATTGAATTTTTCTGTCGCTAGAAGTCGCATGGGAATGAGGGTGCACTCATCATCTAGGTCCTTGAACCTGATTAATCCTGGATAGCAGTACACCATATTACTGTTTTTGATCCATTTGACCACAGTGATTTGTTTGTACTCCCGCGAGTGATCGAATTCCATAGTGGTGTAGCCTTTTGTCCCTGTAATGTTGACTTATACATTGTTGTATAACGAGTCCTGGGCGGTCATCTGCTATGCCCGTCAAACAATCGGAGGTTCTGTTGAACCTCTGTTGGGATGGATTTTCGGGAGCAGTTTCGGGCGCATTACTAGGTATCCTAGGTTGAGGGAGGTATTGGGGCAGGGGAAATCGAACGAGGAGTTTCAAGAATTGGGATGATAATCGACGAGGCGGAGGCTACGGTAGAGGTTATGGCAAAGGCTACGGCGGGGGATACGGAGGATATGGAAGTGGATAAGGGCAAATATCCGAGTAAAGCAGCTCGGACTCGTTCGAGAGCACCCAATCAAAGTAAGTTGTTAACGTTCAGAAGAAAATTTCGATTAATAAATGGACTTCACAGGTGAATCTGTTCCACGATCAAAAGAAAGGCCCAGTAGTCTCGGCCAAGTGAGTTTGTTTTGCACTCTACAGGTTAACAGCTAAATCGTGCGAGCTCGAATCCCGTCGGGTCCCTTGAGTTTTTGAGCGCTGAGCGGTGCACTGTAGCAACAGGCCGCAGCAGAGGGTTAAAGTCCCCGGAAAAGAGGGTAAGTCCCCAGAAAGGTGCGCAGGAGACAGGGATCACGGGCGCACACTCCGAGGAGGAGGGCTAGTTCGACACTACGCAGTGCAGGGATATGAATGCCCGGTGCCTCCACCATGTTAACGTTTTACTCTCATGCTAAACTCAAAAGTCATGATACAATGCTACTACTTTATTTCATTTGCTTGTTCCTTTTATATACATTTTTGTGTGACGCTCCATTGAGTTTTAAATACAAACAATTATTCTTTATTGTTACTTCCAACTCAGCCGGAACTATGTTTATATTTTCCAGTTGAGCATCCAGCATCATTATTAAATCAACAGTAATCATTACCTTCAGGGCTACCCCGTGTCTCCTGGTTTGGCGCCCATTTCTGCTTCCGTTTGGTGCCTAATCTATGTCGGTTGGGGAGAGCCCGCCTTCGAGGGCGTAAGATTGAGTATATATATATTTATATATGTATATATAAATATATATATAGATCACGATACCTCGAAGTCTCTACTGTGGAACTTCGAGTTAGAGGGCTCATTGTGTCGCCCTGATACCTGCGATATTCGAGCAATAGAAGTCAAAGCGCCGCTATTGTTGTGAGTGCAGTGAGAGTGAAGAGAAGAGAGAGGTGTTGTGCACCTAGGTGCGCCCTAGGCTGCACAACACTCCCACCTGCCTCGAAATACGTCCATTCTAACCAGGAGTGCTTGTTCGCACTGGCATCTTCACTACCCAATGAGCCTGATTTTCCAAAAATCTGGTTCATGGGTAACTATGTTTTCGGTAGAAATGGCGAAGTTCATGGGGTACCCGAGGCGAGCTTGCGCGAATGGGCATTTCTGTTCGATGCACTCAGTTGCGCACTAGCCTGCACAACACCTATTAGTATATCACTCATAAACGAATATATCTATAGCCAGAAACAATTTCAGGAGCATATTCAGGAAAATCAAATAAAAATTTTAAAATGTTTAGTTCAGAAAACCTCCAGACCCAGACCCCGACACCAACTTCAAACGAGGGAATGTTAGAATAGAAGAAAAGTGATGTAACGCGCATGCCCAGCTTGGGGTATAAATAGCGGGAGAAATCCCTAATAAACTCTAGTCTAGTCAACCCTGGTTTCGTGTACACATCTCTTTCCTATTTTCCACCCCTAGACCACTCGCTCAACCTAACATGTATGTCTAGATTTGTTCACTATACTGATAAATATTCTCAGAGCAATCTTCTTTCACTCTGCAATAGACGACACAGATCAGAAAGTATGCTGGTAGACTGTGAACAATTGTTTTCGAATGTAACATGGAGGCCAACTTCTAAGATATCAATTGTGGATGGCTCTATTATAGCTGGAAGTGAAAGCTGCTATCGATAGATCAAGCGTCCATTCAATGAAAATCCAGTATTTTGACAGCAAGAGTGTCCGTAGAACCATTGGTTCTTGTAAAGCACATTATTTGCTGCGATGAAAATGTTGTCAGTTATTCTTGTGCTGATGCCAGCGAAGTGACTGGTCTCAGAACATGAGGCGCTATCAGGGGTTCAAAGCACCACCAGCCAATCTGGATTTCTATGTACGAAGTTATTTGTCGTCAGACCATCATCGATCTATCAACCAGGTGTTGTTCGCCCGCCAGGGAATACAGGGTGAGTCATCGAGGATTGAGAACTTGAGGGTTTAATATCACGCGAACCCCATAGTCCATTGGGCTCAAATTTCATGCACGGACAATTGTCCACACTGGAAATTGAATGGCCATAGTGGCGGGTTGATCTGGCGGACCTGTCGGGCGCAGATCATCCGTTACCTCTCCATTGCAAAGCGTATAGCGCGCGCCAGAGTACGTGTTTTTCCACCCTTCTCTTTGAGGATTGATTCAATATTAGAATTCCAACAAGTCCATCCTATAGATCAATCCAAAGAACCCCACCAATGCAATGGTTCACCCTTTAGAAGAAAGAATCTCCCTGATATAATAATATTATGAATCAGGCAGCAGCGTAACAGCAACCTTGCGGAAGTGGTCATCCCACTTCAAGAGATGACCCAAACCTGGTCGAAACATGGTGAGATCATTGGTAGTAAAGTTCGAGCAGATAGGAAGCGTGCTTGATGCAAGAGTGATTGATAAACACACAACAGCAAGGTCTCCAGAGCCGATGGACCAACTCGGAAACGAACTAGCTCCTGTTCCAAGTTTATCGACCAGTAAACTCGCCTAGATTACAAGCCCAGGTCAGTCCACCTTAACTTCGCACAATTCACTTACCTTCTACATATGGTTTGGTTTAGGTAATAGGATAATATAACCGTCTTCGCATGACTATATCATTAACATTTCTCACGACATATTCATCGAACAATCTGATTTTACTCCTTTCGAATGATGGACAGCCAGTGCTGTGAGGACTCGTGAAAATTTGATGGGGATAAGGGCTGTTATGTAAGAACATGAAGAGTCGGATGTAGAAATGATCGATATTGTCCAAACTTTAGCCCAATCACATCTAGGCAAGTAAAGGACAATACATGTCAGCCAGCTTCGTGGCTGGCTGGCAACACCTGCTTATATCTGGAGACATCTTAAACTAAGCACTATTCAGTTATAACTTTGTGATTTGGCGTGCAACCATCGAATGAGCAGACGAAGAGCAGTGGGAAGATCTCGTCTTGTTGCACACAATTCGCATTCTGCCCCAAGAGGACCGTAGAGACGAGGGGTCTGCAACCAAAAAAGTTGCGCTGAGGGAAGTGCACGCAGAGCGAAGAACAGAGACTCTAAATTGGACAGGAATCCACTTCTCATGTAGGATCAAGCGGCAGCATGTGTATGGTGTCCTACTTTGCATCTCTCTCGTGGTGCGCAGGCGCACTCTACTTCCGTGACAGCTTTTGTAACGCGAATTCTCGAACAGGCCCCCCCCCTCATACCGATTCTAATAGGCGTTTCACATAAGGGGCAACAAATGGATTGGATATTTCATCAGGCCAAATGGTAGAGAACTTCGCAAGCCTAACCCAATGAGAGAGGCCCCATACAAACGAGCTCATCGCTAGTAGTCTATTTGGCGAATCTACACCAATATGGATACCCATCGGTATATACACAATCGAGCTCTTGAATGAACAAGATTATGGAATTTCCACAATCTAATTCAAAATTAAATCAAGACATTGCACCCTACACAATGGAACAAAAATCTTTAACTAACTCTTTACGTAAACCAAACAGTGATTCTCTAACCGCTCGGCCGTTCGGAAGCGGAATCCATAGACTGAGGGTGGCGAGCTTCGAGGGCTCTGGTCGCTTTCATCAGCCTCCATCAGCCAGTGGAAGCAGTCTAATCGAAAGGATAAGAAAAGACAGATCAAAGAGAGCCGAAGAAACGAGAAGCGTGGAAGCTGGTTGGTATTTAGGCGGCTCTTTTTGTGGTATGGAATCTTTTCTTGGCTGCAACGAAAGTGGGCTCAGCGGCGAGCCGTGGGGTCAAAGGGGGAAGGACGAAGCGTGGAAAATGGATGTTTGCCGTTGTCTTTATGATCGAGAATCAAAAGCCTTGTTTGTCTTTTCCTGGCCGAGCGGCAGCCCTGAGCTTTGAGGTGTCAGTATGTCAGTGTGTGTCTGAGTGGCGCTGGCAAGGCGCTTTGGCGCACAGATTGATATGATGGTGCACAATAAGCATAATCCAATTAGACTCACGCAAAGCGGTTTACTGCTGCACTCTCCTTGCTGCCTAGCGGAGCGAAAACATGCAAACATGAATCCGCGCGCACAGACACCTCCAATCATGGCCCCTCGCCTCAAGCGCCAAAGGCAGTCACTCGTGCGCTGAACGCGCGCCCACGGTGCACTCTAGCTTGCAGAGACACGCACTAACAAGCATAGTACACATTTCATCAAATGTGTGTCACCACCATCTTGTTTGTATTACCTTACTCCCAGCTTATTCTCATTCTGTTTAGACCAAAATCGATCCTCCACACCTTTCAGCTCGTTGTGCCACCACGACAACACGACCCACAATCCAGAGTTGATCCTGTTTTCACCCAAACATCAATTGTCCGGCCACAATCAACCAGCCATGCAATCGACCGATCTTAATGGCAACCAATGCCTACCGGCGACACCCAAGAAGAGTATCGATCTCAGCGAGATAGCCGCACACCCTCTGAACAGCAAAAACAAACGCCGATCAACATTCACGGCTGGAAACATCCTCAACCCGAACCTCAATCAAAACCATTACAGTAGCCATAAACACTTTGCCTCGCCCACCAAATCGGAGCCCCTTCCAGCCTGTTCAACCCCACTAACCACTGCCCAATCTACGCCCCTCACCAGCCCTAGTCTCAGCACAAACAACACTAGCAATAAGATCAATAATATTAATAATAATAATAATGATAATAGTCTAACCATTGCTCAAACTAGTGCCAATACCAGCACAAGCAGTCAGCTTATCTATCGGGGCGAATTCACCAGTCCAGCCCCAAATGTTCTGCTACCAAACTTCAAAATCTCCACCTATCTCGACACTCCGAGAAAAACGAGTCCCTGCAAGGAATATTGAATCGAATCTGGATGGAAAAAGCAGTAATGGGAGCACAATGGGTTGTTATTGATATCATTTGTGATAGAATATCAGAGATAATTATCGCATATATTGCAAGCTTTTGTCAGTTATTAATAGTCTGCGGAGAAATAAAAAGCAGCAAATCTGTTAGTTGGAACCAATAGTGATGAGGAATTTGTATCACAAGCAAACAAGCTCAATGCCGCGGAAAGAGATCGAACCAATATATAAAATTGGGTACCCTTGGATTGAGTACCTCTACACTAGCTCGAGTTCACTGAGACTGCGCGAGAGTTTTCCGCCAAAGACAATGGAAAGAGATCATTCTAACTAAGGACTTTTCTACCATCAGACAGAAGAAAACAGATGAAAAGTGAAAGTTGATTGAGTGAGAGGTTGTGTTCGTGAAAATTTTTCTCCTGAAAATTCTCTCTATCCTAATTGTTCTGAATTCTTTGCCCGCCGACCAGCCTGAAAGGACCAGTTTCGAACTAGTAAAAGAGAGCGTTTGTCGCCAGCTTTGTCAATCCAACTTTCAAACGGCAATGACAACAAGCTGCAACGAGCATACGACCCCCCAGACGAGAGCTTGCAACGATTAGCGCGCATCAACTAATGAACGCTAATTGTTGTTGTTGTTGTTGTTGTCGCTTTTGAGCATCCTTCAATTGAATTGTGCACACTTTTTCCCCCACCCAAATTGCCAATCCAATCCAATGCACTTGCTCTTTGAGATTTGTTCTCGAGTTTCCTTGATAGACCGTTTCTGTTAACTCTTGTTTCTCTCTGACTGGATCTTGCTATTTTCAAAAAGTAACCGTCAAGTGTCAGCCTGATCAGATTTGGAGAGCCCAAAAAGAGCAATCGGAATGCAGACTAGTTTCCGTTCATCGTGGAGAGACTTTGCCACTCGAAGTGATATGAGAGAAAATTGAGCGACAGATTGAGCTTCAGTCTGTTGAGTTGGCTGCAAGAGTAGCAAATGCACTAAAAATGATCACAAACTCAAGCATCCTCGTCAACTCCACTCTGGCAAGCCAGCACCCATCGCAGTCGCCAGCAATCTTCAGTAATGTCCAGCCAAGCGATCAAATATTGGCCCCCAGAAGTGGGCCCGAACTCATGTTGTCGTCGGTGAGTTTTTTCCCCCAGGCGAACGCGAAAGAGATGCCAAAAAGTTGCAAGAACTATTCCGAGAGCGAAATCCCAACCATCGTGGGCACCATTTCCTACAATCTCCAGCGAGCAAGGCCCAAACCAAAGGGCTCCAGACTATCTCGTCCAGATGGAGTGGCGTCCAACTGCTCCACAGACAGTCTGGAGGAGTCGGCCTCAATCGCGTCCGCCAACAAGCTAGACCCATACATTGACGCAGTTCAGGTGAGGAGTCGCGTGAAGAACAAGCGAGGCCACAGAGTCAAGGCGGCCAGTGTTCCGGTGGTGCAATATTCGGAGCAGACGGAGATGAAGGAGAACAAAGTGGAGCACCACGAGGCGCTGTCTTCCTACTACAAGAAGTCGGTGCACATCGAGAAGTCGAACGACAAGAGCGAGCTGTGGGACCACTCGTCGGTCTACGGAGACTCCTCGGACGACTCGGACGATTCGGACGACGATTTCGAGCACGACGACGACGAGCACCATGACAAGCACAAGGGGAAGCACAAGAAACATTACAAAAAGAAGCACAAGCGGCCAAAGGGGTACAAGAAGAAGAAGAAGGGCAAGTATCCGCACAAGAAGGGCAGGCACTACAAGAGGAAGAAGAAGTATCCCAAGGTTTACGTGGCCAAGATTCAGCCAGTGAAGGGCCACTACCATGGACACGGGGGCCATGGGGGCGACTACTTGGACAAACACCAGCATGGTTACGGGAAGTCGAAGGATTATCACCAAATGGGCAAGCACGGCGATCATGGAGGGTACGACAAGTATGGAAAGCATGACAATTATGGAAAATATGACAAGTATGGAAAATATGACGAGCATGGAAAGCACGGCGACAAGAAGAAACACGTCGTCCATTTGACCCTAATCAACGGGCACGAATCGCTGAAGGGGGGCCCGAAGTTGGGCCACAGTTACGGGGGCAAACAGGCGTTCAGTTTGGCCGGTTTGCTGGGCCAGACGTTGTTGTGCGTGAACTACTTGCTGCTGATGAAACAGCCCAGCATCTACCACGAGCCCCACTCGCACTACTACACCAAATACTCGCCCTCCCACCACCACGAGCACCCACTCAAGAGCAGCCCCCCAAGCGGAACCATCATTCTGGCCCACTGCGGCGAGCTCAGCGCGCCCACTCACCCACTGGTGACACCTGTGGAGAGCCACCTGGCCGCGAGCAGCGAGCTCTCTGGGTTAGTTCAGCAGGACGCCAAACAGGTAAAGAGCAACCGCACACTGTTGGCCGCCGAGCAGCGGAACCCAGACTGGCTCCAGGTGAGCTGGGAGGGGCGCCGCACGTGGCCCCAAGCGTCGGGCAACTTCCTCTCGCCCCTGCAGCAGTATCTGAGCAACGTGCTGCCCCCGCGAGCGCCCCTTCCGGCGAGCGAGCAGGACGACGAGCAGCCCAATCAAGTGATCAGTTTGGGCCCTCAACGAAACAGGTTTGTGGTGGATCAAAATCTAGCCAGCGGGCCGCATTTTCCAAATTCCAGAGCCAGACTCGTGCAGACTAGGAACAACCTGCTCGAGCTGCGCTCCAGACCAGTGGACGTGCAGCTGCGCGTCGTCTCGGTGGGCAGATTTTTCGGCCCCACTCAGTCGAGACCGTTGCGTCTGCAGGCGCAGGAGCCGCCCTCAGAGCTGGACTCGCCGGAAGACCCGCTGGGTCGGCCCCAAAGCGACCAGCCGCGGCCGGAAGTGGACGGCGACCGCAGACAGGGGCACCTGGAGCGCCGAGTGGCGCCCAGTCTGGCGGTGGACATGCCCGAGTTTGCGCTGACTGGCGACTCGCTAGAGCTGAGCTGTCGGCACAACATTCCAATGGGCCAGCTGTACTCCGTAAAGTGGTACAAGAATTCCGTCGAATTCTACCGCTTTATTCCCAGAAATCCGCCCCCAGAGGTGAGGAGCAGCCTCATGCTGCCGGACACTCAGGTTGACTTGTCGAGATCGAACTCGCAGCTCGTCTTGTTGCGCAACGTCAGCCACCGCACCAGCGGCCTCTACCGTTGCGAGATTGTCACCGAGGCGCCCCAGTTCGAGCTGCTGTGGGGCGAGCGCCAAGTGCGAGTCTACTCGCTGCCCGACCAGGGGCCCCAGTTGGCGCTGGTGGAGGCGCCGCCCAGAGGCTTGGCGGGAACGGCTCGCGGCGAGACGGGTCGCCCTGAGGGTGGGCCGCAGCAAATGCTCAGGCTGGCGAGTGCGGGCCCTCTACTTCGGTGCGTGTCCGACCGGTCAAATCCGGTTGCTCAGATGCGCTTTTTCATCAACAACCAGCTGGTGGATCTGTCGCGCACCGTCGAGAACCTCACCTTCAGCTACTCGGACGGACTCGAGTCGAACCTGGTCTCCATGGGGCTCCAGTTGGACGATTTTCTGATGCTGAAAAATCCCACAGACAGTGAGCGGGGCTCTGCTGCCGCTTCCGCCGGGCCAGCGGCGCCCCTCGACAGGGCGGCCAGTCTGAGCGGCGACCACAAGGGTCAGCGCAACGAGGGCTCGTCTGCGGCCGCCAAGCCCACCGATTCGGCCGCCAAGACCTCGAATTCGGCCGCCAAGTCGACCACTTCTAACACTGAAAAGGTAACAAATTCCACAGTGGAGCCTCGACAGACGGGGGCAAACAAAACACAGAGCAGCCAGAACGCGAACGCGGCCGTCCAATTCGACGACGAGCCCGTCACGCCGCTCCAGCTGGGCGGCGATAAAAACAATTCCAAAAACAGGAGCTCCTCGAAAAAGGAGCAGAAAAAGAATGTAGAGAGGAGGAAAGATGCAAGCCACAGTGGTGGAGCGAGGCGAGCAAACGAGACTGCAGCCAGGCAGCCCAAGAGACCAGCTTCCGCCGGCTCGCTGGACAATGGCGCCGCGCCGGAAGTGGCCGCGCGCGCCACAGATAACGTGCCGCGGACAGAGGCAAGTCCAGTGGGTGCAAGTGGTCGTGCAAATCCGATTAGCGACATGGAATTGCAAAGGAACGTCCAGTCGAGGTCCAATAATCGGCATTGGAATCTGGTTGCTAGCCAAAATTATGGGCAGCCAATTTTGAGCAGCGGCTCTCAGCTGGACAAAACAACGGTAGACAAGCCAGCGGAGGTCAACAAAAGCGCCACAATGGTGCTAGATAAAATGGATAAAATGGAGCAAAAGATTTTAGCAGCAGAACAGCAGCAGCAACAACAAGCTCGGCCAATGGGCGGCATCTACTCCAATTTCATACGAATCAAATGCGCTTCATTAGTCGAGCCTCTGAGATACGAGATGACCAGCGAGATGAGCGTTCCACTCACCGTGCTGGTGCCAGCAAACAGACTGGTGGACGCCAACGAGCTGGTCCGTAGGTCAAACCTTGACCAGTCCACCTCGCCAGACAGTGCCAACAACTTCGACACTCCGAACACGCAGCCTCGCCTGAGGCCCAGAAGCGACGAGGAGGCGCCATTTCTCAATAGAAACGGAATGCCCAGAGCTGTGGCCAGAAATGGGGGCTCTCTGCAGACGCCACGGGCAGTTGTTATCGACCGTGAGGCTCAGGCAACTCGTCAAGGCGGCCAGATGTCCGCCGTGGTTTATGCCGCCACCACAGCCGCACCCAAGCTCAGCCCGCTTCCCAGGCTTTCCCAGTCAGAGGCTGGAGGAGAAAAAGGCTCCAATAATGGTGCATCTCACTCTCAGAATGATGAATTCCTCAGAATGGTGCTTTTGTTTCTCTCGATTACGATCCAACTCTTTCTATGATTCTACTTAGAGCAATATAGAGGCAAAAATAAACAAGCGAGTACCTCTAACTTCGCTAGATATACCCAACCTTTTCTCGAGCATGGAAGATCCCCGTTAGAGTGAGCTGCTTCAACGTGACACATCCCTGTCGATAAGTGTCTAATGGAAGCACCTGGGCTTTGTTACAAGTTTGTTACAACTTCGGTAACAAAGTTGTCCGAGATGACTTGAAAAATACCTTCACCATCAAGTCCCCCAAACGGACTTGAAAGCCCAGCAAAGCATAGTTCAGGGCTTTCGCGTGCGGCTTTTCGCAATTGGGCGCAGCTGCGCCACCGGCAACGTGAGCACCACCACGTGTTTTCATGAATGCATTGTGGAGATTTGGGTCTTGTTATTTCACCTCTTAATTAAATCCTTACACCCCTTGAGTTGATTTTATTTGCAGCACCGAAATGTCGAGCGTTGACGATGAAGAAGAGGAACAGCACCTCGACTTCTATGATATGGGCTTGGACGATAGGCTACTGAAGTCGATCGCCCTTCTCGGATGGACTCAGCCCACCCTCATTCAGGAGAAAGCCATACCGCTAGCCTTGGATGGAAATGACATACTAGCACGAGCAAGAACGGGCTCAGGAAAGACTGCCGTCTTTGCCATACCAGTGATACACAAAATATTAGAGCACAAGAAAAAAAATGCCAACGAGAGTGGTACCCGGGCCTTGGTACTGGCGCCGAGTAAGGAATTATGCCAACAATTGAAACAACATATTCAGCAACTAACATCATGCTGCCTTCGAGAGGTCAGATGCGTCGATGTTGCTTCTGGTGAGGTAGAGGAAATCAGGCCATTGATTAACAACATAAATCCTGAGATAGTTGTTGGAACTCCATCCAAAATCCTAGCCCATCTACAGGCTAATTCTTTCGTAAACCTGAAGAACACTCTGCAGAGTTTAGTTGTAGATGAAGCTGATCTCCTTTTCAGTTTCGGTTTCAAACAGGATATGGAGAGTATTGTTGAAAGAGTTGTGCCATGGAAAGGATGCCAATCGTACCTTGTCTCCGCCACGCTCAACCCTGACGTGATCAATTTAAAAAACTTAGTTCTCAACAGACCTGTTATCATCAAACTAGAAGAACCTGAGCTACCACATTGTGATCAACTGGCCCAATATCATATCAGTTGTCTAGAGGACGACAAATTTGTTTTGCTCATAGCTCTAATCAAGTTGAATCTCCTACGAGGACGGACGATCATATTTGTCAGCGCATTGAAAAGATGTTACAAGCTAAAACTATTCCTTGAACAGTTTGCGGTTAAAAGTTGCCTATTGAATCCCGAGCTCCCCATCGCCAGTCGTTGCAATGTTGTTGATCAATTCAACAAAGGTGTTTACAACCTCATAATAGCTTGCGATGAAAGATGTGTCCATGATCCAACGGCGCGTCGAAAAGGAAAAACCGCAAAGTCAAAGATAGTAGACAAGAAGGAATTTGTCGTCTCACGTGGGATTGATTTCCAATCTGTTTCAAATGTGATAAACTTCGATTTTCCCACAACCGTGACAGCCTATGTGCATCGTGTAGGCAGAACCGCAAGAGCAATCAATGCAGTCAACTCCAACATTACCGAAGGGACAGTCTTATCCTTTGTAGCCCACAACGAGCAAAAGTTTTTCAACAAGGTGAAGAATGCCTTCGGGGATGCAGCAAATTTCAAGCCTTATGCATTTAAGATGGAAGAGCTTGAGGCCTTCAAGTACAGATCTAAAGATGCAATCAGGGCAGTAACGAAGGATGTAATAAGAGCAGCTCGGGTCAAAGAGATCAAATTCGAGCTCAGGAACTCACAACGTCTCAAGTCTATCCTCAAAAAGAATCCGAATGATGTCGACCTGCTAAGGCACGATAGATCTATCAAGCAAGTCAGCACCCAAGCTCACCTCAAAGACGTGCCCGATTATATCGTCCCACCTACTCTGAAGAGCCGTCAGAAGCAGATTTCGGTGTTCGAGAAGCGGCGTCTCAATCACGAGGCCGAGCTCTCGGCGCCAAGTTCGAGAAGGAGCACGAAGAAATCTGCCAACAGCAAGGCATCATCCCATCGAAAGTCTGAGCCGGCGACTGGATCTAAGAAGAAAAGAGTCAAGAAAACTAAGGGTAAAAGACCTGTTGATCCACTCAAGGCGGCGCGCTCAATGAATCGGCGAAAAGGGGGCGGAAATAAGCGAAAACGAGCAAAATAAAATTCTATTAATAGAGTCTCATGATCTTGATAATTTGATTTGTAGAAAAAGATTACAATACTAGAAGAGTTTCAACAAGAATGAGTTGAGTTGTGAATCTCGATGATCATCTACCCCAAAATAGATATCGCGGTCCTGTGGTATTATTGGAGTTTCACTTGCTTGTGACGGTCCTGAATATTGAACAGATATGCACTTGAATTCGAGCAGATGATCTAACTAGTGTTGTGGCGCCGAGCGATCATCAACTCTGGTTCGTATTATCGCCGATTTGTATTGTCTCTCTCCCTCTGATCAGCGGCAATGGAGTTCCTTCAGTCGTTCAGTATTTCTGAAGCTGTCCAAGATGTCTGGCAGTGTCTCGAAGCCCGTCTGTGAGTAGCGGGTTATCGGGGCTACTTGTTGAATGTCGTTCTTGCAAGATAGTATACCGGCGGGAATTAGGTGCTCTGCACCCACTTCATCGGTCGCGTCAGCTCCCTGAGCTAGCCTTGGTCGCTTGCTTTTGTTTCCGGCGGAGTCTCTGCTGATTGCCATGGGAATTAGTTGATTTAGTTGGCGGGAGACTGATCAGTACTAGTTGATGGGCAGCCTTTTTTCTCTTCGAACTGGACTCTCTTCCTCTGTTCGTTTGCAAAGGGAAATTTTGCATCACTCCGAAAACAGCTTGGGATGGATTTTTTTCTCAATGTGTCTCTCTGGATCTCGTGGTGTGTATATTCAATTGAGTCTGAGAGGACCAGCTGATATAAAATCTGGTAATGCAAGTCCTTAGGCTTTCCCCGGAGCGCTTCCATATTCCAGGCACGCACTGTGACGCGTGCGCTCCGTTGTGTTGTTTTGTGGCATTGCGAAATGTACGCAATAGATTCTGTACACCACTGAGAAAAGACTCCAAGTTTGTTTGGGTGCATTCTACACCACAAGGTGCTTGTGCCAACTAATTGTGCTTCTGATAATCGAGCACGAGGAGCTTTGGGAGGGCCAAACTGGCACGCCCCAATGGGCAGGGCTCCCATTCGATGAGGGAGAGTGCATCGAATGAAGCTTGGCGAAAAACTGGAAACTCCGTTCACGTGCTGGAATTGTTCAATCCATATCACACGAGGGAGGCCCAACTTTTGTTACACTTCCCGTTGGAATTTGGAACGGTAAATCAGTCACATCTCGTGTGCTGCGTCCATGCCATCTTGTCTCGCGGATGGAGGAAGCAAAATAGCTTAAAGTGTGTGACGCCCGAGCAAGAAGTCGCGCCCCACTTCCTCTGATGGGCCGTGTGTTCCGGAGCCGCTTGGAGAATTTCTGCGTGGAAATACTTTTAAGCAAGCAAAAAAAGGAACAAGAACTCCAGCAGCGTATTCAAAACGATGCAAATTCTAAACTATAGGCCTGAGGCATCGATTTATGAGATAAGATTGAGCCAAGGAGCAGAAATCGTCGGACCTGGTCTCCTGTGGGCGTCCATCTATGGCCCATCTAGCGCCTGTTGCAAGAGAGAGGCAGGACAGCTGAGGCAACGTCGAGCTCGGCCAATCTTGAAGAGGGCTGCAAAAGTTCCAGAAAAGTCCAAGCACAAGTAGCTGGCTGAGGAGACTGATAAGCAGGTTTGACGGGCGCTCCTTTGGCATGGGACAAGGTTTGGAAAAATTTTTAAGAGGTCCTCGATGTTTGGCTTCGATTGCGACAGAGGGAAAACGATACACAGCCTCTTAGGGGACGAGCGGTGTTCCTCTAACAACCGGTGCTCATCCAGAGATCCGATTGGTACGCAAGTTAAGTTGTGTAATCTTGCGGCGAAATCTCAAGTGCTCAGAGGGAGCAGGGTTCGCCTCTGATGCCGGATCTATTACTGGGGGGAAAGTTGCGCCCGAATAGGGCTCGATCTAATTGGCAATAATTCATTGATGTCACATGAGTGTGGCTGAAAAGTTGCACGTTGCAGCATGAGATTGCGGTGCAGGCTCGTCGTAAGTGTTTAGCATTGCGTTGAGTCTGCGCTCCATTAGGGCAAGCTTGCAGGGCGGCCCGAGCAGAATTGCACAGCACAGCAAAACACAGGTGAATTGTGTGTGCCATGTGCTCGCGCGTGCGGCGCTGCGCCGAACAGTGTCACGCCTCCCCAAGTCGGCCCGCAGACTGACTCCCGTGCTTGATGAACGCTTCAGCTTCAGGAGCCACACCCCCTCGAGCGGCGAAAATGTGGGGCGGAACTGGCCCGCCGCCAGTGCCCAATGGGCGGTATGCGTGCCCCAGTGTCCTGTGGCAAATCGATTGCGAGCCTTGTCAGACACCACGGGCTGGCCCATGGTGCAACAGGTGGATTTGGTGGGCCCGAGCCGACGAAGAGAGTGCCACTTAGGGCTGGACGAAATGCTGATGGGGGCAAATTCTTTGCCCGTTCTTTGTGGCAGCTCGCTCAGCTGTGTGTTTTATTGGCCTGAATTGTTGGACAAAGTTGCATAACCAACTGGATGCTGTTTGCTTTGCAGCCTAACGAGAGAATGTCACTGGGCGGAAGAATTATGGCCCCCAACACTTGGCAGAGCCATGGGACACAGAGACGGGCCGCAAATGAGCGGGACCTGTCGCCTGCATGCAAGTGCATTTGATCACAGCTATATTTATGGTCAAGCAATTAGAGGGCTCGGTGGGCTAGTTGCAGGCGTTGGTGGAGGAATTGGTGGCACTTGTGAGACAGCGAGAGTGAGAGACTGCCTTCGGAAGTATTGCTTGCCTTTGGAACAAATCGGAGAGCGTGACGCAGCGGGCCGAACAACACAATTCGGGTGCATGTCTAGTGTCTAGTGCTAAAACACAAGTGGTGAGAGTCGAGTAACCAAATACATTGGAGCCGGGCGGGCAGTTAACAATGATAAGAGAAAAAAGGGCAATCATTGTGGCTGGCTCTAGTGGGCTGCTGGTTGTCGTGTTGTTGGGCCAATTGTTGTGCGTGGTGGAAAAGTGAAATTGGAAAACAATAAACACGAGAAGGGCCGGCAGTAGTTGATATTTGATGTTGATTGAGACGACGGTCACGCTCCGAGAGCAACTCAACGCCGGCTCGTTTCAAAGCCGGAGAGCTGCTGGTGTGCTTGTGGTGTGGCAAAGGACTCGCAAGTTGCCAGCTCCAGAGAGTATTATACTTAGAGAGAATTGGCTCAAGTGCTCGGGAGATATGGAGCCGGCTCACTAGGGCCGACTCGCTGCAAAGAGATGAGAACAGGAAACTTGGTTTGCCGACTGTTTTTTTTATTTGTCTGATCGTTCGTTGCACTTAGCCCGTACGGCATTAGGCTGCGTGCAATTTCTGTTATCATCATTATATCATCGAGAGGAGTGCCCAAGTTAGCGGTTCAATAGTGTGCACCAGCGCACAGCAGTTGTGACCAATTTTTCTCCCCTCGGCGAATGGCACTTGTTGTCGTTGGCGCGTCCGCCCGGCCGCCCATTCTGGCTCCTTCTGGCAGATCGTTTATGACCGTCGGAGCAGTGGCCAGGCGAGCTGGTCGGCCGCCATCATTGAGCACGCGCTCTCCATCATCTCTCGTTGCAATCGGGCCGCAATGATGGCGCCGGCCACAGAAAGGAGACACCGAAAACGATCGTTCGGGCCGAGTTATCAAATTGAAACGCGCCACTATCTCATATCATCTCTTTTTTCTCTCTCTCTCTCTGTCCCTCGCTCTCTGTCTCACAAGAGCTCGTAATCAGAGCCAAGCTTGGTTGCCCTCAGTTATAGTTATACAAAACCAGCCGATTGCCTCAGAGCAGCAGACACACTCCTTGGCCCAACCGCCGTGGACTTGGTCGAAACTCGCAAGAAGCAAACTCAAACTTCCTCCTCCTAAAACTCAAACCGACTCCACGCCAGCCCACTTCGCCCCTCACCACCTCCCCCTCTCCTCGCCTGCTCCCTGTCCTGCCCGCAACACTGGTCAAGTCTCCCTCTTCGTCCTCAAATTCTATCCTCCTCCTTTATCTCATATTGCATCACTGCCTGACAACCAAGGCACACGCCTCGTTTCTTCTCTCTATCTCTCTTCTTCCTCTTGATCCTAATTAACCTGATGCCACTGTCTGCAAAAGGAAAGTTTGCTCCCCCAACCTAAGGGCTGGTCTGCGGACGGCGGCAACTCTTATCGCTGATTCATAACTCCGCAAATGAAAAGGGACTCACTTTTCCTGGTTGATAAATCATGCTTTGGCCAATCGTGAAAAGCCCACACAGAATTGGCAACAATCTCAATTCATGACACAGCGAGAGCCGCAAACGTCTCGAACGTCTAAGCTCGCGCTCCTCAATGGCCAATCAATTATACTGAACCCTCGAGAAGCAATCATATTAAGCTGTCATTTTCGTTCCGTATGCGCCCATCAGCCTCACTGAGCAAAAGCAGTCCATTGGGCGCCATTCAGATAAACAACAGTACAATGGCCAGTCCTCCTTTGCTTGTGTCTCGTTCGTCAACTCCCTCTCACTCAAGGCTCAAATTCACAATGACGTCTCCCTTCACTTTGCATTGGTGCCACAAACGAATGACAGAGACTTGTTAACACTGAATTGGCAAGTAGCGAGTCGTCCCATTCCTTATCGTCCACCATCAAAGCAAAGCATGTCCTTGCATACCTCCTCCAATCGAGCCTCGATCCTCGTGCACGCCTCAGTATATCTCCTGAGAAACCTTCAACTGGTAAAATAGCGCGAGATCTAGTTCCTACTTACGGAATTTTGGCGCATTAGAGCACATGCTTAGGGCTCATTAATCATGATGACGCAATTTCGCCTACTGAGAGGAAAATTTTCATCTTAGCTCAGGTATCACTCTGGCATGCACACAAGAGGGATGAGTCCAATTTTTGGGACAGATTTTAGAAACCGTGAGATTCTCAAGATCGAATTTTTCCACCGTCTCGTTCGACCATCTGAGAGGGGCCAAATCGTACCTGACCTTGTAGGAGCCACTAGATCACATTAGTGTCAGGTGGTAGCCCTTAGTATGCCTGATGATCAGACAGCTCCGATCTGGAGCAAAACCTAGCCTCTGTTTATTTGAAATACCTCGCTCTATCAAATTAAGAACAATTCCCAGAACCATGAAATCATACCACAAAGGTATCATATTCTTGGTGGAGACCGATCAGATATCGAGGGTAGTCTCTTGATAATAATTCAGTTATGTGGGATCACCTCCGACGAGAGTCTCCTGCGTTCTGAGGTCTCTCAAGCAGAGGTTCGAGGCTTGGTGGAATCGGGATGTTACAGTTGCCTTGATCCAAAGAACCCCTTCAGATATTCCCGATCTGGGGAGGAAAATCTCATTGATCTTCTCATGCTTTTTGTTTACAGCATGTTTTGACTTAAGCCTTTGCCTGCGATCACTGCGAGCTTCTGGTTCAATGATTAACGCGATCCCCTTCGGCTTAGCTTAAACCACAAAAACAACGAACGAACAGGACAAGTATCATGTTGAGATGCTATCTATACCATGAGCTTCCATAATCCCGCCCTTATTGAACACTCAATTGTGGTCAACGCACGATTATCCAAGTGCTCGTCCACGGCATCGTTATGGCACTCCTGGACTGGGATTCATGAAAGAACGCCGAGAAATATCCCTCAGATCAAGTAATAATATGGAGGATATATAAATTTTATGATGTAACTTAATGGTTTTGCATCCAAAGGTGCGAATAAAATGTCTCCAGTTACAGGCGCGAAAGCGAAACTAGTTTGCCCCGGCGAAACAGTCTTGTACTAGACCTATATGGTGGCCGGCAGCGTGCAGGAGAATACGAGCCCAGTTGTTGCCCTATCGGGCGGCCACTGAGATTAGGCAGTGTGTTGCTAGCTGGCGGCAGCAAGTGGAGTGCACAGTGGGAAGAGATGATTGCTGTGAATCCATTTTGAATTCGCTCGCTCCAATGGCGGCGGAGGATGGCGCTTATTGCGAAAGAGGGAACATTTTAGGCCAGACTCATGTTGAGCCCGGCTGCGTGCCCCTTGCCTGCGGTTAGTTAGTCAGTCACCCTGGCACTGTCAACCACAAGATCCAGTTGCAAACTTGTTGGCGGCAATTTTTCCTTCAATCGAAAGCTGGCAGCTGCCAGGGGGAAGTTCTTTGGATATTCATTCGCCAGTTGCACCAGTACTGCGTGAGCCGCGACTGCGCACAAGTTCGAACCACTGCGCATGGTAGACTCGCAAGTGGCGACTGCGGCCCAAACCGCATGATAAGTCCACTAGACAGTCCACGGTTGTTCGCTTGCCGCCTGTTGCATCGGCATTATTTAGGTCTACTGCGCACACCCTTACTCACACTCCACTGCCAAGAGATCCAAGTCTAGCCCCCCAAACGGTAAGGGCGGACCAGACTTCGATCTCGAATGATTCTCCGAAATCCTCATCATTCACCTCCTGGCAGGTGAAGTGCTCACAGCACCAGGGCCCATCTGGGCCTTGACAGTGGACTGACTTCGATGGGCGGGCCTCTGCCCAATCGCAACTAAGGTCGCTTTTGCAATCACCGACATCGATTGCAACCAAGAAACATTGTAAATAAGTTATAACCACCTGTAGATTATATAATACAGCATATAGCAAGCTTCAATGATCGCCTAACGAGAGGACATCTTTTCCCAGCTTGGGAAATCAAGGAATCTGTGATCTTCCACACTGAGTGGAGAGGAAAAACTCGAAGAATGCAACCGAAATACTGCAAAATGGATTAAAGGCGACGTTATAGAAACTGAATATTAAGGCTGTTCAGATGGCCAGCCATCGAGCCGGGATCAAGCTAGTATCGGCTAGCGAGGGGCAAGCGCTAAACAGCACCTATAGTGTAATATTAAATTTGGTCCAGAAGAAATTCAAATGCAATCCAACGGTTGAAACAGACGCAGAGCCTTTGCCATTGGGAATATGCTAGCCTAAATCTTGGCATCATTTCGAGATCAGAGCTCCAACTTTGGATCGCTCAGGCGAGAACAAATGTATCGAGCTCCAGGTTCAGGAATAGTGTGAAGAATTGGAGCGGGCTGCCCTGCACGAGGCTCCTCAGATTGTCTGTTGACGCTGATGGACTTTTATTGGATCCGTTAGACCCAGTGCCAAACAATGATTAATGTTGAGGCTTTCGGTCTAGAGTGGCTGTTGGACGTCGACGGGCGCGACCTTGGAGCTTACCAGCGATTGAGTTCAGCTGCTAGTTGTTACAGTCTGACTTTGTACACTCGGCCTTAAGTTTCGAACCAAGCACAACTGGTTTTCATATTGATTGAATCGAAAAAAAGTTCAATGTTTTATACTGATTTGAATGAACGTTGACACAAAGCCCTTTTCATGTGGTGTGACATGCTTGATCTTCCTAGAATACTGATCAAGTGTTGCATCCTGATGGATTGACGAGCAACAAATGATCCTCCAGAGATCTGCATCAGCACAGGATCAAGAGAGCATGTATAAGCATCTATACACTCACACAATATCTAAAGAGAATAAAATGTTTCTGAGGAAATCTTCTCTAGTTTTCAGGGTGAATCTAATTTTTATCACACACCTCGATTTCATCCTTCGCGCTTTGAATGGAAGCAGAAAGAGAACCCCACTGAATTCATAGGGTGACTTTGATTCTGTCCATCCGTTTCTCTCCCTAACATATGCTCGGCCAACAAATCCTAACAGTTAGGATATATTGATCGATCCTAGAGTTAGATATGCCGCAAGTAGATAGAGAAAACCGACGGAATTATAATCAAGTTGGTTTACGCGCAAAGAAGCTAGCCAATCATGGACGCGTCGGGTTCACTCGCAATAAGAAGTCGTCCTTTCAAACAAGTGCATTTCGTGGCAATCGGGCTCTCACAGAGGAAGCAAAATATGGCGCAACAGGTGCTTCTATGAACACGGACACTCCAATGTTATTTGTGCTCTCGGGGCAATGATAACAACCTCCATACTCAATCTGTTGGACGCTTTTAATTATTGGATAACATCGTGATTACTCTATGACAACCTGTGCTTTCTGATTGATATTCTGAAGACCCTTATGGCGGGCATCGAATAGTGAGAAATGATCATCATTTGAACCATTATTGACAACACATCAAGCAAAAATTGACCACCCCAAATACTCAGTGATTATTGATCAACAACAGGGTTCAACATCTGGGTTCGAATATGATCGTCTTTTCGCGTTACTTGAGAACTATCAATGTGTCTAAAGCTCCTAGATGTTGTGGTCAGCATCTGAGAAATGGAGCAAGCAACAAATGTGGATACACTACACTAGGTTCGAATTTACAGGAATCGGACTCAAATCAGGGCATTTATTCGAAGTTTCCAAGAAAACGATATGCACAATCCTTAACTTGCTCGAGTAGAAGATATCTTAATTCTCAAGTCTTACGGCCTTATGTAGATCCGAAATATTCCTATGCTTTCGGTCGTAGCCAAGAGCATATGATCTACTCGACAGTAATCAAGGAATTAGATCAACAGGTTGCAAAAACTCCAGATGAAATTGCATTAGTCAGCCATTATGAAGGGATAAAGAAGACTTTCGCTGAATTCAATGGGGACATCAATAGATTATCCAAGGGAATGGTGCAGAAGCTTGGAATTTCAAAGGGTGATATAGTTGGGGTTTTTTCCTACAACAGTTACAATTGGATACTGATCCAGTATGCCTGTTCTCGTATCGGTGCCATCTTGACTCCCATAAATCCCTCTTACAAGGTACATGAACTTGCGTACATCCTAGAGAAAGGAAACGTACGATGTCTGTTTCTACCTGGTCATAAATCCGTTCAGAGGGAGCTGAATGATCATATGAAGATTTTACAGTCGCAAGAGATTGTCGACTTGACTCAAGGGGCAACAAAACTCGAGCATGTCGTTTTGATGGATGGAGAGAATGACTATGATCTGAGTGACACTTCCTTCAAACTGAAAAATTGTAGTTTAAACAAATGGTCCAGCCTGCAGGACAACGACGGAATATTATTCAAATCAGAACAGGAGGCAGAAGCAGCCGGAGTGTCACCGGAAAATGCATTCATACTTGACCCCGACCTTGTTGGGCCCGATGATTTGTTTGCAATCTACTACACATCAGGGACAACAGGCAGATCGAAGGGTGCTTGTATATCGCATCATACTGCTATCAATAATGTTCGCTTTTGTCAAATTCGTATGCGCAATGGGAGGCCACGCAATTGGAAACTTATTGTGTGCACAACTCTACCACTATTTCACATCTTTGCTGGTGTCCTCAATGCCATATCTCCGGCGGTGAGCAGCACTAGAGTCGTTTTCTCTAGTTACAAATATGACATTCGCGAGTTTGTGGACGCAATAATCAAAAACGAGGCAAATTCCGCGACTCTGACCCCAACCATACTGATCGATATGCTCACATATGTGGAACAAAACAAACTGAGCGATCAGATACCACTGAGAGTGGTACAACCTGGTGGCGCCGCTCTACCACCTGAATTGGTTTTACGGGCGCACAAACTGTTGCCCCAACTTGAGGAGGTTCGAACGGGTTACGGTTCCACTGAAAACGGGGCTGTTGCAACCTTTCAAACCTTTTATGAGCCGGAAAACACACGTGCATTTACTGTAGGTCCACCCATAGATTTCACCGAAGTTCGTGTGGTCAAAGCTTCGACTGGCACAGCCAAGGAAAACACTGATGATGATAGGTGCCTGCCATTGGGCGAGCGTGGCGAGGTCCAAACCCGCGGCTACAACACCATGGTCAACTATCTAAACGACCCGACCAAAACAAGTGAGGTCATTACACCAAATCGGTGGTATAGAACGGGAGACATCGGAACCATGCTTCCAAGTGGGTCTATTCAGATCACGGGCCGATTGAAGCACATGATCATAAAGGGAGGTGAAAATATTTACCCGGAAGAGGTGGAACAAATCATGCTCAAGATGCCCGCAGTTGAGAAGGCCCATGTTGTGGGAGTTCCTGATGAAAGGTTTGGAGAGCAGGTTTGCGCTTGGATCAAGCTGAAGCCAGATTACGTTGAGCTCAAAGGCGATTATGAAGCCGTGAAAGAGCAAAAGGCGCAAAACCCCAAGGGAGTGCACCTGGAGGATGTGCTCAGATTCTGTCGCGAGAACATCACATATTTCAAAATACCTAAATACATCCTCTTCGTCGACAATTTCCCAATGACTCCAACGAAGAAGGTTCAAAACCATCTAGTGATCGAAGAAAGTATCAAGATACTGGGGCTCAAGAAGAAGAATTGATTGAGATTTATCTATAACAGACGTCCTCTCGGATTACTTAGTGATCTATCCCATCTTCAGTGTCCATTTTTTTCTACGTTTTTACCAATCAGCCTCTTGTGGTTACGATGATGCGCGGTTTTCCCCCTTTGATTTGAGTAAGTCTGATCCAGAACGGCAAACCATGCGCAAATTTTCGGGGCCAGTTGTTAGTCTGGCCGACATTTATCCTACAGGACTAGAAAGTGACAAGTAGTGCCTTCTGCAAAAGCCTCTAGCGTAAATACTTGAAAACTGTCCGGGTTGATTGTCAGCCCTACGCTAGGGACCTTTTCGCCCACCACTCATTGTGAGTGGCAGGTAGATTGCTGCGCCACCCGATCAGAAATCGCCTTTCGCAATTCTCATTATCTTCCTTCACCTTTCATCGAACGTGTATTTTATTCTCCACCCATAACGACACAGCCAACGTGTCAAGCTCGGTTAATAGTATCAAATTCTTCTGGACTTATCCTTTGATCATAAATTCACAAACCTCAATGTTTAGCAGCAATGTAATCTATGGGCCATATCCACCTTGATGTATCGTCCGGAAGGATCGGGTGATATCGGTAGGAAGTTTCATCCACTTTCCAAGTTTTTCAGATCGACTTGATCACATCCTCTACAGGCGACCTGGACTTTTCTCCACTGACAGCTGCTAACAGTTTCTGCACGATGCAGGGATCTCCATCGAGGGCCCCAGTCACGCGGCAAGCTAATAGAAGTTAGTCACTAGGCGCAGCTCGCACGTGGCGACCCTGGCGGAGCGTACCAAAAGATACATGAAAGATGGGAAAGAGATGCTGTAAACTAAAAGAGAGCTGGCCTACATCCATCAATCGATTTAGGGAACAACATGATCACACATCTTGCCAGATTCGATTTAGGAGGAAGAACTTGCTGTCAGAGGTGTAGGTAAACTCACTCGAGATTATAGAAATCTCTTTTAAGATGTTCTCAACCATTCAAGCCGTCCCCATATCGATAAATGTACCAAAAATCCACCGGTTATGTTCTGATCATCGTATATCGTTCATTGTGTGATACCGATCAAATTAAGTTCTGTTCAAGACAAGATAAAATCAGTAAGACAATAGGAGATCGCGCTGCCATGGACGACGTACATTCATGATCAGCGAAAGATCAGAATCTCTTCCATCATATAGTCTCACTTTCTATTTTCATAAAAATGTCACAAAAAATCCATAAGTGTTCATCGGGATATCTGTTTATCTCGTAGGGTTTCTAGTTCATCAAATTCCTATTGAAGCAATATGAATGTGATTGCAGTTGATGTTGGCACTACCAGTGTCAGACTCGCCATAATAGCTTTCCATGGTGTGAAGCACAATGAGGTTCAAGTGCTTGCAAGTCATGAGCGGAACATAAGTTACAAACAAGAGGGGGCCAAGTTCGAGCAAGATTCAGAGGAAATCTGGACGATGATATGTGAATGCACGAAATATTGCCTCAACATATCGAGGGTTGAACCTCCCTCAATACGTGGGATCGCATTCTCTGCCACTTGCTCCTTGGCGATTATCGAACATCAGAAGAGACCAGGATCTCATGATATCATCATGTGGATGGATCACCGAGCGATAGATGAGGCACAGAGTGTCACCGATGATCGAAAGGAAGTGCTAGGCCAATTCGGTGGAGTTTGCTCACCGGAATTCAGTCTGTCCAAATTGCTCTGGCTAAAGAATAACGATCCTGTCAGGTTGAATCATGCTGCCGGAATCTTCGAACTGCCCGACTGGCTTGTTTACCGATGTGTAGGTGGTGATGTGAAAGCCTGCCCACAATCGCTCTGTTGTGTGACCTGCAAATGGGGCTATGATGTTGAAAGGAATCAACATTGCGATTACATAAGATCGTTAGGGTCTTGTGTGGTACAGGAAAAGATGGGTCAGAAGGTGCTAGCTCCAGGTACAATATCAGGGGTTCTTTGTGCGAAGGCAGCCCTCGAACTAGGTTTAATCAATGCATCCTCCCCCGATGAAGGGAGTACTCTCGCCTGTATTGATATCATCGTTGGCACAAGTTTGATTGACGCCCATTCGGGTATGCTGGCGATGCTTTCGTTGCCCCTAGACGATTTAAAGTTAAGGGCTGAATCGACATTTTGCTCATTAGCAGGAACTTCAACATGCAACATGGTGCTGAGTAAGAAGAAAAATTTTACCAGAGGCATCTGGGGGCCTTATAAGAATGTTGTGATCGATAACTATTACCTTCTGGAGGCGGGACAAAGCATGACCGGCAAATTAATTGATATGTGCATCGAATCTCATCATCAAGGCAAAGGGCTCCTCAAAGAAGGCCACTCGATCAGAGATATAACTAAGAAGTTGAATGAGGAGATACTTCGTGACAACTCCATAAAACCGGAATCTTACTTGCATGTTCTGCCGACCTTCCATGGAAATAGAAGTCCATTGGCAAATCCACGGCTCGAGGGTGGCATATATGGATTGACATCGGAAAGACAAGCAAGTCTTAGGGAGCATTATATCGCCACCGTGGAATCTATCATCTATGAGACACACTCGATTATAGAAACTTTGGGCACCAATTTGGATGCAATCCTAGTGAGTGGAGGGCTGAGGAGGAATGCATTCTATATGCAAACTTTGGCTGACGCTCTAAACTGTAAGGTAATCGGCATAGCCTTGGATGAAGTCGATTTCATGGTTATGGGTAGCGCTTTGATTGCACGACAGGCAGTCCTGAACGCGTCCTGCTATGATGGTCGTAGCGACCCTGGCAAACCACTCGACGAGGGCAGCCTCAGGGGCTTCAAGTATAATCAACTCAAGGTTACCAGATTCGAACCCAGGAGAGATAGATCCCCATATCATTCTAGAAAGTATTTATGCTATAAAAGTTTTGTGAAGTTCTCTTTGGATGTTGACGAGATTTTGAGTAAAAAATGAAGCCTCTGAGTGAGTCTTGCCAGCTTCTGCAGCTTTCGTTGATGCATCTATTTTTCGTACACATGTCAACTATCTCAAAAGATGGTCGCTATATCTGGAGCAGTAGAATTGTTTATTCGTGATCCGTAAAGTTGTATGGCTACAAAGATAGGAGTGCATTTGATAGGTATCTAATTGTTGTAACACATGTTGATTGGCACTACAGTGCCCGTGTTCGTCGCAATTTTCTCTAACACGGGTATAAGATTCAATAATTCGTTATCATTCTCGTCGTCGAAGTAACTAGTCACAGGTAACTATGGGATGTTAAATTTTTACATAGATTAGTATGGGGTCAAGATCAAGAGTTTCGATACGGAGGAAGCAGGAATTAACACTTACCGCATTGTCAGGATGAAATATGTAGGAGGCAGGAGAATTGTCAACAATTATTACACGATTCAAATCACGACCGAGGCGGCTTAGATCCTTGACATAGTTCCCTCGATAGAAAGCGCAGGACTCTCGAAATAACCTTGCTTTGAAGACGTTTTCTTTGTCCAATAGATCAGCCACCGGATCTGCATACTTCGCTAGACTTGCTGTAAATAAGACACATTCGTATATCTTCCCCATTTTCTTGAGAAACTCATCGACGTGTGGTCTCTTCAGGACATAAACATTATGTGTGTTTCCATCAATTTCAACAGGCACAATGAAATCTGCGTTATCAATTGGTTTGAAAGAGCTATGAACTAGAGTCTCATCCAAATCTATCACCAAACAGATTCTATTATCACTAGATTTTCTCGCAGGCAACAAATATTTATCTGAATTTCTCTGCTTAAGAGAAGCAGGGAAATGATCGCGTGTTCCATTCTTCTTGAATATTAAAATACTGTCGGGGTCCTGATGAATTTCGGACGAAGTTGGCCTGAGACAACAAAGTAGTTGACTGAAAAAGCCTCTGCGTCTCGGTTTGTTCGCGATTAGTTTCGTCTGTAGTGGCGAGGGAGATTGTAATTGTTGCAGTTGCGATATTATAATAGCGCTTTTTGGTTCGCAATTGGGACCGTCATTTGTTTGGTGATTAGTGTTATTGCTTGATGTTTTGACTCCCCATAAGCGAACAACTTCATTTGGCTTATTTGACGCATCATGCTGCTGTGGTGTACGTGCAGTTGTAAATGCTGCCGTTAGGTTGTGGATTGTTGGAGATGTGGACGATATTGTGGTCGTATTCGAAGTTGTGCTACTTGTCGTAAGCGTAGTAGATGTCACATTATTAGCGGGTGTAGGTGATGGACGTTCCACTGAAGCAATGATATCTCGTGGGGTCTCTTTTTGATTAGTCATAATATGTTTATGTGTGCTAAAATTTAACAAATGTATCGTGTGGCGGCCTCGATTCAGGGACCGATCGTAAGGAAGGTGGTGCCGCCTAAGGTGGTGAGGTGAAAGTAGTTTTTTTTCTTTGATTCCCTTTATTTCTGTGATTACTTTCGTTTCAAGAGTTAAACATCTCAATAACAGTCTCATAATCTACTGGTGAGGTCATAAGAGAAAGTATTCATTGACCCAATCTGTCGAGAGTGGTAAAAGTGACTTTGGCAGAATAACTATGGAAGAACAATAGATCAGGACTACCCTCAAAGAGACTGAAGGGCTGAGATGAAAGTCAATCAGTATAGAATTGAAGTATTTTGTCTCTTCTAACTAATGACGATCGCACAATGATTCTAATAACAGTACATTCAACAGTAAAAGTCTTAATTTCTATAGATATACAAATACGTGATAATATAACCCAACACCAGCCATTCAGCACGCTCTCGTACTAGCACGCACACACTGTGCGGCAAACAAGAGAATGAAGAGACCTGGCATAAAACAATCTACACGGAAGGAGGTGAGCAAGTCTACCGTTTGTTAAAGTCTTCAGTGCATTTGTGGGCATAAGCATTTGAGGGGTTTGCGCTGTGTCGGGTGTTTTTCCTATCTAGGGCTGCCCTGAACGCACCAGCTTCCTTTGCCAACACTGCTCGAGCAGGTCTAAACAGGCCAATATCGGGAGATGCCACCGGAGGGCAATCACCGCTTCTCAAAGTTCGTTGATGCCCGAGTTTGACGCCTTTGTGCGCAAGATTATTCTAGCTGTGCACATCTAGATTCTCATAAACATTGTGGGGAAACAATAATTGGGTAGACACCTTTATAACTTGTCAAGCCATCCAGTATTAAACAACAGAGTAAAAAATTTCATCAACATTACGAAAATACTAGAGATAATTCTATGGTCATATGTATTGAAGCTAGCCACACGCAACAACAAGGAACAAATTTCATTTTATTCGTATGCAACTTTCATGATGGAACAGTTTGAGCAAGATGAGTTTGTCAAGAGGTTCGAGACTTGGCCGAGTCATGCTCAGGTAGAGTTAATTGAAAAACTCATTAGTAAAATGGCACACCACCAACATAGTCAAATTGATGCTGCACTCCAGCCAATGCTACAACGTGATTTCATATCAATATTACCGCGACGTGGATTGAAATATATCTCGGAAAGAATCCTCTCGTATCTAGATGCTAAATCACTTCATGCAGCTGCTTGTGTCTGCAAGGAATGGCGGCGGATTATCAGAGAGGAATACATGTGGAAGAAACTTATTGAAAGAAAGGTGAAGACGGATAGGCAATGGGCTGGTTTGGTCCGCCGTAGAGGCTGGGATAAGGATCTGTTCAAACCTCCCCAAGATAAAGATTATATGAGACATCAGAAACTTTATTATAAAATTGTTGAAGATCTAGAGAAGCTAGAGAAACACTGGACTGAAGGCAAATATAATACTCAGATAATTCAATGTCAAAGTGAGAGTAGTAAGGGTGTCTACTGCATACAATATGATGATCAAAAAATAGTCAGTGGCCTCAGAGACAATACTATAAAAATTTGGGACAGACAGACACTCAAATGTACGCGGACATTCCAAGGACATTCTGGTTCAGTGTTATGCCTACAGTATGACGATAATGTAATAATCAGCGGCTCTAGTGATGCAACCGTTCGGATCTGGGATATAAACGACCTCGCTAACACTCAACCGATACAGACTGTCATTCAGCATACTGAAGCTGTGTTACACTTAAAATTCAACAAGAACATGATGGTAACATGTTCGAAGGATCGAACAATCATTGTTTGGGAGATAAAATCGCGAAAAGAGTTGCGCATGAAACAGACTCTCTTTGGCCATCGTGCCGCTGTTAATGTAGTGGATTTTGACGATAAGTATATTGTCTCTGCCTCCGGAGACCGCACAGTTAAAGTATGGGACGCGAAGAATCATGAATTCGTCAGAACACTCAATGGTCATCGCCGGGGTATTGCCTGCCTGCAATATCGCGATAACTTGGTAGTGAGCGGAAGTTCGGACAATTCAATCAGAATCTGGGATGTTGAGAGTGGGGCTTGCCTTAAAACCCTCGAGGGTCATGAAGAATTGGTAAGATGCATTAGATTCGACAGTCGCCGAATAGTAAGTGGCGCCTATGATGGTAAGATCAAGATCTGGGATCTCAAAGCCGCCCTAGAGGATGGGCCGTCGACAAGGGATCTATGCATGAACACATTATTTTTACACACTGGTCGTGTATTCAGGCTTCAATTTGATGAATTCCAAATAGTTAGTAGCTCACACGATGATAGTATAATTATATGGGACTTCTTGAGTCCTTGATATTTCGCTTGTAAAAGAGTGTGGATACTCTTTCTCAGAGTATCTTGTGATTGATTGATCAGTTTAGGGAAAGATATTAAATCTATCGACCGCTCGGTTGATAGCTGACCTAGAGTGAGTGGCGTTATATCTCGCCATCTTTTAAGCCGCTTATCTGTAGTAGAAATTTTTGCTTGACTAGCGAAGTGTTTGGTCGAACCTTGTATCCGTATGCTTTCAAATTATCGAGCAAATCAATGGAACCTCTCTTGAAAGATCCGAATCTGATGATGGCGTATCAAAGCCAACCTCTCTATTTTGATTTCATTCATGTCCAAATTTTCATATAATTCTAGCGACACACATCTGGATCATGGTAGACAGTGTAACGTCAGCCATAGATTCGCCTCCCCGGGGTCAGGCTGTTGCTACTGAAAAGCATGTCGCAGTAGCCAATCCAGTGAAGATAGCTTTAGAGCACCGGATTGGTTTATAACCGATAATGTCTCAGCCTTTTCGCATTCCATGATACTCAATCCCAACATTCTCACAACTGAGATTGAAAACTATCATGTGCCACAAGGCTAAGCGTCGAGCTATTAAAGAGGAGTATAGAGGAAACTCAAGGGCATGAGAGAGATGCGGGAGACTGGGATGATCTGGTTTTTCCGGAAACTTCAACTTTTACATCGCTCGAGGAGAAAGATTGTAAGAAATCGAATGTTATCTGTGAGTCCACCATACTTCAAAATCACCCCCCTTGCGACTTAATCAACCTTTCATTCATCAAACCTAGCCGCGAATGCATAGAACGAGCAATAGATTGTGCTTACACTAATCCTAAATTCCTTCAAACTTTAATAGCCTTTCAAGCTTAAGCATGTATAATTTTTGGGATGTTCTATCACAGAGTTAGATATCAGCGTGAGTGCATGAGCGCGAACAACTAGATCAATGAGCTAATTTAGAGTTAACCCAATGTTTCTCTTCCTGTTCATCGAGGCTAGTACCACGGCTGACCTTACTGTCCGATTGCTCCAGGCTAGAGCTCCTCCTGTCATTCGCCTCGGAGGACTCGCTTGAAATGGTGCCACTGTTGCTTTGTGAGCAGGTCGTCTTTGAATGCTCTCCGTTTTGTAGATTTCCTTTCTTGAAGGCCCTCTTCTGGGCGTCCCTAACTCTAGTCTGCGATCCTCTGGGGCTAGATCCGGTTGAAATCTTGTCGCTAATTGAGATGTCACTCCGAGACGTCGACGCCCTAGAATCCTTGTGCTTCAGTTTTGCGCGGCTGAATTCTTCGTCATTGGATCCCGCTTTCCAATCGTTTGAGTTAACCGAATTTCCATTCAAATCGTCTGACTTGATCGACTTCTGAGGATAGACGATAGAAGTAGTCTGAGACAGACCGTTCTCTAACATCGTCGAAACGTCGACTGTGGAATTTCTCCGATCAGCTTCCAAATGGACCCCAGTCGACTTAGATCTGTCTATTATTGGTTGTGAGTAGTCAGCATTCGATTCTGAATCAATTATGGTTCCCTTGAAGCCATCGTTTCTCTTGATGAATCTGGTGTAGTCATTTACCAATGGTGAGCTTTGCATTGGCATATTTGAATTCAAAAGTGGTGGCTCGTGTTGAAAAAGACGACGCGATGCCATTGGTGACGCCGAGGCATTGAGACCCCTCTGGATTCTTTGCTGATTGCCCATGTAGCCGTTTGAGGATCTCTCTAATCCGTAGGGGTCCTGGTTAGGCCCAACCGAGCGGAAAGATGCCCTCGTAGGCGTGCAGTTAACCAACATACTGCGCTGTGGAGTCCGCGGAGCCACTATGGCGGCAGGTTTATTATACACGACCAACGGGTTGTATGAGGGCTTCTGATGGTGGATATAGTCCGCTGCGCTTCTGTTGCTTGGTGGCCTCGCTAGCAGGGCGTCATTCTGGAGATTATCGGACTGCAGCAGGAGACCTCTCTGCTGGCCATTTGCAAATGAGTTTGAACTCGACAACTTCATTTGTTGAATCCCTGGATTGTTACCATAATAGGATTGCTCGTTGAACTGAGCGGGATGCAAATGGTTGTTGCGTGCAACAGATTGCAACCTCGGATGATTGTCATAAATGGTATGCATGGTAGGAGAGTGCAGTATTGGATTGAAGTTATTGCTTTGATTGTAAGGTTGAGATGGTTGACCAGAATAGGCTGAAGTCCGCTGGAACCCATCGAGAAAATCAACATTATCGTTCATCGGTGTGGACACTTCCTCGGAAACTTCACGCGTAGTATCGAGGAATGGGCCCCTCATTAGGTGAGATCTCCTATTTTTTTGCCAATCATAATCAGATATTCTGCCATTCCTCAGGCTGTTCCTATGAGCTCCCAAGTTGGCTAAAGAGTCCATCTGTGGGCTTGAATTGATTGAGGAAATCAAGGACGGTTGCCCGTAGATGCTACTTGGTCTTTGGTTAGCCTCTCTGACCAGTGCCCTTGGTGACATTCCATCGTGAAATTCACTCTCATTTGAGCTTTGTAAGTTGAGACGAGAGAACAGAGGTGTCAAGTTTGCACTCATAACCCGTGGCGACCTCATCACAACCGGAGAATTTGATTCTATTTGTGATACAATCGGTGTGTTACGCCCTTGAGATATGATGTTTCTCTGCTCAACGACGGAAATTGGAGACATCGGTTCGCTGCCAAAATTGACGGAGGCGATGTTGCCACTTACTGAGCTGCTCTTGTTCAATACCGAGCTGAGATGTCTGTTGTTCAATTGCTGACCACCGAAGTTGATGCCTCTACTTCTGCCAGAATCATTAGATGGCGATAGCAGGAGAGGTAACTGTGATTGCGATGTATGAAGTTGGGCCAAGTGTTGACTCTGGCCTGGCAGTTGGTTTATCTGGAAATTAGCGCCTGCCGACAGGCCCAATGCATTCTGCTGGCGATAGTTTTGATCTATGATGGTTCTGTTGGCGAACTCTTCAATCATTTGGATCATCTTCTGAGAGGCTGTGGTCTGCTCTTGGGCGACATTCTTTTCCCCTGTGCTAAAAGCCGACTGTACGAATGGTGTTGGGAAACTATTCTCATCAAAGGTGAGAGAAGAACTAGAACTCTCTCCGAGTCTGAGCTTGCGTTTCTTGAGCTTGGAAGACTGCCTAGAGAATGCCCTTCTAAAGAAACCTACTATACCGCCCGGGATTGATGATGGCTCTTTCTCCGGTATCAGACAGTTCCGGGCCGAGTTGTTGGAGCGTTTTTTGTTCGGCTTCAAGGGCAGTTCACGTGTAGGAGCAACCAATTGTGCAAGTGTTATCTGGTCTCCACCTAGATTGGGTTCTTGAACTTCCGGAAAGTTTCTGTTCCCTGCCACTTCACTGCGGATGTGGTCAACGTTGATACTATTGTTATTATGGTCGTTTGAGGTGGATAGGACTTTTCTCTCAGGCGATTCCATTACGAATGACATTCGGTTTTGAAGAAAGTTTGTGGCTCGCTTGGATCGAACAGAGCCACTATCACTACGGTAAATAGCATTTAATTGAGGCGGTAAAGTAGACTTTTGCTCCGTGTTGTCTTGATCAAACTCTCTTGGCTGATTGTTGAAGAGATCTGGCCTAATGAAAGAGAATTTGCTCGCTGCCGATTTTAGATTTGACCGCATAGAGTAGTAACCATAGGTGGTTGTGGCTACAGAATCAGGTGAATATATTTGGAATTCATTGCTATTTTGTCCATTTCTATCACGGCCATCGTTCCTGTGAAGCATCTGCAGTTGCATCAGTTTTTGATGGTAGGATGCGCCAGATTGAGGAAGTTGCGAGCTAGTTAGAGCGTCGTTTGATGGGACATCAACACTATTTGACTGTTGCCAACTTTGAAGCATCGGCCGGCGCTGAGCTTGCAGAGATTGTTGGCGCTTTATCATATTTAGCGGACCTCTCAGAGGGGTCACAGTTGACTCGATGTTTATCCGGCGCTGATTGTCCCAGTTACGGCTAGTTTGTTCATGTCCCCTGAAAAGATTGCGCTCCGCTTTCGCATGATTGTCGTTGGACTGGCCCATTCCATCGGCCGGAAATTGTTGTTTTTGATGGACTGTAGCAATTGTGTAAGTATACGATAGGACTTTCAATTTGATCTCAATGAGCTTTCGGCAAAATTTCCCGAGTAACACCAACCCCTCTGATGGGCACTTTGTGTCTCCATAAAATGCACTTACCTTGAATTGGATGTGCGCCCAGCCGGGTTAACGATACTAGCGACTGCCACGACTCGTCCCTTCTTAATAGATTTGGAAGTTCCGGCTTCCTCAGAAACGAATTGCTCTTTTCCATATGAGATCGCTCTCTCTGTTCTACTGTCCTATCTGGACGATTGTTTAGACCCTTTTCCACCAGGCTGCTGGCCCTTAGATTATCAACTCTGTCAGGGACACTTCCCTCCCGGCTAGCTTTCTGGGAGCCGCCTTTCTCTAGCGATAATTCATTTGGTTGGGCGTCACTCTCATCACAGTGACTGCTATCACCAGCGCCCATTTCAGTCCCATTAAGGTTCTGACTCGTTTTGGCCTCGACGAATTTTTGAGACAACTGTCTGCTATCACGCTTGATATCATTTGGGCATGATGGACTGCTTTGACCAATGAACGCTAAACTATCGGTTCCAGTATCTCGTAGAGGACGGACCACGGCCTCAGGCAGTGCAGAGTTACCATTAATCTTCCCGGTTGAAGAGGAACTAGCTTGCAGTTCGTTACAATCTTCCATAAGAGTGCTCGCTTGCTCTTGCCTGGTAGTTTAGGGAAAAAATTTCCGGCAGGATTAGTTGGTCTGAGACCCAATGATATTCTATATAAAAGCACACTAAAATCCATTGAACACTCACCTAAGTTCGCCTCGATTCTCTAAAACTCTCTGTTGGTATTGCTGATTTTGTGAACCTATTGATTCGCTTGCCTCGAGCTGCTCGTCCTTATCTCGTGGATTTGTATCACCAGTTTTATGAGTATTCTCGTAAAAGCCATAGTTGCCTCGAGTCGCATCCCCGAGCTCTATATGGTTCGTTAAGGCATTGGCCGAGAGGCTGTTCGGTTTTCTAACCCTCAAACTTGCACAAGTCTCCCTTAGCGCGTCCATCCATTCTTCGAGATTATGTTTCGACCAGAGGGTAAGATCAAAGCTTCCATTCAGATGGATCACTATAGAGCCTTTATCGCTTTTGTTCGGTCTCAACCACTCGATCTTGGAAACATCGCTCAAAGCAGCCTGAGGAATTCGTGTGTAAGGTTAAGAAGAAGATTGGATTGTCAATTTTCTAGAGCTAAATCAGTTCAGAGAGCAGGAGAATCAATTATAAAAAGTATCAGCCTATGGAATGATCATCAGCGGAAAGGGAATGAATTATTTGAACCCTTTGAGGAGTTTTCTAGCCGTGACATCGCGCTATTTCCAAAATCGATCGCTCTCCTCTTCTGGCATGACTAGACACATTCTCAAGGCTAACAGGCTTAACAAAGGCGTCAAGCCCCCATAGTTGCGGGGTATAAATGGAGTACGATTTGTCGATCATTTCAATCAACGACGCCAAACTAGACACGTTTGGAATTTTTGAGATTGCAAATCTGACTTTCAACGAACATCATGTTTGGCTTCAAGATATTCTTGTTCCTTCTCTGGATTGGTTCCCTGAATGCGGATCAAGTTACTTATAGGAATTACACTGTGCTACGAGCCTTACCCCAGACAATGGGACAGCTGGAGAGTTTGAGATCCCTCCAAATGGAATCGGTGAGTGTTTTTATATCTCTAGCTTGCCATTGTCTGATGACTTGACCACTAAGATTTACAATGAGTTAAATTTTCGATGTCTAGGAAACCGATCAGAGTGAAGCAGGGTTTGATTTCTGGACGGCACCAAACAATGTGAATCAAACTGTTGATATCATGGCGAGCCCCGACACGTATGATCTATTGAAAGAATGGTTGGATAACCGATCCATTGAGTACAAAATGATGATAGATGATCTGCAAGGTGAGATAGAAAAATCGAGTCCGAGAGATTCTTATAAAGCCTTCGAGGGGGACATTGAGGAGAACTTCGAGGAGGATGTCGACTGGGTGGATAGTCGGAAACCGCCAAAACTTTTCGCTTCGTACCACAGGTATTCAACAATAGAAACTGTACTCTTGAGGGTTCTAAAGAGGAATCCAAAAGTAAAAGTGGGAACCTTTGCTCGCACAACGGAGGGACGTAGTATTTATCTACTCAGGGTTAGCACAGATTATGATGCTAAGAAGCCAGTGATTTTCATGGATGCAGGTCACCATGCGAGAGAGGTAAGCAAGAAGGGTAGTCATGTAAACGAATTGAAATGATTGTTACAAACTACTAACACCAACCAATCATCAAACAACAATCCTTCCTCAGTGGATATCACATTCAACCATGATTTACCTCATTTGGGAAGCCATTTATGGAACCTCACCCAAATTGACATCATGTATCGAAGGTCCGTGTCCAACGGGTGACCGTGCGAAGCTAGACTTAGACAGATTTGAATATTGGTTTATTCCGGTGGTCAATCCGGATGGTTACGAGTACTCTCATACGGTCGATCGCATGTGGCGTAAAACAAGATCTCCCAATCCCGGCCGAGGATGTGCAGGAACAGATCCAAACAGAAATTATAAGCACCATTGGAAGGAATCAGGAACAAGCTCTAACCCCTGTTCAGCTATTTATGGAGGTAGAGCGCCATTTACCGAGCCCGAGACCAGGGCCGTGGCTAACATGATGAGAATAGGAATGGGCAGAATCAAGATGTACGTCAGTTTGCATGCCTACTCCCAGCTCATCTTGACACCTTACGGCTATACTAAAAGGTTACCGCGCGGATATGCGGAAATAGAGAGAGTAGCAATCGCGGCTAGGAATGCTATTGCCAGCGTAAGGGGTATACAATATAGGTATGGGCCCTCATCACGTCTCCTGTACACCTCGAGCGGTGGTTCTGACGATTATGCCTACGATGAAGGAAAAATTCAATTCTCTTACACTATTGAACTACCAGATAAAGGTGAAAAGGGCTTCGTATTACCCGCCAGTGAGATTGTGCCAGTCGGTTTTGAAACCCTCGTAGCCATACGAGCGATGACCGACGCAATATCCTTAGAATAGAAGGATTGCATAACCAGAGACAAACTCTCAACATTGCCGAAGCTCGCTATTAGTGTTAAACTAGGATTCTCCCACCCCCGTGAGACCAAAGCGAGCCTTGACTGCTCTTTTGGGGCCCATAGAAAAATTCCCGAGACGCCTTAGAGCCAGTGCAAGGCTAACAATCTGCACCAATGACCACATGAATGAAAAGGACACCGGAAGTTCGAGAAGCTTGGCGCGGGCTCGCCAAAGCACGCTGAGATGGTTCTATCTGCGGAATCGAGAATAAGGGAGAGAGAGATAGTGAGGGGCCGAATAAATGAGCTTGCGGCCTCCCAAGCGTAACGATTGGCCATTTAAGTGCTATGTGTGGGCCGCAATCTTGCCAAAGGAATACCAACACAAGCTAGCCGGATACCATGAAATGGGAGATGCGTCATTTGAGCTAAACGGCACCCACGGGCGAGCGCACTCGCGGTGCCTCTCAATTCAGCTGGGTCCTTGTGTGGACCACTGAAGCATGAGCTTATCGAGCATAGAGCAGACCCTTGCTAGACGATTCTTCTTCAATAAGAGTTGTGTGAGCTCGATAAAAATTTTCATGGAACATCTCAAAGTTTCCATGGAATTTTCTCTTCAACTCACCTTGTATAAGAATTTTCCCATTTCTGAGCGTCCAAGTTTGGAGGAAGATTTGCTGAAGCACACAAGGTAATGTGTAGTCAGAATGAAATATCTCTTCTTCCATCGATTGAAAAGTCGTTGATGGAATTTGGTGAAATTTTGCTGCTGCCATAGAGTGCCCTTCTTGATAGTTGAGATGGAGCCCTCGGCTATTTCATTGAAACTCATCAGCTGATCATTTCCCTTATTGACACTGATTTCGGGCCCATCAATTGGGCCCCTTTTATCCTCGAGCATCATTCTCCGCGATGGAAGTAGCGGCAACGGGTCGAGCTTGGCGACTTTTGTAACTTGGGAGGACATTGCGGATGTAGTCATCATATTATCACCTTTATCCTTTATTGCACCCTTTGAGGCTGGCTTCTTGGCCATGGCGGCTTCCCTGAGGATTGTTATTCTTCAGGGCTTCACCTAAGATGACTTCACTAAGATGAGTGTTGGTTCTACATCTCACCCAGTCTAAGATCTTCCGTTTTGCTTGCCATCTTCATTGACTTCTAGTCTTCCTCTTTCACTCGCCTAGACTGTGCTGTGTGGTGATTGTGTCGCATAAGATATGCTGTGTATAAGATTTGCCGGTCTAGATGTGTGTGTGACTGTGTATTTTTGGAAGCTTCTATCACTGAGTAGCTGGTGTGGCTAGTGTGGATACTATGTATGTTTTAGGCATTAGGCTGCCTCTAGCAATGACCGAGTGACCGCTCTTTTTCTCTAGACGATCACGCGCTGGCCTAGTGAGTGGATGGCATCATCGTCATTGAATGAACTTTAACCTCATCTCGTTTTCACTCGACGACGGCGGCCCAAGTTGGCGGCTGGCAGCGAAAGCGAAAGCGAAAGCAAAAGCGTTCAGCTCGGTGAGGCCCGCAGGGAAACTGTCTGGCGCACGCTGAGCTAGCTAACTTGCAGGCCAGGGCAAAAGGGGCGACGCTAGGCATTTAACATTAGGCTATTTGGTGGGGAGACTGAGTGCATGCGAGAGTGAATGTGACATGGGGTCCTTAGCTAAGCGCGGGCAACTGTGTGTATGTGTGTGCGTGTGTGTGTCTGCGCGCGAGGGGCAAAAACTCGCTATAGTTGGACGCGCTGGGCCTGGCCGGCTTCTCGCGTGTGCGTCATCTCCAGAGGGGCTCCTCCGCCAGTGGGCGAGCCCGCTGGCTGGCCGGTGGCGAGCACAAAGCGAGCTGCTGGTCCTGTACCTCTGGCAAAGGAGCACTCTGACGCGTGCGCAAAATAGCAACCGGCTACCGACCACTTGCACGTACAAACACGTCCAACTGGCGCCACCGCCACCACCACTGCTCCCACTGGAACCACCAGCGCCACCACTTCCACCACTGCCACCACTGCCAATACCACTACGACCACCACCACTCAGGCTCACCCTCTCGCTTGTGGCTGTTCTCAAGCATACTCATTTGCGGAGCCAGCGCCCAGCCGACGGATTTTAGTATCGGCACCAGAGGAGGGGCGTAGCAACTTTCGTTTTGTTCTTCACTCTTCCGCTCCGAGTTGGCGAATGGCTGGCTGGCTGGCTGGCTGGGTGCTCGGCCGAATTGGGCAAACAGAGTCCTCCGAGGTGGAATCGTCGGTGGGCCAAATCGTCACAATCGAAATTGTTATCATCTAAATTCTTCGCGTGTGTGCCGCCAGGGCTTCGCGATGGGTTCCATCCCCGTCTGGAGGGGCGTGGAAGACGGAAGCGAGGGCGAAAACAGATGAGTGAGCAGGCAAGAGGGGGGAAGGGAGCAGGCAGAGAGTGAGGTTTACGGGAGCGCAAAGCAGACGGGAAAGCGCACGGGAAACACAACACACACACACACAGACGCACTCAAAGCAGCCCATGGCGCCGATGTGATGAGGCGGTGCTTGCACAGCTGACGCCAAGAGAGGGCCAGCCACACTGGTTGGGACCATTTATACACTGTGACTGTGTGTGTCTGTGAGAAAGGAAGCTCTTGGTGGATGCTGCTAACTGAGGCAATATTGCGCTAGGCAATTTCGGCGACCGGCAGCAGTGGCAGCTGCAGTTGCAGGCCCGATTGCAGGCTGGCCAGCCATAGCTTTGCAAACGCCAAGTGGCCGGCCTGGCCGGACCGGATAAGGGAAACCACTTAAAATCTCCTCAGGCGAACTGGCAAAAAGATCGTTTAGTGGTTGGGTGTTTATAAATTGCCCTATGCCCATGTGCTTCTGAATTTCCAAACTATGCACGAGCTGGACGGTGGCTGGAAACTGCACGGCATACGCCTCCAGCCATCGAGACGGGCGGAGGAGTTTGCCACACTTAGACAGTTAGAGAGAGAGACAGACACAGAGGGGAGAGAGTTTTCCGACGAGAGTTTCTAACGAGTTGCCAAACGTTTGTGCGCTACTTCCTGCTCGCCATGGCCCAAGAGGAAACGGTCAGTGAAAGACGAATGAGCTTGCGCCTTATGACTCACAAGTCGGTGGCGGGCATGAAATTGGACGGAGCGCACGTCGCCGAGGAGGATCCATTGAGTTGTGTGCAGCAGTTGAGGGCCGCAAACGGGACGGCTGATACTCTTTTCTCTGGGGTTTTACTCCAACCAGATATCTGCCAACCTCTGTCTCTGGAATCTACGCGCTGCTGATGCGCTCCAAGAGCTGCGGGCCACAAGCAGAGGGGCATAAAAGACAAACAAAAGCGAGCGAGTCTTGTGTCTGGCCACCATTCTTCTTGTCTCAGTTCCCTCACAGATAGAAACAACTCGCATCCCAAGCTAATGCGGCCGCCCTCTCCCAGTTTGTGCAGCAAATAGAGCATAGAGAAGACGGATATATAGGATGAAGCTGTGGGGGAGGAGCGAGGCTCTGCAGTCCTGCAGGCTACCTGAAGGCCTACCGCGACCGCAAATCGGCCCGAGCTCGGCTAACGAAGTTACACGGCAAGCTTGCTGGCCTAGCTCAGCGCCTTGCCCTGTGAGTGTGTGTGGAAAAATCTCGTGGGCGGGCCTGCAACTGAGAGCATTGTTGGCAGTTGTTGGCTCAATGCAAGATGGACATCACACCATGGCTATGCACTAGCGAGAAAGTGACGCCAACGCCTGACGGGAATTTCAAATTCCATTAGCCGCCGTTCCAAATTCACTTTGATTTATCTAGCTCGCCCGCTTCGAGGCGCCCAACCGCAATCAAGTCGAATCGTAATTGGTAGCTAAATTTTACAGGAACCACACTGTCTTAGCAACAAGCTCAAATAATGCTCACCAACACTAACGAGCCACAATCTTTCTCTCTCTCCCTCTCTCGCTTCCCGTGCAAGCGGCACATGATGATACGCCGCTCGCTTGGCCGATTGCTTGAGGAGGCAAATTCCTCCCCTCATCTGCAATCCACCATCATCATGAGATGAGGCAAACTGCTTTTTCGTCAGACCGGTGTTTCTGTGTGTGTGTGTCTAAGCTAACAACTCGGCGCAACTTATCGCATTAGAATATTGGATGGCTTATTTTACGTTCGGCCTTCACTCGCTATGGCCCTCAGCCAAGCCAGCTCCCAAGCCATGAGTTAGCAATTTAACAACTCTCGGGCCGGCTCAATCATTGGCTCGATAGTAACTGGCAAATTTGCAAGCTTCCATTTCCGTTAGGGCGCCAGCCAGTCGCAATGGCAGACTGCGCTCACTTGCGCCCGAGGATTGTAAGTGATCAGAATTCCAAATGGCAAACATCTCATCATTGTTACGAGCTTGACGCACTCTATTCCTCGTGCTCCTGGCGATGGGCGAATCCGTATCACGTTTTAACGGAATAGCTGGACAAAATTTTACTCCCCAAGCCCCCTCCTCTGTCTCAGTTGCGTTGAGACCCCCAAAATCATGAGACACAATGGCGGCGCGCATTGCATAGGCCAGGCATCTGTAAGCACATCGGTCGGCTGCGCCGGCCGCCTCACTGTGCGATTACAGTCTACAGCGCGAGGCCCATTCGGCCGCGTGTGCTTGTCGCCCAATTGCGGCCATGCCAGCAACAAGGATACTCGCTGTGGATCTCCTCGCCGGCTGCCTGTGACTCTCACGGAGAGCGCAGTCCTTAGGTGCAAGTAGAACATCATTTCGCTTCAAGTTTAACACATTCACCCTGGACAATATCTTACTCATCCTCCCGGCACATATTGGGGCACAATTAAAAATTCAACCCGTCTATTGATGTTTGATAGATAATCAAGCTGGATAGCACTTTGCACCATCCAATATGATCGGATCTGCCTGCAGGCTTACGAGCCGAAATATCCTCCTGAGCCGATTGCTCTATCGTTTATTTAGAGAAAGCAGAGCGACCTACTATCCGGGTTTCTCTTTCAAGAGGATGTGGCCAGAGCCAATCACCCAACCCACCCTGCAACAGTTCTTGAACGAAATCAACTACTTTGAAGAGCCTTCCAAGCTTGTCAATATTGGCCTTACCATGGATGAGCCTAGCAGCTCTGGCCGCGAATTGGGTAGAGATCAATCCGAGGTGCAATCAGAACGTGATATGGCAGAAGAGAATCTATCAGATGATCAAGTGAGTAGCCTAGTCGGTTTATTAGGGCAAGAAGCTGAGGTTCCCGAGTTCGATTCCGATGACGCGGCTCTAGACCCACAGCAATTGTTCAATCTTGCTCTCAATCACGGCATTTTTCGGGACCTTTTTGACCGTTATGTTCCTCAAACCGATCATATTAACTTCACCCCCGAACAAGCCCAGCGCCTTGATCGTCTCATACCTGATTACTGGATCACAGATTTGCCTTATTCCAGAGTCAAGCGTCATCGACCAGAGCCCAGGTCTCTCTACTGCTTCAGGCCTGTTATGGATATCAATGTTCGGTTTGTCCATAATGATTCACATCCAGGTTCGCAGACAACTCACTACGCGCATACAGTATATCACGGCAATGTTATCCCGGCCTCCGAGGCGCTAGTCAAACCCTCGATTACACTTGACGGTCATTGGACCTTACAGAATCCTCAAGCAAATTTAGTGAAGCCAGCTGAGTTCAAAAATTGGAAACCTGGAAATCTAACGTTCAACAACCTCGAAGATTCTTCAAACAGAAATTTCTACTCGATTCTTATGTTGAACCTAGACTACTTGCATCCAGATCTCCCAAATCTACATTGGTTCATAACGAACATATCGGTAGCAAATCAGAAGAATGATGGTAGTCTGATGTATGATGAGTTGTGTGAGTACCTGCCAGTTCACGGCATCAAGGGTTTCGGTCACTCAAGGTACGTGTTTCTGGTCTTACAACATACGTCCAAGCTCAATGTAGATGAATTGAAGATCGAGAGTCCTTCGCCGAACGCTAGAAAGTTCCACATGAAGGACTTCATCGATAGACATGCTGCAATCAACATGACCCCGGTTGGTGTGAGTTGGTTCCAAACTTCGTGGGATGAGAGTTCTAACAAGATCTTTCACGATCATCTCAAGATGAAAGCACCTGTTTACGAGTCCATCCTACCCACACTTGAACCTTCAGAAATCGACAAGAAGGCCTACCCAGGTAAAGTTCCTTTCAATGTGTTCCTAGACCACTGTAGATCTACCAAGGATATAAATAAGCAAGTTCTACTCGAAAGACTCAACAGTGTAGACCCCTTCGATTATCGAGATCAATATGTACCTCCTAAAGTGCCTCCAACTGTCTTCCTGGATGAAAAAGTGCCAAGTTGGATGCATAACGTGTTGTTTAAAAAGAAGAACAAGATAGGCTACTGGCGGGGCTTGAGGCCTGCGTCGGCGACCATACCGCTGAATAATAACGCAGATCTCGACTATCCCATCAGACCAATTGCATCATCTAAGAAAACACCTCCTGGTTTCCATAACATTTACCAAGGCAAACCCCTGTTGAAGAAGGCCAAAGACTCGCCTTACAGCCGGCCTGTTAACGAGCACCAGTCAGTCTTCGTGCAGACCGACCATAAAATACATGTTGAACAGGCGCGTAAGATGATGGAAGACCTCAAACCTAAAAGCAATGGAGATAATTGAGACAGGTGCCGAGTGATCAGATGTTGTGAAAGTGGGCGAGCAACATGAGTCTATTGTGATGATCTAACTTTTCTTTCGAACTTCCCCGCGGGCCCACTGCGCTTGCGCAAGTCGGTGAATAAAGTTCTCCTCAGCTATCAGCTGTCTGTGGCACGTTCCAAGAGAGAAAGCTACACATTGAAGCAGAAAAATTATCACAAAAACGCGCGTGAGAGCGCAAAAAATTGGTAAATATATTGTTGATTTTTGCTAATCACAGGTCATCTTTATATTAATCAAGCGCCGCAATTCACATCGTATTCTCAGAATGACAACCAAATTATCTTTTAGGTCTAGGCAACTAGACCCCTCTAAACCCATGCCCATTTACAGAGCTGATGATTTACCTGATCTAGGAGAATGCACTGCAATAAGCAGAGGAGTACCAGTTTTACCTTCAGGAATGGAGAAAGAAGAAGAGGGGGAACATCATTTACAGAGAGCCATATCTGCACAGCAAGCCTTCGGGCACACAGGTGAACTTGTGATTCCAACTCCAGAAGTCCAGATGGCGCCTAGTAAGGACTATGGAGAGTTATATTCACCAGATTATAAGATACCCGGACAACTTATTCATATGCAACTTTTCGCAATCGAGCAAGATTACCCAGACTATGATATGGATTCTGAAGATGAGGAATGGTTTCATAAAAATGCCAAAGTTTACTCAGATCTCACAACAATCAATTTCGAGAGACTAATGGATAAATTTGAAACGCAACAACTAGGTCGATCTAAAGCTCTTGAACTCCCCGAGGCAAAAGTTATCGCTGGAGCCAAGAATGCAGAGGAGGAGAGTTTAGTAACAGAAATCTATGACTATTGGGTTGAAAAAAGATTGAAGTCCAAGATACCCCTCCGGCCAATTGTGAGGCAAGAAAAGCGAGAAGGAGCATCATCAAAAAGCCCATATATTGCTTTCAGGAAGAGAACAGAGAAGATGCAAACAAGGAAAAACCGTAAAAACGATGAAGCCTCTTATGAGAAAATGCTCAAACTCAAGAGAGATCTCAATCGAGCTGTAACTCTTCTCGATCTAGTTAAAGAGCGAGAGAGAATAAAGCGCGATCATCTTAATCTAACTGTAGATATTTTTAAGAAGAGATACGAATTAGGTGATTATTCTGGTCAAATATTAGCCGAAGTAACCTCACTCCAGAGCGCAAGGGCACATAATAACAACGTGGGTTACCGAGATCAAGATGGTAAATCTAGACCAATAGATGGGCATGTTAGGAAACGACGCGAATACCGAAAACGTCAGAATAATAATGCACATCGATCTACTACAGATCAATTCGAGTTCGAAGATTCGGACAATGAAAGCTTTAAGAATCGCATCGGTTCGGACGATGATGAAGAAGATGACGAAGATGCCCCTGATGGCCCCTACACGTTCAAACGTAAAGGCGGTTGCCATTACCTTGCCCCACGACAAGACGGTGATTGGCCATGGTGCTCCGATGACCAGGCGAGCAAATCACATAGTGATTTCAACAAATATAAATATTGCTTGACATACTTGTCAGCTGGGCCGGTCGAAAAGTACATCGGGCTGGCGAGGCGGAGGGTTGGGCGAGGCGGTCGTATTATCCTCGATAGGATGTATCCACCCGACGACTATATGGGCGACTATGTCGCGGATTGTTATTAAATTATTGACTTATACCAAATTTTTTAGCGACTCAAAAATAAATCAATTTCTCACATGGCGACATACTTCTCACTGTTAGTGATATCACTTTGTCGCTACATCCCAACATTCATCCGCAGAGCTTGAACTTGTAGTGGTGGTTTCCTATCATCAGGTATATAAATTCAACTTTTAGATAGCATTCTAGATCTTCGTGCAAGCCATCCTTCAACATCTTATCCATGAACTCCAGCTCGCTTTTAGGAATTTCGCTATTCGATGCACTATCAACATCTCGCACCATTAGGCTCGAATGAGGCATGGTATCGATAGTCTCGTCTTCATCAGTCAACCTGGTCGCGAACTGATCAATAACTTGCTGCAACCTGATTTTCAGATCACTAACATCATTTGGCTGTGTCTGGTATTGATCTCGGCGGACAGTGATACATAGAAATTGCTTTGTTTTTTCGTAGTTATTGAATATATCAATGGTATCCAAACAAAGTGAAAATGGTCGAATGGTGGCACAGAACTTCTGCACACTTTCCACCAACGATTTTATCTGATGCTGATATACGACCCTATGTCCCCGGAGGAGGGTCACATGCGGAGTTGAATCTGGCGTGTCACCACTTGCATCAAGATTTATCACACTCCTCCATTCCTTGTTTTGACCCATGAGAGACTCGCAATTTCTTTGATGGTCGGTTACCGACTCAATTATTTTGATGATTAAATCTTGACTGTCCGATGATTCAAGCTTAGTGTAGGCATGGCAGACAAATTGTCCCTCCTCTCCATGGAAAGCTTTCTTATCCATTTGTTCAAGTAAAACACCATCAATATCTGATCGAGATAAGGAGTGGGTTTCGTCTATAAAACTGTCATCATGTGAACTCTCATAGGTAGTGATATTTCCTTCCTTGAGGATTTCCTCAATCGCTGGAGGCTCACCGGGTGGCGGTGGAGGCACGATGTAGTCAACGATTGATGATCTGTCAGAATCATGAGTGAATAACCGCCGATTATCGAAGCGTCTACGCTCGCTCTCCCATGTAGGAATGGACCCCTTCAAGGTTCGTCGATAATTCTTGATGATTTCTTCGAGTTTCTTGTTTCTCACTGTCAACTTCTCAATCTGAATATTCTTATCTAGCAAGTCCAACTTCAAATTTTTTACCAGATCATCTTGTACTTCTCGACGCTGCCTCATCATTTCGAAAACCTCGCGCATCCAGTCCTTGTGCTTCACATCATGAAGCTCAGCTTCATTGAAATTGGCGAGCTGTTCGCGATGATGTTTTTTGATCAACTCCAATTCCTTCCTGGCAAGCTTCGTCTGTTCTCGCGATTCCTTTAGTTCCTTCAGAAGATCTGCTCTGTTGTTATTGTTGCCATTTAGGTGGCAAAATTTCTCACCCGATATTTCCATAACTAAATCAGTTCAGGAACGGTTGCAATTTTTGTGGCTGGAGGCGAGTTCAGTCTGATGCTATTCAGGGGGATCCCTGCATGGGAGACATTGGTTGCTCTGCGCTGTAATCCTTCCTGGCGCTGGCACATGACTAAGATGACGTGTAGATACATGCGCATTTGATGTTTCAACAGATTCCCCATTCAATCCAAGTCCTACAGGCTTCCCTTTTGTCAAATAAGTGAGACATCACGACCCCGAGTGCGCGTCTAGTCGAAATGATCGGAATACTAGACTCAGCTGAGCGAGCGATTTGAAGCTAAGCTCGACGATGTGAACTAAAAAATGGTCTTTATTGTCTGATTGCTTTCGCCAGCGTCTGAACGAGCGAAAGTGAAAAGAATACATGCAACAAAATACTTTCCATCGAACGATAAAAATCACAACTAAGGCCTGTCTGGAGGAATGATAGTCCGTTAGTGTGCTCCAGCTGTCGGAGTTCCTGAGGGGCCGACACTCAGCCTTCCTTCTTGGCTTTCACTACGTTCGATAGACTCTCTTTTAGGAGATAGCCACCGTCAACAAAAAGCTCGTGGCCCGTGATAAACTTGGCACTGGGGGTCAAGAGGAAATGAACCACCTCTGCAATTTCCTCAGGTTCGCCAGTGCGCCCCTCGAGCGTGGTAGGCGCCATCACGTGACCGGCAAGCTCTCGGCTGAGGCCAATAGTTTTGAAAATTTCAGTCCTCACTGGCCCCGGGCTGACCACATTGATCTTAACCTGGGTTGCAAGATCTATTGCTAAGCATTTGGCAAACATAGTCATCGCTGCTTTCGAGGCGCAATAGGCGTACGCTTTCTCATGAGCTTTGGTGGAAGCAGTGCTCGATATGAAGATCACTTGCCCTTGAGTCTTCTTCAGTGCATCGATGGCGGCCAGTGTTGCCGAGACTGTTGAATCCAGATTGACACTCATAACACGCCGATAGCTCTGGTAGCTTTCAGCGTCATCTCCAATGGTTCTAGCGAAAGTTCCCGCATTATTGACGAGTACATCCAGCCGACCGAAGTGCTCGAGTGTCTTCTCGACAGCGACTTTGCCGTTCGATGCGTCGGAGAAATCCAATACCATCCCGAAAGGCTGTGTGACAGGTATGATTATCGGTTAGTCTGGGACAAACAATCAAGTTTCAGTCATGCTAGAACAGAGGGAGAGAGAGAGAGGGGAGAAATTCATGAGTTTGAGACTAACTTTGAATGAGTGCGGCGATAGCGTAGAGCTTTCTGACAGGACCCGATCAACTTTATCCTTCTGACTGCCAGTTATTGCCACTTTGTAACCCTTAGTGAGGAGCAATTTTGCTACCGCCTCACCGATACCAGAGCTTGCCCCTGTCACGAGTGCAACTTTTGCCTCTGCTTGCGATGCCATATTACTATGCGAACTAAGAATCTCTAGCTACGAATGAATAAGATCCACCTTCTTACTTGGGGTCGGTTTTGGTTCTGCAGAGTCAGTTAAGAAGAAATGACAGTTCTATGCAGATTGTTCTTGCTCCCTATTCTTATTCTCTCCCAAAGTGGAGGGCTTCTAAAAGATAGACGGCAAAATTATTCTATATGGATGTATTAGTATAGAATTGTAGCTACTTGTAATTCGTTGATCCTTGAAGAAGACTGAGAATTTTCGTTGTTTTTGTCAGAGAGCTCGCGAGGAAGTGAGCTATTTCTCGATCAGATAACAAGTTGTCTAGTCAGGATGGAACAAAAACATGCCAAGATCCAGTGGGCGATTAGCCGATGGAGTAAGTGAAAGCCCGATGATCTTGCGAGAGATGGAGCAGGTTCCTGTGAGTCAGGAAGAAACAATCTGCCCCAATCGCGTGGGCAACGTTCACTAATGGTAACTGAAGCCCAGCTGAATCTCGCCCGAATCCAACAACGCGATTCGCGGCCACAAAATGCCCCATGCCTCTCTCCAGCCTACTGGTTGATCAGACAACTCGGGTCCGACGCAGACTGCCATTTGACCGTTGCATTTCGGTGCGAGTACGCGCTCCGCGCTCTTCGTGCACAAAGCAGCACTCCGGTTCTGCTATCAACAATGCAGACAAGGCGCGCTAGTGGCACTGTTCCCTCCTGAAGTCCGACAGCCAACAAGAGTAAAGTCCCCTCGGTTCATATAAACTTCATCACTATTATTGTTTTAATCAACAACCAGTCAATAGGGACCGTCCAGGGATTTCATTTTAATCACTTTTGAGGTAGCGCAATCATATGATACTCAAACCATGACCGGACGCAGGAAAGCCACAGAAACGGCGTCGTCAAAGCCAAAACTGCCAGATGTTCCGGCTGTAGTCTATGATAGCCGTAACAATCGTCAATATAAGAAGGGGGAGTTCTTAGGCAAGGTGAGTTTAGCTTGTGATTATTTCCTACTTACCGTTCACGCGTATCTTTCACTGACCTGTTGATTGACGATTTCCTCCCTCTCTCTCTTGAACCTGTAGGGTGGCTTCGCTAGATGCTTTGAACTGATAGATTGTAATACAAACATCAAATATGCGGGAAAAGTTATCGCCAAGTGTCAGCTCACCCGCTCAGGGCAAAAGCAAAAGATGCTCCAGGAAATCGACATCCATAGGTCAATCAGACACGAACACATAGTTAGATTCTACTCATATTTCGAGGATTCTAACTTTATCTATATCATACTAGAGCTCTGCAACAAGAAGTCAATGATGGAATTGCACAAGCGCCGAAAAACTCTATCCGAGCCTGAAATACGTTACTATGTTCGCCAAATCGCTAATGCCTGCCTCTATCTTCATGAGAACAAGATTATCCACAGAGATCTGAAACTTGGAAACATTTTCATCAACGACGATATGAAGATCAAACTGGGAGATTTTGGTCTAGCTACCAGGATGGACGACGCTGACCGTAAGTACACATTGTGTGGTACACCGAATTATCTCGCCCCTGAAATACTTCTCAAGGTTGGACATAGCTATCAGGTCGATGTCTGGTCATTGGGTTGTATAGTCTACACGATGGCTGTTGGCACTCCGCCATTCGAGACACCGGACTTACAAATCACTTACAAACGCATTAAGGATAATAATTACAAAATTCCCGATGATCTGAGCCCACCGTTGAAAACTTTCATTGAATCCATGCTACAGACGGAACCAGAACGTAGGCCAACCATGACATCTATTCTCAGCGATTCTTACATCATCAACAACTACATACCACGATCTCTACCAACTTCTTGCTTGACTACTGCCCCTCGCAGTCATACCGGACGTCTTTCAGTTCTACCAGGTGCTCTTGAGATGATGGCACTAACAAATCAAAACGAAATCGGTGGCGCTAGATCGCCTCTCCACCCTGTGCTCAATAACGAACATGGTGAGGATAAGTCTGCTGGTAAGGCAACCGCTTTAACTGCTGCAACTAACACCGGTGTACCTGGAGCGATAAAGAATCCACTGTCTGGTGTTCCGAATATGCCAGTGTCAACTAAACCTCAAGCTGGCAATCCGACTCGCAAGCGCTCAAACCCTAATGTATTGTCGGAAGATGCTAATCTCAAGAATCTCAGTAAACAGTTGCTTGACTGTTTGGCCAGAAAGCGTGTCGTGAACTTTGAGGGAGGCTTCAGTGAAGCTGAAGACCCTATGTCCGCTCCAATCTATTGGATCAGCAAGTGGGTAGACTTCAGCGATCGATACGGCCTAGGATTTGCTCTTTGTGACAATAGTTATGGCGTAAGATTCAATGATGATACGACCATGATCATTTTGGCATCTGAAAACGAGAATCAACTACAGTATATTGATTCCTCTGCTGAAGAGTACTTTTTCTCCAAGGTCAATGCACCTAGCAGTCTCCGCAAAAAAATCGAACTGCTCAAGTATTTCAAAAACTACATGAATAAGTATTTAGCCAATACTGGTAGCAAGATAAGAGAAGAAGAGAGCATAACTAGGTTGCCATATGTTTGCCACTGGTTCAGAACTAAGACTGCCTTGGTCTTTTACTTGACCAATGGCACTATGCAAGTTCATTTTTTCGATCACGTGAAATTGGTTCTTTGTCCATTATTAGGCGCATGCACATTCTTCAATGCTGAAAATGAAGTACATACCTATAGACTTGATCTTATTAGTATACATGGAGCCACGAGCGACATATACAAACGACTGAGGTACGCACTGGATTGTGTCAACCTTTTACTCGACGATAATGCAACACGTGATGGTGCTACAACATCGGTGGCCAGAGTGGCCGCCAACCAACATCAGCAAAAAACGACAGCTTAGTCGCTCTGGTCACATCATAATCATAGTTGACATGTGTACTAGTGGAAGTTTTTATTAAACGTAGTCTCACTCCCATTAAACTTCATAGATCTAATTTCTGTATGATGGAAAAAGTCACAGGCACTCTTATCGCACCAATAGTTGATGGCGGAACATCACGAGAACAGTGATAGTGTCCAGTGGCTCCATTGAAGTTACTTTCCTCCGTTAGACTACGCAGGCAGTCTAAGACTGCTTCCTCTGGCGACTGGTGTTTAAGATGTGGGAATGGATATAGAATGTCAGTATAACTTGAAGTAGTTTCATATCGGTGAATGAAACTAGGAACTAATGGTCGCATGCGCTCATTCGGTTTGGGATTGAAAAACTAGCCATACATGCTACTAAAGCGTCAAAATGAGTTAGATGAGCACCATCTATTTCCATGGAAATTTTCTGCTAGTGCAACTCGAACTTACCTCTTGTGATGTACAAATAAAAGAAATCACAATACAGAATTGTTTGGATAGTTCCCGAAACTATTGGAATCCATTCGTGAAATCCTTCTGTGTAATATCTGTAGATCCAGTTTAAGATATATAGACCTCGGTACAAACCTAGGAAGAATAAATAGTGCGAGGTTATTGTTTCTGCTTCGCCAGTTCTCGTAATCATGAACAATTGCGGTAATATGGCGACAGCCTCTAAATATATTGAGAATGTCCATAGGAGCTCGATTATTAGCCATGCATTGGATCTTCTTTCATGAATCAACAAAGTTAAAAATGCGACTGCCCCGATCAGATATTCTATACGGAACGTATCTTGGCTTCTACCATACGTTGTCTTGAATTTGTTATAAATTAGGTAGACTGTTGTATATGAGGATGCAAGGAATATAATCTTCATTAAAGAGTTGTAAAGAGATACATAGTCAAAGAATAAATCCAGGTAGCGGCAACTAAATACCGCCGCAAATAGAACTTGACTTTTACCGGAGATTCCTGAACATGACCTTGTCTTCCATATCTTCGTCAACAATATTATGACAGCTACTAAATGTGACAGATCTCCGAGAAATCTGAATATATTCATCTTGGGTGACTGATATGGTAAAATCTATTTCCTCCAGTAATACAGTTAAGTGACTTAATATCGCCTCTTTATTTAACTGTTGAGCACAGTTTAGAAAAGGACACGTGTATCATCCGATTTTATAATTGGTGACCTAAGCAAAATCTGACAACTGTCAATATTTGAAGATCATTGATTATAGGTTAATCATCAGGGCTGAGACAGGGGAACCCTCGGATCAATTCAGGATCGCTTAACCAGCTCAGAGCCTCATTGAGGCACAGCAATTGGAAGTGGCAATTGTTAAGGTGAGGTGTTGTCTGTTATGCATTCACGGCATAGCCGAGCTGTCACGTTGTCGTCGTTCCACAGCGGCACGAATCGACAGAACACGGCAGGACTTCGCGTGATTTTTGTGAATTGAACTGCAGGTAGTCTGCTCTGCGTGTGATACTTTGCGAAATTTGCCACCAGACCCACGGAAAGCCGGAGGGATCCTATTAGGTTCCTCCACTTTTTTCATAGATATAGATTGCCATTTGATTCCTCACAAAAGTAAGGCTAAGATTTTATTGCAACGAGCGGTAAACTTCTGTAGTTCATCATCTGATGCACTTGTTCGAAAGGCTATAATAGGCTCATACAATGTTTTGAAAAGAAGTCTCCTAGCAAGCCAACGCCCATTACGGGATCGATTAACCAAAACAATCAGCAACACAGTGTCTAGAAACGTGGCCGGGTACCTAAGATGTCGTAGATCTCCCTAGGACTGATTCCGGGTTCGATATGACCTCGTGATCCTGTGTCGGAGAATCGAGCCTCAACTCCAGCTCCAGCCGCCAGTCGACCATGAGCCAGCTCCAGCCGGGCTCGCGACTGGTGCGGGCCGGGAATGTCTGAGG
>Ga0058701_10000170_pt1 | contig 54956 bp, 42 predicted proteins | sample AgamicOrMae_FD_97039 | JGI IMG/M metagenome (GOLD analysis project Ga0058701, IMG submission 97039) | Agave microbial communities from Guanajuato, Mexico - Or.Ma.e | ecosystem: Host-associated > Plants > Phyllosphere > Phylloplane/Leaf | place: Guanajuato, Mexico | collected 2012-06-04
GATTTATACTTTCTGCTGTGAATTGAGTTCATCTCACCTTCTGTGATTGGGGGCAGTTACAAAATCTATCGAGTGGATACAATATTCCCCCGTCCGGCAAACCCCATCCATCGCATGATCACCACCACTTCTTCCTCGACTGATGCCCACCCATCTTCTCATCCTTATGTACGCAAGCGGACGCTCCGACGGCTCTCAATCATTCACAGTAGACTAATGCGCCACCTTATGCATCACTTCTCTCTAAATACACGTCACAGGGAGATTCCATACCATGCAGATGCTGCGTCCTACTAGCTAGACATCATGTATCCTAATGCTCGTTCTAGTGCTCACAGAGCTGCGAAATTGCTCTCAGACTTGCACAGGCGCACAAGCTGGCCATCTCACTGGTAAATACTGGTCTGAGAAGCAAAGTGGCCCCTCCAATGACCACTCGACATGGGGTGTCTAGCCAAGCGAGTGGAATGGGAACACTTGCCACAATGCATACAGTATACATAGACTATTGCGCATCATTGGCCAAAAGTTGCTGCCTCTCGCATCACTGGTTCATCATCCAGGGGCCCCTTTAGCTAATTATGTGTATGAATTTTGGAAGTATGCTTCTAGTTGTGTGAGATAAAAACTTTTGCGCATAGTGGTTGTACAACTGGTGAACTATGGTCTGATGATTGTATTTTTTTCCATTCAGCTTGCTTTCGCGCACCAGGGGCCCCAAAGTGTTTAAACATTTTGCTCTCTTGTGGATGCATTATTGATCCAAGAGGCACAAATAGGCTAACAATCAGTAGTGCTACTATATTGTCATAAGTGTGCAAAGTTTCATTGAGCTCACATGACTGGTTAGCTCGCAATACGAGCTGACGATGTTTGAGCAAATTGCCAACAAGGGTCCCAGAATCAGAATAGCCCTATTCGATGTGAGATCAATTTGGGATACAAATACTCGTGCTAGGCTACTGAATTTTCTACACAAGCTACAACAATGTATACATAAGCTGCTGACAGCACACACAGCCTGATTATGGCTCTGCTTGCTCCACCACAGACCCCACTAGCTATTGAGGCCCCGCAGTCTGGGGCCCACAAGCGTCAAGATTGCAGCCTTTGCAAGACGGCGCTCTTTAGCTTGTATATTGGTGGCTCACTTGTCACAATTTGCATTCTCTACCACACGTCAATTGTGCATTCTGGTACAATTTAGAAAAATAACAAATATCTCTCCAGTTTCACAATGAAACATGTTAGCTGGCTAATCTTTTGCCTGTATCAATATAAACGTCTACAAAGTGCATAACAAGTTGCAAAAGCACAATACGAGCTATACTTTCTCCATAATGGAGCTCAACTTTCAAACTTTGAGCCCCACTAGGGGCCGCGCAGAAGGCGTTATGATGTAGCAGATACCATACTTGTATAGTGTATGTATTTTGCAACAAATTGATATGATCATTTTTCCTCCAGCTCAAATGGTTGCGAAGATATTTGTGCTTGATTGTTGAGGTGCCGAAATCGTCTCAGAATTTGAAAAGAAATTGTTCTGCGGTTTCAATGGCAGAGTAGCGCACGATAACAACAGTGCGCTAGCGCGCAAGAGCGGGCCCGTGCACGCTATGAAGGGTCCAATTTGTGTCTCTTCTGAGGTTTCTAGCCCCATAACAAGGTTTGCAGCCTGCTCCCGGCATGCATTTGATACGGACTGAAGGCTCATCTGGCAACAACAACCAGCCTCCTTGGCGCAAAAAGGGGCACTGTGGGAGGCTCCGATTCGTGCAACAAGCGTCCAATGCACGACACCAGCCCTCATCAGAGCTACCATATAGCAGCCGTGACTGGGCATCAGGTGTCTGGGTGCCAGTGAGGCTGTATTTGGCCATTATCTGTCTATTTATCATTCTGTATGAAGTATAAGTGTCGATATGAGGCTCGTGTGTGAATTTATGGTCGTCGGCTACACTAGAAGTGGTCGAAGCTATGATGTGATAGTTGCACGACTCGGCTCACTTGGCCGCGGATGTGGAAAAAGTTCACCTAGTGTGGCGGAGCAACCTTTTGTCCTAGAGACATGCAAATCAGGCCACATATGCACTGTAACATGACTAACTGATTGCAGCATTAGTTGAATCTCTGGCTAATGTGGAGAGTGCACCAGATTCGCTGGAGTGAAAACAAAGGAGCCTACTTGAGGACCAAGCGAGTGCAATGAGAACATTTGTCATACTGTCCACAGTATACGCAAACTATTGTGCATCATTGGCCAAAAGTTCCTGCCTCTGGCATCAGTGGTTCATCATCTAGGGGCCCCTTTAGCTAATTATGAGTATGAATTATGAAAGTGTGCTTCCAGTTGTGTGAAGTGAGAATGTTTGCGCTGATGGACTAGGTGCACGTACGGCTGTGAAATGAGCAGAACAGCATCGAATCTCGATCTATCCGATAAAAGTTCAAACCAGTTAGACAGTCTTCCGTCTAGATCACTCGAGAAGAGAGGGCACAAGGATGATCATGGAATAGATCATGAGCGTGAAGATAAACAGTGCTGGAGAGAGTATCCACAGGCATCTCAGAAAATCGGTATCTTTCATCTCGACAAACACAGAACGCCTCCAAGTCTCAATCATTCGATGTCTCAAAAGTTTTTAATCGTCGCTACAAATATTACGAGAAAATCCTAAGGGCGGCTACCTGATACGGTTGTCTCTACATGAGATCTAGTTTAGCTGCATGTGATTTGATTCCTATGTGAAACTTTGAGTTGAGCTAGATAGCATTGAATGACGTAGCGATTTCGATGGTAGAGATGTCATCGATGATGGATTGAACAATTTGTACCAACCGATCACAATTGAGGATAAATTCAAATCATCCAATTGGATTTGCACGATTCCCATCAGTGCTTTATGATTCATTCGTCCGTAATCACCCCAAACAATAATCTAAAGAATTCGGAGATCGAGGATGTAGAAAATTGTTAGTACGGAATCAATTTTGATTGCTAATGATTATCTCAATCAACTGGTATGTGTGCAACGTCTACTCACCTGAAGGATACATTGACGGTAATCTTCTCTGAATGTTAACTGCTGCTGATACAGAGGGTCTAGAGTTCTTCTAGCTGGAGCAGTTTTCGCCTTCGCTATGCATTTGCGGTTCTTCATTAGGTAAACTTTCACATAGGGAGCTGAAGGAGAGATTTTGAAGGGAGTGTTAGTTGTCTAGAGGAAATTCGACACGATTGAGCCTTTCTCATGGTGTTTTACTTACAGGGCAGAGTTTTTGAACCAGGTTTGGATTGTAGTCTGCGGGCTCGGATAACCTCGACCTCTAGATTGCCTTTGCGATCGCTAAGACTTAATTGTATGTCGCCTAGATATGGTGATGCTAAAGCTTGGCGTGAAACAATCTGTCCAGCACCAAGTCCTTCCACAAAACTACTTGTCGGATCATTGGCGTCGAAACGAGAGTTAGCATGGAGCCAACTAGATAGAGATCAACAGATTAGTTGATTAATCAATGGAGAACCATTGCACAAACACTCATCGAAGAGCAACACTTACTTAGCACTACTTTCGTTGCTTATACTGCCTTCGCCATCGGAGGAGACGCTCGTGGTTTGTTTGACAAGATGTCTCGCAGTATGGGGCACAACTTCCTCGCTTCTGTGGACACTGAACAGTGTCACTTGCTTCTTCCTGAAACCAAGGCGCTTTTTGGTGCCTTTCATTCAATGAGATCGAGATGGAATGTTAGAAAATGAGCAATTTTTCAACCACAATGACAGGAAGCCAGTTATTTTCCCAGACGAATTAGTCCTGCGTAACTTACCTGACAAACTCAGTTGGGTGGTACTATTACTCTTCTTGGACAATTCTCCGCTTGTCGTTTGGCCGCCCGATTGTGATCTAAGACTCTGGCTGGAGCCGCCACCATCGCCTATACTGCGCTCGTTGGAGCTCTGTTGCTGTTGGTCACGCACCCTCGCTCGACGATCCGAGCGATAGTCTCCCGAATGGGCCCCACCAGCAGTCATGCCAGAGGCAGTCAGACCGACTTGTTGTTCTTTGTCCGAGGCACCAGTGTCGGAAAAGCTGCCCGGCTGTTCAGCTTGAGTCAAACGGTGCAGGCTAGTGCCCCCCGTTTGATGCTGCTGTTGCTGCTGGTGTTGCTGCTGATGTATGGAGACCGATGCGGCTTGACGATGAGTCTCCTTGGATTGGTTCTGAGCTAGTTCGTTCCTCTGAGCCTCGAGATGGTGGTGACGCTGGCTGGATGGTGTGGAAGTCGGATAATCGGACCCCCTTGTTGATCTGCGCTCTCCAGGTTCAAGGGTCTGGGTGTTGTGAGAGGAATCAGCGCGATAATTGTGATGCGCATTGTAGGCCCTTTGGGCGTCCTGGACGTGGTCATCTGCAAGCCAAGATTCGCGAGGATTCCTGCCGGTGCTTATATTGAATTCCGAAGCAGTTATGGCCCCACGTGTGTGGCTCGCCTGCAACTGGTGGTCCCCAACCGAGTAGGAGGCGTTGCTTGCTCGACTAACGATTGAACTCGATCTCTCGCCATCTTCGTTCTCGTTCTCGTTGTCCGAGTCCTCTGGAGCGTTGCCTTCGCCCGCTGCCTTCAAGGTATGCTGGCTCCTCAGTGTCGCCATGCTCTCCTGAGGGTCGCGGGTACTACCATACTCCTCGCTACATGTCCTCAGATAACTCTCCCTGGTGCCTCTCTGCACTCTCTGTCTATTGCCGTACAAGGGAGCCGATATTCTTCCATCAAAGGTGACCCCCTTGATTGGACGCTGCCGGGGACCCTCGACAGAGGAAGTGATGTGGGCATCTTGGTGGGGCACGCTGGTGCTCTCGATGCTGGAGCCGGGAAATGAGGAGCCAGGCAAGGAGGGAGTTCTGCGGCGGTCTTGCTGATATTGGCTAGTTGCTTGACGTTGTTGTTGATGTTGGCGCTGGTGCAGAGACTCGCTCTGGGTTAGGCTAGATGTTGGAAGACTCATTAGAGGCTCAGTGCGGATATCCAAATCAGAATCGACGTAAGAGTGCGGAGGGTGACTAGTGGCTCTGTTGGGGTACTGGAGATGAGCATACTGACTGCCTGTGTGCTGCTCTCTCTGGTAACCTTGAATCATTGATTCGGAGGCTGCATGAGTGGGAGCCTGTTGGATGGGGCCGCCTAATAGGGACGAGCGAAGTTGATTAGCTTGTTGTATATTTGTAGATTTCATAATTTGTTGCTGTTGAACCATGTGTTCGGCTGAAGTTGTGACTGAGGATAATGATTGAATAGCTGATGATGTGACGATAGAATGTGTGGATTGCCTGTGGGCTTGCTGGTGCATTTGCATTGCTGTCGACATTCCAGCTGCCACATCCTTAGGAATATCCGGACGGTTATGATCAAGTGGTTGTTGCTGTTGTTGTTGCTGCTGATGCTGCTGCTGCTGCTGTCGCTGTTGGTGGTGCTGATGGTGGTGGTGGTGGTGCGAGTGGTGGTGATTGTTGCGTGCTCTACGTGAGCCTCCCGGTGGCACGTGTACATAGTATAATTTGTTAGATGAAGAAAGACCTCTAGTATTAAGCTCACTATCGCTGCCCATGGCCACTGAGCAATGGCTTGTATGGTGGTGCGATTGGGAGGGAGCATAATGTGGCGGTAACTGTTGGTTTTGGTGGCCATAACGTTGATGAACTGGCGATGATGTAAAGGGTATGTGTGGATGAGATTGATGCTGTTGATATTGGTGTAAAAAGGCTTGTTGATGTTGTGTGTATTGGGAGGAAGATGAATGTGAGGCAGATTCCATTAGAGGTTGTTGTCGTTGCATTTGATGCTGGAGGCGTTGTTGATGAGCGTACTGCTGCTGCTGCTGATGATGGCTCGTCATTGCACCCATTATTGCACTTGAGTTTGACGGAATATGCTGGCCATGATAAGGATTGCTCGTGGAATGGTACGGCATGGTGTGATAGTAACCCATGTTGACATCGTGCCCCGTTTGATGATATCTGGAATCACGATGTTGCCTAATGCCCAATGGCTCACAGTCTACAAATTCCGGTGAAACACTTATGGTTGGCGGTGGTTGTGAGTGACGTTGTTGATGCTGGTGCTGGTGGTGCATTCGTGCTTGTTGCTGAGCTAAGGGTATTCCGAAATCGCTAATAAGGCGCTCGGCTTGAGCTGTGGATGTTGTCGATGATAGGAGATCATCGCGATGGCCAACAGCGTAGCTCAATGGATCGCTTGCAGTAAAATGGTTGGAATCATCTTCGAAATCTCTATAGGTGCTACGACCCAAGCGTTGTTTTTCCTGCCTCTCGAGCTCTAAGCTCGACTGGCGTCTGTGCCGATGTCTGGCACTGGTTGCACTTTCATACGGCTGCTCGAACTCATCCTCAAGCGTCCGATGGTAGGCCGAAGAGGTTGAAGGTTGGAGGTGGCCCTCTAGGTTGCTTGCGCCCACCATCTGATGCTTATGGTGCTTCTGTTCATGCCTGACACCTGCACTGCTGGTGCCCCTATGTGGCCGCTGTTGCAATTGGTCGGACGGTGATTTTGGGCGTGGTATTTGAGGCAAAACCCTCCGCTGTTGCGGCTGATAGATCGGCTCTTGTGCTACTGCTGCAGATTGTGCATTATTAGACCTTCCCAATTGTTCAATCATTTGTGTCAACATTTCGGCACTATAATCCTGCCTTGCGGATGTGTGTAATCCAAGCGATGATGAACTAAGGTCATGCTGGTGTTGTCTAGGCAACATTTCAGTACTCACAGCTTGATGATGATAGGCACCGATATTATCTGTATGGGTCCCGATTAATGGGGTACCACGACCCATGTGGACGCCAGAATCTCCGCTCCCGCTGCTGAATATGTGACGACGTGATGGATTTCCGCCGCTGGCACCAGTGACAATATGCGACGATCCTAAGGGGGGCATAGGATTTATGGGAAAGGGAGTGGCCAGGGGGACAGGCGGAGACACGGAGTCCTGTCGTCTGGTTAGACCATATCTCATGGTGCTATTGTAAAGGTCATGTTATCATGCTTGTTTGATTCAAAGAAACAATCAACTAAGGGTCATGATGGAACCTGATTTAGGCATTTGAAATTGAATTGTTTAGACTATCATTGGAAATGTGTGTGATATAATTAGATGTTTCTCAAACTAATGGAGTGCATGTTTGGCCCCAAACAATATCTCCCCCTAACTGGGATCCTAAAACTTTTGCAAGCAGAGGAATAATAACCGAGAGTTTTGGTAAAACTCTCGGAGCAAAAATATCTAAGCTATAAATGGGATAATATGGTCACAAATGCGCTCGATGAACTCGCGGAAGGTTTCATTTATCGAGAGGGACCACTACTGGACCCTGCTGAGTTGTAGCCCGTGTATCTGGTGCCGAAAGTGGCACGCGGGTAATGCTGTGCTAACCAGAGGGGCGCTAGGCGCCCTCGCATAGGCCATAGCAATCTGCTTACAAAGCGCGACTGTGGAGCTGGTGGCAAGAGTGCCTTCAAGAAGGGGTTCACATTTTCCCCCGCTCGTTTTTGTCGGGATGCGGGCTCAGTGCCCGCCTGGTGGCACCAGACGAGGGCGTGGTCTGGCGGTCCAAACGATTTGTATCTGTCCGCACGTTCTGTTTGGTGGGCGCGGTTCTCTCGGATCGGGCGCCGCAGGAAGATCCCGCAAAACAGGTCTTCATGTGGGCGACCTATCAGCCACGCATATTACGAAGCGCGAGTGGGGGCCCACTGCCCACGAAGCGCGGCAAGGGCCGCCCGCTAGAAAGGACTGACAGGGCTGGGCCTGAATTCGATACTCTCGCATAGCTCACAAGTCAGTACAGGCGGAAGAAGAGGCAGACTTTTTTGCCCCCGATAAGGAATAGGCTGTCCGCGGTTCATCAAATAGGACAAATAACACTTTCGGACGCTATCATTCCCAACTCACCTCAGTTTCTTGAGTAGCTGAGGTTTCCTGAGTGGGTCTGGAGTTTACTCGAAATATCGATTACAGCAAAGGCATCCTGTAGTCGCAACTGTACTCCCATGAACTATGTGATATAAAAAGAAATTCATGTTCCACGGGTTTTTATGAGAGGAATGCTCGCCTCCCTTCCTTTTTGCCGATTTTCCTTCTTATCGTTATCAACTTTTATTAGTTTCTCGGTAAAGTTTCCCAGGTGGATGTTGGACGGATCTAAAGCGGAAAATAGAAAAGCTAATTCGGACTAACTTCGTAGCGAAGCCCAAAGATGGTTGTCCACATTCTGCTAACCAATCAATGGTAGTAGTAGGGTAGAGATGGCTACGATCAATTTTACCGTGAGAGGATTCAATCCCGAACGAGTTGGTGATGAGTTGCAGCCATCCTTGTTGTTGCAGGCACAAGATTCCATGATCACATCGTAGGTACCATATCTCATTTCACAATTGTTGCCCAACTTGCTATTATCCTCCTCTGTCGGTGGGTCAATGTAACCACAACCTCGAATGGTACGCCATTCTCCATTCGCCTTTTGCCTGATCTTACGACACATTGTTGCACGGAGGGGTTTTACAGAAGTTGCTTGGGAAAATGCTGAGAAAAATCCTCGGTCTTCAGCCACCTCCAACTCGTTGCGTGCCGCTAAGTCAGCTCTAGGATAAGCATCACAATCTGTTATCGGTAGAGTCAAATTGTCAAATGGATCAGCGCATTTCGGGTCGATATTTGATTGGCATACATAACATTTGATTCCATACGCCAGACCCTTATCCGATCCCAAGTGGCTGCATAATAATATTAGCAAAGTCGTATGTGATAGAAACTTTATGAAGCTTGATTTAGGCACTTGTTGGTGAGAGAAGTATCTTAAAATTATTTTGGCCATTGTATGTGTAAATCTATTACACCAATGTTGAGTGTCATGCATTTGCTAGATGCTTCGGTTCTAGCTAGAAGGGAGTCATCTTGGTAGAGTATTCCAGGAAAAAATTATCCTTTTAGTTACATGAGATCAGGCCAGCGATATCACTCAACATAAATCAATGGCCATGGATGAGACGGACTGACAGCTGGAAAACGAACGCTTGATGCAAGGAGCACGCTTACTCGAGAGACCACTTGCAATTCTGAATGCTGAATTTAACAGATACAGATGAAAAACAAACATACTCGATAGCACATGCTCATTGGGCTAGAGATGAACGTCTTGTAGCGTGTAGGAGCCTAGATTTACGTAACCACTTCGAAATGATGGAAAGTCCAATGAAATAAGGGCGACTGCATTCTAGTGTAACTAGTGAGACAGGTTGATGACCAACGTGTGGTATAAAAATGCTTATTCCTCCAGGTTAAGGAACGGCTGAGTAGTGTAGTGGTTATCACATTTGACTCTGAATCAAATAACTCGGGTTCGAATCCCGACTCGGCCTGAGTTTTTTTTGATGTCCACGAGGCTGAGCTGCCCATAGACATGGACAAGAAGTAACCACTCACATCTCGCTTTTTTCAAACTGGTCGTAGCATCATACTTTCTCACATTTCTCAAGCCCGCATCGTCTCATTTTCAGGATCCTCTCATCTCTCTTTTTCCAGCAAGATTCATTTCATTCCAACCATCTCTCTTTAATGCGTATGAGGATTTAAGGCTAGTGAGCCGCGACAGACAAACGTCTCTCTGCGAACAACACGGTTAGTTAGACCGACGGGTGGAAACACTTCCATATTACGACCTCAGAAGAATTGAAAAAAAAACTATTGAAAGAAAGATCCCCTCTCTAACGGATCCTCTTTCCGGATCAGTCTCGGTCAATGGAGACTGATCGAGCATCTGAATGGATCGGTTTCGCAAGCGTACGTTGCTTTGACTTTCAAGTTTGTTGATGGTAGTGAGGTGTTGCACTGGTAAAATGAGAATCCTGAGTCGATCACTTTCTTCTTTGTGGTCATCGAAAGTAACGATTTATTGCCATGATAGCAGTAACATTAGTTGTTTTCAGCCTGCTTTTTTGTCAGGGGATGGACGCTACTGTCACAATATGATCTAGTTAATCACAGTTACTGGATTGCAGAGAAGACTTGATGAAATCCACCTGAAGATGAAGAGCGTCCATCGATTGGGGCGTTTGTAAGCACCCCAGAGTGGTTTGAATGCGCTATAAATCTATTATAATACTGGTTGAGCATCTACCACGGCTCCTTGATAGGATCTTGTGTCTGAGCAGACGGAGCCGACGCGATTGAATCGTTGTTCAATTTACCTCCGGAGCTTGTTGCCACAGCAGCAGGCTCCCGTGCTGGAGCCTTCGGTAGAGTTTGCCCGGAGATGGGATCTGGTATTTGTACTGTGGATGGAGCTACGACCTCATCTAAGAAGCTAGTGTCCGTTTCTTTTTGGTATTCGTCTCCGAGTGCCTCCAATTCAGCTTCCAACTCAGCATCATCAACATCTGGAACACCATATGAGCGACTCAAGGCTTCTTGAATATCGTTCGCATCGGCTATCATGTCTTGCATATCATCCTGCAGGTCCTCTATCTCGTCCACTTTGATGTTCTTATACTCGTTCTTCATCTGCTTGACACCGGCTTTCATTGCATCAACAGTTCCTTTAGTTTCAATCAGCATTTGAGTGGTAAAATTTGCTTGGTCGAGGTTGAACGATTGCTGCATCAAATTTTCCCTCTGCTGCTCATATTGTTTCTTCTGCTTGAGGACCCTCAATGCCTTCTGTTGGACCGATGATTTAGCTGGCCCATCACGCATCTTTTTCATCTGTTCACGATATTTGAATAGCTCGGCATCTAACATCTTTATCTTGGTATCGAATGACTCAACTCGTTTTTCCAGGTTAGCTCCAATATCAGTCAACGAGGGCCCCGGAGGGGTGGGTTTCGACTTGCCAAAAAGCCTATTCATGACTTGATATCTTGGATAAGTGGGCCTTGTTGCGGATCGCTATAACCTGAGTCGGATGTTTGACAAAACTTATCAAACCAAATAGGTGAAGTAATAACGAAGCAAATATTTTGAGAAGTCAAGCGTATTACTCATTTGGCGCACATTGTATTCGCACCTAATCGCACGACTCGTATTTATCCGCAGTTGTTTAGAGCTACTTTGCGCGATAGAAAATCATCTGAGATCAGAGATCTATTGGGAAGCATTACAATCCATTCATTAACCCTGATGGACATGTTTGATGATGTCATTGTCCATGATGCGATTCAAATTTGAACACCTCTTCATTCATGATACTCAAAAAATCAGAGGGATCAATAACTAGCAGCTGCATGATACCTCATAAGTGATAACCTTCGATGATAATCTCCACAACTTGACCATATATAATGACTGTATTAGAATTTTGGGGCTGTGCCCTCATAACATTTGGCCCAGCCCTTGCAATGTTCACCTTAACAGTGGCCCATGATCCCATAAAAGTGATTTTACTCATCTCATCATCATTTTTCTGGTTACTGTCATTCCTCTCGGTAGCGGTATGTTGGGCTGTCATAAGCACGTTCTGCGATTATCTGATAGTAGGGGCATACTTGGCAGTACTATCTCAAGAGATTTATCGGTACTTGTTTCATGTAGCTGCAAAAAGAGCGCAAATCTATTTAGCTAATATATTAGAAAATAGCAGATCACAGGTATCATCCAGAACAAGTGAAATTCAGATTAACCCGGAGATTGTCAACGAATTCCATGATCGAATGCCTATAAGTTATGGTAAGTTCTCTCAGATCTAAATGGGACTCAACGAATTGACTGTTCACTAACGAGATATATGATGAAATCAAACGCAATTCTAGTTGCTGGCCTAGGATTTGGTCTCATGAATGGCGCCTTCTCAGTTATGAATGTGCTCACTGACTCCATAGGACCCGGGACAGTAGGAATCAAAGGCGACTCTCACCATTTTCTCATAGTTACCTCTCTTACAGCCTTAGCCTTCATACTTCTCAACGTATCTTGGTCGGTTTTAATGTCGGAATCCGTTGAGAAACGTGATCGCAAATTGGCGATATTTATATTTACGACCCACTTTTTAGCGACAACAGTTGTAAGTAAGAGACTATCTTCTGCAAAGTCTACACGAGTGACAGATCAAAAATCGCTAATAACCTTGAACTACCATGACATTTCAATCGACGCAGACATTCGTAAATAGGTACAACTTAGAATTTATATCAATTATAGTTGTCTACGCAACTACGATACTGTCTGGTTTGGCCGCTTTTCATGTGGCTGGTATCGATCTAAGAAGACTGATTGCTCTTCAGCCGAATTCTGCAAGGCAACCTGTCAGATTTTCAAGAGATTAACCGGAACTATCACCAAAAATTGTCAAACGATAGTAAGAATTCTCAACTGGTCAATCGAATTGAGATAATCAATTTGCGGGCGTTGACTCGATGTCCCGAAAAATATTTATTTGGATCCATGAGCTCAAAATATCAAATCTAATTATTGTAACAATCTAAAATTCTCTACTCTTCTTCCTCCTCATCCTCGTATTCCTCCTCCTCCTCTTCCTCCTCATATTCCTCTTCCTCAGCCTCCTCCTCTTCCGGCTGCTGCTTTTGCGGTGGTGGTGCCTGTTGCTTAGGTTGGGTAGGGTTGGCGATTGAAGATTTCCTAGACGAGCTAACAGAACCTTGAACGGCACTACTTCGCCTCCTATCTTGTTGTTGAGCTAGGGAACTCTTGCGGCTCTGTGGCTGCGGGTCCTGATCTTGTTGCTCCATATAGTTGCGCAGTTTTCCTGCCAGAGCATCATGCTCCTCGTCCTCGCTGTCATCCTCATAGATCTTCCTGCCCTGCTCAGTGGCAACATCTTTGCGGGGAGCCGACGGGTCCCATTTGGGTACATGTTTGTCCCCATGAGTCTCTTGAAATTCATTTATCTTCTTCTCCCACTGCTGATCATTGCTTTGCTTCTGAATTTCGACATACCTTCCATTGAAAAGTTCAGTCTTTTCACCGAACGTTCTCCTATCGATTCGGCGTTCGTACTTGCTTGCCAGTCTAACTTTTGGAGGATGCTTACCAGACAAATCCTCCAGGTCCAAGCCCAATTTTAGGGCCTTGTTCTTGTTTATCTGCTTTTGGCGTTCTGTGAGCTCTTTCAGATGGTACTCTTGCCTCTTGCGCTCCTCTTCTAGGTCATATTTATCGCTTTCAAGTGAAACGATTGTATCCCATAGTTCGTTGACAACTTTTTTCAACTCCGGACCTGCCAGACCGTCAGTCTTAAGCGGCTTTATACGTATACTTAGAGCGATCTTCTTATCTTCTGCCAATTGTTCCTTCGTTTTCATAACTGTTTCAATCGATAGAATTGGACCTGTTAGTTACACTCAAAGGAGACAAAAGCTTGACCAATCGCGCATAAACTCATCATAAAGTTACTCACCATCTTGCATACCGAACACAATTGGCCCCGCCTCGACTGCGCCAGGTGCCGTCTTCTTAACCATGAAATTCTTCCTTGCCGCCTCATCACGTTGTTTGATGGCTTGCTGCATGGCCAGCCTCTTTTTCTCGGCCTCCTCCAATCGTTGTCGTTTGGCTTCGGCCTCCTTCTGTTTGCGCTCTTCGAGCTCTTGCTGGCGCTGTTGCTCCTGCTTCCGGCGCATTTCCATCATGAACTTTTCATCCTCGGCCCTTTGAGCCTTTCGCCTCGCCTGACCAGGTTAATGATTAATGAAGGAACGACTCTCATCGATTAGATAAAGTTATTAGATTTGTTCGAGGATCACCTGGGAGATAACACGTATGAAAAAGTTTCTCCGTAATCTAGCCTAACACCCACCTGTCGCTCTTTGAGCTTCTTCAGGTCCTCTTCCTCTTTGGCGCGCTGCTTGGCGCGCAGTTGCAGGTACTCTTGCCATGCCTGTTGCTCCTCTTGGCGCTTCCTTTTCAGCTTCTCCTCGATAGCTATCTCGGCCTCACTCATTGTGCCAAATGATGAGCTGACTGCACTTGTTGCTTCCCTGTTGTATTTAGCTGGGGCGCAAATTTCCCAACTCTCAGTCGGTGGCTAGTTTGCGGCAGAGTACTAAGTTCGCAGAAGGACGTCAGTGGTAAAGTTTAACTCTCTTTCCTCTGGATCTGCAATGCTCATCATCTGGTGCCCATAAAACTAGCATACTTGGAGCCCCAAGTGTTTAAGTGTCTCCAAGTCGGCCTATCATGAGGGGGAGAGTGTCCGTAGTGAGCCTGTGCACTGGAGTGCGTTTGTCTAGCAAATAGGAGCAAAGAAGTAGAACAAACTGGCTTTTTTGCGAGTCTCTCAGAAGAAAGGGGCCATGATGTTAACAGTGCGGGATAAAAGATTTGCATTTGAGGTTAAGCTACCTCTGGCCGTTGCTACTCTGCGGTCCGAGAGTAGCTCGATCCAGCTGGATCCAAATGAGCTAGACCGCAGATGCGGAGGCGAGAAATTGAATACATCTAGGGGTCGACACAAGTATGAACACGGAGTAGCATGTCGAGCAGGCTCCAGAAGTGAGTCTGTTCATTGTGAAACGACTGAGTTCTTTTCTCTTTGCCGTGGTGTTTCATCAAAGATGAACAACAAAGGCTAAGATATCAAGGAGATGTTTGTCTCATTATTAGAGCTTCTCTTTAATTTATGAAATGCTATAAAGAGGGGCACCCTCTGCCTGCCCCCACGCAATGGGCTGCTCCAGGGCAGCAGTTGTGGCCAAATGCTGTTCTTCTTGCTATGTCGCTATGTCTGGCTAGCAAAAAGAATCGAGCCTCTTCATTGCTGAACGCTCAAATCTGTTGCCCTCTCTTAGATTATATGCACAATTTAGGCAACTTGATCTCTTCTTCGCTCCCTTATACTATTCACAGACGTCAACTTGAGACTTGTATGCTGTCCCTCCCTCACTCTCTAGTCGCCACATTTCCTTGCCCACCGTTCGGGAGTGATGCTGCAGCCCACAAGCGAGAGGAGCAAAACCGGCAATTGCGTCACGGCTCAAGATTGTGTTAAATGCCGTCTGTGTAGCACAATGCAGTATTACTATAAAAAGAGTGTGGAGCATCCAACTTGGAGTTCAAACAAGGCAGCAGAGCCACGAGCAGTCGGCTCACAATCAATCCCATTGCTTTCAGTAGGTTCCCCTCAATGGTCGAGTCCAGTTCCCACTTGATTCTCCGATCTTCTAGATTGATTCGAGCTATCCATTTCCAGCCTAGCGCTCCACGCTGGGATCCCCCATCGAGGGGATTAATGGTAATTAAATGAAAAAGGGCAGCGCAGCTTACAGCTTCCGAGGGTTGTGCATAGAGGAACGCCTGTTGGTCAAAAAAATCTGAAAATTTCCCCTTGTGTTTCCGTAACCCAAAATCTATCACAATCTCATCTTGCTCCAACTCGTCTTGTTGCTCATCCGAAATCTTTCGGCCAACACATCATTATGGTCAATGTCAATTAATCTAAATGTTGAGCGATGTCGGGATATTCCAAGAGAGCTATAGCGGCGCTAATTGTTTGCTTCAAGCCTCATGTCTTTCTTACATTATGTATTTTATTAGTGATAGTACACTCCATGTTTGTTGCAATCAAGAGAGGCACAGGATTGACAGGATGGCGCATGATTGGTGGAACAACTGATGAGGCAGGAGAATCGTCGAGCGAACTCACAATCGCAATGATAACTCTCATTCTACTTATTGCCCTTATCTGGGCGTCCTTTTTTATATTCATAGTCAGATTTGAGCTCAGGAGTGAGCTTGAATCTCTTCTCGTACTATTCCAGTGCAGCAAAAGAGGTTTCCGCTTCCTGGGCGTGATAGGATTCCATCTGATATTGTTGACGACTGTCACCGTCATCGTATCGATGGCTGTGGAAAGATCTATACCTCCTGCATCAAATGATGCAACAGATAATCTGGCAGTTTCTACGATGGGCCAAATGAAACCGAAAAAAAACTCAATAACCGATCCCCAAGACAGAGGAGATGCCTCGCAAACTCCAACCTCATGTAAACTTCGATACTCAGATCTGAGGTCGTCTAGATCGCAGTGGAAAAGCGAAAGGTATAAAACAACAGGGCCCAGCAAGGTGGACAGGAGTTATATAATGGTTGTTTACAAGATTTGGTTGACAGCCATCGTTTATGCGTTCTTATATCTGATATGTGAGAACATGATTATGTTTTACACTGAAATGTCGTTGGTAGAGTTTGTACATCACTCGTTTTTGCTAGCCATAGCTCGGGTAACGGGCATAGATCTTAGCGATTATCCGGCTGGTGAGATGTTATTCAATCCATTGGTTAGGCACCGTATTAGATAACAATCGATTGGTGCACAATGGACTCACTGCCTACACATGCTGGCAAAACTTTCACTTCGCACCGCTCCTGCTCACTGCCTGCACGTGCTCAATTCATGGTCCCGGTATTTTCAGCCCTTTTCGACGAGGACTTAATCTTACATCATTTCACCCTAGCTCGAAGAATAATATTTCCAGTATTATGAGACAACTCAATGCGAGAGCTGTCAATAAACTAAATAGATCCTTGACAAATCGTGACTTCTTTGGCATCGAATGGATAACAAGTAAGGATATAGCAGCAGCGTACAAAGATGAACCCCGTCCCGTAGGGGAGGCATTCAGGCAAAGATATGAGCCATTACTGGTTAAACGAGACCAACTAGCTAACGAGGAATCAGAAGAGGACCTAACTTTCGGTCGTATCCGTAGAGATGATCGCAACACACCCCAATATCACGGCCAGTTCGATCTGGAGAACACCAAGCCCATGTATGGGACCATTCAGATCAAGCAAAGATTTGTCCCTGCAGATGAGACGCCCCAAAAAACGAACAATGAGACATCTCAAACACTCGAAAACGAGCTCCCGCCCAACGCAAGGCCGGCTTATAGAATTTCCGATGTTCAGGCGGTCAAAAACTTGAATGAAATTCTAGATCTCCTCAAAAGCGAGGAAAAGGATTATGATATAATGATCAAATATTCTGAGGCTCCGCCGCTAAAATACTTCTTCGATTCTTCAATTGGTGATAGTTCTCAGACCGTAAACTATGATTCTTCATCCAAGTCCCAAAGATCGAGAAAGGAAAAATCAACAGGCAATAAACATGTTATGCACGATGAAAGGACACAAGAACCCTCCGACCCCCACACAATGATTGAGGCTAAGGCAAATCGTTTGACGGAGCGGGATGTCAACAGAATCATCCGAACGTTGGATGAAGATCCGAGCAATGAAGAGATACCACTCCATGACCTGAACCCTATGACAGAGGAATTTGAGAAGAAGTTTCACGATTCACTGAGAGACAGCCGGTTCGATAAGGCTCTAGATGAGAAATATAACGAAACGCGGAAAGAACCGATGAACAAAGTCAGGAAGCCGTTCGAACATCTGAACAAATTACGAAACGGCGAAATCACTCCCACTTCCAGCGTTATGAAGAATACTCTGTCAGAGAATGGGAGATTAGATCCTTTGAAGCCGCAGATCAGATTGGACTCCAAAGGTAAACGTATCTACAGCGATGTTGTCCCAGATTGGTACAAAGTTCGCCGAGCTGAAGCTTTGGAGTATTTTCAGAAGTCAATAATATATCATAATTACGAAATCTTAGCCATAAATAAACCATATGGCATAGCTTCCCATGCAGAAGCATCGGAGGTAAAGTCACCCTTCGACGCGAATGAAGTCATGAACGAATTGGCACGAACTCTGTTCAGGTATGAAAAATTATTCCTCGCCCACAGACTAGATAAATCCACTACAGGCATACTCCTATTTGCTACTTCAGAAGAGCGGGCCAGAATCTTACATAAGCAATTCAAGGCTGGAGAAGTCAAGAAGACATATCTGGCTTTAGCCAAAGGGATCCCGAATCCTGAAGAGGGTATAATAGACATACCGATAGGTGAGTTACGTTCAGCCGGTAAGGTGCGAATGTGCCCGGCCCCGGAAGGATTGGCGCCTGAGAAGCAATTGGCACAGCGCTATAGGGAAGCGAGAGGAGCTATCACTCGCTACAAGACATTAAATTGTGGTAAAGGAAACATATCGCTGGTAGAATTGAAACCGGAATCTGGTGTGAAGCATCAAATTCGCTGCCACTTAGGATTCTGCCTGAAGACTCCTATACTAGGAGATCATAAATATACGGATATCGGCAGGCTGGCTCCTCAGAAGCTGCATCCACAAGCTCTTAAAGCACTGCAGATTCGACAGGAGAAAGTGAGAACTCTTCCGATGCATCTCCACGCAAACGCGGTAATGATACCTGATGGCAAAGCTAATAGGGGCCCTTTATTTATTAAGGCTCCCCTCCCTCATCATTTCAAAGAGAGTATGAAAGCACTAGGATTAAGCTACTACGACTAAAAGATTAAGTCTGATTATAATCTTATCATCGTCTCTTCACGATGATATGTCCATGAGGAAATGGTCTGTGTCCTGAGTTGTTTGGCTATCTGACTCGACTGGTTCATTGATTCCTTCAACTATGGGGTTCTCTACAATGCTCAGAAGGTTTCTCCCAAAGATGCTGTCTTTGTCTATCACATTTATCGATTTATCGTGGCTTTTGTTCGCACTTAGCTCTAGTCTCAATTTTCCACTGATAAAAGAGGCTCTGACATTCTTAACGTATATCAGCTCACCCTCTTTCAATCGTTTTGCCCTCTCAAAATGCTCTGCAGTATCGGTGTCTTTTTGTTTTGAATACACTTGCATTATCAGGCAACCGGGGAGAATTTTCTCAACTTCTAATTCGTAGAAGCTCTTATAGTTATGATCGCTTCCATCATAGATTTGAAGAAGACAATTGCCGAAGGTGGCGGTTATTTTAGGTTCTGCTCTAACTTGACCAACGATATCATAGAAATCGTAACCTGATCCTCGCTGCTTGATCTCAGAAAACTTTGTGTACTTCGGATTTGAATCAACTGATCCAGGTCGATCATCTATCGTAGGATGCGTTAGATTTACACTCGGTGGGCTCGACCTTAATGGCGTTACTTGTCTTGATTGCAAATTTTTACCATCGATTGCTTGAGGGGGTGGTTCGACCTCCGAGTTTTGGGAATCATTCTGCTTCTGACTCAATCTCGGAGACTTTCTTCGACCTGCTGGACGGTCAGAATTTTGGCTGCCGTTCAACTGCCGCCTATCATCGGCCACTGTTTCCGATGTCCGTATGTGCAAGTTTTCCTGGCTATTCGTTTCGGCAAGGGAAGTAGATAGAATGAGACCCAAAGTACTATCCTTGTGGACAAGTCTGAAGGAGCGACCATGCTGTAGGTTCGCGCTAAGCTGTAGTGTTTTTTTGGAACGATCGTATTTGACATTAGTAGCGGTGAAGTAATCTCCCAGCTCCAGTTCACGAGCAATGATGAAATGAGCATCATCTTCAAAGGATTTTGTTTGATCCTTAGCATAGACTGTAAGTTGTTGTTCGCCAGTTCCATCGGAAAACTTGAGTTCTAGATGGCCATATGCATTAACAGATCTATGGTCAAGCCGACCCGCGACCATCAGGTATAAGATGCCACCTGGTGCAGCGCGTCCATTCATCTCTCCAATTCTGGTTATTTTGGAGCTGTAGAACTTCTGAAGGGCTTTACATCGTTGTTTATCGTCGTCATTAATAGTTGGATGTCTCGCTGTTGTAAGCGGCTGCGGGTCCGCGTCAAAGCCTTTCCAGATAACGACACTATTCGGTGCCTGAATCTCCGGTTGTTTGTTGCTGTTTATCTTGACTCGATGCAATCTCACAATGTCTCCTGCCTTAGGTTTCAAGTATGTAGACAGATCACCATTCTGCCTGATCTTGATTTCCTTGAATTCATCGAACAACGTCCAGAAAACACCGCTTGAAAAAGAATCTTCCTTTCTAAAGATGCCGAAGAGGTGGAAATAATCATGCGCGGGACAACTTGCTTGTGAAAGTAAGTCAACTTGCTCTAAATTGAGCGTTGGTAAAGAGGTTCTCAGACGAGGCATTTCGAAAGGGGGTGGGGTTACATCATAGTTTTAATTGATACAGGAGGGCAAAACCAAGCATCAAGTTGTTGAAATCCGGTGACTAAACAAATTGGCGCGTGCAGTTGTTTTGCACTGGGTATCCGATCCCGACAGAGCGGCAGTTGCCTTTCTTGAGGGCGTGTTCTTCGGGATTTCGAGCCGCGCAGTCGTCTGATGCCCATGGTCAGCGTCGCGTAACGTACATTAGACTTTCGCGAGCAAACGGGAAAAAATGGGCGTGGCATGTCCCCTCAAGTTCCCGCGTCCCGAACAGAGAGGAACCAGCAAACTGCCAGCCAACTTGGACCGCCCACGCCCCCTCTGAATGCTGGGATGTTGAACATGACCGCCGCTGCGCTCCAGAGTTGGAATGATTGTTTGGTCAGTAGCAGCGTGTACTCTAAAGTCGGCGCAACTACGAGTGGGAAGTCATCCTTCCACGCAACTTTCACGTTGCTCTTTGAAGCTGCTTACCGGCAGTTTTGTCATATTGATTACCTTTATATTTATAGGAACCTAGTTGTTTCAACACAAATGTCAGTCGAAAATTATTGATCCGGATCAATCTACTTATTTGATTCCCACCATGAGCACCCAGACAGATTTGCCACTGTTAAGATACGCCATAATTGCCTTGGCATGGCTCGCGGGCTTCTTGTCAAGATTGTTCGCTGTAATCAGATTTGAATCAATCATCCACGAGTTTGACCCTTGGTTCAATTACAGGGCCACCCACTATATGACTGAGCATGGCTGGTATGATTTCCTAAACTGGTTCGACGAGAGGGCGTGGTATCCGTTAGGGAGGATAGTTGGTGGTACCACTTTTCCAGGTTTGATGATAGTTAGTGGGACTATTCATTATGTTTTACAATCATTGAATATATCGGTTCACATCAGAGACATATGCGTGTTTTTAGCTCCAATATTTAGTGGTCTTACTGCAATATCAACCTACTTACTGACGAAGGAATTGTGGAATGAGTCAGCTGGACTATTTGCTGCATGTTTTGTAGCTATTGGTAAGTTTCAGGACCGCGAATTTCTCAATGAAAGTTTCGCTTCTTTTTAACTAACGATCAACTTCTCCCCAATCTTGAATCCGTACAGCACCTGGATATATCAGTAGGTCTGTCGCTGGTAGTTATGATAATGAAGGAATAGCTATATTCGCTCTCATGCTAACTTATTATCTCTGGGTCAAGTCAGTGAAAACTGGTAGTATCATGTGGTCCACCTACGCGGCATTAGCCTACTTCTTCATGGTGTCAGCATGGGGTGGATATGTCTTCATTATCAACTTGATACCATTACATGTCTTTGTCCTCATGCTCATGGGACGATTCTCTGATAGACTGTACGTCGCTTATTCCACATTCTTTACCCTGGGCCTGATATTATCTATGCAAATTCCCTTCGTTGGCTTCCAGCCAGTAAGAACTTCCGAGCACATGGCATCAGCTGGAGTTTTTGTTCTTGTACAAGCCTACGCCTTCCTCAAGTACTTACAAACCAAACTTTCCAAAGCCCAATTCAAGATTTACTTACTAGCTGGTTCAGCTGCTGTCGCCGGATTGGTGTTCTTCACCGTCATCATTCTGACCCAACTGGGCTATATTGCGCCTTGGTCAGGTCGCTTCTATTCACTCTGGGACACCGGCTATGCAAAGATACACATTCCCATTATAGCATCCGTTTCCGAGCACCAACCGACAACTTGGTTCTCTTTCTTCTTTGATCTTCACATACTGGTAGCCGTCTACCCGATCGGTTTGTGGTTATGTATCAAGCAAGTAAACGACGAAAGAGTGTTCATTGCACTATATGCGATAACTGCATCTTATTTTGCAGGTGTCATGGTTCGGCTAATGCTAACTCTGACACCTGTTGTATGTGTACTGAGTGCGGTGGCATTCTCAGAGCTATTTGCTCAGAGTTGGAAAGAAGATGATTTAGATAATGCGATTGATCAGACACAAAGGAAGGAAAAAGGTGGGCAAGTACCAGAGAAACAAGCCCATCAACAGCATACGGTTCACGATAAGCACCCAGTATCTAAGCTGAAGAAAATTAGAGATCGTGATCAGAAGGAACATGGTATTAGCTCAACAGAGAAGGCGTTGATGGCAGCCACAGTTGTAGTTTTCCTGTTTATGTTTGTGGTCCACTGTACATGGGTCACTAGCAATGCCTATTCAAGCCCCAGCATAGTATTGGCCAGTTATAACAGCGATGGATCTAGGATGATCTTGGACGATTTCCGTGAAGCTTATTACTGGCTTGCTCAGAATACTGATGATAAAGCTCGAGTGATGTCTTGGTGGGACTATGGCTACCAGATAGCTGGTATGGCTAATCGTACAACATTAACGGATAACAACACGTGGAACAATAGTCACATTGCCCTGGTAGGTTTGGCAATGGCTAGCGATGAAGATAAGGCCTATGAGATAATGCAGTCGTTGGATGTAGATTATGTACTAGTGATTTTCGGCGGAGTCATAGGATATTCAGGCGACGATATCAACAAATTCCTGTGGATGGTCAGGATAGGTGAGGGCGAACATCCGAATGAGATTAGCGAGAGTGATTATTTCACAGAGCGTGGCGAGTTTCGTGTTGATGCCGGCGGTTCCAAAACCCTACTCAACTGTCTCATGTACAAATTAAGTTATTACAGATTTGGGGAGCTATTGATTGATCCGAGAACGCCGCCTGGCTACGATAGGACCAGAAATGTTGAGATTGGAAACAAGAATTTCAAGTTAAAACACCTCGAGGAGGCCTACACGACCGACCACTGGTTGGTGCGTATTTACAAAGTGAAGAAACCGGCCAATCGGCCCAGGATAAGCGCATGAAGATGCATGGAAACGATGAATCCTGAATCACAACTGTTGGAATAAATCTCTAACTTAATTATGACTGGATTTAGATTGGACTGATCTCAGAAGTTGGCGCATGGTTTGCGGTTATAATTTAACGTTCTACATATACTTTCCAACAGGTGGTATTTAGGCAGGGTTTCTTTCTTTAAGACAAGATATGGCTGGCCCAGAATCTCGGTTCTATTCCGCTCTCTTGTGCAGAGTATCCAGAGAAGTGGCTTGAGTATGGGAATCAAAACATTGAGTCGGCCAGCACTTGGCTGATGCGAAATTTGCCCCTTCGTGTAAGGTAGATTGCTATGATCAGGACTGAGCAAACAATGAGGCTGAGCGAGACTATCGAAAAGAGCATCATGTAATAGATTGTCTGGGTAACGCAAATTGGCAGTGCGCTTATGCTGGTGAAATCCTGTTCGGCGAGATCGTGGATTTGTTTTGCAAATTCGGGCCTCGACTTCTCGAACTCCAAGTTCAGATGCCCCAGCTTAGAGTTGATAAATTTCTCCGTCTCACCTTCCGAAACAGCTCCTGTGTTGCGATTAAGACGGTGCCCCTGTTGTTGGGCGTCCATCTGAGCCTGATGCTGTCTCTGCTTCTGGTGCTTGTTGATCTCTGCCCTCGACATGTAGACCCTGAACATCTCCTTGACCTCCTCTTCAGGCTCGCTCAGGTCTGGGCCCCTGACGCGCGTGGTAACAGGCGGCACTGGTCTAACTGTGTCGCCTGATGTGGACTCGTTTCCGGCCTGGTTGGCGAGAGGGCGATGCAGCCTGACCGGAATGATGTGCTCGATGGTCTCGCCCTCGGCGGCCAGCAGGCGCTCCTCCTGGTCCTCGCTGGGCTCCCAGTGGGGCGGCGCTGCAGCCAGCTCGTTGGGCTGCGTCTGGCGCTTCCGGCGACGGCCCCACGAGGGCGCCGAGCTCGAGTGCGGCGCCATCAGGTAGGCGCCCAGCGAGGGCCCCGACTTGATGGCTGCGCTGGGGCCCAGATGGAGCGGTTGCTGTTGGGGCACTGCTTGGTGGGCGGGCGTGTGGCAGATGACTGGCTCGCAGGGCGCCTTGCAGGTTCTAACGGTGGCCTGAAAGATCAGAAAATTCGAGTCGGGAATCTTGAAGGCGTAGAACTCGGACTCGAGGGCGCCGTCGGGCGTACGCTGGAGTTCCGGAAACACGTTCACCGGATCCACTGGGCAGCCCAGCGAGTCGATCAGCTGCACTTGTCTGCCCGAATATGGGTCCTTGGCGATCACATTGGTGGCAAAGATTTCATTGTGACCCCCCGGCTGTATTGCGGCGGGCACTTGTCCACTCTTGAGCTCGTTTCCGGCGAACATCTGGCGGCCCACATTGTGTCTGAGCGGCGCTGGAGAGCCGCCACTTCCGCCTGCGCTTCCGGCGCCCGTTTGGCTGGTCTCCAGGCGGAAGGTGAGCAGGTCTCCGACGGCGATCGTGTTCGTGGGCTGGCCGCGATAGAGGACCCGCAGGTGCACGTTTGAGGTGATCACGTTCTGGGGCGGCAAGTGCTCGATCTGGATGGGGTGGCTGCGTTCGTCTATTTTGGTGTCCAGATAGTTGGAGGTGACCACTGCCTCGCCGGGGCCCGAAAAGTAGCAGGTGAGATTGTACTTTTTGTCGCGCGTCGTCTGCACGTAATCGTTGAACTGGACCACCACGATGTTGGTCATCAGGTCGCCTATTTGCTGGGTGCCGCAGCGAGGAAAGCCATTGGCCCGGCTGATGCGCAACACACTCGTCGTCGACTGTTGCCCGTCGAAGAAGCACGAGTCATAGAAGCCGTAGGTGTAGATGCGCCCATTGAACGGCTCGCTGGTCCTAAGGGTGAACTCCATGCCCTCCTGCGAGCACGACTGCGACACGTCGAGACACTCGGAGCCGGAAGTGGGATCTATGAGCTGCTGTTGTTGCAAAGCGAAGACTTGTTTCTGCTCCAAGGGGGAAAGGAGGCTGCTCGGCGGGGAGTGTGCAGTCGAGTCGAGGGCGTAGAAGTCGAACTGGGTGTGCTGCTCAAATTGGGCCCCATCGTCCAGCTTGAGCGCGCGCAGTTCGTGCCGAGACAGCTCGCAGTTTTCGGCCGCAAAGTAGGGCCGGAAGTTGAAGGAGCGACACGAGTCGTGGAAATTGGCCCCAGCCAGAAGGGAGGCTCGCGAGCAGGCCAGCTCGCAGTCGGTCAGCGAGTCGGCGCGCAACACCTTGAAGATGAAGTGGCTTCTGAGACGCGTTCCGTCGCCCACCCGCGAGTACTTAGGTGCGCCCGCATGCAGCCCAGTGGCCGACGAGCTCGACGACGAGCTCAGCAGCGGGTCGCCGCTCAGCTCGCTGCCCAACTGGCCGAAGGGGGAGCCCAAACTGGCGGCCGGCCTGCACGGGCTGGCCGGTGGCGCCGCCGCTGACGGTCTGCTCTGGGCGCTGCCGGACACTCTGCCTGAGCTGGAGGCGAGCTGCAGCTCCACCTGCTGCTGCTGCTGGGCGGCTAACTGGGCCCCGCGAGCCCAGTGGTGCTCGTGCCTGGTCAGCTGGCGGTGGGGCGTCGAGAGGCGGCCCACCAGGGCGGGAGGGGGCGCGTGGTCGGCAAGGGTGGCGGCGGGGCTGGACTCCGGCAGACTGGTGTGCGTGTAGGCCGGAGAGTGGTACGAGTAGCCCGCGGGCTTCTCCAGCTGGGTGGGCAGGGCGGCCGAATCCGCCAGCTCGCCCTGCGCGGGCCGAAGCCAGCTCGTGTGCTGCTGCTGCTCTCTGTGCGCTGCGTGCGCGGCCGCCGCAGGCCTGCTGATGTACCCGACGGGAGGGGGCGGGGGCGCCAGACTGCTGGGCGGGGCCGATTGTTGGGCCCGCGCGCGCCACGCGTCCACCGTGCCAGTGCTCAGCTCGCCACCTGCTGCCGATATGCTGGCGCTGGCCGAGCCTATGGTCTGCCAGCCAGTTGCCGGCGAGCTCTGGCCCGCGAAAGAGGCCGACATTTGGCTGGGGTGATGATGCTGGCGACCCGCCTGCTCCTGGCGTGTCTTCGAATACTCAACGCCGGCCATTTGGGTGCGCTGGTGGCCGGCCGACTGGGAATAACTGGCCCCCGATTGAGGCGAGCTGCCTTGGGGCGCGCCGTTGTTTACCTCTTGCTGACGGTGGGCCTGCTGGTGGCGCAGCTGCTCGTCGGCCATCTGGCTGGCCTGACGCTGTTGTTGCTGTTGTTGTTGTTGTTGCTGCTGCTGCTGGGCCGTCTGCTCCGGCGGGTCTTGGCGAGCTGGCGGCCCGGTTTGCGCGCCCAGGGCGCCCGTCTGGGGCCCCGCGAAGGCGTGGGTGGCATGGGCGTCGTCGGGGGCCATTTGCTGGTCGCCTGAGGGTGGCGGTCGGCCGCTGGACGAGCTTGAGGAGTTGGCGAGCGCGGCCAACTGCATCAGTTGCAGCTGCTGCTGGCGGCCTGAGTGTTGGCGCGAGTTGAAGGCCGGCGAGTTGGGCGCCGCCGCCGCTCGAGCTGCGCCCCCCGACTGCTCGCCGCCCGTCTCGCTGGTCGTCTTGGTCGACTTGACGGCCGGCCTGCTCGCCTGGCTCGAGCTGTGCGCCGTCGGCTGGCTGGCCAAGCTCGAGTTGGTCACCATCACTGTCATGTTGTTCTGCTTCTGTTGGGCGCCGATCATGCTGCTCATGTTTGTCGACATTGCGGCCGTTGCTGAGACTTGTTTGTGCGGCTGTGCTTGCTGCTGCTTGTTCGTCGCGTCGGTCTGCATGGCCGCCAACTGGGAATCGGCCATCAGACACACAACTGCCTGCAGGCCAATGGTGGCGATCAGCAGACTTAGGGCGAGTTTCCCTCGCGTCATCTTGTCTCCTCTGCTCCCAAATGGCCAAGATCTCTCGACAAAAACCTCTCTCCGGCTACTCTTTCTCCTCCTCCTTCTCATCCTCGCGGCTAACACTGTCTCCGTTCATTGATCTGCCCCAATGATCGACAATCATCCCTCTCGCCCTTTCCACTTATCACCTCTTCGCTCGGAGGCCACTCCTCAGCTCAGCTCACAATTCTACGCGATCTTGGCCAAGATCGTGTAAAATGAATTGGAGACACGCGGTTTGTTTTCACTTCATCCGCAAGGCTCACCTGTTGCTCTGAGAGCTCCGCTCGCCAGCCCGAGCCGAGGCCGAGCGGCCGGCTGGAAAAAGGGACGCCAAGCTAACGGTAATTATGGACAGGGAACGGGAGGCAAATCTAAGCAGATCTAATGCATAAGGGTGTTCAGTCTGCAGCATAGATTACAAACAGACAAATATTCAGCCGCTGGTGTGAATGGAATGGGAGGCCTAGCCCGAGCGACGTTTGATGGAGAGGCTGCCAATCTGCGCCAATGGTGCACACGCCCAGTGGGCCAAATGCCGCACACAAGCAAAGGGCACCACCAGACCCTCCCCGATGTACAGCTCTCGTCGAGTGGACAAAGCTGCCTTTTTCTCTCTCTCTCTCTCTCCCATTTCTTCCTCCATTCATCGTTTGTTGCCCTCAACTCATTAGCGATTCTTTTGTAATTCGAGCCTTGTTCTTTCCCCTATTTTATGACACTCTGTTGAAACAAATTCCACTCTCCAATAATGCCCAGCGGAACTGGTGCGCTCATTTCTCTCATTTCGCAGTTTCCGTTCCAAAGAGCGTCCATCGCATTGCAAAGAACCTTTCGCATGGACATTCAAATGGACAATTGTGGTCGTTCGGCTCTCAGTTATTCGTAAAATCAACCAACAGGGTGAAATTGTGTCCCGGGCGCCACTTTGCCAGCTTAGACAAGAGAGAGAGAGAGCCGCACGAAGCTTGGCCCACCACAAAACTGGTCCACTGCTAACACTCGGCTGAAATCGAGATCGCGCCCAATTCTCTGAGTGGAGCCAACGAAATGTTGTGTCATATTTCCATGTGAATGGATCTGAGGTTGCCCAGCGAATGGGGTCGGCCGCTTTGCTGTGAGGGAGGTGCACAGTTCCGACACGCAGCGACCAGTCCACAACATGGGCACCCAACTGGCAATTGTTTGTCCACCTGTATCGGTGCAAAAGTGTTGATTCCAGGCCAAACCAAAAGCAGATAAGCTACGAAAGTTCACTTGGCCCAGTCTACAGATACTCCCTCTTTAATCTTTCTAATTGTCTCTATTTTTCTCTGGCCTATTCTCGAGCGGTAGCATGAACTGAATTCACGACAAATTAATTTACTGGCGCTCATTTGAATATCAAGCCAGAGGATGCGCGAGAAATAGGCAGACGAAACAGTACGAGGGACACAGTTTTCTGATGCGGACGGATAAACAGCCTGAGATTGACATGAGGGTTGAGTGTCGTTAGACAGACTTGATGAGTACAACACAGTGGTCAAATAGATTCTCACTTCAACCTCAATGCTACCAAAGGACCTGTGACTCAGCGGTCAGTTTGGGTGATGATTTAGCGTTCGATTTTCTTTACATGAGGGCTGAAGGCGGCAACGTCGAGCTTGTGTATCCGTTTGAGCCTGAGGAAAAAGAGGGCAGGTCGTGCCCTTGGCACAAGCTTCTAACGTGGATACGTGAACATTTGCGGACTTGGTTGCCAGCCTTCTGGTCCCGATAATTATATGTAAACGTACGTTTCGCAACGACGAGCTCTCTATGCGCAACGGAACTGACGGGCAAAACTATTAGATGATAGCTTCTTCCAGTTTTGGTGTAGCCAGCAACAAGAAACTCACACTCGAGATATAAATTGTCACTAGCACTTGATATGGGACGATAAATCGAGAAATAATCGCCAAAAATAGCCGCATGACACTCAAAGACTCCCCGTCGAGAGAGCGTTATTAGTGGGGCCAATTTATGTTCCAGATCAGTATCTACCAGTGCGATGGCCAGTTTGTGGAAGTCTGAGATTTAGTTCACAGCTCCCTGCCAACTAGAACGCGCATCAGTATACGTGACGCCTAGCTAGTAGGATGCAGCATCTGCATGGTATGGAATCTCTCTGTGGGCTATAATGAGCTTGAGCTGGTAACTTGGATCCTACGCGAGGCTATAGCGAGAGTTCGAGCGCCTGCTTGTGTGTATTTGGTTGAAAATATGGGTGGGCATCCTTGGGCGAGGCAGGGATGATGATCGTGCAATGGATGGGGTTTGCGGGAATCTAGCAGTCTTATGAGGCCAATTGCAGCTATGAGCTCACCTATTGATTGATCAGAGAGACAAGGCGGAGCTTAGAGTCTGCTAATTGAATGGATAGCCACAGAAAAGGAAGCGGCGGGACGACTCCTGTGTTTCAGCACGGTAGGGGGCGGGTGTCGTGCTGTAACCCTGTAGGCGTTACAATGATTAACTATTTTATATGTGTTGGCCGAAGCCTTTGATCGTTAACACTTTCATGGCTCGTGGGTCGAATATACTTGTTGGACAGTTAGTAAGCGTGATCCAATCAGCTGAGAAACAGCTTCCAATCGGACATACACAATTTGGGTTCTCTGATGAAGGAATGCCAGATTGGAGGAACGATTTTACGATCGTGATCAGCAAAGAAAAATCTCCAGTCCACCAGAGGGTTTTTGCGGCAAGTTAAGATCTTTCCAGAGCTATGAAAGCGAACTGGAGAAGACAAAAGGGGATCAGGTTACCGTCAAGAATATCGACTCCCATATCATGGATACCATCATCAAATTCTGCCACACGAGGGAAATTGTTTCATGACGGAAATCAAACCGAGCCCATTGATAGAGCTCTCATGTTCGTTGTCTGGAGAACTTGGACCTCGCTTCCGAAACTCATAGAATTCTGCATCTTGACGAGAACCATTCCGAAAGATTACTCTCAGATGAAAGATTGTACGTTGAAGAGGCTGAGATATTTGAAAACCTTATCGAATGGACAGAGAACGACTCGTGATTACGATATGTGCGATCAAAGATCATGATCATGACTCTTCCCATTGAGTGTCCAGATGAGCACACTCGATAATTTCCCACTGCATGGGGACAAAAGGCAAATACATGAGCCAAGTGCGACCTAGCTTGGGAGAATTCCATCTGCTAGGAATGAGTTTAACAGATGCCCAACAATCCATCCACTACCTATACCTGATATCTGGAGAATCAATGAGTCTAGATGACCGAGTAAATGAGTAACGGACTCTCAGCTATGAAATCAGATTGTCTTCTCATATCGAGTTTAATACAACTATTGTACCAGTTATCAATAAAACTTGGCTGAAAATTCAACGACTCTATCAAGGATCCCACGTTGGTTCTTTCCCTCCATCTAGGTAGTAACCGATCTTCCTTCTTAGTCAATCTATTTCTTGACAGCACGACCCGCAAAACAGAGATTCAGCCCTCGATAGGCTGATCAGGCACGTCAGAGGTTCCTCCATCGATGCGCCAGAGCTTGACAACTTGAGCTAGTCGTCCTGGACCAGAAGATCATAGCCTTGCCGCAGCAAGTCTATGCTATATGCAACGGTCCAGGATCTGTCTGCACAACACGAAAGAAGACGAGTGTGGGTTCACTGCAGTTGAGTGCAGTCTTGGAATCCGCCGAGATGGCGCAGGGCCTACATGGCCACATTATTTCTGATGGAGGTTGCACAGTCCCTGGTGACGTTTGCATGGCTCTCGGAGCTGGCGCCGATTTCGTCATGCTTGGTGGAATGCTTGTGGGCTACGGCCAATGTCCAGGCAATTTACAATTAGATGCTAGTGGGAACCAGTTCAAACTTTTCTATGGAATGTGCTCTAGACTTGCGCAGGAAAAGTACGATTCTGGTCTGGCAAGCCATATGGCCTCCGAGGGTGAGGTTGTCGAGGGTTCCTTGCCAAGGCGATGTCTGAACGATGTACCAGCGAGGTCGCCATGCGATAGGAACTCAATTGCCGCCTGGTCTGAGACTCAACGGAACTAGATGCCCTCAAATTGATCGAGAGATAGGATTTGTTGGGTTTTGTACCGGAACTACACACCCCTTTTTCGAGGCGTGGCATATATATTCGGACTCGCCCGACAAAACTAGACGATATTCAATAGGTCCAAAAGTGTGGACTCCCCCCCCCTCCCGGTTTTTTCGAGAGACGCAGTTTCTAGCCTCCAACCAACCAGACCCAACCAAAACCAAACCAACCGAACCAAAAATCCAACCAACGCCACGGTCGCCCTTCGGGCAACACCGAACCAAACCAGCCGGCGCTGGAATTGCAGAGAAATGCAGGAAACCACCAAGATCAGTATCTCGAGGACGGGACGTTTCCGCACTTTAGGACTACCGCTATCGTGTTCAGCATACTCTAAATAGCCTGTATACCAAGTTTCATCGAGATACGTGCGTTTTCGCCACAACAGCCGAGATTTCATAACTATGTGAGCATTCAACCGACTCGACTCAGAAACTCAACGAAGACATCAATTTATTCTCCACAATAGCAAATGGACAGAACGTCGGTGCAAGTCAAGATCAACGTCTTTGCGTTTGCAGAAAGCGCCGGTGTAGTCTGCCGCCGTGGATTCCACCCGAAAGGTCACAGTTTATCTCGTTCTATACTTCCGCCTGTGTCACCAGACGTGCCCCCAAGAGCGACGGGTTGCTTGTGACCGGCCAGCTGGTGCTGCTGCTGCATGCATATGAAGGTGCTGAAGGACTCGTGACATCGAGCACCCCGACCTGCGCCCGACGCACCGGGCCGTAACAGAGGCGGCGGTGGCGGTGGCGGCGGGGGAGCTCGTGGTGAGGGTCGCAATTGAGCCAGCCGCTCAGGTACCTCTTGATCTAGGAACACCAGCTGATCCATTGATTCGCAAGTCCTCGTCGAGGAGGGGGCCAGGAATTGGTGGTGCTGGTGGCGATGGTGATGGTTGTGCCGCTGGTGGTCGTGGACCAACTGTGCCTCTGCAGCAACAAATGGGACCATCTTCCGGCCAGGCTCTAGTCTGTTCGGATGTCGAGCCGGCGATTGGTCTGGGCGGCCCTTGCTCATGCCAACCAGTCTGGCCTGGCTGTTGATGCTTGGACCGGGTCTATCACCTGCGGCCACCAGGCGGGTGCGTATCTTGAATCCCTTTCCTATGGCGTGGGCCAATTTCCGCTGGAACTCCATGTCGAGGGCGCTATTGTTTACACTATTGACACTGTCTGTATTATTGCCACTGCTGTCCGGAGCGGCCTGAGGGCCGCTGAAGTGAGCAGTCTCACTGCCCTTCCTCACAACACTCGAGGAGACTTCCTTCCCATCCGACTTGTCCTTCTTTCTCTTCTTTATCACTCTGCAAGAAACTGCCTCTCCCTGTCTGCCTCCAGCCTGGTCTGTCTCTTTTGACTTGCTCTTCTTCCTCGACGACTGTCCTTTGTCAGTGGTCCCTCCTCCACGGGAGCCTTTTTCTGGCCAATGCTTGGCTGGTGGTTCTGTCTGCTTGGAGATCCCCTTGGATTGGGGGCCGAACAGATTTATGAGGAACCGCTGGAGCTGAATGGAGGGACTCTCGACCAGTAGGGATAGGAGGAAGGCGAACAGGTAGCTCAGTAGGAGGGTGGCCAAAAATCTGAAGGTCTGCCCATAGAGTGAGGAGTCTATTCGTTCTCGGAGCACTCCAAAATGGTAATAGATGATGAGAGGATGCACCAAATAGGCACAGTAGGTGAGCCTGCTGGTCAGCTGGAAGCCTCGCCACGAGAGGAACTGACCCAGGAGGTTGCGGGAGCCTGTCTGTTTGTCGCCGCTGATGATCAGTGCAAACACTAGCCAAGCGTTGCAGGCCGCCCACAAGGTTCTGAAGGTGGCCCCGTGCAGTCCGGCCACCAGTGGGTCCACGGCTATGCCCATATTCCAGGGATAAATGCTGTTCAGTAGAGCTATGGCCACCGAGCCGAACAGGAGCCAACAGGCGAGCCTCCAGCCGGGCGCCATGGCCAAGGTAGAGGTGCCCGTTTCACCGACTTTTGGTTCTGGCCCGAGCTTAGCTTGGCTTCGTTGTTGTTCTTGTTGTTTCTGCACCAACAGGATGAGATAGCCGACAAATAGGCCAATCAGATAGGCGGGCAAGTGGGGCCAGGGTTTGTAATAGAGCGAGTGGATGAATTGCCATCGTTCGGCCACGGCGGGCGAGGTGGTGACAATTGTTGGGGGGAAATCGTTTGCAACAATGATGGAAAAGGTGGCCGCTGAGCTGGCCAGGAAGACACTCACCATTAGGAGGAGGGCCAACTTCTTCGAAATATACATCAGGCCAAATAGGCAGAGGGCGAGCAGGAAAAATTGCCAATCATTGCTCAAGTACCACGAGTGAATGAGGCACAATTTGTCGGTTTCGTAAAAGTTGTTCACATACAACAAGTTGGCCCACCAATTGTTGCGACACGCAGGCTCCAGCTGGCCCATAGTCTCCGGCCAAAATGGACCTCCAGGCGCCCCAATGGTGGGCACCAAGATGGACAGTCCAATGACCGTTGCGTAGCTTGGCGTGAGGCGCAGGTATCGCATGAGCAACCACACGAAAGGCTGGAAATCGGCCGGCAACAGAGACCCGTGCTGCTTAATATCGGCCAGGTGTGCCGTTGAGCTCGATTGGGAGCTCGTCTTGGCGGCCAAATGGCGGCTGCTGCTCGCCGTGGTGCTCTCCTCCGAGCTGCTGGCAAGCGAGCGGGCCGAGCTCGAGGCGGGCTCCAGTTGGGAGGCTCCCTGGTGCTCGTTGTGGAGAGAGAAGGAGGAGGAGGAGGACTCGTTGTTGTTGATGATTATCATCGAGTTTGTGGCCGATGAAGAGGAAGCGGAAGAGTCACAAGTGGACGAGGAGCACGAGTTCTTGTCCAGCCCGAAGTGATCCGACTTCTGAGTGGCCAGTTTGGCCGTCGGTTGGGCGCCGATTTGGGTAATTAGGGCGCCCTTTTTGCTCGCCTCTACCTCGTCTAGGTCGTCCGGGTGGAGCACCAACAGTTGGGCGGCACTCTTGCACTTGCGGGCAAAACTGATCACCGTCACCAGTCCGCTGATCATGAAAAAGGTGTCAACCGCCAGAGTTGCATTCAGCAAGGCCTGCAGGAGTCTGGACGAGCAGGATAGCTGAGCAAGGGCGAACAGATTGTCTGCAAGCAATGTTCATTGGTTGTTCATGAGTTGAGATGCATTTGCAGTTTAAAATTTACAGTTTGGGGAAGGGAGAAATTTCCACCAAGTTGTCTGGTTAGCAGTCTGGAATTTGCAAACTTTGTATCATCAGCAGTTCCGGTTTGGGTGATAATGAGCTCGAGAGAACATAATGCGAAGTGTCGAATTGCTTGCCTCCATTCGAGAGGAGTCTTGTGGATCGTGATTAGGAGGAAATTCGCAGCCAGAGTGATGGAAAGAGAAGACGACAGATTGTTTCACTTGCTGGGCGTGGAGCGTGAAGATCAGCCGCGCTGAACATCTCGCTCTGGTTCTCGCGAACCGGTTGAGCTTGGCCTGGCAAGCTTGTTGTTGGAAAATGGATACGATCACGAGACGATGTCGAGAGACACAGAGAGCCAAGGAACGAGGAAGTGGCTCACAAGTGTAGACTAGATGCACTGGCTCGCCGTTGGCTGAGCCACCAGATTCAAGTGGAGCGGGAAATCCAGCTTGCTGCGAATGGCAGAAGACTGAGATGATGGTTTTGTGGGCATTGGAAAGAGAAAAGTGGAGTGAAACAAGATGAAAGTGGAGAAAATTAGCTTCGAAACCTTGGGAATTATTTCTAATTTTTGCACGATGTTCTCTGGGTTTTGCAAGTTTGTTTGCACAAACCAGTCCGTTCAATGAGTGCTAGATGGCGTCAGAAGCCAATGCAAGATTGGCACTCGCTCTCGGAAGTCTTGCATTTGACAGAAGAGAAGTTCGACTCCGAGAAGAGAAGCTGATTTTGGTGGGAAAAGCGATGAGGCTCAACAGGGACAATCCTCTGCTCGAAATGTATCAGCAGACGAGGATTAGGCCCAATGTTTGGATCAAGTTCCGTTGGGAGAGAAGTGGCTGTGTCATTGCGCTGGAAGTTTGTTCTGGCAATTCACGCCAAATGCAAAACTCGAAGGACGAGTGGAGCTGTGTGGAAGAGTTGAAGGTAGTCGAGAGAGAGAGAGAGAGAGAGTGACAAAACAATTATCGGCAGTGAACAGCGTCACAAATGTTTCAGCTGTCAGAATACTTACTCATCATTTCGGGACTCACCAGGCCAATGGTGTGGCCAAATATGATCCAGATCATGGCAAAGGTGCGCAGGCCGTGGATGACCTTGATGTCCCGGTTGGAATTGGCCACACTTGCGGCACTGCTCGCACTACCACCTGCACAATGGCCGCCCACTGGAAAGCTGCATTGGTGTGCTTGGTGGCCCTTAGTGGCGGCGCTCGTCTGAGACAATTGATCTCGATGAATGGGCGCCACCTTGTCAGCCTTGGCCATGTTGCCAATGATGCGCAGATTCCTCTTGAGCGAGAAACAAACGATGAACTCATGAGACCTCTTCCGGCGCGCCTCCTTACCCGTGGTCTGTCTCTCCACCAGAGCCGCTCTGTCATCTGGCTCACCGCCAGAAAGGTGGCCCGGCTTGTTCGCTTGTGGAACTTCCGGCGACTCGCCGAGGAACCAATCTCGGCGAGCAGAGCTCTTAGCATAGCGAGACGGCAGGTCTACTGCGAGTGGATTTAATTTTGAGAAAAAAAATTTTAAATTTGGTTAGGAGTTTGGAAAAGAAATGAATGGAGTTGCTTTCCAGTTAGTTCGAGGACTGAGAGCCCGAAGACTGTGGGCCGAGGGAGAAAAAGAAGCCAAAGTGGAGAGCACACTCACCGCCTGAACGCTTGCTATGAACACCGGGCGGCTCCTCGGCAAGCTCGATGAGCCGCTTGGGCAGACAGCCGGCTGCCTGCTCGTAGTCGAAGTCTGTGGTCGAGTCGGCCGAGTGGCCAGCCAGAGTGGCCAGCGGGTTGCACTGAGGCCCAAGAGACTCGAGCGAGCCCGAGAGAGTGGCTGTGGCGGGCGGCCGAGTGATGCTGATGTTTGTGTTGCTGTTTGTTGTGGTTGCAGTGGTTGTTGTGGTTGCAGTGGTGGTGGGCGAGCTGGTGCTCGTGTCGCAGGCGTTCACCCGGTACCTCTGGTGCCAGTGCTTGTTGCTGTGGTCGGCGGCGGGCGCGTGGGGCTGGCAGCACCAGCAGGCGGGCCAGGCGGGGGGCCAGGGGCGGTGGTTGCACTGGTGCAGCGAGTGGGCCGTTTGTGCGGGCTGCTGGTCGGCGGGGGCGGCGCTCGGCCTAAGCGTCGGCTGCTCGTCGTCCAGGTAGGTGCCCACGAGAGTGAGCAGCAGCAGCAGCAGGAAGGCGAGACTTTGGTTTTGGAATTTCGTTTCCACGTCAAACAGTTAGCCGACGTTCAGCGCGCAGATTGGTTGGGGGGATTTGCATTCAGATTGAGTCAGTGGACAGGCTGCAGAGTGGAGGCAGAGTTGCGGCTCGTCTCGAGCGGCCGGCGATCACTCAAAGTGGAGAGACGAGGCTCGGAAGGGAATCAATAAGGATGCAAAACAGACAACAAATACTTACACGATGCACTTTTGCACCAGATCCAAGCGCAGGCCGAGCCAATGATTGAACCAGTCAAAGGAGTGAAGACTCGACAGCATTGTCCAGTCTTCGCTGCCGCTACTCCTCAGCTCCTGGTGCTGGCCACTTTCTGGCGCCAATTGCAGACCAGCGGAAGCGCTGGACTCGCCCCCGCTGGTCGTTTGCAGCGTTTGGCACGACTTAATCTGGCCAACCAGCTGATATTTGGCCAAATAGGAGCTTAGCAGGAGTTGCAAATCTTGGCGCTGGCAGGCGTTTGGCGTGCACAGGCCCAATCGTAGGCCAGCATAGAAGAACTGCTGCGAGTTTTGTGCTATGGTGTTGAGGTAAAATTGTTCTTGGTTGGCAGTGCTTTGTGCTGTGTTTGTGTTAGTGTTTGCGTTGCTTGAGTTTGAGCTCGCGCTCGAGCCCAGCTTTGGCTTGCCGCTCGCCTGTTGCGCGCCACTGGCCCCGGAAGACAAGTTGGGCAGCCGCCGGCAGGCAGTGTGCAGGCGCGGCCGCTGGATTAGGGGCGGCTTGATGAGCAGCGTGCAGTACTGGCCAGCCAGCGTGGCTTGCTGCTTGCCGGGCGCCCATCTGGCTCCCCGCTCGCTTTGGAGGGTTGCTGTTGGCGCTTCCGGCGGCTCGTGTCTGATGGAGAGACACTCGTCGAAGTTGCCCAGCTCGGTGAGGGTGCCCTCGAGCAGGCCGCTGGGCAGCAAATTGTGCGCGCTCGAGTCCACCATTCGGACGGCCCACAGTTGAAGCTCGTCCAGCGCCCCGAGAAGCTCGCCCAGCGCCACTCTGCAGGGCGCCGAAATGTTGGGCCCGCCCACAACTGGCCCCTCGCTGCTGGACATTAGTCTGAGATCGGTTTCCAGCGTCTTGCGCAGGAGGCTGGCCTTTGAGCGGATTTCCGCCCCAAAGGACTCCTCCATCGAGCGCCAGCGTTGGCGGGCGCTCGCCAGCTGCATCCTGGCCTGCTGCTGGCCCAGCGCCACTCGGCCGGCCGCCAGCGCTCTTGATGTGCCATTTGGGCCTGTGTTTGGGCCCAAATTTGGGCCATTGTTTGGACTTGTTCTGCTGCTGCTGCTGTTGATGCTGTTGGTGCTGTGGGTGCTTGGTGCTGGATTTGGAATAAATAATAACTTATCTTCGCCCGCTTGAGGTCTCAGCGCTTGGGGGGCGAACTTGGGGGGCGCCTCTTGAGGCCGGCCGAGGCAGGCGGTCCGGGGGGTTAGGAGAAGTAGTAGTAGGAGGCTGGAGCTTAGCAGGAGGGGGGCCCAATTGGGTGGGCCGCTTGAGTGGGGGGCCGGCATGTTGGTTTCCGCTATTGCATTGCTCTCGCCTGGCTCAGCACAACTGGAACGCGCTACTTGGCGACTGACTGGCAGTGCAGGATGGGCGCTGTTATGCAAAGCGACCAGAGCTGCTCTGTGGCGCTTCCACTGGCCACGATCTGCGCCACTTGCGAGACAGGCCGCAGAGAGGCGAGTGCTTGCTGCTGCAGTGTCTGTGTGTGGCCGAGCCGAAGTGTCAGGACTTTGCTCTCGCTCGTCAAGTGGAAAGAGTCAATGAGGCAAGAGGAGGGTGTTGAATTTGGATTTTTTCTATCACTCTTAGATCACTCTTCTCGCTTTCTGCACTGCTTCGGAGTGGCCGCTCGCACTTCGGCCGCCGGATTGATTGGAAGGCTCGCTCGCTCGCAAGGCCAAACAAATAGACAACCTCCAAGCGGGAGAGACGACGCTCTCTGGCAAGTCGCCCAGGTGAAGCTCGCAGCCAGACGGAGCGGCAATTGTGCCGCCGAGGCGAGAAAGCCCGAAGAAAGTGGGCCGAGTGAGAACTTTCCAAGTAGGTGCCTTTTTTGTCTCCTTCGTTAAGGCGGCAAGACACACACAGAGACTAGGAGAGGAGACTCGTAGAGGAGAACTGGTGGCGAGCTTTCTGGCTTGTTTGTTGAGCTAAGCTGACTTGAATGATGCAACAGAGAGAGAGAGAGAGAAAGCAGAGGAGGAAGGCAAAAAAGCTTCTTGTCGGTCTGTTTCGCCTGTTGCTTCAGTGTGTCTCTCTGTGTCCTCCACTAGAGCTTGTGTCTCTCTTCGAAGTGATGCTGCACTCTTGGACGGCGGGCAATGTGGATTCGGTGATAGCAGAGTTAACTGGTTGAGAGTGAGTGAGTGAGATTGTTTGTTTGCTCAATCTATCTTCGTGTCATCGCATATCGATTTTTGGCCCACGCCACAGCTTTCTATCCTCACCTCTCAACTCTCTCTCTCTCTCTCAGCAGATCCCAATCGAACGCGATCCACTCAAAACACTTACTGGAACAAAACATCTTGAGCATCAAACTGGCGAACACCACTCGGCGCTTCTCTCAAATGCGCCTCCCCAACCAGGACCAGTGGGGAAAGTGCGGCGCCACCGAGAGACGCGACCAGACGAGAAACTTCACACACTCTCGTCCTCCTCGGGCTGCCGCCATGAACGCGTGGAGCCTTCTGCCAATTATCTGCAGCCCAACTTGGCTTGTTCTCCTCCCATTTGGCCCACCTACTACTCGCGACGATGCTCCCACACAGACAGACAGACAGATAGAGACAGAGACTAGTTCTAGAGAGTGTCACTTGCAAGCGCACTAGTCCCGCCGACTGGCGCCAGTCGGTGCCCGCCGGCTCGCGCGCACAGCTCCAGGGAGCCAGCTTCGCACAGTCTCAATGCGCAGACTCGGCCCTCCTGTGCGCTACCTGCAGACGCCGACTTTCTTGCGCCTGTTTGATTCGCGCCTGTCTGATCGCTGCCTGTTCGATGTTTGCCTGCACTGGTTGCTGTTCGCTTCACTTCTTTCCCACCGGCACATAGCCAACCCTCGTGCAACCTGCGCACCATAAGAACCTGTAAGATCGGCCCCTCAGTTGCCCAGAGCACCAACGCACCAAAGCGACCAACATACCAAGCAGACCAATGCACCAAAGCAACAGAGCACCAAAGCACCGGCGGCCGGCCCGCACGTGCACTGGCGCCAACCTATCCTAACAACTGGTCGCGAGTTGCGAGTCCCCAACCTCCAAGGGAGCACTTCTTCACAACTGTACTTCAAACCAAATCTCTTCCAACCACACAGCGAGCTGAACTTCGGCCGCTCTCACAAACACTCGGCCTTGCTCTCCCACCAGATTGCACCCATTCCAAGCCAGGCAGCTAGCCCGCTTGTTGTTGTTGTTGTTTTTGTTTGCTCCCCTTCGGCGCCCGCCCTGGTCTGTCACGCCACGTTTGGTCGCCCGACTTAATGTCGCCCAACCAGGGTCATCGGGCTCACTGGGCGCCTGAGCCACACGGTCCAGCCGGCTCTCACGGCGGCCTCTCTCGATCAACCGGCTCTCCGTCGGCGCCATAGTGCCGCCAGTGGGCCTTCCAAGCCAACTGGACCGAAACTGACAAAGTTCCAAATTGACAAACTGCCCAACTCCTTCAGTTGCCAGTTTTAAAATTTGACAATTGTCATCATTCTCCACAAACCCACTGTAACGCTAGCTCCAAACTCGGACATCTCCCAGCGGAACCCAAACTCCCCCAAGGACTCCCTAGCTCAAGTCTGCACTCAAGAGATCTGCTCTCGCCCACTTCACCCAAATGGACCACTTCCTGTCGGAGGAGCTCAATTTGGCCTGCCAGGCGATATTTGCCGAGCGCGAGAGGACGCTCGAACAGCGGCGACAAGTCGCTCGAAGGAGGCCGGCCAACTTTGGCTCGCTCGATGAATCATCACCAGAGAGACTAGGACGCAAAGGCAAGCGGAGGATGTGGCAAAATTATCTGCCTCAACCCGGAGAGGAATACATCAGGAGGCTTCGTTCCAGGCTCGAACATATCTTTCCAAGATTTTGTGACCCCCTTTGTCTGCAGGCTCTGTGGCAGGCCGAGTATGCATCGATCTGGCGAGCAGTATTGCATCTTCTGTACTGCGAGCAAAAATTCGGTCTCGTCCACTTTGCCATTGATTCTCTCGATTTTCTTAGCCAAATGCCCCGAAGGTGGGCCCTGGAGATTCAGGAGATTTGGGACTCTGCCTCATACCATCTGGACGGCAAGAAGGCTGTACAGGACCTCACGTCAGTGAACAGATACCGAATCAGGAAGAGCAGAATATGTCCTCTGCGGATGCTCTATGGTGACATAAGATACTCGTTCGATAAGATATCTCGCGAGTATTTAGGCAAACAGTATGTTGCTAATCCTCGCCCATCAACTGAGGAAAAAATACAAATGTCCAAGGAGATTGGTCTTCCCCTGAGGAAGATCTCGAATTGGTTCAAAAACAGACGCCAGCGACGCAGACTAGACTCAAGCTCGTCAGACCAAAGGCAAACGTCCTCGACCTCCACTCCCTCACTTCTGTCTACATCCTCGGTCTGCTTGTCTCAGATGCCTGACACCCAATGCTCTCTTGAAAACCCCCAGACACTCGTCTACTTGCTCACCCCCAATGCGCAACAGTTGTCCCTCGAAGAACCGCAACAACAAGATCTAACCCAGTTCCATCAAGAACAGCTACTCGTCAATCCAGACAACTATTATCAGCCAGAGTGCTATCTCGACCCGCAGCCTACTCCGCAGCCAGCAATCAAATTCGAACAGCATACAATATCATGCGATCAGATGATGGAGGAGGAAGTCAAGATGGAGGACACCTATTATCAGCAGGCGAATTTCGCTGCTGGATTGGTCCGCCAGTCGCCCTTGCCTCAAGAGGTCTTCCAGACATACAACGGCGACAGTTCGAGTCGCATGTACCACCACCACCTGCCCACTCCTAATTATGACCACTCAAACTGGGCTCTTTCTCAGTCCTTCGAGACTAAATATCCCTGTAGATCGTCCTTAGAGGACCTGTTAGCTAACGAGTTCTACGATCTCGAACAGGGTGGCATCTGCACAGTGCCGGATCAGGGTCAATACTTGACGATGAATTATTAAATTCGAGAGATCTAGATGAATCTCACCTTCAAGCTATTGAATAAAAGCTTATCCCCTGTTCAATTGGCTAACTCTCGCGTAGCTTCGCGCCATTCCTAGACCCATGTGGGAGCGAGGGCTGAGCGCACATGGTATCATCGGAGGCGTGTGCCATCGACGGACTTTACAATTAGCACCACCATGGTATTCGGCAGTTATATGTATTATTTAACATAGTCTCCTTGCACAACATACATTCCTGTCCTCTTGAGGACCACCATACTGATTGTCAACTAAGATGGTCACTTCCATAGGTTTCGAGGGGAGCGCGAACAAAATAGGCGTCGGCATTGTCCGCGACGGTGTTGTTCTATCAAATCCAAGGAAAACCTACATCACGCCGCCTGGAGAAGGATTCAAACCAGCAGATACCGCCAGGCATCACAACTCAGTCATATTGGATCTCATTGAACAATCATTAGAGGAGGCAAATATCAAGCACAATGATGTTGATATTGTGTGCTATACCAAGGGGCCCGGAATGGGTGCTCCGCTTGTTTCAACTGCCATAGTGGCGAGAACTATCGCGCAGATTTGGCAAAAGCCACTCATACCAGTCAATCATTGCATAGCTCACATAGAAATGGGTCGCTTAGTTACTGGTGCTGACAATCCAGCCATACTTTATGTGAGCGGAGGAAACACTCAAGTGATAGCATTTAGTCGCGGAAGATACAGAATTTTCGGCGAGACGATTGACATAGCTATTGGTAATTTCCTAGATAGGATTGCTAGATTGATCAAACTGTCAAATGATCCAAGTCCAGGTTATAATATTGAGCAATTAGCGAAGCAGGGAGAGAAGTTGATTGAGCTTCCCTATCAGATAAAAGGGATGGACGTCACTCTGTCTGGAATATTAACACTGATAGAGAGAAGCGTTGAAAAATGGTTCAAAGAAGATAATTACACTCCGGCTGATTTGTGCATGTCTATTCAAGAGACCTTGTTTGCAATGTTGGTTGAAACTGTTGAAAGGGCAATGGCTCTTACGAATGCAACTGAAGTGCTACTTGTGGGTGGTGTAGGGTGTAACGAGCGCCTCCAAGAAATGATGAGGCTGATGGCGGAGGAGCGAGGGGCCAGACTATGTGCCACTGACGAAAGATATTGTATAGACAATGGTGCCATGATAGCTCATACTGGCGCCCTGATGTATGAATCAGGCTTCAAGGTGAGCACGAAAAGTTTCAAGGAATTTGGCATAACACAGCGTTTCAGAACTGACGAGGTCGATGTCACTTGGAGGAGGGAGTCCAAGGTGAATTTTAATCGGTAATAATCAATTCGTTTATCGCCCAATCCTCGTAGCTTCCGTCTGGTAGAAATCGACGAATAATGATAGGTATTCTTCTGGCTTTTAGTTCCTTCATTGCAATTTTGAGCGGATCCGTCAGGCCCTCTAGCTCCACCATAACTGGGGCACATAGTGCGATTTGAAGAGCCCTCGTTCCAAGGACCCGGGCCCTCTCATACTTGGTGAGATATGGGGTGGTTATTCTCCTGCTGGATTGGACACGCTGCCCCTCTCCAGTGTCGGGTAAGATGTCAATATCTCCTAGACATGGAGGTTCTTCAACATCCATGTCATCCCCGGCATCATCGTATTCTTCGTCATATTCTTGATCCATCTTTGTGAACCTTTCGGTGGAGCGTTACGATGCAACTGCTGGCTATTTTGCGCGCGCCACGCGCTTATATAGCAAGGGGCAAAACAATCGCGCGAAATTCAAACAGATGCGTTGCTCTCGCCATCCTCGTCCTCTCTTGATCGCTTGCCTCCTTTGCTGTAATGCCTGGCGGCTGGTGGGGCCTTACTAACACTGATGTCTAGATCTGAACTTTGTTGCAGAGAACTCCTGTAGCTGATCAAAGGTTGCTCTTCATCTGCATGTTGACCTGGCAGCGCTTTCCTAATGTGTCTTTCTAGGTAAGTGAGTACAGTCTTCTTGTCCTGGCGCATGAGTTTGTTTGAAAATTCGCCCAATATCTCCAGAAATGGAAGGTTAGGTGGGGGTCCTAATAAACTGTCTGGATTTTCGACATTCGAAAAAGTGAATTGGATCCCAGTCTTATGTAAGGCAGCTACTGCGTCTCGGTTCTTCATTAAATCGAGCCCGAATGAGAGGGCAAACCGTTTGCCGAGCTCTTTCAACGCTTGGAAGTTTTCATCCTGCCTGGTATATGCACTCGGGTTTCCGCTTGATTCATTTCTGATCTGAACGAATAATTCAATCAGCGCGGCGGCCATTGTCTTTGCGCAAGTCACTCGGTTAATCTCGCGGATTTTAGATAAAGTGTTCTTGATGATGTCGCCATAAGGTGAGGAGAACTTGACGTAATTTTTGATCACACAGGCAGCGTGTCTAATTGGTATTATGTTATAGACTATAAGCTTACAGTATGCTGCAAGAAAATGTCTCTTGGTGTTCAGACTAAGTATTCTTTTTTGCTCATCCAGCTCGTCGTCATTGATGAAAACTCTCTTTTCGAGAAACCTCTCCATCGCCAGAACGAGGTTCTTGTCGACTTGAACTGATAGACTTGAAAACTTGGTAAGTGTTTCATTTAATTTCGGACTGAACACTACCAGGGTGTCGCAAATACATTTGAAAATATTATCCTTAAGATCCTGGTTGCCGTAGTTTAGCATGGCATGACACTCGATGATAAATTCATTGAGTCTCATCTTGAGTAATTCTGTCTCCATGTCCGAGGTCACTATACGGTTGAGCTCCCAAATCAAGGTGGAGTGACAAAACGTTACGGCATGACGGGTGGCATCGTATGGAACTGTTTCTCCATGCGAGCTTCTATTTTTGATCCAACGATCAAATATGTCACGCCAATCAATCATAGCAGACATGTCGTGGCACGAATTGAATACTGAGATCTTGTAGATAGCTAGTTCAAGCATCATTTTTTCTTCATTACCACTGGGGTTGGCAGAATAGTTGTCACCAGCGCTGTGGAATTTATCTCTCAGAGAATCCAGTATTTCGCCGATGGAAAGGGAAACGTTTCTTCCAAAAGTGAAGGTGTCATCTTTGAGATAGAGTAAAGTTTTGGCACAGTTCTGGAGTACTTCTTCGTCATTGTGTATTTCTACTAGTTGTTGGATTAATACTAATAAGTCACATAATTGATCAGTGTGTTGGGTTAATAGATTGAGCTCAAAATACTGTGGTATCTGCATCAAGTTGGCAACCTTCTCTTTGTCCGTTTTGTACTTGTCTAATAGCTTCTGTAATGTTACAATGAAATGTTCGGATATCTGCTGTCTATCATCTTGGATTGCTTTTGATTCTTTGGCTGATAATTGACGCCTCTGAGTACTCCTGAGGACGGGTGATTCTCCTGTGGCTGCTTGTTTTATACAACAAACCATAATCTCGATAAGACTAGATTCATGCTGGTCGTCCAATGGTTCTTCCTCTGGACCAGGCTCTTCAAGAAGCAGATCGGTCATACAAGCCCAATCTTTCATCATCTGATGACTCTCAATCAGGGAATCAACAAGATATGCGCCATGGCTATGCAGTTCGCTTTCTATGTAAAATTGTATGAGATCCCTTATAAGTGGTGTGTGAATCGATCTTTTCTTTCCTCTTCTAGTTCTTATCCCTCTTGTGGCTTCCTCGTCGACTTGAAACAAGCGCTCATTCAAAAATTCACCGGCGGCGCAAGCTACACTCCTGTTCGTAGCAAATACCAACTCGTAAACATGTTCACAATCTTTAGGGGTGAGAATTTCACGATGATGTCGATGTATGCTTATTATAAGTTTAACTGCCTTTACAGCAACCTCACTTTCCCTATCCAAAGTCATTGCCAAGATACGATCTTTAAACTTATTTGTGAAAAGTTCCATCTTTCTTGTGATCTCTTCTGATTCGTAGAGTGGTAATAGGGTGCTGAGGCATTTTAGTCTGACTTCGCCGACCTTGTCATGGAGTGTCCAACCTACGTACTTCAGATATGAATCATCTAGGAAATAATTAGGAAATCTTCTCATCCATACGCCTATCTCTTCCATACATATAGACCTGATTTCATGGAATGTGTCTCTGTAGCGATGGACAAAGATCGACTTGAACAAGTAGCCCAACATCGTTCGAATGTCATCCATGTTGATTTTTGTGCTTTCAACATCATTTTTCAGGGCGTTTAGACGATCAGCGGACCTTTTACTCGTCTTTGTTAGTTCGTTCTCATATTGACGAGAGAAACTATCAAAATTTATACTCAGTGTTAATGCAACATCCACGAGCGCTGTCATCAGCTTCATAGCGACTAAGGTCGCGGTGTGACGGAATGCTCGTACCTGAGAGTCACTCAAACTGATGAGAAACTTTATAAATGACTCCATCATATACTGATCGTAGATTACACTGTACTGGCATTGCTTGATTAGGGTAGTAATGAAATCGCAGAAACATTGTCTGAACTTCTTCCATTGAGGCCCCGACATGATTAAGGGGTAGTCAGCCCCATTGGAATCGTCAAATTCGTCTATCAATGAACGTATGAGGACACTTGTGTCCATTGTTTCTCTCATCTGTTGTGTAACCCTACCGTTACACCCCGAAGATCTTACTATGAAGTTGAGCAACTCAATAATAGCACCGTTGCGGTCCTCTTTGTATTGTTCAATCCAGCCGTCGGCGATCCGTTGGAAGTCACCGCGACCATTTTTGACCGCTTCGAATAGTCGATTATCCGGAGGTTCCATGATATGAAGCTAATAGGTTGTTCGAGGAAGACAGAACATAAATAAATAAAGAGGGACAGCCGCGGCTAGCGAACGATGTCAGATTAGAGGGACTTACAGATGGCTTGTTTAGATGCAATCCTCTACATCTGTATTTGTTGGGGATAGAACGGAGAATGCATCGAATGGGCGCGCGGTTTCCTCAGTGCACGAAGAAGCGCCAAATCTTTGCTTTGGGAAACTTTGGCTGCCCTGTTACATTTTTACGCGCCTAACTGCTGGAACACAGACTGCAGTTTGTTCCAGGGTTCCTCTTGCAGGGTCGGAGGCACACCCTGACGCATGCGCATACTACTCATCAACCGCATAATTTGAATGATAAGTGTTTACAGTTATTTTTCTCAGTTGGGTGCTTATCGATCGTAGGACCTCCATCGGGTTAATTGTCCTACCTAATTCAAATGTAATGTATACAGTTTTCAATCAGTACCTGTATTAGTCGGGTGGTGATGGCGATCGCCAATACTGGTACGTCAACCTCTCAAGTGATTGAAAAGAAATCCGAACCTGCGAATGATGCCCTCGCAACTTGGCAATATTTTTTCGCCTATTCGGTTCTCATACTATCGATTGGTTGTCTGGTGTTTGTTGGGATATTAGTTGCAGATAGAAAGAAAGGTTTGCCAATCGGCGATGGTGGCAATAGTGATTTATTCAAAATCCCTAGAACGATAGGCGACGCCAAAAGGATTGGCTCCCTCATACTCGACTACAAGAAGGATTACTACTATTCAGTGTTTGGTGCTTATTTTGCGTCCTATATATTGTTACAGTCATTCTGTATACCCGGATCGATTGTTTTAAGCATTTTGGCTGGGTACCTTTTTCCTGCTCCCTTTGCCCTCTTAACAATATGCACATGCTCAACACTGGGAGCCTCAACATTCTACATATTGATATCAAATAGGAAACAAACATTATTGAATCTTATTAGCTGGGGCAGTGATAGAAAATTAGATAGATTTAATTCCTTTATCAATGATAAACTTCGTGAGCACAAGTCAAGTTTATTCTTCATAGTATTTATATTACGTGCAACACCCATATTTCCTAATTGGACTATCAATTTATGCTCGCCGTTGATCAATCTACCACTGAAACCATTCGTGTTAGGTACCTTCACCGGCGTTGCTCCATTATCAATTATACATGTCTGGACAGGTAGTATCTTAAATGACCTGAGCAACGATCAAAGCCTATTCAACTGGCAGTCGGCCGCATTGACATCCCTAGTAGCAGTATCAGTAGGACTTCTGTTATACATTCGCAAATTTGTTAAGGTTTGATCAATGGTGATAGAGACGTAATTAGAATAAAGCCTCACCATCTGAAGATCGTAGTCCGGAAACCTTTTCGCTCAGTAGGAATTCCTGTACCTTAGAGGGTTCACAAACCCCAAACTCAGTTATGATACCGTTGATCAACTCGGCGGGAGTTACATCAAAGCACGGATTCCAGATATCAATTGCCTCTGGAGCCAGCTCAATGAAGGCACCTGAAGCTGCTGACCTTATGATGCGCAATTCTTCTGGGGGCCTGAATTCGATCTTAGTGTCCTTCGTATTGCATGTTTTGAGATCAATGGATTGGCTTGGAGAAGCAACGTAGAACGGTACTCCATAGTGCTTCGCAGTTATTGCTATCTGTAATGTTCCTATCTTATTCACTGTATCACCATTTGCTGCAACGCGGTCCGCCCCGACGACAACATAATCTATCCTCTTGGTGGACATGAGATAAGCCACCATGTTGTCACCTATCAAGGTAGCTGGAATATCTTCGGTCACTAGTTCCCAAGCCGTCAACCTAGATCCTTGATTGAAAGGTCTAGTTTCAGTGCAGTAGGCCTTTGACAAAAGTCCTCTTTGATGCACAGTCCTGATGACTCCGAGAGCTGTGCCATGCCCAACAGTTGCAAGAGCACCAGTGTTGCAGTGAGTCAGCACTGTTATAGGTTGGTGGTTTGTCCTACTGATGAATTCGTCGGCTCCAAAAGTTGCGAGTCGCTTGTTCGCCTCAACACCTTTTTCTATCGCTTTATTGCAGAATGAGGTTATTTCATTGCACAGATCCTCCGGTCTTTGCAAGAAAGCTGCTTTCTTCTCTATGAAGGCCCTTAAACTTTCTAGGGATCTCGCCAAGTTTACCGCAGTAGGTCTTGACGTGATCATGAAGTCCATCTTTTCGTTGAACCACTTCAAGAGTTCAGGAATCGATTTGATTTCCGAACATCGTTTGTTTAGATCGTTAACTATGCTCAGACAGCCAACTGCCGCTATACACGGAGCACCTCGAACAAGCATATCTCTGATTGCTTTGAAGCCTCCATCACAATCCTCAATCGAAACGAATACTTCCTCTTGAGGGAGTCTGGTCTGGTTTAGTACCTCGAGTTTATTATTGCCGCTGTCGTACTTGAATGCTTTTATTTTGTCCATCTCACAGAGGATCGTTCTCGTCACATATCATTTGAATGGAATAACTTTACCTTTTCATTTGCGGGGCTCTGGCAATGATTCCGAGAGATAAAAAAATGATAGATAGATCTTGAGATGTAAACAGACGCCCGAAATGTCTAAAGCTGACAACGATAGTGTCAAAAGCTCTACCCTTCACGAGCTTACCTCATGCAACGATAAGATATTGAGCAGCCGTCTTATCGTACGCTGAAGATGTCTGCGCGTCCATCAAACACAGTAATTGAAATTTTATCGTCTTTGGGACACCGGTTTGTTACAGGGTGATCTTTCTCGATGTAAATAGCTCGACCTACGGTGTGATACAATGACGATGAGTTTAATGCTCTCACCTAATAATTAGTCGAAACAAACTCTGAAGATAACGGATAGATTTCGTAGGCATCTGTGAATGGGTGCTGGTGGCACTTGCGATAGCACAATGAGGGGCAAATTGAAAGCAGAACCTACAGCTGCCAATCAAATCTTGGCAAGGGCGCTAACAAGTGGCAATCCCAGAACAATTAGAGATCTTCTACGAGCCGAATGAGTCTCTTGGAGATTTTTTGAATTACAGTCCTGGAGTTTAACCCGGAAGTAGTTTTACTAAGCGTCAAGCCGCAGGTGCGTCTATCTTCAACCTCCGGTTATGACTTCCTTGGCCAACTGCTCACATCAATTCCTCAGAAGTACACCATATCCCTCCCTCCAGGAAGAATCAGAGGCCAGGAACTTTCCGCAACGTTCAACCTACCAGAACGTAACATCGTCTGTCTTTTAGCTCTATCATAAATATAACGGTTGAGATTTGCTCAACTAGTGTGTTCTACCTCACATCCAGCTCTAGATCCATTAGCGGTTCAGAAGTTACGGACTTTGTCTGAGCTGATTGCTCGACATGTCATTTGGTCGGATGATGATAGTTCGATGAACGTAGCGGCATCTTTGTAGCAGTAGTATTGCTTTTTTCTACGAAGTCATACATGCATTTAGGGATCCGAGAGTGAAAATTGGACTGACTTGAACGGAATCATTTCTGCTTGCAGCCCAATTGGTATAGTTGGTCTGGAAGAGTGGCACCAGCAGTCGACAAATCTAAACATCGAGCAGCCAGTCCAAGTCTCTATCGATAGGACAAAAAGGCTCTCTACGATATGTTAGGAGACACTTAGAGATCCGTCGGCAGACGTGTTATTTTCAAATCAAATAAAATCACTTTCTGGTTGGTTCGGGATATCAGGATGTTTTCTAGTTCAAGATCTATCTAGATCTCACTGGGAATGCCGGTGGGATGTTTGGTCGAACTAGTTGACCCGCTCCGACACCAGATTCTACCAGGATCTGAATCTCTCCGCTCCGAATACAGTCGAACTTTCAAGAAATTAACAAGATTTGTTTGGTGATTTTAAGAATGTGATGTGCTTTCTTTCATCAGCTCAGCGCGATGGCTCCTAAACTTACAATAATCAGTCATATCTTCTTGACTGATAATCGTAAGTTTATCAAATGAGCTACCACAGTCCGAATCTAAACAATTGTTTGGATGCTCTGTTTCCATGATCATCGCATCATCCAGCGGACACTACGACTCCATAGTGATAGCCTCGAACTTTGATAGGCTCAACACTTGGAATTGAGTCTCAACTATGATGAAATCTAGGAAATCACAAAAACGCTCTACATCCAATCTTTCTGCCGTTTCCCGAAAGCTGACTAACCTCTGGTGTTTGTCTCGCGACTCTTAGTGCACTTTTCTGATAAAGGGCGCTTTCTCATGACAAGACTGATCTGTGCACTACAACTACTGCTTGTAGTAGCTAGAATCTCCTTTTTCAAACGCATCCATTTGATGCGAGGGGATCACTTTCTTTGAAACTCAGCTGCTCGTCTAGAACCAATGGGCATCCTTCGACACCTTAGTTGCTGGATGAAAAAACACCGGCTTCAGGCATCATCGTGTCAACTCTGTCAACCTGTTGCGATGCTACTCGCTATCACACTGGTAATTCACACTTGTGTCTTCAATGAGAGGTGTTACTCTTTGTTGTGCGATTACCTGAACTTGCTAATCATCTGAAAGCGTGAACTTGATAATGGAGTAACGTGATCGAGTATGAGACACAACAACAGCTCCACTTCCGTTTTTTTCCTGACTTGAACATTGCAATTGAAGCAATTGGTGGCTGCGCTACCGGGCTGCATCTGGGCCAGAAAGCTCTCAAGGCTTACAATGAACTTGAAAAAGTTTTCAAAACTTTAGATCAAATCGTTGCTACACTTCTCCACTCGAGACAATGATGAAACTTTGAACGAGAAACAATCCGGCATAAGATTTGAGAGAAATTCATGACTGCAAAAAGCACAAGAATCACGCAGGAAAATATGATGATCCAATTCCCTGAAGACTGGCTTCGACAATAAGTTACACAAAATAGTAATCGCCTCTGTACTACATCATGCTCTCTCCAGTCAAACAATCCAAATTTCCGCTAGTAAGCTCGACAATATTCTCCATAGTAGCCATATTATTATTCCAAAGTCAGGAAGTGTCTTCGTCGTTTTATGATCCTGAGCAACAAGGCGATGGTATTCCCGTGCTCAGTGCCAGAAGTTTGCCAAGCCAAATATCAAATCAAGATAACTGGTCCTCGAACAGCGATCCCTCGTCAACTCTAGATTCGTCGCTGGACGAAGAGAGACATCAATTGAGGAGACAAAGAAGGCAAGATCCAGATTTGGATGACGCTCTCGAGGACGAGGACGAAGAGGACAGCTATCCAAGTGGCAGTAGTAATCGCGAGAGCATTGAGAACCCATCTTATGGAGAGTCGAGGCGAGCCGAGCGAGACGGCGAGGAGATAGAGAACTTCTTCGATAAGCACCTGGGCCCTCCTCAAGGTGGTGGCAGTGTGTCGGGAGGTGGTGACGAAAGCAGACCTGTGGCAAGTGTGGCTGGACTCTCAGATGATCCAGATGATGAAGTCGATGATCAGACTGAGGACATGGACACTGCAGCCTCTGGGCCGGTGGCCAGCTTTTTGCACAATATTATATTCCACAACCACCACAGCTTGGATCAGCAAGCGGGCAATGGCAGTGCAACGAGTAAGCGGCCATTCAAAATTGGTTCATTGAGGCCAATGAAAGGGGTTAAGGACGATAATCAAGCGGGTGAATCAGAGAAGCCAGTGGCTCAGGCCTCGCTGGGAGGTCTACTGTCCCCCATCCTCACCGCAGCCCAATCGTCGATTGTGGCCTACGAGTCCCAAGGGTCGCCAGCTAGCGAGGGTCCAGGCCAATCGTCGTATTCCGAACAGGCCAACGATGGAGGCATTCAAGAGATATATATTGGCCGTCGACCATCAGTCATGAGCCTCCTTCAGCAAGCACAAGCAGCTACCACTGTCCAGGCAGCCAGCGAAGTGGATCAGCAGCAATATGCACCTCAACAGGTTGCCTACTATCAACCGATGCAGCCGATTAGGATGGCTGGGGAAACAAATGTCTGGCAGCCTCCCGGTGTTTACGGCAATTCGGCAGGATATCGCCAGCACACAGGAGTTGTGCCCATGGCAGCCTCTCATGCCCATAGGCAGCAGATGGAGCAGCAGTACAATTCCGTTGTCGACAATGGCCCCTCGGCCGGTGGCGGAAATGACGATAACGACGAGGAGACAGTAACGTACGGGCTCAGCTTTGGCGCAAGACCAAATACTGGAGGTGCGCAGGTGTCCCAGGGGTCGGCCTACCAACAGGAGAGCGAGGAACAAGGTCCCAGTGGGCACGAGGGTCAAGACGGGCAAATGGTGCCAATGATGGCGCGTGCCCAGCAGCAGTTCCACCAAAGTCATGTAGCCAGCAATGGAGGTTATGTTCCGTATATCACACGCTATAGACAGCCATCAGCGTCTTACCAAGGCAGTGAGCCGGAAAGAGAGTATCAGCAACAAATGGGCCCCGAGCAGCACAGACTCATGGTCGCCCAACAACATGCAAGATTTAGACATCAACACCAGGACCAGAACACCGATGCCATGGCCAGAGCGGCGGTGAGCCAACAGATGAGAGAGAAGAATTTTGGAGTCCACTCGGCGCAAAGAGAGGCCCAGGATGGTTACAGGTAATAGATTAGTCGAGCATGTATTGGAGAGGAGCCAAATACCGTCCTCGACCAACCTCGGACCAAGACGAGGCGAGCATGATCCGCCCAAAGTGCATGAATCCCACTTCTCTTAACTCAGCTTGTCTCTCTTTCCTGCCTCTCGACTGACAAATCCAAATCGTTAATCAAACCACCTTGAAACATGACATCAATCAGCGATCCAGCAAAAGCTAGATCAATGGCGAGAGAGAGGAAGATCTTGTTGGCAAACTTGAGCAAAGAACTGCAAGCAAGTCCGATGTACTCGCAAGCGGATGATCACCAGACAACGGCTCGCGCCGCAGCTAGCCAACAGAAACTCGACATATCCACTCGGGATAGGTTGGATTACAATGCTCGCCAACCGTTGACTGCGTTCAAGACTGTCCGCAAGATGTATGTTGGCGATGATCTCAACTCGTTCCATTCGTTTCATGCCGAGGTTGACCCATACAAGTCGTTCACAAGATCAGCTCGCCTCATTTCGGGGCATCCCAACAAGAGAACGAGTTACACTGCTATCAAGCCCTCCCGCCTCAGTGGCCAGGAAGAGGGACGGCAACCTAGTAGGGAGGAATTATTCAGCACACCAGACAACCAGTATGTTGCCTTACCTAAAATGGGTGTGGTAGAGGAAAATATCAATCCCAACCTTAAGACAGGACCATTGACCAATTTCGATGCAGCCTCAACAAGAGATGAAAACTATGACATCTTACGACAGGGAACCGATCAAGCGAAGGCACAGAATGACGGAATTAAGACTGACTAAGCTACAGGTCCGTGAGAATGTATGGGAGTCTCCCTGTTGGCGGGCTTACCTCAAAGCTGACATAGACAAAGACAAATTTGTTATGAGGCTAGAAACCTCAGAAGAGCCACAAATTGGACCCTTTCTACCGTGCCCGAGCCCTCTCCTAGGCGCTAGCGCACTGTTGCCATCGTGCGCTATTCCGCCATTGAATCCGTAGAGCGTCTCCGTTTCAAATTCTAAGACAATTTCGGCCTCTTAACAATGAAGCATCGATATCTTCGCAACCAACTGAGCTAGGCAAAAAACGATCGCATCGACATGTTGCAAAATACATACACTATACGAGTATGCAGTTTGCTTGATCATATTGCGCTTTGCGCGGCCCCCTGTGGGGCTCAAAGTTTGAAAGTTGATGCATCATGGAGAAAGTAGAGGTCGTATAGTGCTTTTGCGATTTGTCGTGAACTTGTCCGTAGACGTTTGGATTGTTGCGTGCAAAAGATTAGCCTGCTAACATGTTCCATTAAGGAACTGGAGAGATATTTGTCATTTTTTTAGATCGCATCAGAATGCACAATTGACATGTCGTATGAAACTGTGACAATTAAGGCACTAACATGCAAGCTAGAGAGCGCCGTCTTGTAAAGGTTGCAATCTTGACGCTTGTGGGCCCTAGAGTGCAGGGCCTCAGTAGCTAGTGGGGCCTGTGGTGGAGAAAGCAAAGCTATAATCAGGCTGTGGGTGCTACGAGCAGCTTACGCATACATTATTGTAGCTTATGCAGAAAATTCAGTGGGCTAGCATGAGTATTTGTATCCCAAATCGATATTTGCTATTTTGATCCTGGGACGCTTGTTGAAAATTTTCTCAAATATCGTCCGCTCAAACCCCAGTCTAAGCAGTCACATGAGCTCAATGAAACTTTGCACACTTATGACACAATAGTAGCACTACTGATTGTATGCCAATTTGCGCATCTAGGGCTGATAATGCATCCACAAGCAAGCAAAATGTCCAAATGCTTTGGGGCGCGTATTGCGCGAAAGCGAGTTGAATGGAAAAAAAATACAACGATCACACTGTAGTTTACCAGTTCGACAACTAGTGCGCGCGAAAGTTTTTACCTCACACAACTAGAAGCATACCTTCACAATTCATTCATCTTCTCTCTTATTAAAAACGAAAAGTTTGTCCAAATTTCTGTGCTTTCCCCTTTCCCCCGTAGGCTTTCCAGTGCTAATTTGGACACCCCCTCTCTGGGCTCATGTCCATTTTGGCTTGGAAAGGGCAGCACGCGACTGGGGGGCGCCGGTTGTGTTTCACGAAGAAGTGCGAACTGGAGTGGGAC